>Ga0306922_10000600_pt1 | contig 30598 bp, 26 predicted proteins | sample sta12Cox44000082_FD_203758 | JGI IMG/M metagenome (GOLD analysis project Ga0306922, IMG submission 203758) | Lab enrichment of tropical soil microbial communities from Luquillo Experimental Forest, Puerto Rico - statoxic.12C.oxic.44.000.082 (v2)... | ecosystem: Environmental > Terrestrial >... | reverse complement strand
GCACGCCGTCCCGGCCGGCGGGAAGCCGTTGTCGTGGCAGACACCCCCCAAACAGGTGTCCTGGTTCACGCACGCGCTCCCCGCGTCGCCGCAGTTCGTCCCGTCGGCGACGTGGTTCGACTGGCAGTTCCCGGATCCGTCGCACGTGTCCGCTGCGTCGCATTGTCCGCTCGACGGATCGCCGCACGCCGTCCCGGCTCCCTTGAACCCGTTGTCGTGGCAGACACCCCCGAGGCAGGTGTCCTGATTGACGCACGCACTCCCCGTGTCACCGCAGAATGTGCCGTCGCTGGCGTGGTTCGCTTGGCAGTGCCCGGATCCGTCGCAGCTGTCCGCTGCGTCGCACTGTCCGCTCGACGGATCCCCGCACGCCGTCCCGGCCGGCGGGAAGCCGTTGTCGTGGCAGACACCGCCCAAACAGGTGTCCTGATTCACGCACGCACTTCCCGCGTCACCGCAGAATGTGCCGTCGGTGGCGTGGTTCGACTGGCAACTCCCAGACCCGTCGCAGGTGTCCGGGTTGTCGCACTGTCCGCTCGACGGATCGCCGCACGCCGTCCCGGACGGCTTGAAGCCGTTGTCGTGGCAGACACCCCCGAGGCAGGTGTCCTGATTCACGCACGCGCTCCCCGCGTCGCCGCAGTTGGTGCCGTCGGTGGCGTGGTTCGATTGGCAGTTCCCGGATCCGTCGCAGGTGTCCGGGTTGTCGCACTGCCCGCTCGACGGATCGCCGCACGCCGTCCCGGACGGCTTGAAGCCGTCTGGCGGGCACGCGCCGGAGGTGCCGGTGCAGCTTTCCGCTACGTCGCATGGGCCCGTCGACGCGCGGCATATCGTCGTGGATGGCTTGAAGCCGTCAACGCAGTGGCCAGCCCCGTCGCAGGAGTCCGTTCCGTCGCACGCACCGCCGTTCGAGGTGCCCGTGCAGGTCGTCGTGCTGGGCTGGAAGCCGTCCGGCGGGCACGCGCCAGAGGTACCGGTGCAACTCTCGGCCACGTCGCATTGACCCGTCGAGGCCCGGCAGATCGTCGTCGAGGGCTTGAAGCCGTCGACGCAATGGCCGGCCCCGTCGCAGGAGTCCGTTCCGTCGCACGCACCGCCGTTCGAAGTGCCCGTGCAGGTGGTCGTGCTGGGCTGGAAGCCGTCGGCCGGGCACGCGCCCGAGCTGCCGGTGCAACTCTCGGCTACGTCGCATTGACCCGTCGAGGCCCGGCAGATCGTGGTTGCCGGCTTGAAGCCGTCGACGCAGTGGCCGTTTCCGTCGCAGGAGTCCGTTCCGTCGCACGCACCGCCGTTCGAGGTGCCCGTGCAGGTCGTCGTCGCGGGCTGGAAGCCGTCCGCCGGGCAGTCGTTCGAGGTGCCCGTGCAGCTCTCCGCCACGTCGCACTGACCCGCCGATGGCCGGCAGATCGTCGTCGAGGGCTTCTTCTGATCCGCGCAGCCGGCGTGAACGCCGTCGCAGGTGTCGACCGCGTCGCAGACGCCCGCGGAGTCGCGGCAGACGGTTCCGGCGTTACCCGGCGTGAAGACGCAAACCGCCTGGCCGTTCTGAACCTGGCACGAGTCGAGCGTGCAAATGTCGTTGTCGTTGCAGACCTTCGTCGCACAAGGATTGATCTGGGGCGTCACGGTGAGGGGAGTGCAATCGCACTTCGACCCTGTTCCCGCTTGCTGAATCGTCTGGCAAGAAACCTTGTGATTCGGGTTCTGCTCCCAGACGCGGCACGCCGGGATGACCAAGTTGTTGTTCGAGTCGATCGCGCACTTCACGGACACGTTGACGGTCCAGTTGACCGGCCCGAACGTTGCGTCGAGGTCTCCGCATGTGTCGGGGGTCGAGGGGGTACTCGAGTGGCCCGAGGGGTCGAGGTCCAAGAACAGGTCGGTGTCGGGATCGGAGTAGCAGTTGGAATTGCCCTGCCCGACTTGGGCCGCGGCTCCGGAGCACACGAGAGCGGTGCTCGGCTCCTGCACGGTTCCACCGTCGTCCGAAACGAACAGGCCCAGGTCATATCTCTGGGCGGACGTCGAGGCGTACGCGGTCGTGATCTGGATGAAGATGTTGTCGGACGTCGACTCGCAGACATCCGGCGCGCACGTGTCGCCCGCCGCGCAGTCGGCGTTCGTCGTGCACGTGACGTTCATGCTGACGCCGTTGTGGTAGCAGACGTTCATGATGTTCACGCTCAGGATCGTCGTCGTGACATCGTTCGCCGTGCAGGACATGAGGTTGCTTGGGCAGGTAACGCTCGGCAGCGGAACGGGATTGGTGACGCATTGAGCCAACGCGACGCCAGTGAGGCCCGTACAGATGCAGATGCAGACCAAGAGTGCCAGAGCGATACGGATCTTCGTCATGGACACACCCCCCGAATTGACTCCGGTGCTGACAGTTGCCGTTACAGTACGGTAACGAGAAAGACGGTGGGGAGTTTTTTTTCTCTTTGAGGACGAATCCCGTCTCGTTGTGACAAGTGACAAGCGCACATGCGCACACTTGGCTTCGGAAGGCATTCACGCTGTTGCGTCGCCCGATGAAGGAATTGGTTCGTCATGCGCGCCTCCCTACGTGGGAACTGGCGCTTGGGTTGTGCTTGCCGGCTCCGCCGCAGATAACACCAGGCACAGGGAAAGCGACTGCGGAAGTTACTTTCTTCTCGATTGAGGACGACTCCCTGCTCGTTGTGACACGTGACAGATGCACGTGTGCACACTTGGGACTGGGTAACCCGGAACGCCGAGCGTCGCATCGAACGAGCGCAACTGAGCCGCGCGGGAGCCGCGACCCTTGTTCGACTTCGGTGGGCAGAGTCCATCATTATTTTGGCGACACGTCGGTGCGCTCGAGGCGTACTATTCAAAAAGGCCTCGGGGTGCCGTTCCTAGACGATCTGAAGAGAGTCCCATCCGGCCGGGGGGTAATTCATGTCGCGGCGATCAATCACGTTGCCGATCCGTCTCGCTCTGGCGACCCTTGCATGGACCGCGTCCGCTGCCACCTCCGTCGATTTCGAGACCCGCGTCGCGGCGCAGTCGGCTATCGAAGGGGTTTACTGGCGCCACAGGATCTGGCCTTCCGGCGAAGTTGGCGCCAAGCCCTCGCTCGAAAGCGTCCTACCGGAAGCCGCGCTGCGCGCCAAGGTCGAGGAGTACCTGCTCGAGTCGAGGGCCCTGGAGCAAGTGTGGGCCCGTCCGATCCGGCGCGAGGAGCTCGAGGCCGAGGTCGAGAGGATGTCGACGTCCACCCGCGCTCCCGAGGTTCTTCAGGAGATCTTCGCGGCGCTTGGGCATGACTCGACCCTCGTCGCCGAGTGCTTGGCGCGCCCCCTCCTCGCCGACCGGTTGATTCGCAGCGCCTACGCCCACGACCCCCGATTCCACCTTCCGCTGAGAACGTCGATCGAGACGTTGCTGGTCCGATTCCCCTCACTCGCCGAGGCGGAGAATCTGGGAGGCGAGTACGGTGAGGTCGTTTGGGAGGTTGGTCGCGGACGTCCAGTACACACCACGGCGATGGAGCGCGGGCGCGTCATCCGCATGGACGTCGAGAGGTGGCGCGAACGGGTCGGGCTGCTCCAGGCGGGGTTCGAGCGGGCCACCGCGGCACCGGGTGCCGCGAGGATCGAAACTCTTCCGGTCGGGAAATTCGGCTCACTGCAAGAAGATGATGAGAGCTTCTTCGTCCAGGCGGTGATCGAGAAGTCTGCCGGTCGTCTGAAGCTGGCCACGGTGGCCTGGCGCAAGGTTCCATTCGATTCCTGGTGGGCGTCGACGAAGACGACTCTGGGTTCCGCCTCGGCCATCGAGAGCGCGACTGGCACGGGCAGCAGCTCGCCGTTTCCGGCCGTGAATTTCTCCGGATGCACCGCTGACACCTGGGCGTCGGTACAGAGCTCCGGAGCCCCCTCGGCCCGCGAGGCGCACACCTCCGTTTGGACCGGAACGGAAATGATCGTCTGGGGGGGATACAACGGAACCTCGAACCTGGACACGAACACCGGGGCGCGCTACACGCCGGCGACGGACAGTTGGACCGCCACATCGACAACCGGCGCGCCTGCGGTCCGGGATACTCACACCGCGGTCTGGACCGGCTCGAAAATGGTGATCTGGGGCGGCGGCAACGAAGTGTTCGTCCCGAAGAACACCGGTGGGCGATACGACCCCGCGACGAACAGCTGGCTCACGACGACGATAACCGGGGCGCCGTCCGCGCGCCTGTACCACACCGCAACGTGGTCCGGCTCCAAGATGGTCGTTTGGGGGGGGTTCGACGGGGTGCAGGACGTCAACACGGGCAGCCGGTACGACCCGACGGCGGACAGCTGGGTGGCTACCGCGACGACGACCGGCGTACCGACTTCCCGGGACTCGCACACCGCGGTCTGGAGTGGAACGAGCGTCGTCGTATGGGGGGGCGAGGACGACGCGGCCGTCGCGCAGAACACCGGTGGCCGCTACGATCCCGTCGGCAACGTCTGGTCGGCGACGACCACGACGAGCGCGGCCGACGCCCGCTGGCTCCACACCGCGGTCTGGAACGGAACCAAGATGATGGTGTGGGGGGGGTACGACGGATCGAGCGACCTGAATACGGGGGGTAGCTACGATCCTTCGGGGGATGCATGGGCGCCGATCTCGACGACCGGAGCCCCCGAGGCTCGCGAGGATCACGCCGCCGTCTGGACCGACGCGCTGTCCGAGATGGACGTCTGGGGGGGGCAGAACAACGCGGTGGTGCAGTTGAACTCCGGTGGGCGGTACAACGCGAGCACGAACGTCTGGACCTCGATGTCGACCCTCGGCGCTCCGACCGGCCGCAGGTTAGCGGAAGTGGTCTGGACCGGCTCCGAGATGATCCCGTGGGGCGGATGGAACTCGGTGGACCTCGACTCCGGAGGTCGGTATTGCTCCGGGACGTGCGCGTCGGTCCCTCCCGCGGGCACGTCGACGATCACCCTGAGCAAGCAGGGCGGTGGAGAGCTCGTGTCTTGGACCCCGGTCCCGCCAGCAGTCGCGTTCGACCTGGTGCGAGGCGCGCTCAACCAGCTCCGCAGCTCGGGCGGGGACTTCACCTCGGCGACCCAGGCCTGCCTGGGCAACGATCAGGTCGCGACGAGCTATCTCGACGCCGTCGAGCCGGTCGGCGGTGACGGATTCTGGTACCTCGTGCGCGGTGTGAGCTGCGGCGGAGCCGGCACGTACAACGAAAGCGCCGGATCCCAGGTGGGGAGCCGCGATTCGGAGATCAACGCTTCGCCGAACAGCTGCCCCTGAGTCGACCGGCAGCGCGCTAGTCGTCCTCGAGCGCCGCGCGGAGCGTCTGCTCGTCGCTGGCCGCCCGCAGCTTCGCCACGCAGCCCGGGTCGTGGAGCTTTCGCGAGATCCGCGCGAGCTGCTTGAGGTGCTCCGCCGGATCCTCCGCGGGGCTGACGATCACGATCACGAGATCGACGGCCGTCGGCGTCGCGCCGGTGAAGGTCACCGGCACCGCGAGCTTCACGATCGTCAGGAGGCCGCGTCCAAGGCCCGCGACGCGCGCGTGCGGCATCGCGATCCCGCCGGCGAGCGCGGTCGAGTGCGCGCGCTCGCGCTCGTCGAGCGCCTTCAGGATCACGCCGGGGTCGCGGACGAGATGCGCGTACTTCAGGTCGTGCGCGACGAGATCGAAGATCGCGTGAGGCGTCGAGACCGGCGGATCGATCAGCACCCGGTCGACGCGGAGAGAGCTCGTGCGCGGCACGGGATCAGATCAGCGTCGCGGCCAGACCGGTCGCGGCTTCCAGAAGTCTCGAGGGCGCCATGCCGAGCCAGAAGACGGCGACGACCGCGACGGCGAGCGCCGCGGCGAGCGACGGGGTCAGCGGCTCGGGGCTCTCGGTCGCCTCCTCGGGGTCCTTGAACCACATCGTCATGATCACGGAGAGATAGTAGTACGCCGCGATCACCGCGTTCAGCGAGCCGACGACGGCCAGCAGCCAGAGCTTGGACTGCACGGCGGCCTGGAAGATCAGGTACTTGCCGACGAATCCGCCCGTCGGCGGGATCCCCGCGAGGGAGAGGAGAAAGATCGTCATCGCCGCCGCGAGCCACGGGCGGCGGCGCCCCAGACCCGCCCACGACTGCAGGTAGTCGTACCCCCGCTCCCCCTTGGAATCGCCCCGGCCCACCGCCGCCGCCACCGCGAACGCGCCGACGGTCATGAACGCGTAGGTCGTCAGGTAGAAGAGGATCGCCTTGACACCGTACTCCGGCACGCAGACGACCGCGATCAGCAGCGTGCCCGCGTGGGCGATCGAGGAGAACGCCAGCAGGCGCTTGATGTTCGTCTGGGTGAGCGCCACGACGTTCGCGGTCGTCATGGTGACGATCGACAGCCACGTCAGGAGAGGCGTCCACGCCGCCGGGTTCTTCCCGAACGCGCCCACCAGGACCCGCAGCAGGGCCGCGAACGCGACCGTCTTGGTCGCGGCCGCCATGAACCCGGTGACGTTCGTCGGCGCTCCCGTGTAGACATCGGGGACCCACTGGTGGAACGGCACGACCGCGATCTTGAAGGCGAGCCCGATCACGACGAGACCGAGCCCCATCGAGAGCAGCGCCGACGGATGCTCCGCGGCGCCCGCGATGGACCCGAGGAACAGGGAGCCGGTCGCGCCGTAGATCAGCGCCAGGCCGTAGACGAGGAACCCGGACGAGAAGGCTCCCAAGAGGAAGTACTTCAGCGCGGACTCGATCGACCGCACGCGCCCCCGGGTCAGGCCGCACAGGACGTAGAGCGTGACCGAGAAGATCTCGAGCCCCGTCAGGAGCAGGACCAGGTGCGTCGTCTGCACCATGATCAGCATCCCCGCGAGCGCGAAGAGCACGAGCGCGTAGAACTCGCCGTGCTCGGCCTCTTCCCGCTCCAGGAATCGCGCGGAGAAGAGGAGCGAGAGAAAGCCGATCGCGAGCACGAGCACGCTCATGTAGATGCCGAACCGGTCGATCCGGACCATCCCGTAGGCGGTTTCGGCCGCGCCGACCGGAACTCCGGACCACAACCGCGTGCACGCGATCGCCGAGAAGACCGTCGCGAGCAGCGAGCCTCCCCACGGCGAGACGAGCGCGCCGAGACCGCGCGGCGTCTCGCGCACGAGCGGGCTGAGCAGCAGGATCAGCAGCGCCCACACGACCAGGATCGCGACCGGCAAGATGATCGGGACCTGCAGCTCGGACATCGCTACACCATCGCGAAGTAGACGAGGATCGCCACGACCCCCATCAGGAAGAGAAGCGCGTAGTTCCTCACGTAGCCGGTCTGGAAGAGCTTGACGAGCTGCCCCGTGATCTCGGTGACGACTCCCGCCGCGTTGACGAGGCCGTCCACCACCCAGCGGTCGAACCCGGCGAAGAATCGCGAGACCGCGTAGAACGGCTTCAGGATGACCGCCTCGTACAGCTCGTCGACCCAGTAGAGGTTCCGCCAGAGGGTGTAGACGGGGCGGAACGTGGACGCGACCGACGCCGCCATCCCCTCGCGCTGGCGGTAGACCACGAACGCCGCCGCGATCCCCGCGAGCGCGATCCCGAGCGCGACCGCCATCAGAGAGAGCTCGAGGCCCGCCCCGTGGGCCGCTTCCGCCGACTCGTGTGCGGTCGCGACCGCCGGTGCGAGCCAGTGGTGGAATACGTTGAGGTCGGCGCCTCCGGTCAGCGCCTTCGGAATCCCGATCCACCCTCCGACGACCGAGAGGACGGCGAGGACGACGAGCGGCAGCGTCATCGACCGGGGCGATTCATGGGCGTGGTCGAAGGTGTGACGGTCACCCCGGTACGATCCGAAGAACACCAGGAACGCGAGGCGGAACATGTAGAACGCGGTGAGGGCCGCGGCGACCGCCAGCACCCCCCACACGATGCCCTTTCCGCTGGAGAACGCGCCCCAGAGGATCTCGTCCTTCGAGAAGAAGCCCGCGAAAGGAACGATCCCCGCGATGGCGAGCGTCGCCGCCATGAACGTCATGAAGGTGACCGGCATCTTCGCCTTCAGGCCGCCCATCTTCGTGATGTCCTGCTGCCCCTCCTGGCCATGAATGACGCTGCCGGCCCCGAGGAACAACAGCGCCTTGAAGAACGCGTGGGTCATCAGGTGGAAGATCGCGGCGACGTACGCTCCCACGCCGGCGGCGGCGAACATGTAGCCGAGCTGGCTGACGGTGGAGTACGCCAGGACCTTCTTGATGTCGGTCGCGGTGATGCCCATCGTCGCCGCGAACAGCGCGGTCCCGGCGCCCACCGCCGCGATGACCGCCATCGCCTCCGGCGCGTGGACGTACAGGCCGGACATGCGCGTGACCATGTAGACGCCCGCGGTGACCATCGTCGCCGCGTGGATGAGCGCGGACACCGGCGTCGGACCCGCCATCGCGTCCGGAAGCCACACGTAGAGCGGGATTTGCGCCGACTTTCCGCAAGCCCCGACGAACAGCAGGATCCCGACCGCCACGAGGAGCGCGTGCCGGCCCTCGCCGGCCGCCGCGATCGCCTGCGTCACTCCCCGGTAGTCGAGCGTGCCGAACACGGTGACCAGGTAGAGCATCCCGATGACGAACGCGAAGTCCCCGATCCGGTTGACGATGAACGCCTTGCGCCCCGCGTCGGCGCAGGAGAGGCCGGTGCGCGCGTCGAACGGGCGGTCGTAGAAGAACCCGATGAGGAGATAGGAGCAGAGGCCCACCCCCTCCCACCCGACGAACGTCACGAGCAGGTTCGACCCCAGGACCAGGGTCAGCATCATCGCCATGAAGAGGTTGATGTACACGAAGAACCGGTGGAATCCGTCCTCGTGGGCCATGTACCCGGTCGAGTAGACGTGGATCAGGAACCCGACCCCGGTCACGACGAGGATCATGATCGCCGAGAGCGGATCGAGCGCGAATCCCCAGTCGATCGTGACCTCTTCCCCGTGCGCCCCGGCGGGTCCCAGCGGCAGCCACGCACCGAGAGATGTCTCGTAGTGCCGCGCGTCCTCGGGCAAGCGGGAGAGCTCGAACGTGGCGCCGCACGAGAGGAGGAACGACGCGAGCACCACGCCGCAACCGATCAGACCGACCGTTCGGCGCGGCAGGCGCTTCCCGAACAGGCCGTTGACCGCCACGCCGACAAGCGGCAGGATCGCGATCCACGGAATCAGCTTCAGCATCGCGCGCTCACCACTTCAGGAGATGGATCTCGTCGACATCGGTCGTCTCCCGCAGACGGAAGAGCGCGATGACGATCGCGAGACCCACCGCCGCCTCGGCGGCTGCCAGGGTCATGATGAAGAAGACGTAGACCTGCGCCTCCGCGGTCCCGGCCGCGCGGGCGAAGGCGATGAACGCCAGGTTGCCCGCGTTCAGCATCAGCTCGACGCACATCAGGATCGTGATCGCCCCGCGTCGCGTGAGCACGCCCAGCACGCCCAGCGAGAACAGGAGCGCCGAGACGAGCAGGACGATACGCGGGTCCATCACGGCAGCCTCCGCTTCGACAGCAGCACGGCGCCGACCATCGCGACGAGCAGCAGGAGCGAGATCGCCTCGAACGGGTAGAAGTAGTTCGTGAACAGCGCCTTCCCGACCGAATCGGCCGTGCCGTATCCGGCCGCCGCCGCAGGGAACGTCGAGGGCGAGGCCGTCCAGAGGGCCCGGCCGATCACCCCCGTGAACGCGAGCGTCGCGAGAGGAGCGAGGACCCGCTGGAACGTCCCCGCGGGGTGCGGCAGCGCCTCCTCCCGCAGGTTGAGGAGCATGATCACGAACAGGATCAGCACCATGATCGCGCCGGCGTACACGATGATCTGGAGGAGGCCGACGAACTGCGCGCCGAGGAGCATGTAGAAGCCGGCGATCGCGACGAGGTTGAAGGCGAGCCCGATCGCGGACACGACGGGGTTCTTGTGCCGGATCACCACGATCGCCGAGGCGATCACGAGCACCGAGAGCACGAACAACGCCACGCGATCCATCGCTCTACCGCGCCACGTTGAGCCCGAGCGCCACGAGCAAGCCGTTGAGCGCCAGGTTCGCGAGCGAGACCGGGAGCAGCCCCTTCCACCCAAGGTCCATCAGCTGGTCGTAGCGGAAGCGCGGAAGCGTCCAGCGGATCCAGACGAACAGGAACTGGAAGAACGCCAGCTTCCCGACGAAGGCGAGCACCTGGAGGATCACCAGCGGGACGCCCGTGAGCGGGACCGGGAAGCCGAGCTGCCACCCGCCGAGCCAGAGCGTGATCCCCAGCGCCGACGACGTCATCATGTTGACGTACTCGGCCATGAAGAACGCCGCGAAGCGCATCCCCGAGTACTCGGTGTGATATCCCGCGACCAGCTCCCCTTCCGCCTCCGGGAGGTCGAACGGCACGCGGTTGGTCTCCGCGTACCCCGCGACCGTGAACAGGATGAACCCGAGGAGGGGGACGCCCTTGAAGATGTTCCAGTGGAAGAACCACCCCGCCTGCTGGGCGACGATCTCGGTCGGCCGGAGCGTCCCGGCCATCAGCACGACCGACGCGATCGACAGCGCCAGCGGCAGCTCGTAGGAGATCATCTGGGCGGAGGAGCGCAAGCCCCCGATCAGGGAGAACTTGTTCCGCGACGCCCAGCCGGCGAGCACCAGCGCGTAGACGCCGAGCGCGGTCGCCGCGAACCCCCACAGGATGCCGCCGTCCATGTCGAGGATGACGAGCTTGACCGTGCGGCCGAAGACCTGGATCTCGGAGCCGAACGGGATGACCGAGAACGCGCTGAGCGCCGTCGCCACCGCCAGCGCCGGCGCGGCGATGTAGAAAGGCTTGTGCGCGGAGGCGGGGACGATGTCTTCCTTCTGGATGAACTTGATGCCGTCCGCGATCGGCTGGAGCAGCCCCCACGGCCCGACGCGGTTCGGCCCCCAGCGATACTGGATGATCGCCGACACCCGGCGCTCGACCCAGGTCATCACCGACACGCCGCCCATCAACGCGGAGAAGACCACGACGATCTTCACGAGCGAGATCGCGATTCCCAGCCAGTCCACGCCCTACACTCCCGCCGCGACGGGCGCCTTGAGGCCGAGCAGCCCCATCGCCTCGAACGAGATCCCTTCGAACTCCTTGATCGCCCGGCCGAGGGCCGCGAGTACCTCCGCGGCGGACGACCAGCCGGTCGCCGCAGCACCAGCAGCCTCGGCGAGGTCCGCCGCGACGCGCCAGCCGGGGCGCGCTTCTCCCTGCGGCAGGTGGCAGCGACGGACGCGCTGCGCCCGTCCCTCGAAGTTGACGTACGTCCCGTCGGCTTCGGACCACGACGCGCACGGGACCGCGACGGAGGCGCGCGCGGCGGAGGGAGAGGCGAACGGCCCGCAGTAGACGACCTCGGGGCCGCTCCCGGCGGGGGCCTCGACGATGGCGCTGTCGCCGGCATCGAGGGGATCACCGAGGATCAGCAGCGTCTTGACGCGGCCCTGTGCTACGGCCTCGCGCACGGCGCGCTCGGTCGCACCGGCACCGAGGATCCAGGCGGCGCCCTGCGCGTTCGCCCCCTTGTCGGCGCGGATCAGCAGCGTGTCGTCCTCGCCGCGGAGCAGCGAGCGCACGCCGAAGGCCCCCCCGCCCAGGGCCGACACGACCGACTTCCAGGCGAACACGTCCTCGCTGACGAGCCGCGGCGAGACGATCACCCCGAGCGCGCCGGCCTTCGCCGCCGCGGCGAGCTTCGTCGCGGCCGCCTTCACGGCGTCGTCGTAGGCGGTCTCCTTTCCGGCGACCCGGGCGGCCTCGAGCCTCGGAGCCTTCTGCTCGTGCTCGTAGGACAGTCGCCCCTCGTCGCAGATCCACCAGCCGTTCACCTCCTCGTTGACGCGGGGCACGATGCGCTTGACCCGGTCGTCGAGCTGGCCGCGGGTGGTCATCAGGGTCTGCTGCTTCCCGACGCCGACGACGACATTGCAGCCCCGCGCGCACCCGGCGCAGATCGTGGCCGTGTTGGCGAGGTACCACACGCGCGTCTTGAACCGGAACTCGTTCAAGGTGAGGGCGCCCACCGGACACAGGTCGACGACGTTGCCGGAGTACGGGTTGTCGAGCCGCTTGCCGGGAAAGATCCCGATCTGGCTGCGCTCGCCGCGCTGGAAGAATCCGAGCTCGCCGGTCTTCGTGATCTCGTCGCAGAAGCGGATGCAGCGACTGCACTGGATGCAGCGCTCCTGGTCGAGCGTGACGTGCGGGCCGATGTCGATCGCCTTGGAGAGGGCAAGCTTCGGCTCGGTGTAGCGGCTCGTCCCGTCGCCGTACTCGACCGCGTACTCCTGGAGGCGGCACTCCCCAGCCTGGTCGCAGATCGGGCAGTCGAGCGGGTGATTGATCAGCAGGAACTCCATCACCGCCGCGCGCGCCTGCTTGACCTTGTCGCTGTCGGTGTGGACGACCATCCCCTCGGCGACGGGGGTGTAGCACCCGATCACGAGCTTGGGCTGCTTCTCCACCTCGATCAGGCAGATGCGGCAGTTCCCCGCGATCGAAAGCCCTTCGTGGTAGCAGTAGTGCGGGATCTCCCGGCCGCGCTGGAGGCAGGCCTGGAGGATCGTCGTGCCCGCGGGCACCTCGATCGCCTGGCCGTCGATCGTGAGCTTGGGCATCGCTACCTCACGCCCTGGAGCGCTACCGTTCCGGTCAGGCACGCCTTCGCGTCGACGTGGTGCTGGAACTCGTCGCGGAACTTCGTCACGAACGAGATCGCCGGCATCGCCGCGGCGTCCCCCAGGGCGCAGATCGTGTTCCCGATGATGTTGTTCGAGACCGACAGCAAGAGGTCGAGGTCCTGCGGCATCCCCCGCCCCCCCTCGATCCGCTGGAGCACCCGCTCGAGCCAGCCGCACCCCTCGCGGCACGGGGTGCACTGCCCGCACGACTCGTGGTGGTAGAAGTGCGCGATCCGGGCCATCGCCGCGACCATGCACGTCGAGGAGTCCATGACCATCAGCCCCGCGGAGCCGAGCATCGTCCCCTTCGCGGCGAGCGAGTCGAAGTCGAGATCGACCTCGCACTCGTCGGCGCGCAGCACCGGCACCGAGGACCCGCCGGGGATCACCGCCTTGAGCGGCCGGTCGTCGTGGAGCATCCCGCCGCCGAGCTCGTAGATCAGCTCGTGCAGCGGGAGGCCCATCGGGGCCTCGTACACGCCGGGCCGCTTGACGTGGCCGGAGAGGCAGTAGAGCTTGGGGCCGGTGTTCTTCGGCGCCTTGCCGACCGAGAGGAACCAGTCGGCGCCGCGCTCGACGATGAACGGGACGTTGGCGACGGTCTCGACGTTGTTGATCGTGGTCGGGCAGCCCCAGACTCCCGATTGCGCCGGGAACGGCGGCTTCAGGCGCGGATAGCCGCGGTCCCCTTCGAGCGAGGACATCAGCGCCGTCTCCTCGCCGCAGATGTAGGCGCCCGCCCCGCGGTGGACGTAGACGTCGCAGCTCCACGCGCTCCCGAGGATGTTCTTCCCCGCGTACCCCTTCGCGTACGCCTCCGCGATCGCCCGGTCGAGCACCCGGGCCGCGTGGACGAACTCGCCGCGGATGTAGATGTAGATCACGCTGGCGCGGATCGCGAAGGCGCCGAGGAGCGAGCCCTCGAGGACGAGGTGCGGGTCCTTCTCCATCAGGAGGCGGTCCTTGAACGTGCCCGGCTCCGACTCGTCGGCGTTGATCAGGAAGTAGTGCGGCCGCTTCGGGTCGACCTCCTTCGGCATGAACGACCACTTGAGGCCCGCGGAAAACCCCGCGCCGCCGCGGCCTCGAAGGCCGGACTTCTTCACCTCGTCGGTGAGCGCGTCGGGGGTCATCGACGAGAGCGCCTTCCGGAGCGCCTGGTAGCCGCCGACCGACTCGTACACCGCAAGGTGCTGCGCGTTCTCCTTGTCGACGTTGCGGGTCAGGATACGTTCCACGTTGCGGCTCTCTTCGCGCTACGGAAGCGACTCGAGAAGGCGATCGACCGTCTCGAGCGTCAGGTTCTCGTGAAAGTCGTCGTTGAGCTGGAACATCGGCGCCGTCCCGCACGACCCGAGGCACTCGACCCGCACGAGCGAGAACTTGCCGTCGGGTGTCGTCTCGCCGCTGCCGATGCCGAGCTTGCGCTGCAAGTGCGCGAAGAGCTCGTCGGAGCCGCGGAGCATGCAGGAGAGCGTCGTGCAGACCTGGATGTGGTATTTCCCCATCGGCCGCGGCTTGTACATCGTGTAGAAGGTGACGCAGCCGTGGACGTGGGCCGGTGCCAGGCCGAGCCGCGCGGCGACCCACGCCTCGGCGTCGAAGTCGATCCACCCCTTGGCCCGCTGCACTTCCCAAAGCACGGGCAGCAGCGCGCCCTTCGGCTTCGGGTATCGCGCGACCAGCGCGTCGACTCTCTTCTCGAACTCAGCCCCGAGCATGACGCCTCGATGGGGACCTTCTGTTCCGCGCAAAAAGAAGGGAACCATCCCAACACATTAGCGGTCCACCTCGCCCATGACGGGATCGATGCTTCCGATGCACGCCACCACGTCGGCGACGAGCGCGCCGATCACCTGCTTCTTGAGGCTCGAGAGGTTGTTGAACGCCGACGAGCGGATGCGGCACCGGTACGGCGACTTCCCGCCCTCCGAGACGATGTAGAACCCCAGCTCGCCCTTCGGGACCTCGGTCGCGACGTACACCTCGCCGGGCGGACACTCGAACCCCTCCGTCACGATCATGAACTGGTGGATCAGCTCCTCCATACTCGTGAGGACCTTGCTCTTGGGCGGCAGGAAAATCTTCGGGTCGTCGATGTTGACCGGTCCGCCGGGGATGTTCCGGAGCGCCTGGTCGAGGATCCGCACCGACTGCCGCATCTCCTCCATGCGCACGAGGTATCGGTCGTAGACGTCCCCCTCGGTGCCCGTCGGGACGTCGAACTCGTACGCCTCGTACCCGGAGTAGGGCCGCGCCTTGCGCACGTCGTACGCGACCCCGGAGGCGCGCAGGACCGGCCCGGTGACGCCGTAGGAGATCGCCTCCTGCGCCGACAATCTCCCGACGCCCTGCGTGCGCTTGAGCCAGATCGTGTTGCGCGTGAGCAGGGTCTCGTAGTCGTCGATCCGGCCGGGCATCGCGTCGACGAACTCGCGCAGCCGCTTCAGCCAGTCGGCGGTCGCGTCGTAGGCGACGCCGCCCACCCGCGTGTAAGAGGTCGTCAAGCGCGCGCCGGTGAGATCTTCCACGAGGTCGTAGTGCCACTCGCGGTCCTTGAACGTGTGGAAGAACATCGTCGCGGCGCCGAGGTCGAGCGCGGAGGTCCCCAGCCACACCAGGTGCGAGCCGATTCGGGCGAGCTCGCAGCAGATCACGCGCAGCACCTCGCAGCGAGGCGGAACGCGGACGCCCAGCAGCTCCTCCACCGCGAGCGCGAACCCGACGTTCGCGGCGAGCGGGCTCAGGTAGTCCATCCGGTCGGTGTACGGGATGAACTGGAGATACGTCCTGTTCTCCGCGATCTTCTCCATCCCCCGGTGGAGGTACCCGATCACCGGATCGCATCCGACCACCGTCTCGCCGTCGAGGTCGAGCACCACGCGCAGGACGCCGTGGGTCGCCGGGTGCGACGGCCCCATGTTGATGGTCAGGACGTCGGGCCGCTCGACGGAGGTCTCGAATCGTGCCGGCATCGTCGGGCCCGGGTCAGCCGCGGAAGAGCGGCAGCTCCTTGCGGAGCGGGAAATCGGTGTAGTCGTCGGCCATCAGGATCCGGCGCAGATCCGGATGCCCGCTGAACACGATCCCGAACATGTCGAACGTCTCGCGCTCGTTCCAGTCCGCCGAGCTCCACAGCGGGGTCAGCGAAGCGATCGGCCCCTTCTCCGGGACCCGTGCCTTGAGGCGGAGCTGGTCGTTGCGCGCGTGGCTGTAGAAGTGGGCGACGATCTCCATCGGCGGCGTGCGCTGGGGCCAGTGGACCGCGGTCACGTCGAGGAGCACGTCGTATGCGGTCCCGCGATCGTCCCGCAGCCACGCCGCGACCTCGAGCCACGAGCCTGGGTCGATGACGGCCCAGTGCTGGTCCCGGAAGCTGCCGGTCTCGACCACGGCGCTCGGAAACCGCGCCTGAAGCGCCGCGACCGCCTGCGCCCCGTCCGCCACGCCGCTACTCCCACTCCAGGGCGCCGCGCCACCACAGGTAGACCAGGCCGACGAGGAGGATCCCGAGGAACACGGCCATCTCCCCCAGAACGAACAGCTTCTGCCCGGCGAATCCCCTGAAGGTCACCGCCCAGGGGATCAAGAACGCCGCCTCGACGTCGAAGAGGATGAACAGCATCGCGACGAGGTAGAACTTGACGGAGAAGCGGTGCTTCTCGATGGGCTCGAATGGGCGCGCGCCGCACTCGTACGGGTTCGTGTCGGAGTGGACACGGGACCAGCGCTTGCCGACGATCTTCGGAGCGAGCCAGCTGGCGAGGAGCATCACGACGATCATGCCCACTGCGGTGACGACCGTCAGGAGCACCGTGATCAGGCTGCCTTCCATGGTCCTCGCCCGGTGGCATCGCTGCCCTTGCCGATTCAGCGGGTGCCGAAGGGCCGGTACTCTAACACACGCGAGGAGCCGCGCGCGGGAGCGCTAGCGGGGGGCGCGCACGGGGATCATGTCGGCGGATCCCGCGCGTCCCGGGGAGCCGTCCCGGGGCTCGATCTCGTCGGCCCGCCGGAACGCGTTCGCGGCCTGCTCCGTCATCCCCTGCCGGAGATAGAGGTCGCCCATCGTCTCGTAGACGACCGCCATTCTCGGGGCGCACGCCGCGGCCTGCCGGAGCGCCGCGTCGGCCTCGTTCCATCGGCCGAGGCTCATGTACGCGCGACCCAGGTTGACCATGGCCGTGCACCGGCGCGGGTCGAGCGAGAGCACGCGAAGGAACAGTCCGACCGCGAGCTGGGCCTCGCCCACTCCGAGCGTTGCGCGCGCGTCCAGGTGGACCGCGTCGGGATCGTCCGGCTGCGCCCCCGCCAGGCGTCTCGCCGGCGAGAGCGCCTCGCCGTAGAGCGCCTTCTTGCGCGCGGGATCGGGCTCCGCCGCCGCGGCACCCAGGTACGACACGGCGAGCAATCTCTGGACCGTGGGATCGTCGGGCGAGCCTGCCTCGGCGTCCTTCAGGCGGGGAATCGCCGCCGCGAAGGCGCCGATATTGACGTACGCGCGGGCGAGCAGGAGGCAGATCGCCGGGTCCGAGCGGATCTGGCGCGCCGCCTCGAGATCGCGGGCCGCATCGCCCCAGTGCCCGACGGCGCTCCAGAGAAAACCGCGGACGACAAGGAGCGGGAGCAGATCCTTCGGATCGTGCGCGAGAGCGATCCCGATCGACGCGGCCTGGATCGCCGGCCGGAAGTTCGCCTGCGCCTTGAGCGCCAGCGCCAGCCCGAGATGGAACTCGGGATGCCCCCCATCGATCGCCAGCGCGCGCCGGAAGGCGCCTTCGGCCTCCGCGGGGCGGCGCATCTTGAGCAGGCAGTGCCCGAGGATGAAATGGCCGTACGCGTAGCCCGGATCGCGATCGACGACCGCCTGGATCTCGGTCGCCGCGTCGAGATAGCGGCCGGCCTTGAAATCGGAGACCGCGCGCTGGGCATCCGCCCGCGCGGGCGTGGCCAGGAGCGCGGTCAGCGCCGCCGCGGCGATCGTCAGGGTTCGCGCGCGCGCCGCGACCGTCAACGCTCCGGCTCCGACGTGCGAAAGTCGATGTGCACCGCGACCGCGCGATCGGGCCGGCCGGGCGGCACGGGCGCGTACCGCCAGTGCTTGACGGCCGCGAGCGCCGACTGCTCGAAGCCGACCCCGGGCCGGGTGCACTCGACGACCCGGGCCGCGAGGACCTCGCCGTCCGCGCCGACCGTGGCGATCAGCGACACGCGCCCTTCCGCGCGGATCGTCCGCGCGAGAGACGGAAAGACGGGAGGCGATTTCGAGACCGGCGTCAGGTCTATCGGCGCCGCGCCGCCCGGACCTCCCGGCAGCGGCTCGCCGCGACCCCGGCTCGGAGGGACCGCATCGGGCATCGGGATCAGCCTGTCGATCTGCGCGGGTGGAATGGATCCCGCGAGGTCGATCGGCGGCTCGGGGACCGGTTCGAGATCCACGTCCTCGTCGTGTCGCGCGGCGATCGGGGCGACCCGCGCGGGCGCGCGCACCGCAGCAGGTGGCGGCGCGGCCTCGGCGGCGACGTCGCGCTCGAGCGGCGGCCCCCAGCGCCAGACCGGCGGCAGGTCCGGGCGGGGCGAGCGGCCGTCGTCGCGCTCCGGTTGGTCGGGGAGAGGTGCCAAGAGCGCGCCGGCATGCACCGCCACCGCGACGAGGGCCGCGAGGGGGAGCGCCCACCGGCTGCGTCGTCCGCCGAGCCCCTCCAGGCGGCGATTCTCGGCCGCGACCTTCTCGTGAAGACGGAGAGCGGGACGACGCGCGGTCATCAACCGATCATTGTGCCTGCGACCCGCCGCGCGCGCGAGTCGCCGCCTCGACCCAGGCCCGAGGGGGAAGCGCGATCCGCGGATGGTCCGGCAGGGCGGCGATGCCGCCGTAGGCCGCGAGCATCGTCTTGTACGGGACGTCCGCCGCGACGACGAGGATCACGCCCGCGCCCGGCTGCACGGAAAGATCTGAGGCGACCGCGCCGACGAGCGCGTCCTTCGGGATCGGAGCGCCGTTCAGGAGCACGGCGCCGTCTCCCTGCAGGTCCACGCGGATCGCGCGCTCCTTGGAGAACCCCCCGGCCTCGTCGAACGTCGCGAACCGCAAGGCCGGGCCCCGCGCCGCGGAAAACAGCCCCGCCGCGGTCACTGTGCCGAGCAGCGCGATCGCGAGGCTCGCGAGAGGCGCCACGGGAAGGCGCAGGCGTGGTACTGCGCGCCGCCCCGCGCGCCTCACGTGCCGCTCCCGTCGCCCGCGCGCGCCGCGAACACGACGTTGCGCGCCCCCGCCTTCCGCAACGACTCGAGAACGTCGTCGACGACCGCGTACCGCACGTCCCCGTCGATCCGGAGCAGGAACACGCGCTCGGGATCGTCGTCGACGATCCGCGAGACCTCGAAGAAGAGCCCCTCGGTGCCGGGAATGGTCTGGGGCTCGTGCCGCCCGTCGGAGAAACGCCACGTCAGCGACTCCCCCTCGCCGGCGCGGACGTGGCGCTCGAGGATCAGGCACGCCGCCCCCGGCGGCGCCTCGTGCAGCGCCGGTGCGGCCGGCACCTCGACCGGGATCTGGTCGAGGCCGAAGCTCGTGGTGAGGAGGAAGAAGAACACGAGCAGGACGACGAGATTCGCGAGCGCGCCCGACGGGGGGGCGGGCGGAAGAGGGCTCGGACGGGGAAGCCTCATCGATCGCGCTCCCGTCAGGCCTTGGTGCCCATCCGCTCCATCTCGGAGAGGGTCTCGAGGAGAACGCTCTCGGCCATCTCGAGCGTCCCGCTCTGCGCGGTGACGCGGCCGGCGCAGTAGTTGTGGAACGGCACCGCGACGACCGCCACGACCAGGCCCCACGCGGTGGTGATCAGAGCCTGGGCGATGCCGCCCGCGACGCGCGCCGGATCCGACAAACCGCGCGCGTGGATGACGTCGAACGCCACGATCATCCCCCAGACGGTCCCGAGGAACCCCAGCAGCGGGGCCACGGTCGCGACGGTGGCGAGAAAACCGAGCTTGCTCTCGAGGCGCGCCACCTCGTAGAGCGCGGCGGCTTCCATGGCCGAGGCGACTTCCTCGCGCGGCGCTCCCGCCTTGAGGATCCCCGCGTGCAGCACCGCAGCGGTCGGCCCGGGACTCCGCTCGCACTCCTCCCCCGCTTCCCGCACGCGGCCGTTGAGCAGCTCCTTGCGCACGCGGGCGAAGAGCCCCGCGGCTTCGACCTGGAGGGTGCGGAACTGCGCGAGCTTCCAGAACGCCACGGTGAGCGCGGCCACGCTGCACGCCGTGATCGGGTGCATCATCGGCCCGCCCTGCGCGTAGAGCCTCGCGAGATCGCCGATCATCGGGGCAGAGAATACATCAGGGCGCGCTGCGCCCCGCCGCGGCCGCGGCTATTCGTAGCGCAGCGATTCGATCGGATCGAGCCGGGACGCCTTCGCCGCGGGGTAGATCCCGAAGAACAACCCGACCGCGGAGGAGAAGCCGAACGCCAGCACGAGCGCCCACAGCGGCGTGAAGAAGCCGGGCCAGTTGGGAATGAGCTTGGCGACGATGGCCCCGGTGGCGATACCCATGAGGATCCCGATGATGCCGCCGACGAGCGCCAACGTCACGGCCTCGATCACGAATTGCGAGAGGATGTGCCCCCTCTTGGCACCGATCGCCTTCCGCACGCCGATCTCCCGCGTTCGCTCGGTGACCGAGACGAGCATGATGTTCATGATCCCGATGCCGCCGACCAGCAGGGCGATCGAAACGACGCCCGCGACCACGTAGGTGACTCCGTTCGCGAACTTCGTGAAGCTCTTGAGAAACTCCTTCTGGGTCGAGATCTTGAAATCGCTCGGCTGATCGGAACGCAGCCGGTGGCGGACCCGCAGCGCGTTCTCGATCTCGTCGGCGGCCTGATCGACCAGCTCGGGAGTCCGCGCGTGGACGAGGAAGGCGCTGTTTTCCTCGACGTCATGCCCCCACATCGCGAGCGCGGTCGCGTAAGGAATCATCACGAACTTGTCGAACTCCGTCCCGAGAACCTCGCCCTTCGGCTCCATGAGGCCGATGATGCGGAACGCCTTGCCGCCGACGAGAATCTCCCTCCCGACGGGGTTGCTCGGCATCTTCAGATCGTTGAGAACGCCGTGCCCGATGACGCACGCGTTGGTCTTCGACGACTCGTCGAGCGCGCCGAAGAACCGCCCGACGTCGACGTAGTAGTTGCGGACGTCCTGAAAGACGGGTTGCACGCCGAGGATCGGATACTGCGCCCGCTCGTCCTCGAACTTGATGTCGCCGACCTGCTGCACGATCGGCGTCGCCACGGTGACGGAGGGACAGGTGCGCATCACGGCCTGGCCGTCGTCCCAGGTCAGCGTGATCTTCCCGAGCTTGTCGCCTTCCTTCCCCGGCGGCCGGAAGGGCTCGACGATGATCGTGCTCGCGCCGAGGTTCTGCACCTCGGTCGTGATGACCTGGCTGAACCCCTGGACGATCGACACGACCGCGATGACCGCGGCGGTCCCGATGACGATGCCGAGGGTGGTCAGCATCGACCGCATCTTGTTGGCCCAGATCGCGGTCAGGGCGAGCAGCAGGTTCTCGAGGAGCACGGTCCGGGCCTCTCGCCGGCGGCGCCTAGACGCCGACGGCGCGGTTGCGCGTGTCGCTGACGATCTTTCCGTCGCGCAGGCGCACGATCCGCGCGGCGTGCTGGGCCAGGTCGTCCTCGTGCGTGACGAGGATGATCGTGTTCCCCGCCCGGTGGAGCTCCTCCATGAGCGCGAGGATCTCCTCCCCGGTCTTCGAGTCGAGGTTGCCCGTCGGCTCGTCGGCGAGGAGGATCGAGGGGCCGTTGACGAGCGCACGCGCGATCGCGACGCGCTGCCGCTGGCCTCCGGACATCTCGTTCGGGCGGTGGTGCTTGCGGCTGCCGAGTCCCACGGAGTCGAGCGCCTTCTCGGCACGCGTGTGCCGCTCCTTGCGCGGCACGCCAGCGTAGACGAGCGGGAGTTCCACGTTCTGGATCGCGTCGGCCCGCGGGAGGAGGTTGAACGTCTGGAAGATGAATCCGATCTCGCGATTACGGATCTGCGCGAGCTCGTCGTCGACCATCTTCGACACCTCGCGGCCGTTCAGCACGTACGACCCGGTCGACGGGGTGTCGAGGCAGCCGATCAGGTTCATCAGCGTCGACTTCCCAGAGCCCGACGGGCCCATGACCGCGACGTAGTCCCCTTGCTCGATCTGCAGCGACACGCCGTCGAGGGCGCGCACGGTCGTCTCGGTCCCCATCTCGTAGGTCTTGGACACGTCACGGATGTCGATCAGCGCGCTCATTTCGAGGAGTCCTTCCCGTCGTCCTTCCCGTCCTTCGCCTCCGGCTCCTTCTTCTCCTTGACGGCGTCGCCGTTCTTGAGATCGCGGAGGGAGCGATAGGGCCCGGTGACGACCATCTCTCCGTCCTTGAGCCCGCTCACGACGACGACCGAGGTCTCGTCGCTGATGCCGGTCTTCACGGCGCGGAGCTTCGCCTTTCCCCCCTCGACGACGAAGATGCACTCGCGCGTGTCGTCGCTCCTCTCCTTCCCGTCGGGCACCGGCGCCGGGGACGCGGAAACGGCCGCGGCCGACACGGCCGACGGTGATGCGGACGGCGATGGAGACGGCGGCTCGGCCGCTGACGCCCCCGACGTCGTCGCGGGAGGCGCCTTCTTCTCGCCCTTGGCCGCCGCGTCGTCGAGGTCCTTCTTCGGACGGAGCATCACCGCCTGGATCGGGACGGTGAGCACGTGGTCGGCGCGCTGGGTCTCGATGCGGGCCTTCGCGGTCATACCCGGCCGGAGCTTCGCGTCGACCGTGTCGAGCGCGACCTTCACCTCGAAGATCTGCGACTGCTGGCCGGTCCGCTGGATCGCCGATCCGGCGATCTCGTCGACCTTCCCGGTGTAGGGGTGCGCGTCGCCCACGGCGTCGACCACGATGCGCGCGCGCTGGCCGATCTCGACCTGCGTGACACGCGTTTCATCGACCTCGACCGTCGCCAGGATTTCGCTCATGTCCGAGACGATCATGATGACGGTCCCCGGGTTGTTCATCGTCCCGGTGAGCGTGATCTCGCCCTTTTCCGCGTTGAGTTTCGTGACGGTGCCGTCGATCGGCGAGCGGAGCGTGGTCTTCGACAGGTCGTCCCGCGCCTTGGCCAGGCTCGCGTCGCCCTGCGAGACCTGCTCCTGCAGGTTCTTCAGGTCGATCGAGCGCGACCGGAAGTCGAGCTCGCTCTGCTCGAAGGTCTGCTGCGAGACGAGGCCGCTCGAGGCGAGCAGGCTCTGGTTGCGCTTGTACTGACGCTCGGCATTCTCCAGGGCGACCTGGGCCTGCTCGACCTGGATCTTCACCGAGCGCAGCGCGGACTCGAGCCGCTCGACCTCCTGGCGATACCGCACGGGGTCGATCTGGACGAGGAGGTCGCCCTTCTTGACGACGTCCCCTTCCTTGACGGGCAGGTCCACGATCTCGCCGATGACCGACGACTGGACGTTGACCTTCTTGCGGGCCTCGATCCGGCCGGTCGCCTGGACGTACGACGACAGGTCGCGGGTCGCGGCCTTCGCCATGTAGACCTCCTCGCCCTTCGCCTTGGGGCGAGAGAGGACCGAGGCGGCGATGATTCCCCCGACGACCACGACGACGCCGGCCGCGATGAGGGCTTTCTGAATCGTCGTCACAACTGACTCCGTACGCGGCGAAAGACCCGAATACCGTTCAACCGGTGAACGACGAGAGGAGGCCGGCCAGAGCCATCTTGATGAGGATGTAGACCAGCCAGACCGAGCCGACCGTCGCCATGGCACCCTTGCGCGTGAAATTGGTCGTCTTCGAGAGCGCAATCGAGCCCACGACGAACGCCCAGATATCGAAAACGTCGAGGCTGTTGGTCATCGCGAGCAAGGCCTTGCTCGTCGTATCGAAATCGAGGAACGCCCCGACGTTGCACTTCAGCACGCGCGCGTACGTGATGTCGTTGTTGTCGATCTGGTCCCGCGGCCAGGCGACGACCGCCGTCAGGAGCTGCGGGAGGACCTGAATCACGGACGTGTAGGCGTAGCCGGCGACCACCGGCATGTACTTCTTCTTCCTTCCGAACGCGGCGGCGATGCCGAAGTAGATCGCCGGAACGAGGAAGATCGGAACGAAGATGATGCAAAGGAACAACGCACGACGAACGGGATTCTTTTGCTTTTCGATGCCTTCTCGCGTCTGCTTCTCGATCTCCGCCCGCTTTTCGGCGGTCAGATTGGCCCCCGCCATCTTGTCGACGATCTTCATCTGCATCTTGACCGCCGACTCGACGTCCATCCTGGCCGACATCACCGTCTGGGCGACGTAGATCGAAGCGATGAGCAGGACGACGGGCACGAGCCAGTCCCAACCCGGCTTTCGCGCGATCGACTCGAACGTCGCCGCCGGGGAGAAGAACACGCCCATGAGGCGCTGCACGACCCCCAGCTCGGGGCCCGACGACGCCGAAGATGCCGTGGCGGACACGTCGCTCATGAGCTACCTCGTCTTCTCGGGTGTCGAGAGCGTGAGCCCCTTCGCCTCGAGAAGCGTCCCCTTGGCGCGCTCGAAGTCGGAGAGAGCCTTGTTGTAGTCGAGCAGGGCCTGGATCTCGGCGAGCTGGGCGCTCGTGAGGTCGGTCTGGATCCGCAGGACCTCGAACGAGGTCGACATCCCGTTCTCGAATTTCTTCAGCTCGGCGTCGACCGTCTTCTGCTGGAGAACCGTGTTGGCCTTTGCCGCCGCCACGCGCTCGGCGCCCGACTGGACGGCGCGGGCGGCCGTCCGGACGTCGACGCGGATGTTCTGCTCGGCGCTCGCCTCGGCGATCTCGGCCTGCTCCCGGCCGACCTGGGCAATCGCGTAGTTGGACTTCGCCGACCGGTTGCCGAACGGGTATGTGTAGACGAGGGCGACGCGCCAGACCGGCTGATCGGTCGCGTCGGTGCTCGTGTTCACCTGGTTGATGCAGCCGGCGCCGCAGGGACTGACGGTCTGCGAGATGTAGTTGAGACGCGAGGAGTCGAGGTTGGCTTGCAGGTCGAGCTGGTGCCGCGTGAGCTTCTTGGCGACGCGCTCGTTGAGCTGCTGGGACTCGAGCTTCACCCGGGCGCTCTGGATCTCGGGGCGGCGCTCCATCGCCGTCGAAAGCGCCGCGTCGAGGTCGATCGCCACCGGCTGCTCGCTCGGCTTGTCGGCCGGCACGATCCGCTTGGACCAGAGCGGGTCGTTCGGCGGGATCGCGAGCAGCCGCCGGAGATTGTCCTCGGTGTTGCGCAGCGTGTTCTCCGCGGTGATCACCCCCTCCTGGCGGGAGGCGACGCCCGCCTCGGCCTGGGTGATCTCGATCGGGGCCAGCGTGCCGACCTCCACCTTCTTCTTGTTGAGCGTGTACAGGTCCTCCGCGAGCTTCAACGACTGGTTCGCGACGTTGACGCCGGCGCGCGCCGCCGCGACGTCCCAGTAGGCGTCCTCGGTGGACTTCGCGGTGGTCATGGCGCTCAGGCGCAGGTCCTCCTCGCTGAGGCGGCTGTTGTTCGCCGCGAGGATGATGGCGGACCGGTTGACCTCCCGCCCGAACCCCTTGAGGAGCGGCAGGCGGAACTGAACGCCGAGATCCCATGTCTTCGGCTTCTGCGTGGACGAGGTGAATAGGCCGGTTCGCGGGTCGAACCCCGTCTGCTCGAGGCTCTGCGACGTGCGGGTCAGGGTCACCGCGTAATTCGCCCCGAAGTCGAGCGCCTGGGTCAGCGACACCGCTCCCTGCCACTGCGTGTTCGTGTTGTTGTTCTTCGAGGTCGTCGCGGCGGCGACCGGCGAGATCTGATCGATCTCCTGGGTCTGGTCGGACGGCGATGACGAGTAGCCGGCGTTCGCTCCGAGCACGGGATCGAACACCGCCTTCTGGAAAGTGATGCCGTAGTTCGCGGACTCCGGGTTGAGCTGCGCGACGCGGAGATCCAGGTTGTGCTGGAGCGCCTGCTGCAGGCAGTCCCCCAGCGTCATGCTCACGGTCTCCTCCGGCTCGCCCACGGCGCGCGCGGCCGGCAGGCCGGCCGCCTCGAGGGCGGCGATCGTGACCATCGACACCAGGACCCGACGTGTGAGCTTCACGTGCACCCTCCTCCCCGGCCAGCCGTGGGCTTGCGTACGAACAAGCGCAGACTTCGAGAGCGTATTACGCGCCAAGCCCATGTGTGGTTTCACCCTGCGGCCACGGAGGATACAACGGCAGGCCGCAAATGGCTCGGTGATCCGGGCTCGTTAGCGCACCGCCAGATGGCAGGCGACCCGCCGCCCGGGTGGGGCCGGGGTCAGAAGCGGCTCGTCCCGGCGGCAGACGGCCTCGGCGATGGGGCAGCGCGGATGGAACCGGCAGCCGGACGGCGGATCGACGGGCGACGGGGGCTCGCCGGGCAGGATGCGCGCCGGGGGCTGACGCGGATCGCGGCGCGGTGCCGAGGCGAGCAGGGCCTTGGTGTACGGGTGCAAGGGGCGGACGTACACCTCCTCGACCGGTCCCTCCTCGACGATCCGGCCGAGGTACATCACCGCGACACGCTCGGCGACGTGACGGACGAGCCGGAGGTCGTGCGCGATGAGCAGGACGGAAAGTCCCAGCCGCTCCCGAAGCTCGCCGAGAAGATTGACGATTTGCGCCTGAATCGGAGGGTCGAGCGCGGCAACCGGCTCGTCGGCAACGATGAACTCGGGGCCGGAGGCGATCGCGCGGGCGATGCCGATGCGCTGGCGCTGCCCTCCGGAGAACTCGTGCGGGTACCGGTCGAGCGACGACGCGTCGAGACCGACGTCTCGGATCAACCGCGCGGCCGCCTCGTTCCGCTCGGCGCGGGTCTCGCCGATCCGGTGGATGTCGAGCGGCTCGCGAACGAGAGCGCGCACGGTCATGCGCGGGTTGAGCGCCGCCTGCGGATCCTGGAAGACGATCTGGAACCGGCGCCGCAGCTCCCGGAGCTCCCGAGGCGGCAGCGCCCCGAGGTCGCGGCCGTCGAACGTCACGGTCCCGGCATCGGGCTCGAGGAGGCGGATGAGCAGCCGTCCCGTCGTCGACTTCCCCGAGCCCGACTCGCCCACGAGTCCCACGGTCTCGCGCGCGCCCACTTCGATGTCGACGCCGTCGACGGCGAGGACGCGGCGTTTACGCCCGCCCCACTCCGCCACGCGCGCCGGAAACGACTTGACGAGCCCACGACCCGCGACGAGCGCGTCGGGCGCGCTCACGCGGCGGTCGCGGGACCCGCGCCGGCGTGGCGCGGATCGTCGAGGTGACAAGCCACGGTCCGGGCGGGTCCGATCGGGCGTGTCGCGGGCTCGACCGCATCGCAGGGAGCGAACCGTGCCGGGCAACGCGGGTGGAAGCGGCAGCCGGACGGAAAGGAGACGGGGTCGGGCGCCGTTCCGGGAAGCGTCCGGAGAGGCTCGTTGCCGGCCGCGTCCGCGGGGACGGCATCGAGCAGCGCTTTGGTGTACGGGTGGGCCGGTGTCGCGAAGATGTCACCGACCGGCGCCTCCTCCACGACCCGGCCGGCGTACATCACGCCGACCCGGTCGGCGATCTCGGCCACGACGCCGAGGTCGTGCGTGATGAGCAGGACCGTGAGGTCGTATTCCGCCTTGAGCGTGCGGAGCAGGTCGAGCGCCTGCGCCTGAATGGTGACGTCGAGGGCGGCCGTGGGCTCGTCCGCGATCAGGAGCTTGGGCCGGCACGACAGCGCGATCGCGAGCATCACCCGCTGCTTCATGCCGCCGGACAGCTCATGCGGGTACGATCGGGCGTGCCGCTCCGGATCCGGGAGGGAGACCGCGGCGAGGAGCTTCACCGCCTCGGCCCATGCGGCGCGGCGGGTCAGCCCGCGATGAATGCGCAAGCTCTCGCCGACCTGCGTCCCGATGCGCGAGACCGGATCGAGCGCGCTGCCGGGCTCCTGGAACGCGATGCCGATCGAGGCCCCACGGACGCGCCGCATCTCCTTCTCCTTGAGGGTCACGAGATCCCGCCCGTCGAACAGGATCCGCCCTCCGGTGATCCGGCCGGGCTCGGCGATACGCAGGATCGAGTACGCCGTCGCGGTCTTCCCGCACCCGGACTCTCCGACGAGCGCGTAGGTCGATCCCTTCTCGACCGCAAGGTCGAGACCGTCGACGGCGCGGACCGCGCCCCGCGGTCCGTCGTATTCGACACGGAGACTCTCGATGGACAGAAGCGGCGCCAATCAGAACACCGACGCTTCCCGGTGCGTCCCGAAGACTCCGCGCAGCCGGTCCGCGATCTCGCCCAGCGTCGCCTCGGCCTCGACGGCAGCGAGGATGGAGGGCATCAGGTTGGCCCCGGAGCGCGCGGCGTCGGCGACGGCCTCGAGGGAGGCCGCGGCGAGCGCGCCCCGGCGGGACCGGAGCGCCGCCAGGCGGCTGCAGCGCTCGGATTCGGCCGCCGCGTCGACCTTCAGGATCGGCGGTTTGAGGGCGCTTCCTTCCGTGAACCGGTTCACGCCGACGACGACCGCGTCCCCCGACTCGACCCGCTTCTGCCAGCGGTAGGCCGCCTCGTGGATCTCCCGCTGCTGGAAACCGCGCTCGATCGCGCGCACGGCACCGCCCAGGGCGTCGATCTTGGCGAGGTACGCCTTCGCTTCCGACTCGAGCGCGTCGGTCAGCGCCTCGACGAAGTACGAGCCCGCGAGCGGATCGACGGTGTCGGCGACGCCGGTCTCGTGCGCGAGGACCTGCTGCGTCCTCAGGGCGAGGAGCGCCGCCTGCTCGGTCGGGAGCCCCAGGGCCTCGTCCATCGAGTTCGTGTGGAGCGACTGCGTCCCCCCGAGCACGGCGGCGAGCGCCTGGTAGGCGGTGCGGACGACGTTGACCTCGGGTTGCTGCGCCGTGAGCGTCGAGCCCGCGGTCTGGGTGTGGAACCGCAGCTTGGCGAGCTCGGGATCGGTGACGCCGAAGCGCTCGCGCACGAGTCGCGCCCACAGGCGTCGCGCGGCCCGGAACTTCGCCGCCTCCTCGAAGAAGCCGGCGTGGCCGTTGAAAAAGAAGGACAGCCGCCCGCCGAACGTCTCGAACGCCAGGCCGCGAGCGAGGGCCGCCTCGCAGTACGCGATCGCGTTCGCCAGCGTGAACGCGATCTCCTGGACGGCCGTCGCGCCCGCCTCGCGCATGTGGTAGCCGGAGATCGAGATCGTGTTCCACCGCGGGATCGCGGAGGCGCACCACGCGAACACGTCGGTGGTGATCCGGAGCGAGGGCTCCGGAGGATAGATGTACGTGCCCCGGGCGATGTACTCCTTGAGGAGGTCGTTCTGGATCGTTCCGGACAGCGACTTCGGCTCGAAGCCGCGCCTTCGGGCGGAGGCCACGTAGAGCGCCAGCAGGATCGACGCGGTCGCGTTGATCGTCATCGACACGGAAACCTTGTCGAGCGGGATCCCCGCGAGCAGCTCGTCCATGTCCTCGATCGAGGAGATCGCGACGCCGACCTTGCCGACCTCCCCTGCGGCCATCGGATGATCCGAGTCGTACCCCATCTGCGTCGGCAGGTCGAAGGCGACGGACAGCCCCGACTGCCCCTGCTCGAGGAGGTAGCGGAAGCGCGCGTTGGTCTGGCGCGCCGTGCCGAACCCCGAGTACTGCCGCATCGTCCAGAGGCGGCCGCGATACATCGTCGGCTGAATCCCCCGCGTGAAGGGGTATTCCCCCGGCATCCCGAGGTCGCGCACGTCGGCGGCGGAGGTCCGGTCGGCCGCCGTGTAGACCCGGGCGACCGGGATCCCGGATGAGGTCGAAAAGTCCGCCCGCCGCTCGCGAGCGTTCTTGTCGGACGGATCGCTCACGATCCGCAGTATAAATCCCGCATGGTGCGCACCGTCGAGCGCGTCCCCGAGGGAGTTCGGCTCATCGATCAGCGCAAGCTGCCGCTCGTGACCGAGCTCGTCACGCTGCGTGGCGCGGAGGAGGTCGCGGAGGCGATCCGCGGGATGGTGGTGCGCGGCGCCCCGGCGATCGGCTGCACCGCGGCTTTCGGGCTCGCGCTCGCGGCGACTCAGGCCGCGGAGGCGGGCTTGCGGGGCGGGGCCTTCGACCGCGCGCTCGAACGCGCGCGCGCGACGCTCGCCGCCGCGCGGCCGACCGCGGTGAACCTGTTCTGGGCGCTGGATCGCATGGCGCGGGCCGCGGCCGCGCTGCGCGCCGCGGGTCTGCCCGAGGGACCCGCTGCCGAGGCGCTCGAGCGTGAGGCGCAGGCGATCCACGACGAGGACGTCGCCGCATGCCGGGCGATCGGACGGTTCGGCGCGACGCTCGTCCCCGCGCGGGCCACGGTGCTGACCCACTGCAACGCCGGAGGGCTCGCGACCGCGGGGTACGGCACGGCGCTCGGCGTCGTGCGGGGCGCGGTGGAAGCCGGGAAGACGGTCCGCGTGCTCGCCGATGAGACGCGGCCGTTCCTGCAGGGCGCACGGCTGACCGCCTGGGAGCTGATGGCGGACGGGATCGACACGGTGCTGATCACCGACGGGATGTCCGGATCGATGATGCGCCGCGGCGAGGTCGACCTCGTCGTCGTCGGCGCCGACCGCATCGCCCGCAACGGGGACGTCGCGAACAAGATCGGGACCTACAACGTCGCGGTGCTCGCGCGGGAGAACGGCGTGCCGTTCTACGTCGCCGCGCCTCGCTCGACGATCGATCCCGCGTGTCCCGACGGGGACGCGATCCCGATCGAAGAGCGGGATCCGAGCGAGGTCACCGAGCTCGGCGGCGTCCGTGTCGCCCCCGCCGGCGTTGCGGTCCGCAACCCCGCCTTCGACGTCACCCCCGCCCGCTACGTCACCGCGATCATCACGGAGGCC
>Ga0306922_10000593_pt1 | contig 30714 bp, 37 predicted proteins | sample sta12Cox44000082_FD_203758 | JGI IMG/M metagenome (GOLD analysis project Ga0306922, IMG submission 203758) | Lab enrichment of tropical soil microbial communities from Luquillo Experimental Forest, Puerto Rico - statoxic.12C.oxic.44.000.082 (v2)... | ecosystem: Environmental > Terrestrial >... | reverse complement strand
GAGCATAGCATCGAGTTCATTGAGGACGCGGAGGAGGTCCAGGTGTTCACGCCACCACGGGAAGATTTTCGCTGATTCCCATCAACGCCTAACCAACCCCTCCAGCCAATCGCTGACCGTTTAGAAAATTCGCAGCAAGATGCCTTTGAGCTTCGTTCATCCTGTGCACCGGGCGACGCATCGGATTGGCCTTTACCTAGATAAAAGGTACCGGACCGTGCAGCCCTCGTCGTAAGTTCAACAATGACAGCTATTTACTCCAGAGGTAGGATTCGAACCTACGACCAATCGGTTAACAGCCGACCGCTCTACCACTGAGCTACTCTGGAATCGATTTCACGCTCGATTTGAGCGGCGTGAAAACTTGCGCAAACGACCCCGCGCGGCAAGTGGTTTGGTTGCGGGGGCTGGATTTGAACCAGCGACCTTCAGGTTATGAGCCTGACGAGCTACCAGGCTGCTCCACCCCGCGAAACAATTATGGCGAAACGCTCTTCCGAATCAAATCAAAGGTGGCTCCGTCGGGTAATGGAGACTCGAAGCTGCGCGAAACACTTGAAATCGAAAGCTATGCCTTTTCATGATTCCCACGCGGCTGGCACAGAAAGTTCTGCAAAAACGCCAGAAGTATGCGCGTCCTGATCGCCGATGATCAGCCGAGCGTGGGTCTCACGCTGGCTTTACTTGTGGCCGCTTTCAAACATGACGTCGTCAAGATCGTTTACTCCAGAGCCGAGGCGATTCAGGCCTACCATAGCTGTCATCCAGGTGCGATCTTGATGGACTTTTCGATGAGTAAACTGAAACGGCTAACGGCTTCCCGTTACATCCTGGCAGATGACCCGTTGCGCTCGAATCGTTTTCCTATCAACCAGGTTTATGCCTGACCTAACTGGGGTGGGGCGTCAGCAATCCTCCAAAAACCAGTAGACCTGAGGGAGCTTGGGACCGTTCTCAACATGGATCAACGACTGGTGTTCGATTACCGCCGCGGCGCCTAGGTGTAATTAGCTCGTTCACTGAGCGCCGAGTTGCGTTGTTTCGCTGAAGTATTTCGTTAATGCGTGAGCGAATCAAACGTCCCAGGAAACGACGGCGGTAAAATTCTCATCGGCACCGCGAGTTGGAGCGACCCGGGATTTGTTGAACGCTGGTATCCAAAGAAAATGGCAGCGCACGAACGGCTCGCCTGGTACGCCCAACATTTTGACATGGTCGAAGTCAACTCGACGTTCTACTCGGTTCCGGACTCGCGCACCGTTGAACGATGGTGCGCGACAACGCCGAACCATTTCACCTTCGACGTGAAGCTGCATCAGCTCCTCTCGTTTCACTCGACGCACAGGAAATTATTGCCTCCAGAATTGCAACGGATCGCGCACACTGATGCAAAAGGAAGAGTGACGGCAACGCCAACGTTACGCGGCGCGCTGCTCAAGTCTTTTCTCCGGCCAACGTCGATCTTGCAGTCTGCGGGAAAGCTTGGCGTTTTTCTCTTGCAGCTTTCGCCGGCCTTTTCGCCGCGGAAACATGAATTGAGCGAGCTCGAGCCATTGGCCAAGCAGCTCCGCGGTTATCCGTTGGCGATTGAATTTCGGAATCGGAATTGGGTTGTCGGTGATCAGTTAGGATCGACCATGAATTTCTTGCGCGAACATCACCTCGGATTTGTGAACGTCGACGCGCCGGCGGCCGATCATTTTTCGATTGTCCCGTCGGATCTGAATGAAATCACGAATCCCGATTTTGCTTATTTGCGACTACACGGACGCGATGCGAAAGCTTACTTAACGGGCAAGACCGTAGCCGCGCGTTTCAACTACGATTACTCAGACGCTGAAATCTCCGACGTGGCGGAGCGAAGTAAGAAACTCGCCCGCGACGTGAAAGCGGTTCACGTCGTGTTTAATAACAACAACCTTGATTACGCGCCGTGCGCAGCGATACGTTTGCGGAAGACGCTAGGCCAAGAGGTGACCGCACCAATGCCGCAGACACCGGGATTGTTTTAGGGTAGGATCGCGCCCCGTGGCAGAAACCGAATCAGTAGCCGAGCGCCGGGATGGTCCGCGGTTGCCGGCTTTTCTCAAGCGAAAGAAAAAGTGGCTAGCCGACCACCACATGACCTTGGTAACGATAGCCGACACGCCGCATTCAATTGCCCTCGGTTCGGCGATCGGAATTTTTTTTGGATTCACGCCGCTTTGGAGTTTGAAAACGCTGCTTTCCATCGCCGCAGCCTGGGTTTGTCGATGTAACAAAGTCGCCGCGGCGATCGCGGTCACACTGCACGATGTGCTCATCTTCCTGATGCCGGCGATTTATTTTGGAGAATACAAAGTTGGATGTTGGACGCTGCGGCGACCGCCCCCTGTGCATCGGATTCGGTTTCACTTCGGGTTACATGACTATCTCAACTTGGAGTTATTCCAGCGCGTGATTTGGCCGGCGATCATCGGCTCATTCTTTCTCGCTATCCCGTCGGCGGTGATCGTTTATTTTGCGATGCGAATGCTGATCAGTCGGGCAAGGTCGCCGAGGACGGACAGTTAGAAGGGGGGTGGCTGGCGGGACAGCCGGTTTTTCTCCTCTTCTCCTCAGAACGGCACGGGGGGTTGACGTATATGTAGACCGTTCTGCATTTTAACGCGGCGGTCTTCAAAGGCGACGAGGCGGTGAGCGACGGCGAAATGCCAATTCGCAAAACGCTTGCTCCAGTGGAGTTTGCAGTCGATTTGAAGGAGCAACTGGAGAAAATCGAGCCCGTTAGGATTTTGAAGAGAAGCGAATCCCCGCGCACAGGTCGGCTTGTCACGGAGCACTTTACGCTCATATCAACCAGTCCTTGTTCTGCACGTCCGAATCACCGATGTCGCGGCGTAGTCATTTACGAATTCGAGATGGACGGGGCAGCCGCGAGCAAGGCAGACACAGAACGGCCCGTGCGAGTGGCCTTGGCTTGAGCGACTCACTTCGACATGGTGAACGCCGCTGAGCGAATCTACATCACGTTGAGCGCAAATCCGTATCGTTACGGCGAGAGCGGAAACATCAGCTTGCCTGAATAAGCGACCTTCGCGCTTTCGCGGATACGCAGCACAAGTTCAAATTTGCAGCCGACATGGCTGCCACTACAGTTGCGCCCGTGTTTCTTCCTCGTCGCCTAACATTGATCAACATTGCTCTCGTTTTTGTGACGAGCGCGCTTCGTTCCGCCTCTGCCGCGCAAGCTTCTATCATCGTCGACGTACAAACAGGATATGTCTTGCAAGACTTTAAATCCAAAGACAAACGGCAGATCGGTAGTTTGACGAAAATCGCCACCGCGATGGTGGTGCTGGATTGGGCCGAGCACAAAGGCGGCGATCTAAATCAGTTCGTGAATATTTCGCCGTCCGCCTTCGTCGGCATGCTGGAAAATAACATCGACTTTCGCGCAGGGGATGCAATCGCACTGCGAGATTTGCTTTACGCAGCGTTGGTTCAGTCCGACAACATCGCAGCTTACACGTTGGCAGACTATGTCGGATCGCAAATCCAGGGGCCGACGCCCGCTGGCCAGAAATCGAAAATGTCCGCGGTCGACGTCTTCGTCACCCAGATGAACGCGCTGGCCAAGCAATTGAAAATGGAGAGGACGCGCTTCGTGAATCCGCACGGTGTCGATCAAAACGTGAAACCGTTGCCGTATTCCACCGCTGAAGATCTTGCCCGGCTCACTCGTTACGCTCTGAACAGGGCGAGCTTTCGTTTTTACATTACACAAAGGGAACGCCAAATCTCGTGGCGCCGCGGCGGTAGAGAGCAGCGCTATGATTTGCGCAATACCAACGAGCTTCTCGGCACGAACGGAATTGACGGCGTGAAAACCGGTACGACCGCGCGTGCCGGTCAATGCTTGGTTCTCTCGTCAGGGCGCGACTCGGAAATTGTTAAAGAAGGCGCCGACGTCAGAATTTTTCCACGCCGAATAATTGTCGTACTGCTCGGCAGTACCAGCCGTTTTTCCGAAGGCGGTCAGCTTGTTGTCCAAGGCTGGCAGCTCTACGATCAGTGGGTGGCGGGCGGACGGCTTGTCGATCCGAAGAAAACGCTTTGATTGTGTCTTTGGATGAAGACGCGAATTGGCGTTCTAACCAGCGGCGGGGATTGCCCGGGTCTCAACGCAGTCTTGCGCGGAGTCGCCCTTGCCGGTGAAAAACTTGGGTGGGAAGTAATCGGGTTCCGCGATGGGTTCGAAGGTCTCTTGCCGCCGGGCGCTTATATCGTGCTCGATCGCAAGAGTACCGAAGGAATCATGTCGCTCGGCGGAACGATTCTCGGAACGACCAACCGCGGCCACTTTATTGCCAGAGTCGGGGCGGGTGATCGAGCAGTGGTCGCAAGCGAAGTGATCGCGCGAGCGAAAAAAGTCTTGGATGAACTGCATGTCAAAGCGCTCATCATCGTCGGCGGCGATGGTTCGATGACGACGGCGATGCAAATGCAGGAAGCTGGGATCAATTGCATCGGTGTCCCCAAAACGATCGACAACGACATCGAAGCCACAGCGATGACATTCGGTTTCGATTCTGCGGTCGCCGAAGTGATGGATGCGCTCGATCGTTTGCATACGACGGCCACGAGTCACAAACGGGTTATGGTTGTCGAAGTGATGGGACGACACGCGGGTTGGATCGCGCTCCACGGGGGGATCGCCGGAGGAGCCGACATAATCTTGATTCCCGAAATTCCGTTCGATTACGAAAAAATCGTCGATGCGATTAAAAAACGCGACGCCGCGGGTCGGCTCGGGTCGCTTGTCGTGGTGGCGGAAGGGGCGCGGCCAAAAGACGGTGAGCAAATCAAACGCAATATCGAAGGCGGCGAATTTCGGCTCGGCGGAATCGGCGACGTCGTTGCCCGCGAAATTGCCGAACGCACTGGAAAGGAAACGCGCGCATGCGTTCTTGGACATCTGCAGCGCGGCGGAGCGCCTACTCCGCTCGACCGGACGCTCGGCACGCGTTTTGGAGTAAGAGCAGTCCAACTCGCAAACGAAGGACATTTCGGCTGCATGGTCAGCTACCAAAACTACCAACTCCGCCACGTTCCGATCGTAGATGCAGTCAATCGTTTGCGCCTCGTCCCGCCACACGGCGAAATGGTCCAGACAGCGCGCGACGTGGATATTTCGTTCGGTGATTGATTTGCTGTAGCCGCTTCGCTGTGCGAAGCGTCGGGAAATTTGAGGTCGATCCACTCTCAACCATCAACTATCAACTGTTTGTGAAAATCATCCTGGCATACTCCGGCGGACTCGACACGTCGATCATTCTTCGATGGCTCAGGGAGAATTATCGCGCGCAGATCGTTGCGTTTTGCGCCGACATCGGTCAGGAAGAAGAGGTCGCCGGTCTTCAAGAGAAGGCGCTCAAGACCGGTGCTTCGAAATGTCTCATCGAGGATCTTCGGGAGGAATTCGCCCGCGATTTTATTTTCCCGATGTTTCAGGCAGGCGCGATTTACGAGAACCAATATTTTCTTGGGACGAGCATCGCACGGCCACTGATCGCCAAACGGATGGTCGAGATCGCACGCACCGAAAAAGCCGAAGCGATCGCGCACGGCGCGACTGGCAAGGGGAACGATCAAGTTCGTTTTGAATTGACTGCCGCTGCGCTAGCGCCGGAGCTGAAAGTAATCTCGCCCTGGCGGGAGGAACGTTTTCGAAAACAATTTCCCGGCCGCAAGCAGATGATCGCGTTCGCGAAGAAGAGCAAGATCCCGGTCGAAGCGAGCGCGCAGAAACCGTACTCGATAGATCGTAATCTTCTTCACATCAGCTTCGAGAGCGGCGTCTTGGAAGATCCGTGGTTCGACGCTAGCTCAAAAAAAATGCGCAGCATGTACAAACTCAGCGTCGCGCCGGAAGACGCGCCGGACGAACCCGAACACGTCGATCTTGCGTTCGAGAGCGGCAATTGCGTGAAAGTGAACGGCAAAAAACTCTCGCCACTTGGCGTGATGCAAACGTTGAACAGGCTTGGTGGAAAGCATGGAATCGGCCGGGTCGATATCGTCGAAAATCGTTTCGTGGGGATGAAAGGCCGCGGTGTTTATGAAACTCCCGGCGGCGCGGTTCTGCATTTCGCGCATCGCCAAATGGAGACGCTGACCATGGACCGCGAAGTTATGCACCTACGCGACAGTCTCATTCCGAAATACAGCGAGCTGGTTTACAACGGCTTCTGGTTTTCGCCCGAACGCGAAGCGCTCCAAGCACTGGTAACCGAAACGCAGCGTAACGTCACCGGCGTTGTTCGGCTCAAGCTCTATAAAGGCAACATTATCGTGGCCGGCCGCAAAAGTCCCAAGAGTCTCTACGATCCAAAAATCGCGACGATGGAAGGCGAAAAATCGACATACGACCAGAGCGACGCCACCGGCTTCATTCGACTAAACGCTCTTCGCCTAAAAGGCCGCGCGCGGCTAGGCGAGAAGTGATTGGTTATCTTGCGACGCGGGGTTGTCGATCTTATATTTCAAAAGGCGCTAAGCGCGCACGAACGCGGAGGTAATTTATGGCCACCACAATTGCTGCTCCAAAAAAGAAAGGTACTCCGAAAGCCGCTGAGGATTTTTTGCCACTTGAGGGCACGGATCACATCGAGTTTTACGTCGGCAACGCCAAACAGGCGGCGCATTACTATCAGAGCGTGCTCGGTTTTCAGCCCGTCGCCTACAGCGGACCGGAAACCGGTGTTAGGGATCGTGCTAGCTATGCGGTTCGGCAGAACAAGATCACCTTTGTTTTGACGACGCCGATCCGAGCTAAAAATGCGGTCGCCGATCACATCTACAAACATGGCGACGGCGTCAAAGTTATCGCATTGAAAGTTAAAGACGCGGCCTTGGCGTGGAAGGAGACCACCAAGCGCGGCGGCAAAAGTTATCTCGACCCGAAAACGTTAAAGGATAAGGACGGCAAGATCGTCCTCAGCGGCATTCAGACTTACGGCGAAGTCGTGCACGTGTTTGTCGAGCGCGACGACTATACCGGACCCTTCATGCCCGGATTTGTGAAATGGGAGCCGCCGTTCCGCGCATCTGAGACCAGATTGCAATATGTCGATCATTGTGTCGGCAATGTTGGATGGAACCAGATGAATCCGTGGGTGAAGTTTTATGAAGATGTGATGGGATTCCGGAACATCCTCACGTTCGACGACAAAGACATTTCAACGGAATACTCCGCGCTCATGAGCAAGGTGATGAGCAATGGCAATGGCTTCGTGAAGTTTCCGATCAACGAGCCGGCCAAGGGTAAAAAGAAATCCCAGGTGGAGGAATATCTCGAGTTCTACGACGGCGAAGGCGTCCAGCACATCGCGATGGCCACGAACAACATTATTGAGACAGTGACCGATCTCCAGAACCGGGGACTCGAGTTTCTCAGAGTTCCTTCGACTTATTACGACACCTTGCTCGATCGCGTTGGCCACATCGATGAAGAACTGGGTGCGCTGAAGCGGCTCGGAATTCTGGTCGACAGAGACGACGAAGGATACTTATTGCAAATCTTTTCCAAGCCGGTCGAAGATCGACCGACCTTGTTTTTCGAAATCATTCAGCGCAAAGGCGCCAAAAGTTTCGGCAAAGGCAACTTCAAGGCGCTGTTCGAGGCAATTGAGCGCGAACAAGCTGCGCGCGGAAATCTGTAACAGGAAAACGAAAATGCCGTACTACCAAAAACTAGGCGAGATGCCGCGGAAGCATCACATTTGGTTTCACCGCAACGGAGCGGCGCCGACTTACAAAAATGAAGGCATCGCTTACGAACACGTCTTCACGACGGCGGGATTCGACGAAGCGTACTCAATCTGTTATCACGTGCGCCCGCCGACACGCGTGCGCAATGTGAAGCTCCTCAAGCACGAAGAGGTCAAGAGAGTCACCGACGCGCCGCTGCGTCATCATCATTTGAAGACAGCGAATATTCCGCGCAAAGGCGATCTCTACATCGGCCGCATTCCAATTTTGTTCAATCAGGACATGACGGCGTATCGCATGAAGCCGGCAAAGACTTACGACAAATTTGAATATTACCGCAACGGCGGCGCGGACGAGATCATCTTCGTTTTCAAGGGTGGAGGAGTCGTCGAATCAGTCTTCGGCAAACTTCCATATCGAGCTGAGGATTACATCGTCATTCCGCGCGGTGTGACCTATCGAATGGTTCCCGACAAAGTTGAGGAAGAAGATCATCTCATTTTGGAATCCGTCGGGCCGGTGCGAATTCCGAAACGCTATTTGAACAGTGAAGGCCAGATCAAAATGGGCGCGCCTTATTCGGAGCGCGATTTTCATGCCCCGAGCGAGCTGATCACCATCGACAAAGACCAAGACACCGAGATTCTCGTGAAAGATGGTCCGCGCTGGACAGTGGTCACAATGGCGCATCATCCGTTCGATGTCGTTGGCTGGGACGGTTATCTCTATCCGTTCACGTTCAACGCCCAGGATTTTGAACCGATCACCGGCACTGTGCATCAGCCACCCCCGATTCATCAGACATTCGAGATCCGCGGTTACGTGGTTTGCACGTTCGCGCCGCGGTTGCTCGATACCCATCCGGAAGCGGTCAAAATTCCGTGGGTCCACGACAACGTCGAAGCGGACGAGGTTTTGTTTTACGTCCGAGGAAATTTCGGTTCGCGCCGGGGAATCGAGCCGGCCTCGATCACATTGCATCCACGCGGGATTCCGCACGGGCCGCATCCGGGCACAATCATGGCGAGTAAGATCGCGCTTCGAACTGAAGAGCTCGCGGTCATGTTCGACACGCAACACACGCTTGAGCTGACCGAGCAAGCAATTGCGCTTGACGACGAGAAATATCCGCAGAGCTGGTTGGATTAGGGTTCTCGATCTTGCGCACGTTTAATTCAGAAATCGAAACTGAAGATCGGCTTTATCGACACGCCGAACCGTTGCCGCCGGGACAACTCGGCAAGCTGACCAAGATCTATCGCGACTTGCTCGACGCGATCGGCGAAGATCCCTCGCGACTAGGCTTGTTAAAGACTCCTGCTCGCGCCGCGCGGGCGATGGAATTCTTGACCCAAGGTTATCGCCAGAGCGTTGCGGAGATCGTCAACAGCGCAATCTTCGATTCCGATGCGAGCGAGATCATTCTTGTCAAAGACATCGAACTCTATTCGATGTGCGAACATCATTTGCTTCCGTTCATCGGGCGCGCGCACGTCGCTTACATTCCAAATGGGAAAGTAATCGGCCTTTCGAAAGTCGCACGCGTGGTCGACGTTTTCGCGCGCCGTTTGCAGATCCAGGAAAATCTGACGGCGCAAATAGCAGAGGCATTGATGAATTGTCTCGAACCAGACGGCGTCGCGGTCGTGGTCGAAGCAAAGCATCTTTGCATGATGATGCGCGGCGTTGAAAAGCAAAACTCGGTCATGAAAACTTCCTGTCTTCTCGGCTCGTTCAAGGAGGACGCGCGCACGCGTTCGGAATTCCTCTCGTTGCTCAAAGAATAAATTGTAGGGCGTTCCGCGGCAGTCGCCTTTTTTGATGCCGTCTCACAGAGACAGCCTACAATTGTTCATGCTGCTCACTGTCAGCAAACGGCTTGAATTCTCTGCCTCGCGCCGGCTGTTCGTTTCCCGTTGGAGCAATAGCGAAAATCTAGCTGCGTTCGGCGAGGAGACCCGTGCCAGGCATGGAACCGGTCGCAACTATGTTGCCTATTTTATTTTCAGCGGACGCGTCGACCCGGTTACGGGAATGCTGATCAACATCAGCGAGATCAAACGCCGCGCCGGCGAAAAAGTCGACAATCAATTCGACCACAAGTTCTTGAACGAAGACAATCCGGCCTTTCGCAATGTGCCGCCGACTGCCGAAAATATCGCGCGCCAGCTCTTCAACGATGTCGCGCCGCTTTTTTCCGATGTCGATGCCAAATTGGTCGCGGTTCATTTAATCGAAACGACCGACCGGAGCGCGACGTTTTACGCGGGCGGCTCGTGCGAAGGAAACTACTGGCTCGAATTTTCGGCGGCGCGACAAACAATGTCGCCGCGGCTAACGGCACGCGAGAACGCGCGGTTGTTTGGCTCGGCTACTGCAACACACGGACACAATTACCGTGCGCGTCTCACTTTTCGAAAAGAAAAGACTGACGGTCCGATTGTTCAGCAACACGATCTCGATCTTTGCCTCAAATCGCTGCAGGATGAGCTAGATCATCGCTATCTCAACGAACTCCCATCGTTGAAAGATCGGCCGACCACGACCGAAAGCCTTGCGGGTTACATTCGCGAACAAGTCGCTGGTTCTCTCTCGATTCATCGCGTGCGTCTGCACGAACGCGAGGATTTTTTTGCTGAAGTCTGGCCAGAGGAAAATATTTTTCTCGGCATGCAAATGCGTTTTAGCGCGGCGCACCGCTTGCACGTTCCGTCGTTTTCAGACGAAAAGAACGCTAAACTGTTTGGCAAATGCGACAACCCGCGTGGTCACGGCCATCTTTATCTCGCGGAAGCGACGATCGGCGCGAACTACGATGAACGAAGCGGCACGCTCTACGACTTCGCCGCTTTTCAAAAGGCGCTCTGTGATTCAATCGAGCCCTGGCAAAACCGACATCTGGATCTGGAAACGGACGATTTCAGGAAAATTGCTTCCACGGGTGAAAACATTGTTCGTGCGCTCTGGTCAAAGATCGATAACCGCGTGAACCAGCAGTTGGTGCGATTGCGTTTGTGGGAGACGAAGAACAATCGGTTTACGGTGCGGCGCACATGAGCAAACGGATACTCGTTACGGGCGCGAGTCGCGGAATTGGGCGAGCCATTGCCGAAAAACTTGCGGCTGCGGATGTGACCTTGCTCCTGCATGGCCGCAACACAGTCGCGCTCGCAGAAACGTGCAAGGCGGTTCAGGATCGTGGCGCCAGCGTCGTGAAATTAATTCACGATCTCGCGACCGAGAAAGGAGTGGCGAATTTGATTTCGCAAGTCGGGAGCGAGCCGCTCAACGTTTTGGTTAACAATGCCGGCATCGGCGTCGTAAAACCATTTCGCGAAATCACATTTGAAGAATGGAAACAAACAATTGGAGTGAACGTCACTGCGCCGTTTCTCTTGATGCAACGATTCGCTGGCCAAATGCCTCCGGGTTCGAGCATCGTCAATATTCTTTCGGTCGCGGCGAAAACCGCTTTCGCGAACTGGAGCGCTTACTGCATGAGCAAATTCGCGCTCGAGGGATTCTCGCAATCGGTTCGCGAAGAATTGCGCGAGCGCCGGATACGAGTGATCAATATTTATCCGGCGGCGACGAATACCGGAATCTGGGACGCCGTAGCCGGCGACTGGCCACGCGAGAAAATGATCTCACCCGGGCAAGTGGCGGACGCAGTAGCATTCGCTATCAGTCAGCCGAGCGACGTTCTGGTTGAAAACGTTACCCTCCGGAAGCTAACCGGAAATCTGTAGGACCGACATGCCGATTTCGCCAAACGACATCACCGTCAACGTGATCGCGTCGATCATCGCCTCGGCGATTTTGTTCTCCGGCGGCTTCCTCTGGGGAAAATACAAAGAGCGCCGCCGGAAGTTCGGGCGCAATCTCGAGGAATACGATTTTTATCCCTTTACCGTCACGCGCGAGAATTTCGGCGAGTTCAATCTGAACAATTTCCGACTCGGGATGCACTATCTCCTTAAGAATGAGGACCACACCGCAGCGCGTCAGCTCATTTTCATCGGCGAGCAGAACAATGTGCGGCACCAGCTCGAGCCAGCGGAGCAGAAAGTCTATGCGCAGTTGTTCGACAAATATGACGGCAAAAAGATCGTCGACGACACGCACGAATTTCTCGAGAACTACGAGCGCATCGTGCGCTTGGTTGGAAAATCATTTCCAAATACCGGTATTGAGATACTCCTGCACAACCTGGCTGATCCGGCGCATTCGTTGATCACGCTTGAGAACGACGTCACTGGCCGGCACCTGCGCGATGGGACAACAAGCCTCTTAATCGACCTGAAAAAGCGGCAATTGGCGAACGAGGATAAACTGAATTACGAGCTCAACATCGGTTCGCGAAAGTTCAAGTGCACGACGATTCCAATCAAGCGCAAGGACTTCGGAATTGTGGGCGCGATCTGCATCAACATTGACGCGAACTACATCACCGAGGAAGTGCTGAAAGAGCGACAACGAATCGAAACCTGGTTTCAAAATCTTCTCCGGGCCAACATGCAGCTCGAAGAAAACATTCTGAGCAAGGACGAGTACGCGAAGGCGCTCAAAGGCAAGCGGCATTTCAAAGACGAAAGCACTTGAGGCCGCGTTTAAAGCTGGCCGCTCAATAACGCCCTCATCTGGCCGAGGCAGCCTCGTGTGGCCGAAACGCGTTACTGACAAACTACAGAGACGACCGTTCCAGTTCCGGCGTAGCCTGGACTCCGTTGCGCGGCGATCGTTACTTCGAAGAAATTGTTGCCTCTCGGGCACCGAAGTAGCGTCACATCCGGGCGCGCGTTATTTCGGCGAGGCGTGGAGGGCGGCTTGATATTCCGGCTTCTTGTGATACTCGACCAGCCGAAACCCCCAACTGATCAACGTTGCTAGATCTTTCGTCTGCTCTCTCTTGCCGTTCAGGAATTTTTCGATCCTCGCTTTGAGTCCTGGTTGCTGCTCCGTCATGTCGAGAATTTCGTAAATCTCCATCGACAATAGCCAATCCTCCGGATGCTCGGCCCGTTGCGTCTCCCAAATCTCGCCCAGTCGCTCGTAGCCTTTCTTCGTCTCGCGAATCTTCCGCACCTGCGCGTAAAGATTTTCCAGTTTCTTTCGTTTCGCGTCGGATGGGACTTTAATCGTGCGCTCTTTCGGAACGAGCGCGACTTGGTTGTAAGCATCCTTGTCACCGGCGCCGTTGAAGACGGAACTGATCTGGTCGCCGACTGCCATGTCGTAATTTCCCCAGCTTGGATCGAATAACACGTGATCACCGCGTTTCGCGGTGCAATTTGAAAACGTGATCAAGAGTAATTTGCCATCGCGCTCCAGCGACTTGTCGATCCTGCCTTCGACCGTGATGCCACTCTCGAATTGCAGCGTCGCTCTCTCACCTTTCTTCAAGTCGGTTGGCTTCCAATTTCCGATCGGCGAACCGAATCCGTCTTTGTGATAATCGCGGCTGTGACCTGGTAGCTCCTTGTCTTTGTAAGCGAGCGCGCACGGGCCTGTCGCGTGCAGGTAAATTGGGTTCTTGTTTTGGTCGACAATCACTTCGTCGAACACGCCGGTGACCTGGAGGCCGGAGGAATATTGGCAGGTTGCAACATTCGCGCACTCGACGGCTTTATTGATTCCTTCAAGCCCGCCGACCGAATAGGCCATCTTGCTCGCAAATTCTTCAAGAACATCCTTCAGATGTTCGAAATCGCGGCAGACAAAAAGCTGCGGTTGTTTCGTCGTGATGTCGAAGGGCTGATTCATCGCGTCGATGGAGTAGGGGATCTTCTTCACGTCGGGTTCCAAACACGAAACTGATTCGCCGATCGATGAGAGCAGGCCGGCGCCGTAGATCTTCGGATTCTCCAGCGCGCCGATGAGTCCGTACTCGACCGTCCACCAGTGCAATCGCGAGAGTAGCGCCATTTCAGAAGGCTGGCCTAGATTCTTCTGGCGATACTCAACTTCTTTCGTTGCCTTCTCGATATCTTTCGGATCGCTGTTCGGTTGCTCCTTCAAGATCGACAAATGCCGAATCGCTTCGTAGAGCTGAAAATCTTTTTTTGAAGACATCGCCTTGGCTCCGACCTCGCCGAAACGCTGCAGATAATTTGAGTACTCGCGATCGACAATAATCGGCGCGTGACCGGCGGCTTCGTGCACGATGTCCGGAGCCGGCGTGTATTCGATGTGATGGATTTGGCGCATGTCGCACGCGATCACCAACACCTTGTAGGCTTGAAATTCCATGAACGCGGCCGGCGGAATGAACCCGTCCACCGCCACAGCACCCCATTGGATCTTGCCGAGAATGTCGTTCATTTCCTCGATCCGCGGAATGCGCTCGAACGAAATGCCGGTGTCGAGCAGGCCCTGGAAATAAACTTTGTGGGCGTATTCTCGGAGAAAGAAAATGTTCTGCCGCATGATAAATCGCCAGACCGCGTGGTCGACCGGGGTGTAATCGTCGTAGCGCTGATCGACTGCGAACTGCAAAAGATGCTTCGGCGTCGCCGCCACCGCCACGTTATTCAGGCTGATACCGCTCTGAGACTTCATCGACATCCTCCTGGACAATAAAATACGATTCGTTTCGAAGGCCGGCAAGAGCATAGGTATGGGTGGTTCACCGAACCGGTCCGAGCCGGACTCGCGTTGCGGGCGATTGAGATGCTGATTCTGCGCGAAAAGGCTTAAAAAATAATTACTGTGTTGCCGACGCTGACCAGGTCTTTCACTCGAATGGCATCCCAGTTGGCGAGGCGAATGCAGCCGTGACTGGCGGCGCGACCGATTGTTTCGGGATTGTTCGTGCCGTGGATTCCGATTCCCGGTTTATCCAGGCCCATCCAAACCACGCCCACCAGGTTGTTGGGGCCGGGCGGCAGATTAAAATAAGTCTCAGTGCGAATGCCGTAGTTGAGCATTCCCTCGTCGTAACGGAACCATGGCCAGGTTGCCGCGCCGACGATTTTCCAGGTGCCGATCGGTGCGGGCAACGCAGTTGAGCCAGGCGTGATCGGAAAAACGCAAACGAGCTGATTATTTTCGAAGACTTCGAGCAATCGCTCCTTGGTATCGACGTAAATCTTGCGCGCCGCCAATGCCTTGTTCGGTACAATCTTCATTTCTCTGACCGTTTCGATTTCAAACGGCAATACGTTTGGAACTTTCAACTCGTCGCCGGGCTCGAGGTGCTCCCAGTCCATTCCGGGATTGAGTTTCTTAATGTAATCCTCGGCGGAATGAAATCGTTCCGCGACAAACTCGAGCAACGACGTGTATGGCAGGAATTTCAGCTTGGCCTGTTCCTCGTGCGCAGTTGGCAACTCCCCAACGTACGCGAGGTCATCGCCTTTGATTATGTAGGTCGTGAACGTCTGCGGCACTTGATCGAGCATCCATTGATCGACCACGCCGGTTTCGCGCTGCGTGCGCGCATGCTTAAAGGAGATGAGGGCCTTGCGGAAGAATTCGCCCATCTTGCCGTCGATCTTTCCCGGGCCGAAATCGCTGTTATCCAAAAAAATCTGGAGGCGCGTCGCCGTTTCCTCGTCGTAATTCGGCAGGGCGACAAAAACTTTCGGCGTTGGTTTGGGGGTTGGTACCGGGGAAGGCGCCGTCGGCTCGCGCAACGGAACAGCGCGAACCGGTTGCTGCCGTTGAAAACGAAGCTGCGCATTCGCGCCGATCAAGGCCGACATGTACGCCAGCGCGATAATTATCCGGCAGTTCATCCGGCGGAAGTTATTCCACTGGCGAGTGGAATGCACAAATCTCAGTAAATTTTGTAATCGATCAGCGCGAACCAACTGGTTTTTTCATCGGAATAACGCGTTTCGCGGTTGGATTTTTGTGTTCGAAATTGGTTTGAAAAGGACGCTTTCGTAATTGCCGTGTGCCGCGTTGACAAATTTCTCCAGGTGCGCCGCCCCGATACGCTTGTGTAGGCGGCCCAAATCCGCCGAGCGGTGGGCAAGTTGTCGATGTTCCGCGAATCCGCGAGGTCAGCCGGACTTTGCCATCGCGTCGATGAGAATGAGAACGCCGGCCGCTAATCCAATCAGGTATAGCAGAAAAATTAATGGACCGATATTTAGCCCGAATCCGAGCAGGCTATCGACGATGAGATAAAGCGCGAGCAGGATCATTCCGATTTTTTTCATACTTCGATTTTTGGGTTCTTGGGTTGCCGATAACAATCTCAAACGTCAACTAAAACCGGAAGCTCGAACAATCGCGCTCAGTCTGGTCGATTGAATTCGATCTCCGCAATCGGCGTCACGTCGTTTTTGTCGCCGTGATGATGGAGACGATCTCATGGCCGGAATTTGAGTTGCCGCTGGCGCTGGTAGCACCGAACACGCATGCCCACGATTCCGACTGGCGGTAAGCCGGCGAGATGTTTCCACGTTTTTTCGCGAGACCCCGAGCGGCCAGCCAAATTCCTGATCGGGAATCACGCGTCGTCCCGAGTTTCATTGGCAACGACTCAACGAGTACTCGTTAAGATATCAACTTGAATCAAACCGGTCGAGCCTGGCCGCGTCATGAACGCTTGAACCCAACCATCTCCGGGGTAAAAGTACTGCTCGTAACGCCAAAGCATTTCCAGTCTGGCGCCGCTTGGCTTCTTCCAGGCGAGCTTCTGATAGATACTTCGTTTCCATGTCGGCGTTTTGCCGGTCATAAAGTTGAATTCGAAAAAGTTTGGCCAACCGATCGCGCTGTGTTGAATTACGACCACCGCCACATCGTCGGCGGGCACAATCGCGGCGAGAGCATCACTTCCTGAAGCAGGTCCAAACGGAAAGATGTTTCCGTTGAACGAGAGGGCAAGCTGATTGTCTTTGGTCGTACCCATTCTTGGCTCTCTCCTCCCTAATTCAACTTCCTTTAGACTAAGGGCGAGGTCTTCGAGGTGAAGAATTCCACCTGTCTCACCCCCTTCGTAAGCGATACTCTTTATCGGGCGAGAGCTTGTCTCAACGACATGGAACCGATCGAGCAAGATCGATAAGTCGCGTCCTCGCCAAAGCCACAAGGCGCAAAGCGCGATAATGACGAACAAAACAGCGAGAAGCTTGCGCATAGTGGTCTACGTATTCGTTGGTATTCCGAGCGGAGTCGAGGAATCTCTCACTATTCCAGAAATATATAGAGATGACTCGACGTTGCTCGACATGACAATTTAGTCGAGCCTGATCGGGGTTACGTTTTCTTCTTCTGAATATAATCGGTGATCCGCTCCTCGAGAATCTCGAGCGGCAGCGAGCCGTTCTTCAAGACCGTGTCGTGAAACTCGCGCTGATCGAACTTATCGCCGAGCTCCTGCTGCGCACGCGCACGAAGCTCCTGAATCTTAAGCATTCCAACCTTGTAGGCGCACGCCTGGCCGGGATTCACGATGTAGCGCTCGATTTCGGATTTCACTTCTTTTTCGCCCATCCCAGTTTTGTCTTGCATGTAAGTGATCGCTTGTTCGCGCGTCCAATGTTTGGCGTGAATTCCGGTATCGACGACTAATCGCACAGCGCGGAAAAGTTCGTCGCGCAAACGACCGAGATCGCCGAACGGATCTTTGTCGTACCAACCGGCCTGTTTCGCGAGCCATTCGGTGTAAAGCGCCCAGCCTTCGGCGTAGGCGGTGAACGGAACAACTTTGCGAAATTGCGGGACGCCTTTGAGCTCCTGCGCGATTGAAATTTGCCAATGATGCCCAGGCACGCCTTCGTGATAAGCGAGTGTGGGCATGCTCCACTTCGGAATTTCGTTCATGTCGCGCAGGTTCGCGTAGAAAATTCCGGGCCGCGATCCGTCCATCGCGCCGCCTTGATAATACGCGCCGGGCGCTGTCGCTTCCTTGAACGTCTCTACCCGACGGATATCGATCTGTGCTTTCGGTGCAATATAAAACAGGTGCGCTTTGGATTCGGTGACCGCGTTGTCGATCAAACGTTTGTATTCTGCGAGCGCCTCGCCGCGGCCTTTGTCATCGTTCGAGTAAAGAAAACGCCGATCCTTGCCGAGCTTATCCATCGCGGCGCCAATCGGTTGACCGGCGAAGCCGTTCGCATCGAGAATCGCGCGCATTTCCCCCTCGATCCGCGTCACTTCGCGCAATCCGAGCTCGTGCACTTCATTCGGTGGCATATTCGTCGTCGTGTTCGATCGAAGCGCGTAAACGTAAAACGCGTCACCATCCGGTAATTTCCAAACGCCGTCGTCGGTCGTCGTTTTCGGTAGCAGATCCTGGAAATACGCGATTAACTTTTGGTAAGCGGGATAGACGTGACTCGCGATCTCTGCTTCCACCCGTTTTTGAAAATCGGCACGCTGTTGTTCGGTCAGCTTATCGATCTTGGCCGCGCGCGTTTTGAATGACGTGGCCAGAATATTTTCCGCGGGCGGCTTCGCGATGAATTCGCTCATTTCCTTAAGCACTTCTTCGACAACAAAACGCGGCGGAATGATTTTCTTTTGTTGACGTAGCTTCAGGCCTTCGAGCGTTTGATCGAACTTTGTCGGCAACGCGTTGAGCCGCATGATGTAATACTCGCAATCGCGGGCGTTGAAGAGCCGGTGCGTGTTTGCCATGAATGACGGATACTGGTTCTGCACACCGAACAGCTGATTGACCGGATAATTGTGCCATTGCCATTTCTCGCCCTCGACTTGGTCCTTGAGAAACCATTCGAGCACACGTGTCGAGAGCTTTTGTGACGGCGATTGTCGATCTAACGGATACTCGTGGAGCTGCTGGAGATCTTTTTTCCAGCGGTCGATCACCATTTGCTGATGCGCCGGCGATTCATCGCTCAGTTTTCCGTTGTGACTGGTGATGCCGAATTGCTCGACCAGTCCAAGCTGCGAAAGCAGCTCGGGCTCGCTAAAGATGGTCTCGGCAAAAACTTTGTCGTAGAACAAATTCAGGCTCCACGGCCGGAACCAGATCAGGTTGGTCAGAAAAATCGCCAGCGCGATGACGACGATGAGAACGATGGAAAAGAACCACTTCAAAATGCTTTTAAACATAGAGCTCCTCATTCATTCAGATGCGCCTCTTGGGTGTTTGGATTCAACATATGGAGAATCGAGCGTGGGGTTGGGGACGGTGTCTGCGAAGACCGCGGTTGGTCAATCAAAAACAAAATTATCGCCGCCACAAATACGATCGATGCCTTTGCTGAGTCGCCCGGTCTCCGGGGCGACGTCAGGCGGCAGACGACGTTGGTCTTTCCGAATTCCCTTCAACGCGAGCAAGCGTTCGCCATAAGACTCGCTCGACGTAATCCAGGCCATATGATGGACGAGCTGATCGAGCCGATCCGCCTTCACGTGGAACCCTCTGCTTTGCAGTTTGTCCCGTAGCGCATCGATTACAGCCGGCAATTCCTCCAGCGTCACGAATTGCATCTTTTTTGAACGGCCACATTGCGCTATTATCCGCCTGTGCACGATAGACTTCGCCAACGGAGAAGCCGAGAAGTTTCGATTCGGTCCGGCCAGGTTGAGTTCGTCAAAGTCAACACTGGCGCCTGGAAGTGGCGCGATGTGTATCGCTGGTTGCTCGGCTTGCGCTGGCCGCAGTTCGCCGCGTTTGTCGCGATTGTTTATGTCGCGTTGAATCTTTTCTTCGCTTTCTTTTATAGTCTCGATCAGAACAGCGTCGCCGGTACGACCACTTCAGAGTGGTTTCTGGATTGCTTTTTCTTCAGTGTGCAAACGCTGGCCACGGTTGGTTACGGGCATATGTATCCGCAAACGATTTACGGCCATGTCGTTAGCACGGTGGAGATCATGACCGGCGTGTTTTTGCTCGCGGTCATGACTGGTTTGATTTTCGTTCGATTCTCGCGGCCTATGGCGCGCGTAGTTTTCAGCAAATCAATCGTGATCGCGCCGCTAAATGGTAAACCAACGTTGATGGTGCGGATCGGCAATGATAATCATCACAGCTTGGTCGAGGCGAAGTTTCGGATCATGTTCTCACGCGACCAACCACTCATTGAGGGCGGTGATTTCAGATACTTTTATGATCTGAAACTCCATTTCGACCAGCTGACGGTTTTCCCAGCCGCGTTAACTCTGCGACACGTGATCGATGAAAAAAGTCCGCTTCGCGGCGAGACGACCGAATCGCTGGCAAAAGGCCGCGCACTTTTTTTCGTATCAGTAGTCGGAATCGACCCCGTTATTGCGGCCGAAGTCCAAACGCAAAGGGATTACACTTGGCGCGACATGAAGTTCGGCCACCGCTTTGTCGAAATCTACACGGAAAGTAAAGGCGAGCGCCGACTGACCGTGGATTACGGTCGCCTTCACGACACCGAACCGGTGAAATCCTGAACTGAGCGCCGCTACTTTCCCATCAAAATAAGTACTCCGGCCGCGATCGCCAGAATGGCCATTACGATCCCCGGAATTGCAAACCCAAGCAGCATCGTCAATCCAGTGAGGATGAGGTAGAGCGCCAGCAACAACATACCCATGTTTTTGGTAAAGTTCATAGTGAGCCTTTCGTTAACTTGAGGGTGTCGATCTTTCACAGCACGACAGATTTGTCACGATCAAAAACGACGCGACCACATTATTGGACCATCAGCCCTTAACCGTTTAAATCCGCCCAATCAGCGGTTATCGTGATTTTGTGAATCCTTGGATCGGTACTTCCGGTTTTCAATACACCGAGTGGAAAGGCAATTTTTATCCGGAGGACTTGCCGACGACGAAGATGCTGCAGTTTTACGCGGAACGATTTCCGACGACTGAGATCAATTACACCTTTCATCGAATTCCCGCGCCAAAAACGATCGACAACTGGAAAGCGCAAACGCCGGCAAAATTCCGGTTCGCGCTCAAAGCACCGCAGAAAATCACCCATTGGTCGAAACTCAAAGATTGCGCGGACACGCTGGAATATTTTTGCAAAGTCGTTACCGGCCTGGGGGATCGGCTGGGCCCGGTTTTGTTTCAACTTCCGCCGACTTTCAAAAAAGACGTCGACGTGCTGAGCTCATTTCTTCGAGAATTTCCTGACATGGGCGCCGCGTTCGAGTTTCGTCACGATTCCTGGTTCGACGACGAAATTTTTGAACTGCTCAAATCACGAAATATTTCCTTATGCATCGCAGACACCGACGATCTCGCCACGCCCAGGAAAATCACTGCTGATTACGGCTATCTTCGGCTGCGGCGCGAAGATTACGCGAACGCCGACGTAAACGGCTGGGCGAAGTTTGTCAGCGAACAAGAATCAAATTGGAAGGATGCTTTTGTTTATTTCAAACATGAAGAAAGCGGTGTCGGCCCGAAACTCGCGAAACAAATGATGGAGATGCTCGGCTGAATCAAACAAACTTTGATGTGGATGCAAGTGTTACGACACAACTCAGCAACGGTCCGCTACCTTGCAGACGATCAAACAATTTGATTCGAGTGGGGCAACGGCGCCAACTGCAATGCAGATTCGCGATTTGCTCCAACCGACGCTTAGCCCGGCGAGTTATGCGAGCGTGCGCGCCACGCACGTGACAAGCGACATTCTTACGATCGCCGCGCCGTGGGCGATGGAGTTTCGGCGAAGAAGATTGAAGCAGACAACGGCCACGACCTGAGCCGAAGTGGACGTCATCGCAAATCGCAAATCGGCTGTAACAAAGGTCGATTCCTTGCACGCAGATCAATTTCGCCAAACCACCGACGCCGATGTCACTCCAGCCGATGAGATAACCGGAGAAGGTGCGGTTGAAAATTTCCGACTGAGCGTCGAACGGTAGATTGGACGCGGAGACGATTTCGAAAGTCATGAATTCAATTGCTGAAAATCTTGCTCACGTTTGGGAACAAATCGCAGCGGCGGCAACGAAAGCGAATCGCAGCGTTGATGATATTCAATTAGTAGCGATTTCCAAGACGCACGGCGCCGAAAAAGTGCACGAGGCGATCGGCGCAGGGCAGAGGTTGTTCGGTGAGAGTCGCGTTCAGGAGGCGCGCCTGAAAATCCCTGAGTTACCGTCTACCGTGCGCTGGCATTTTGTGGGGCATCTGCAAAAAAATAAAATTCGCCATGCACTTCCGTTGTTCGAGATGATTCACAGCGTGGATTCGCTCGCACTCGCACAAGACATGAATCGAATCGCGGAAGAAGAAGGATTGCATCCGCGAGTATTGTTGGAAGTGAACGTCGCAGCCGAAGGGAGCAAGTTTGGTTTCAAACCCGAAAAACTCCGCGAAGCGATGGAATCGCTGCTCGCTTTGCCGCGATTGTCGATCCTAGGGCTGATGACGGTTCCACAGATCGTCGAGGAAGCCGAAGCGTCCCGAAAATACTTTGTCGAACTGCGGAAACTGCGCGACCGCCTGCAAACCGAGTTTCATGTTAATCTTGCGCAGCTTTCAATGGGGATGACCCAGGATTTTGCGGTCGCGGTCGAAGAGGGTGCGACACTGGTTCGGGTCGGAACGGCGATCTTCGGCGATAGACCGAAGCCAGGGCGCGCATAGCTCGAGAATTGCTCTAAAGATCGGCGCTGTGATAAGTTGACGTCCCAATGCGCCTCGAGCCGACGAACATCCAGCAGATCGGAAAGGAACTTGCCATTCAATGGAATGACGGAACCGAGTCGTACCTCGATCTCCAATTTCTCCGTCGCGCTTGTCCGTGCGCGATGTGCGGGGGCGAGCCGGACGTGCTCGGCAACATCATGCGACCGAATGTGAGTTACACCGAGAACAGTTTTGAGCTTGCCGGTTTCGAGATTGTCGGCGGCTACGCGATTCAACCGCGCTGGGTTGATGGTCACAGCACAGGGATTTACAGTTTTCAATATCTGCGGCGAATCTCGCAGCCGGCGACTTCGCGATGAAAACGTCAACCCGGTTCATAATTATTGCCACCAGCCTTTTGCTTTGCGCAGGCGGAATTTTCATTGCGCACAGCGCGTCGGAGAGAATTCCAGCGGACAACCGCGTTACTGCTGAATCGGTGGATACAATCGTCTCAACTGATGGCTATCAATTTGCCGCGAGTCGAACACCCAAACTAACCTTCCAGCAACTCGAAACAATCATTCGCCGGGACCCAGTACCAAAATCACAACACGGTCGAATTGAATTCGGTTCGGTGCGAATGGACGAGGGGAGCGCGCTCGCGGAAGTAATGTTTGTCAGCAACGACGGCCGGGTTCAACCCTTTCTGTACAAGCTGCTGGCGGAACACAATTCATGGAAAGTCGTGAATGTTCAGCGGATGTGGTACATTCCGCAATCACACTTGTTGCGCGGAGTCAGAGCGTAGTTGCCTACATTGGGATCGTAACTCGCAACAAAGTTGTCGCCTCGCCGCGCGGCTGTAATTGTCGATCCTGCAAGGTCGCCGGCACGAGAAGAAATTCGCCGGGTCGAAGGACGACATCAGCGCACCGGACGGAACCGGTCAGGCAGCAGACAATCGCGAATTGACCAAGCGGCGCAGCTTCGCGCGACGAATCAAGATTCCATTTCTGAATTTCGAAAAGCTGGTGCTTCACCAGCAACTCGCCGCTCGGCTCGATTAGTTTCGGCGCAACGTCATTTAGGTCGATGCACTCGAGCGCGTGATCGACACATAACGGTCGGCGGTTTCCAGTGGATCGATCGATGCGGTTCCAGTCGAACACGCGATACGTGGTGTCGCTGTTTTGTTGGACTTCGACCAGCACATTCCCGCCGCCGATTCCATGAAATCGCCCGGCGGGCAGAAAGATGGCATCGCCGGTTTGGACCTCGATTGTGTGAACGAGATTAGCCACTGTTCCTGCGCGCACGGCTTCCTTGAATTGGCTGCGCGCAACCGGTTGCCGAAGCCCGACATAAAGTTTAGCCCCGGGAACAGCTGAGGCGACGTACCAAAATTCCGTTTTTGGCTCGCCGCCCAGTTTCGTGGCGATTCTCTCCGGTGGATGGACCTGTAGCGATAGCCGATCGTGAGCATCAAGCAGCTTGATGAGCAACGGAAAGCGTGGTGAATCAAGCACGTTCCCAAAGATCAGTTGTCGATCCTGCGTCCAAAGCAGATGCAAAGTTCGATCGCGAAAAGGGCCGTTGCGAACGATGCTTTGGGCTTCTGGTCGATCGACAATTTCCCACGATTCGCCAATCGTCGCGGTGGGCGGTGTTTTCTTGCCAAACTGCCGCGCAAGCCGATGGCCGCCCCAGATTCTCTCCATGAAAATGGGCTCGAAGATCAATGGAGAAATGACAGGGATCACAGGTTAGAGATCAGCAAGATGTCAGATTGTAGATTGCGGGTCGTCCAATGCAAAAGAGACTCATCTGATCGGCAACCTCTGACACTGACCTTTGGATGAAATCCTTCCTGAAATATTGGCTCCCGGTGTTGCTCTGGCTCGGATTAATCTTCATCGGCTCAACCGATCTGCTATCGGCCGAGCACACCTCGCGCGTCATAGGACCGATTCTACGTTGGTTTAATCCCGACATTCCCGCTGAGACGATTGCTCGGGTTCAATTTTTCGTCCGCAAGACGGCGCATCTGAGCGAGTACGCGATTCTTGGGATGTTGCTTTGGCGAGCGCTTCGCCACATGGCGCACCGGCCGGAGAAGATGTCAATCTTGTTTCTCTCAGTTTGGTTGATCTGTTCGCTTTTTGCTGCCAGCGATGAATTTCATCAATCGTTCGTTCCGTCGCGCACGGCTTCGCCGAAGGATATCATAATTGACGTCATCGGTGCACTCATTGGCGTTACAATTTGTGTTGCAGTCGCATCGCGGAAGACTCTTAAGGGGAGGCGTGCCTAATCAAACCAAACACCTGCTCGCTGTGCGCTGCTCACAGAATATTCCCGCCGATGCATCCGGCGAGCTGGCCCGGTTACGATTCCTTGTAAATGAAGGTGTCCACTAAATCGAGTGGGCCATCAACATCAACCTAAGGAGGTTCTTATGTCAGATACATCGCAGATCGCTCTCATCCGGAAGTTGTACGACGCCAGGGGAAACGTGAATACTTTCAAATCGCTCCTGGCGGATGACCTCGAGTATGATATTGCCGAAGGTTTCCCCAACGGGGGCGTCTATCGCGGTATCGACGCGGTTGTTAATGATTTCTTCGCATTCTTGGCCGACTTCGACGAGTTCTACGCGGAAGGGGACGAGTACTTCGAGTCGGGCGATCACGTGATCGTTCTCGGACGCTATGTCGGCGTTACGAAGAAGGGGCGGAGGGTGCAATCCCGATTCGCCCATTTCTGGACAATCCGAGACGGCAAGGTCGCGCGCCTGCAGCAGACCGGCGACACCCTTCTCATCGCACAAGCTCTGGGAAAATGACTGGAGCGCCACGAATGGAACGAGTACAGCTGAACGGGGCGGACATCGAGTATGACGTCCGCGGGTCCGGGGCACCGGTGGTATTTATCCACGGAGCGATTCTGTCGGATGGGTTCGTGCCGGTGATCGAGCAGACCGGAATCGCGGAGAATTTTCAGATCGTCCATTACCGGCGCCGCGGCTACGCCGGTAGCTCACGCGCTCTGGCGGGCATGACGATGCAAGGGTGGGCTGGTGACTGCATCGCGTTGTTGAATCACCTGGGCATTGCGTCGGCGCACGTGGCCGGGCATTCCTTTGGCGCAGGCATCGCATTGCAGATGGCGATCGATGCCCCCGGCAGAGTGCGGAAGCTGGCATTGCTGGAACCGCCGCTCCTGTCGTTGGTGCCGTCCGGCGGGCAGTTCACGGAATGGGTGGCATCTGTCCGCGAGATCTACGACTCGCGAGACAAAACTGCGGCCACGGACATCGTCCTGTCAGGCACGTACGGACAAGACTACCGGCGATTCACCGACGTCGCCCTGCCTGCGGGTGCGTTCGACCGCGCGGTATCCGATATCGACACGTTCTTTCAAGTCGAACTCGGAGCCATGCAACGCTGGAATATCACAACCGAAGGCCTGAAAGATATTCGACAACCGGTGCTGTCGATGCGCGGCAGCGATACATTGCCGGTATTCTTTGAGGTCGCCGATCTACTGCAGCAGTGGATTCCAGAAATCGACACGGTGTCGATACCGTGTGCGAGCCACGACTTGCCGGGCAGGAATCCCGCCGCCGTCGCCACCGGCCTCGTCGAGTTCTTCACCAAGAATGATTTGGATATGCCAGATGTCAAATAAACGGCGGTTCGATTTCGATTTCTGCCCCCCAGTTCCTTATCTGTATTCATTTTCCGCATGAAAATGAATATTGTTTTTATTTCCTTCCAATTCCAAAGTACGACTGAGTAACGCTGTACGAGGAAGCCATGAAGCGCGTCGACGGCTGGATTAAGCAAGTGGACTACGAGATCCCACGAAGTGTTCGCGAACATCTGAAGCCTTGCTTCGTGCAAATTGGTACGAGCAAATAATGATGTCATCGGTTTCGAATGGTCGGAAGTTCCCTAGCTTAATCTCCCCGTTGTACGATTTTGTTCCTAAAATCCTGCAGGGAAGAAAAAATTTCTCAGTGAACTCTTGATGCCACTGTTTGCGCAGATTCGGTGGAACGATGATCAGAACGCGTCGTCTTAATCGGCAGCTTTGAGCAACGCAGTTTCCAACTCGACGTCAAGATCGTGGGCCACCGCTGTCACTCGATCATCGCCAAACTGGCCAAAGAAGGAAGATGGCTTGTCATATTCAAAAACGGCCTTGCCTCGCTCGTCTTCGAACAGAACCACCCGGAGGGGCGCGTAAAGGACAGCCGATAATTTATAGCGGTTCATTTTTGATGAGGTCAGCGGATTGCCGATCTCATATTGCAGCGCGTTCCGTCTGCCGCCAAAAATCTGCAAGAGTGAACCATGATCGCGCTGCTCGAAGATCGATAGCTTCGGTCCGTTCTCGTCGAACTCCGTCGCGCGTTTGTGATCACCGCTCCGCAGCGCGTCAGCGATGCTGGCATCGAGCTTGGGTAGCGTCGCTTCGAGTCGTTGGCGGACCTCCACGAACGACCGCTCTGATGAAATTTTGATGTGCTCGACCGGGATGGTTTGCGAGGCGAGCGTAGGTTGCGTGGTAGATTCATTCTTCATGGTTGCCCCTCGATTTTTGACACGGGTTTCATTGCCGCTGGGTTGGTTTTTAGAACTAGTCGATGACGTTCATCGCGTCGGCCTAACGAGAAAGAGATAAGCCACGGCAGGGGTTGATAGCAACATCGCTCGCCCTCATTTCGTCAGGAGTCGTTGGCTTCATCGATTGGTTAGGTGATCGCTTATTTGGCCGTTTGAAAGGGACGACACTTTTCCGTCCATAAGTCCGACTGGAAAGCCTGCGGCGATACAGTAAGTCAAAAACTATGAAAACATTCTTAATTTTAACCTTAATGGTAGCAGCCGGCGCCCAGGCACAAACCGCCAACGGCGACAAACCAACAATTATTTTTGTACATGGTATATGGGCCGATGGCTCATGCTGGACTAATGAGATCGCGGCGTTGCAAGCCAAGGGTTACCACGTAATTTCTGTACAAAATCCAATAAACTCTTTGGCCGAAGATGTGGCCACTACTCAACGGGCAATTGACCTCGTTAAGGGCAAAGTAATCCTGGTAGGTCATTCATGGGGCGGTATGGTAATTACCCAGGCCGGCAATGACCCTAAAGTTGTAGGCTTGGTATATCTGGCTGCCTTCGGGCCTGATTCAGGTGAATCTCTCCAGGCCGTATCTGCAAACGCCCCACAAACCGAACTGGCTAAATACTTTGTCCCCTCAGGCGGTTACGTTTTTTTATCTGAAGAGGGCGTAAAAACCGTATTTGCAAACGACTTAAACCCAAAACAACAGGATTTAGTTTATGCTACGCAGACCCCAACGTCGCATGCCGTATTTGACGATAAAAGCGGAGAACCGGCTTGGAAAAGCAAACCATCCTGGTTTGTCGTAGCGAAAAACGATAAAGCGATAGACCCCGATCTAGAACGCTTTATGGCGAAAAGAATGAAAGCCAAAACCGTAGAGTTACCGTCGAGCCATGTGGCGATGCTCTCACACCCCCAGGAAGTACTAAAAGTGGTCGAGGAAGCAGCAAACTATAAATATTAAAATCATGGTCTAACGAGAAGAGATGAGCCACGGGCGGGGGTTGTCACAACTCACTTTCCACCGGGAAACCGCGAGCCCTGGAGCGGTTCGCACAAGGTAGTTCTATGAAAACAATTAACGCATTCTCTGTATTCCTGACCGTCATCACGTCTTTTTTCATGGTCCACATGTCTGGAGCCACGGATTCGAAAAAAGACCAAACGGCGATCCGGCCTTTCACCGTCTCGGTTGTACCTCAGGGCGCGGTTGATGATCTTCGCCGACGCGCTGCGGCGACGCGCTGGCCCGAAAAAGAAACCGTCAACGATCAATCGCAGGGCGTGCAGCTCGCGACGATGCAGAAACTGGCAATTAGGAAGAGCTGGAGGCTTCTATGAAGACGAGGTGTATCGCTTACGCAATTGTCCTCACGTGGCTTTTCGTCACGTATTCGCCAGGAGCCGTTGACAACAGCCAGCCCGGCGACGCCGATGGTTGGTCGCAATTGAATGCGAGCATGGACAAGATGCACATGGCGATGGCTGCAATCGTGCAGTCGGGCAATACCGATGCCGATTTTGTCAGGTTGATGGTTCCGCATCATCAGGGCGCGATCGACATGGCAAAAGTTCAGCTGTTACACGGAAAAGATCCGCAAATGCGCAGACTGGCGCAGGAAATTATCACTGACCAGCAGTTGGAGATCGAGTTGATGCAGCGCTGGCTAAAGGCGCATGTCGCCACCAGGGCGAAGGAGAATGGCAAGTCTGGTAACCATTCCTAAACAGGAAAACTGATATGAAAACTTTCCTTTTGTTTCTTGGTTTGTTGCCGTGCGCTCTGGCAGAGCAAGCGCCTTGGGCTCGTCCGGATATTGCCGTCTCCACTCGCGATCGGGTGTACGCTGCCGATCAAACGTCCAATACCGTTTCTGTGATTGATCCTGCGGAGAATAAGTTGCTGGGAGTGATCAGGCTCGGCGACCCGGTGCCGGGAGCGCTGAGCCCGCTCTATAAAGGACAGCTTCTCGTGCACGGTCTGGGTTACTCGCCCGATTCCAAAACGCTCGCGATCGTTTCGGTCGGATCGAATTCGGTAACTCTAATCGACACAGCAACCAACAAAGTGAAGGGCGTCGTTTATGTCGGCCGCTCGCCCCATGAAGCCTTTTTCACTCCGAATGGACGTGAATTGTGGGTGACAGTGCGGGGGGAAAACTACGTGTCGGTGATCGATCCCGCGCGGATGAAAGAGACAAGTCGAATCGACCTCCAGAACGGGCCTGGGATGACAATGTTCGGGCCGGACGGCAAGTACGCTTTTGTGTGTTCCAGCTTTGCTCCGGAGCTTGCTGTTATCGATGTGGCATCGCACAAGGTAATCAAACGGCTGCCGCAAGTGAGTCCATTTTCGCCTAACATCGCGGTCACTCCGGAAAATGACGAAGTGTGGATCACGTTAAAGGACGTCGGCAAGGTGCAGGTCTACAACGCGAAGCCCGCGTTTGAGCAAAAATCGGTGTTGGATACTGGGCCGATCACGAACCACGTGAACTTTGCCAACAACCGCAACGGCAAGTTTGCGTATGTTACGGTCGGTGGCACGAACGAGGTCAAAGTTTTCCGTAGAGGCGCAACACCGGAACTGATCGCTACGATTCCGGTAGGAGAACTTCCGCACGGCATATGGCCGTCGGGCGATGGTTCGCGAGTTTATGTCGCGTTGGAAAACGGTGACCACTGCGCCGCGATCGATACCCTAACGAATAAGGTTACCGCCAATATCCCCATCGGGCAAACAACCCAGGCTTTGGTGTATGTGCCAAACGCGGTGCCGAATGGCTCCGGCACCGAAAGTTTGATGCCCCTCGGCGTTGCCGCGAACACAGCACGTCTGCACCTCGAAGCAGGCAGCACGGAATTGCCAAATGCTCAGGCCTCGGTGGCAGTAAACTCAATTGGCATACTGGATCTTGTCCAAATTGCGGCGGCAGGTCTCTCTCCGAAGTCGCAGTACCAAGTCTACCTCGCAGATTCAAACCGGGAGCCGTTTGGGAAACTTGAGCCGCTCGCAGTCCTAAAGACGAATCCTGACGGCGCAGGCATTGTTCAGGCAATTGGGCCGTTGAAGACTCTAGCAAACGACGATCCAAACTCTGCAGCACCGAAACGGTTTCTGATCATAACAGACATTAACGATGCGTCGAAGGTGGCGCTACGGCAGGCCAAACCTCAAGACTAACAACGATGAGCGCTCACTCTTACAGAAAAGTTGTGTACGGCGTTCAGGTCACCGCATTTCAGCGAAGCGATGACAGGGCCTTTCCTGCGAAGTAAAAACCAAAAAGAATTCTTATGAAACGAATCACTAATTTGATAATGGGAACAATTGCAGTCTGCGTCATCGCTCTAATGATATTTACGGCAAGTCGCGCCGATCAACAGGAGGCTTCGACCTACGTCAAAGCAGACTGATCTCGTCAGCGGACAACGACGCAGCGCGCGAAACACTCTTGCCGGGCATTCTCACTCCGAACCACCAGAGCAACCCAACCACGAGGACGACGGCACCGGTGATTCGAACAAAGATAAGCAGCGCGCGACGAAACATTTCATCCAATCTTTTTTCGGAAGAGAAGCCCGCAAAAAGCAAAGAGCAAGATCGACTTGATGATGAGAATCATCAGACGCGGCCAATATCTGGAAAAATCGCCTGATTATTTCCCAATGCCTACGATTTTCTGAAAGTGCTTTTTTGCTCGATGGCATCGGATGTCGACTCGGCATCATTTGTGGACCCGCACGCGCGTGTGCGTGGAAAGAGTCGCGTTATCGTTCCGGTGCCGGTATGGTTTCGTAAATCGCCTAACGAGTTTCTGCTCAAGTTGGCTCACG
>Ga0306922_10000592_pt1 | contig 30774 bp, 30 predicted proteins | sample sta12Cox44000082_FD_203758 | JGI IMG/M metagenome (GOLD analysis project Ga0306922, IMG submission 203758) | Lab enrichment of tropical soil microbial communities from Luquillo Experimental Forest, Puerto Rico - statoxic.12C.oxic.44.000.082 (v2)... | ecosystem: Environmental > Terrestrial >... | reverse complement strand
CGCCCATCATGTAGTGCACCACCGGCCGCACCGGGATCGGCGCCCAGACCGGATCGACGCCGACGTAGTTCTTCGCGAGCTCGCGCACGAACGGCAGCCGCTTGTCGATCTTCTCCTCGCCCAGGTGCATCAGCTCCAGGTGCACGTACTCGCCGTACGGTCCCTTGAAGCCGCGACCGGCCTGGAACTCGCGGATCTCGGCGCGCGAGACCATGTCGCGCGGCCCGAGCTCAGCCTTGTTGCCGACACCGTAGTCGTACTCGACGAGGAAGCGCTCGCCCTTGTTGTTCTTGAGGTAGCCGCCTTCGCCGCGCGAGGCCTCGGTCATCAGGATGCCCGTGCCGGGCAGCCCCGTCGGGTGGTACTGCACGAACTCCATGTCCTTCAGCCCGACACCGGCGCGGTACGCGAGCGCCATGCCGTCGCCGGTCTTCACCGCGGCGTTGGTGGTGAAGGGGAAGATCCGACCCGCGCCGCCGGTGCAGAGGATCACCGCGCGACCGAGCACCGCGTGCATCTTGCCGGTGCGGATGTCGAACGCGGCCACGCCCACCGCGCGCCCGTTCTCGACCAGGATCTTCGTCGCGAAGTACTCGTCGTAGCGCGCGATGCGCTCGTACTTCATCGAGGTCTGGAACAGCGAGTGCAGCATGTGGAAGCCGGTCTTGTCGGTGGCGTACCAGGTGCGCTTCACCGACATGCCGCCGAAGAAGCGCACCGCCACGCGGCCGTCCTTCTCGCGGCTCCACGGGCAGCCCCAGTGCTCCAGCTGCGTGAGCTCGCGCGGCGCGGCCTCGACGAAGATCTCGACCGCATCCTGATCCGCGAGATAGTCGCTGCCCTTCAGCGTGTCGTAGGCGTGCAGGTCGAGGCTGTCGTCCTCGCGCGCGCAGCCGGCGGCGCCGCCCTCGGCCGACACCGTGTGACTGCGCATCGGATATAGCTTCGACACGCAGGCGACGCTGACCCTGGGGTCTGCCTCGACGGCGGCGATCGCCGCGCGCAGCCCCGCTCCGCCGCCGCCGACCAGCACGATGTCGTGACGAATGGCGTCCAAACGCCCTCCCGTTTTCGGGGCCGGACTCTACCGGATTTCGCGAGCAGGCGCGCGCCCGCGTCCCGTATCATCTGCGTGTGGCCAAGCTGGAGTTCTTCTTCGACTGCTCGAGCCCGTGGACCTATCTCGCGTTCCACAAGATCGAGGAGCTCTGCCGCGAGACCGGCGCCGCGCTGGAGTGGCGCCCGATCCTGGTGGGCGGCGTGTTCAACGCCGTGAACCCGAGCGTGTACGAGAGCCGCGCGAAGCCGGTGCCCGCGAAGGCGCGCTACTACGCGAAGGACCTGCGCGACTGGACGCGCCACTACGGGCTGCGCATCGGTCAGCCGCCGGTGTTCCCGGTGAACAGCGTGAAGGCGATGCGCGGTGCGTTCTTCGCGCTCGAGTGCGGCGTGCTGCCCGCCTACGCGCGCGCGGTGTTCGAGAGCTACTGGGGCGATCTCCAGGACATCTCTCAGGACGCGGTGCTGGAGAAGATCGTGGACCGCGTCGGGCTGCCGCGCGCGGAGTACTTCGCGGCGATCGGCGCGCCCGCGTACAAGGAGCGGCTGCGGGCCAACACCGACGAGCTGATCGCGCGCGGCGGCTTCGGTTCGCCCACGATCTTCGTCGACGGCTCCGACATGTACTTCGGGAACGACCGGCTGGAGCTCGTGCGCGCGGCGATCCTGGGCGGCGCCGGCGCCCGCTGACGCAGGCGTCGCGTCCGAGCGGCGCGGCGATCAAGCGACGGAAGCGGGCGGACGATCGGGACCCCGGAGTCCCCCCCATGCGCCCATCCCCCGCGCTGGTCTGTGCTGCGCTCGCCTGCCTGTCCGGCTGTGCGACCGCACCGGTGCGGCTCGAGCGCAGCCGCGCCGCCTACAGCACCCACTTCGAGGGCATCCCCGACCAGGCCGAGGCGTGCGTGCTGCTGCGCAACACCAGCACGGCGGCGATCGAGTGGGTCGAGCTGCGCATGCGCTGGCACGGCCGCTTCGGCGCTGCGGCGCAGGCGCACGCGCAGCGGTCGAGCTGGGTCTACCGCGGGCGGCTCGAGCCCGGCGCCGCGGTCGCGCTGCGCTTCGTGCACCCGCCCGTCGCGGACGAGCTGGCGCTCGAGGTCTCGCGCGCAGGGACCGGCGGACCTGCCCCGCAGTCGGGCCGGCCGCTGGCGCGGGCCGACGAGTGCAGCGACGAAGCGCTGCGCGCGGCGCTCTCCGACGACGTGCGCGGGCACACCGCGGCCGGGATCGAGCTGCGCACCGCGCAGGTCTCCGGAGACGGGTCGGAGCAGGCGCTGGTCGCCGCGCCCTAGCGCAGCAGCGCCAGTGCCTCGTCCCAGCCGACACCGTCCGGTGTCGGACTGCCGCGGGCGGCGCGCAGTGCCAGCTCGAGGTTCGCCGCCGGCACGGCCGCGAGCTCCGCCTCGAGCTCGGCGCGCAGCGCGCCCCGCAGCGCCATCGGGAGCTGCGCGAGCAGCCGCATGCGCAGCTCCTCGGCGTCGTGCAAGCCCGTCCAGCCCTGCAGCGCGATCGTGACCAGGCGCCCCACCCGCTCCGGCGCGCGCGCCGCGAGCGCGCCGGCGACCCGCGCGCCGAAGCCGGCGGCGCAGATGTCGACCCGCGGCAGCCGCAGAGCGTCGAGCAGCGCGTCGAGCTGGGCCGCGAGCCGGTCCGGCTCGAGCGTTGCCACGCGCCGGCGCGAGCCGCCGAAGCCCGGCAGGTCGACCGAGAGCGTGCGCCGGCCCAGGCGCTCGAGCTCGTCGGCGACGGGCTCGAGCAGGCGCGCCGAGAAGCCCGCCTCGGGCAGCAGCACCACCGGCGTCGCACCGTCGGGGACGCCGCGCTCGCGCACGCGGAAGCGCGTGCCCGCCGCTTTCAGGTCGCGCCCGACGTCTTCCACCGCGGCGCGCGGCGGCGGCTCTCCGCTGCGCCGCTCGAAGCGCGCGCGCAGCTTCGCGAGCGCGCGGTGCTCCAGCGCCCGCCGCAGCGGCCTGGGCAGCGGCAGCCGCAGCGCCGAGCCGAGGTCCACCAGCACCGGCGCGAGCGCCGGCGTCACCAGCACGTTGCTGGGGCTGCGCAGGTCCAGGTAGACCACGCCGCGCTGCGCGAGCCCGTCGAGGATCTGCTCGAGCGACGCGAAGAACGACGGCGGCAGCGCGCGCCCGAAGCTGCGCCGGCGCAGCGGCCGGCCGTCGACGAACTCGAGCGCGAGCGCGAGCCGGTCGACGCGGCCCGCCGGCCGCGGCACGCCGGGCAGACCGGCGGCGCGCTCGAGCATCGCCAGCTCGTGGCGGGCGAGCAGCGGCGCGAGCAGCGCGCGCACCCAGGCGCTGCGCCGGCTCCAGTCCTTCACCACCAGCGGCGCGGCGCCGTCGCGGTGCACGAGCAGGACGTCGGGGTTCGCGTGCCCGCCCAGGTTCAGGACGGTGACGCGCGCGTCTTCGAGCTCCGCGCGCGCTAGGAGAGACCCCAGCGCGCCACCATGCACAGCACGCCGAGCGCGATCGCGGCCGCCGTGCCGGTCTCGTTGTTGTCGGCGAAGCGCACCGAGCGCCAGCTCGTCTCGCGCGAGCGCTCGGCCGCGAGCGGCGTGTACGCGTGCAGCCGCGGGATCAGCCGCGGCACCGCCGCCGCGTAGCGGCGGTAGGCGTCGCCGTACAGGCTCTCGAGCCGTGCGCTCTCGATCCGGTCCTTGTAGGGCATGTAGTAGCCGAAGTAGGCCAGCCCGAAGACCGCGGCGATCGCGAGCGCGACCGGGCTCCAGGCCATGATCAGGAACCCGAAGCCGATCAACAGCGTCCCGCAGTACAGCGGGTGACGCAGATATGCGTAGGGCCCGGTGATGGTGAGCGCGTCGTTCTTGTGCAGGTGCCCCGTCGCCCACAGCCGCAGCCCCTCGCCCAGCGCGACCGGCAGCGCCCCGGCCGCGATCGACAGCGGCGTGGGGTGCGACAGCCACAGCGCGACGGCGGCGATGCCATAGACGACCAGGAGCCGCGGCCGCAGGCGCTTCTTGGCGAAGCTCATGGCGCGAAGAGGTAGCGGCGCGCGCTCAGTTCGACCAGCGCCGCCGCGCCACCGCTTCGATTTGACCGAAGAGTCCGCTGGCGTAACCCGCGCGGGGCTCGATCGAAAGCCGGTCGGCGCGCATGAAGAGCGCGAGATCGGCCCAGTCGAGGGCCTCGATCTCTCTCTCGACGCCGTCCCAGAAGCGCGCTCCGAAGCGCGGCTGGGTGGCACTGCGCGCCTTCACTGGTCGCACCGATCGTGTTTCCCGCTCGCTCATCCCGCGGCCTTCGCCCCTACGCAGATAAGGTGGAGGCTCGCCCGCGTTGGTGGCGCGAGAACGGCGCTGCTAGAGCGCGAGCTGCTCGCCGGGGAGCTGCGCCGCGAGGGTGCGTCGCGCCCGGTAGAGGCTCGACTTCACGGCGTCTTCGCTCCGCCCCGTCAGCTGCGCGATCTTGCGGATGTTCAGCCGCTTGCCGTGGCGGAGCTCCAGGATCTTGCGCTGCTCGCCGGGCAGGCGCTCGATCGCGTCGCGCACCCGGCCCAGCGCCTGGCGGGCCTGCGCGAGCGGCTCGGGACCGAGGTCGAGCGGAGCCGCCTCGGGCGGGATGTCGTCGATCGACATCAGCCGCACACCGCCGCGCCGGCGCAGGCGGTTGTTGAGGATGTTGCGCGTGATGCCGTAGATCCACACCACCAGGTCGGACTTGCCCTCGAAGCGGTCGAGGCAGCTGTACACGGCCTCGAACACCTCCTGGCAGACGTCCTCGGCCTCGGCCGGGTCGCCCAGCCGCCGCACCGAGAAGTTGTGGATGCGCCGGAAGTGGAGCTCGTACAACTGGCGGAATGCGGCTGGGTCGCCGCCTCGGATGGCGTCCACGATGCTCCGGTCGGCGTCTTTCACGCGGCGCGAATTGAGCAAGCGACATGCCAAACGCGCCAGGAGTCAAAACCCGTGTCCGTACAGGGACATCGGGGTCAGGAGCCGGCTCCCTTTCGCATCCGGGGCGAAGGCCTCCGGAGCCCGCAGGTGAAGCGCACTACCCACTCCTGGGAAAAAAACTTCACACCCCCCTGCGATTCAGAGCTTGGCAGGGACGACGATCCACACCCCGTCCTGGAGTGCCCACTCGTCGTGGCGGTCGAAGCCGATGGTCCAGAAGCGCAGCACGCGCTGGTGGACGCTCCGGAATTCGACCTCCACGGTGGAATGCTCGGGTCCGTCGAAGTGGAACTCGCGGATGCGCACCGTCCGCGCCATCACGTCGCGGAACTTCTCGTCGCGCGCGGCGGTCGCGAGCGCCGAGAAGTAGTCCGAGAAGGCGCTCGCCGACGCGAAGCACGAACGCAGGTCGGGGTTCTCGTAGGTCACCAGCGTGTCGAGCGGCACGCCTTCGAGGGCTTTGTAGAACTTCTCGATGCGAGTGGAGAAAGCGGCGATCTCCGCGTCGTTCGGCAGCGCGCCCGGTGCGGTCGACTCCGCGGCTGGCTTGCCGCCGAAGCAGCCCGCCACCGAGAACGCCGCGCCCAGAGCCGTGAGGAGGAACGCGCCTCGCGCGCGCGCCCTCATCCGCCCGGTCTCGCGACCGCCGCCTGCGCGGCCGCGAGCCTCGCGATCGGAACCCGGTAGGGCGAGCAGCTCACGTAGTCGAGCCCGGCGTCGTGGCAGAACGCGATCGAGCGCGGCTCTCCCCCGTGCTCGCCGCAGATGCCGACCTTCAAGTCGCGGCGGGTCTTGCGCCCGTTCGCGAGGCCGAGCTTGATCAACGCCCCCACCCCGCCCTGGTCCAGCGTCACGAACGGGTCGTCGTCCATGAGCCGCCGCTGCACGTAGGTGGGAAGGAAGCGCCCCGAGTCGTCGCGCGAGAGCGCGAGCGTCATCTGGGTCAGGTCGTTGGTGCCGAAGGAGAAGAACTCGGCCACCTTCGCCAGCCGGTCCGCGACGATCGCGGCGCGCGGCACCTCGATCATCGTGCCGACCTGGTAGCGCACCGTCTTGCCGCGCTCCTTCATCACCGTCCTGGCAGTGCCGTCGACGAGCTCGCGCAGCACCGCGAGCTCCCGCGCGCCGGCGACGAGCGGCAGCATGATCTCCGGGTGCGTGCGCGTGCCCTGGTCGGCGCAGACGCAGGCGGCCTCGACGATGGCGCGCACCTGGATCTCGTAGATCTCGGGGTAGGTGATCGCCAGCCGCGAGCCGCGGTGCCCCAGCATCGGGTTGAACTCGCGCAGCGCCTCGACCTTGCGGCGCAGCTCGAGCTCGGGCACGCCCAGGTCGCGCGCCAGGTTGGCCATCTCGTCGCCGGTGTGGGGCAGGAACTCGTGCAGCGGCGGGTCGAGCAGGCGGATGGTCACGGGCCGGCCCGCCATCGCCTTGAAGATCCCGACGAAGTCCTCGCGCTGCATCGGCAGGATCGGCACCAGCGCGGCGGCGCGCTCCTCCGCGCTCTCCGACAGGATCATCCTGCGCACCGCCAGGATCCGCTCGGCCTGGAAGAACATGTGCTCGGTGCGGCACAGCCCGACGCCCTCGGCGCCGAAGCGCACCGCCACCGCCGCGTCCTCGGGCGTGTCGGCGTTGGCGCGCACGCGCAGCCGCCGCGCCGCGTCGGCCCACTTCATCAGCGTCTGGAAGTCCTTCGACAGCTCGGGCTCGACGGTGGGCACGCGTCCCTTGAACACGTGGCCGGTGGAGCCGTCGAGCGTGATCACGTCGCGCTCCGTCAGCTCGACACCGCCGAGTGTCGCACGACGCCGCTCGAAGTCGATCGACAGCGCGCTGCAGCCCGCGACGCAGCACTTGCCCATGCCGCGCGCGACCACCGCGGCGTGCGAGGTCATGCCGCCGAGCGCCGTGAGGATGCCCTGCGCGGCGTGCATGCCGTGGATGTCCTCGGGCGAGGTCTCGCGCCGCACCAGCACCACCGCCTCGCCGCCCTCGGCGGCGGCCTCGGCGTCCTCGGCGGTGAACACCACCCGCCCGACCGCCGCCCCCGGCGAGGCCGGCAGGCCCTGCCCGATCGGCGGCGGCGCCGCGGCGGCGTCGAGCGTGGGGTGGAGCAGCTGGTCGAGCGACTCGGGGTTCACCCGCTCGAGCGCCGTGCGGCGGTCGATCAGCCGCTCGCGCGCCATGTCGACGGCGATCTTCACCGCGGCGCGCGCGGTGCGCTTGCCGCTGCGCGTCTGTAGCATCCACAGCCGGCCGCGCTGGATGGTGAACTCGAGGTCCTGCATGTCGGCGTAGTGCTTCTCGAGCAGCTGCGCGGTCTTCACCAGCTCGCGGTAGCAGCGCGGCATCAGCTCTTCGAGCGAGGGCGCCTCGCCCGCGGCGCGGTCGCGCTTGCCGATCGCCTGCGGAGTGCGGATGCCGGCGACCACGTCCTCGCCCTGCGCGCGCGGCAGGAACTCGCCGAAGAAGCGCTTCTCGCCGGTCGACGGGTCGCGGGTGAAGGCGACGCCGGTGGCCGAGTCGTCGCCCAGGTTGCCGTAGACCATGGCCTGGACGTTGACCGCGGTGCCCCACTCCGACGGGATGTTGTTGAGCTTGCGGTAGGTTTCGGCGCGCGGCGTGTTCCAGGAGAGGAACACCGCGGCGATCGCGCCGCGCAGCTGCTCGAACGGGTCGGCCGGGAAGTCGGCGCCGCTGGTCTCGCGCACCACGCGCTTGTAGGTCTTCACCAGCTTGGCCAGGTCGTCGGCGTCGAGCTCGGTGTCGAGCCGCACGCGCCGCGACTTCTTCAGCTCGTCGAGCCGCGACTCGAACAGCTCGTGCTTCACGCCCAGCACCACGTCGCCGTACATGTGGATGAAGCGGCGATAGGTGTCGAACGCGAAGCGGCGGTCGCCGCTCTCCGCGATCAGGCCCTTCACCGTGTCGTCGTTCAGCCCGAGGTTCAGCACGGTGTCCATCATCCCGGGCATCGAAGCGCGCGCGCCCGAGCGCACCGACACGAGCAGCGGCCGCTCGTGCGAGCCGAAGGAGCCGCCCATGGCGCGCTCCACCTTGGCGAGCTGGGTGCGGACCTCGTCGTCCAGCCCCTCGGGCAGCCGGCGGCCGAGCGCGTAGAACTCGGTGCAGACCTCGGTGGGGATGGTGAAGCCCGCGGGCACCGGCACGCCGAGCCGCGTCATCTCGGCCAGGTTGGCGCCCTTCCCTCCGAGCAGGTTCTTCTGCTTGGCGTTCCCGTCCGCGCGGCCGGCGCCGAAGAAGTAGGTGCGCTTCGCCCGCGAGGCGGCTCGCGTCCGCTTCGCCGAAGTCCTGCGTGCTCGCCTGGTCAAGCGTGGGCCTCCTAGAGACGCGGAGAAGCTGGGCGCGCCGAAGCGACCTGGGGGTCGGACGGGGGCGCAGTATCCTCGCGGCCCGCGATGCCGTCAACCAAATCGCCGGGGCCGTCGCCGTCGGCGAGAACCCGGCGCAGGAAGGCTTCGGAGCGGAGCTCGAAGCCGATGTGGAAGCGAAAGAAGCGCTCGACCAGCCGCCCGGCGAGCTCGACGTCGCGCGGGCCGAAGCCCAGCTCGGCGCGCGCGCGCAGCGGCTGGCGCAGGCCGGCCTCGAGCGCGCGGAAGAGCCGCGCCGGGATGCGGGCGTCCTCGGGAGCCGTGCAGCTGCGGCAAACAGCCCCTCCCTGCGCGGGCAGGAAGGCTGCGCGCTGGCTCGCCGCCAGCTCGCTCCCGCACACCGCGCAGCGTGCCAGCTGCGGCCGGTACCCGAGCCGCGCCAGGGTCTTTGCCAGCACAAGCAGCGCGAGCAGCGGATCGGGGGCCTCGGCGTCGACCACGTCGAGCACGCCCTCGGCGAACTGGAACAGCTCCGGCTGCGGCAGCCGCTCCGGCGTCGCGCGGTCGAGCAGCTCGAGGAACTGACAGGCGATCGCGAAGCGGCCGAGCTGCGCCGGGATGCCCTCGAAGGCGCGCGCGAGCTTCGCACTCTCCAGCCGCATCAGCGCCGCGCGCGGCGGGTCGACCAGCCGCACCTCCACGACCGAGAGGATCTCGAGCGTGCCGGGGAAGCGTCGCTTCGAGCGGCGCGCACCCTTCGCGATCGCGCCCACCCTCCCCAATGTGCGGGTGTACAGGTGGACCACGCGATCCGATTCGCCCTGGTCGAAGGTGCGCAGGACCAGTGCGCGCGTCCGGTGCTCGGCCGGCATGGCCGATAGGCTACTCGCGATGGAGCAGCTTTTCGACGTAGTCTGGCTTCACCACGTGCGGGCGCGCCGAAGCGGTCGGAGCCATGCTCGACAGCCACAGGCCGAGCAGCCACACGCCGAGCGCGAGCGCCAGTGCCAGACCGGCGCGGCGGCCGACCCGCAGACTCCAGTAGCGCAGGTACGGGAAGCGCGGCCGCCGGACGAGCTGCGGCTGCTGCGGAACCCCGAGCTGCGCCGCCGCCTCGTCGGGATCCGCGCCGATCGCGAGCGCGAGCGCGCGCGCGGTGGCGCGGCCGATGCCGTCGGCTTCGAGCGGCGCCGCCGCCTCCTCGATCTCGCGCACCCGTTCCGGGGTCAGCTTGGTGCGCGCGGCGACGTAGAACAGCGAGATGCCGCGCAGCTCGCGCTGGCGCCGGTACCAGGCGCCGAAGCTGCTGCGCTCGCCGCTCGCCTCGGCCCCTACTGCAGGACCTTCAGGTAGTCGCTGGACCGGTGCGCCCACTCGCTCTCGCCCCCGCGCTGGATCGCGACCTTCAGTGCGTCCAGCGCGCGGTCGCGCTGGTTGAGCCGCACGTATGCCTGCGCCATCCGGAACCGCGCCTCGGCCTCGGCAGGGCCGTACACGGGCGCAGGCCTCTCGGCCACGATGTTCACACACTCCCCGAAATGCTGGATCGCCTCGACCAGCTCCCCGCGGTCGTACAGCACGATGCCCAGGTCGAGGTGCGCGATGTAGTTCGCCGGATCCGCCTTCAGCGCACGCTCCAGGTCCGAGACCGCCCGGTCGAGATCACCGGATTTGTAGTGAGCCCACCCGAGGTTGACAAGAGCGCGCGTCGGCCGGACGAAGGTCGGCTCCTCGACGAGGCGCTGGAACTCGGCGGCCGCGTCGTTCCAGCGCTCGAGCTGGAGGTAGGTGACGCCCAGCGCGAGCCGCGCCTCGTGGTGCTTCGGGTCGAGCCGCAGCGCCTCGCGCAGCTCGCGCTCGGTGTCGGCGAGCAGGCCCTTGCGGCGATACGCCTCGGCGAGGCCGAAGTGGGTGTCGGCGTCCTTCGGGTTGAACGTGAGCGACTTCTGGTACTCGGCGATCGCCGCCTCGGGCTCGCCGCGCGAGAGCTTCGCCTCTGCGAGATCGCGGTGCGTGTCCGCGAGCAGGATGTCCTTCTCGCTCACCGTCGAGCAGGCCCCCCCGGCCAGGAGCGCGAGCAGGCCCAGCGCGATTGCATGCGACTTCACCATCTTTCCCCCTCCGTGAGCTTGTCCGACGCGGGTCAGAAGAACGCGAGCAGCCGTGCGAGCTGCTCCTGGCGGCGCGCGTCTGCGCCGCCCTTGCGCACCAGCGAGATGCGGCCGAGCACCGCGCTGCGCGCGTTCGGCTGCACCAGGCTGGTGTCGGCATCGGGGTCGCTGGGGCAATCCGCCACCACGACGTCCGCGTCCGCGGCCTCGATCTCTGGCACCAGATCCGGCACCGGCGGCGGCGCCGGAACCGAGAGCTCGTCGGGGGAGATCTCGAGCCCCGCGGGAATCGGCGGCGGCTCGGGGATCACCAGCTCGCCGCTGTCGCCGAGCGGGCTCGGCGGCGCGCCGGCGGGCTTGCGGATCTTGCGCAGCTTGTTCCAGCGGTGGAGGCGCCCCTCGCGCGCGTCCGCGGAGAGCTCGACGAAGTGCGGCGAATCGAGCTGGAAGCCGAGTGACTCGGCAAAGGCGATGCCCTCTTCGGTCGCGACCGCGAGCGCCTCTTCCGAGGTGATCGCGTTCTCGGTCACGTAGCGGTCGATGCGCGGCGGCTCGACGTCGCGCACCAGCAGCGCGACGTAGCCCTTGCGCCCGTTCCAGACCGCGGCGAGCGCGGCGACCGCCTCGACCGGCGCGTCGCCGCCCGGTCGTTCGACCTTCGCCTCCGAGAACGCCAGCGCGCGCACGAGATCCGCGCGCAATGCGGTCGGACCCTCCGCCTTCGCGAACATGCCGGCCCTATCGGGACGAAAACCGCCGCTCTTGAGGGATCTGGCCTACGAAGCTGCGCGAGCCGGAGGGGTGCAAGCGCGCTCGGCAGGCGCGCCGGCTCAGAAGCGCGTGAGTCGCCGGAAGTCCTCGAAGCGCGCGTCGACCTCGGCGCGGCTGAGCGCGCGCAGGCGATCGAGGCTGAAGCGCTCGACGCAGAACGAGGCGAGCACGGACCCGTAGATCATCGCGCGTCGCAGAGCGTCGGTGTCGACGCTCCCGTCGCTCGCGAGCGCGCCCATCAGCCCGCCGGCGAATGCGTCGCCCGCGCCGGTCGGGTCGCGCACCTCGCGCAGCGGGAACGCGGGCGCGGCGAAGATGCCGTCCTCGTCGAACAGGAGCGCCCCGTGCTCGCCGCGCTTCACGATCACCACGCGCGGGCCGAGCGCGCGGATCGCGTCCGCCGCCCGCACCAGGTTCGCTTCGCCGGTGAGCTGGCGGGCCTCCTCGTCGTTGATCACCAGGCCCTTCACCACCGCGAGCGTCTTCTCGAGCTCGGCGCGCGCGCCCGTGATCCAGAAGTTCATCGTGTCCATGGCGGAAAAGCGCGGCGCGCGCGTCTGCTCCAGCACGCGGCGCTGCAGCGTGGGCTGGATGTTGGCGAGGAAGACCCACTCCGAGTCGCGGTACGCGGGCGGAATCACCGGGTCGAAGTGCTCGAACACGCCGAGCTCGGTGAACAGCGTGTCGCGCTCGTTCAGCGACTCGCGGTAGCGGGCGCCCCAGCGGAAGGTGCGGCCCGTCACGCGCCGCAGGCCGGCGAGGTCGAGGCCCTTGCTCGCGAGGAAGCGCAGGTGCTCCTCTGGGAAGTCGTCGCCGACGACCGCGACCACGCGCACCGGCGTGAAGAAGCTCGCGGCGACGCCGAAGTACGAGGCCGCGCCGCCGAGCACGTTCTTGGCGCTGCCGGCGGGCGCCTCGATGTCGTCGAGCGCCACCGAGCCGACGACGAGCAGGCTCATCTAGCGGACGTTCGGCGCGGCCTGGGCGAGCGTCTCGCCGATCAGCGCCGGTGAGGGCACGACCGGAATGCCCGCCTTCTCCAGCGCCTTGCGCTTGCCGTCGGCGGTGCCGCGCCCGCCCGAGATGATCGCGCCGGCGTGGCCCATGCGCTTGCCCGAGGGCGCGGTCGCACCCGCGATGAAGGCGACCACGGGCTTGCTCATCTCCGAGGCCACGAACTCGGCGGCCTCCTCCTCGGCGCTGCCACCGATCTCGCCGATCATCACCACGGCCTTGGTCGCCTTGTCCTTCTGGAACAGCTGCAGCGTGTCGACGAAGTTGGTGCCCGGGATCGGATCGCCGCCGATGCCGACGCAGGTCGACTGGCCGATGCCGAGCCGCGAGAGCTGGTGCACGGCTTCGTAGGTGAGCGTGCCCGAGCGCGAGACCACGCCGACCGAGCCCGGTTTGAAGATCGAGTACGGCGCGATGCCGATGCGCACCTTGTGGCCGGGGTCGAGCAGGCCCGGGCAGTTGGGGCCGATCAGGCGCCCGCTCCAGCCGCGCAGCGCCGCGCGCACGCGCAGCATGTCGCGCACCGGGATGCTCTCGGTGATCGCGCAGACCACGCCGATGCCGGCGTCGGCAGCCTCGAGGATCGCGTCGGCGGCGCTCGGCGCCGGCACGAACACGACCGACGCGTTCGCACCGGTCTCGCGCACCGCCTCGCGCACCGTGTCGAACACGGGAAGGCCGGCGGCCTCGCTGCCGCCGCGGCCCGGAGTCACTCCGCCGACGACCTTGGTGCCGAACTCGAGCGAGAGCGTCGCGTGCAGCTGGCCGGTCCTGCCCATGCCCTGCACGAGGACCTTCGTGTCGCCGTTCACCAGGATGCTCATGCGCGCACCGCCGCGACGATCTTCTCCGCCGCGTCCTTCATGCCGTCGGCCGGCTGGATGTTGAGGCCGGAGCTCGCGAGCATCTGCCGGCCCTTCTCGGCATTGGTTCCGTCGAGCCGCACCACCAGCGGTACCTTCACGCCCACGCTCTTCGCGGCGGCGATGATGCCCTCGGCGACGCGGTCGCAGAGCACGATCCCGCCGAAGATGTTCACCAGGATCCCCTTCACGTTCTTGTCGGCGAGGATCAGCCGGAACGCGTGCGCCACACGCTCCGCGTCGGCGCCGCCGCCCAGGTCGAGGAAGTTCGCGGGCTTGCCGCCCGCGTACTGGATGATGTCCATGGTGGCCATCGCCAGCCCGGCGCCGTTCACCAGGCAGCCGATGTTGCCGTCGAGCGAGACCCAGTTCAGGTCGTACTTCGAGGCCTCGGCCTCGCGCGGATCCTCCTCGTCGGCGTCGCGCAGCGCGGCCACGTCCTTGTGCCGGTAGAGCGCGCTGCCGTCGAAGTTCAGCTTGCAGTCGAGCGGGATCACCGACTCGCCCGAGAGCACCAGCGGGTTCACCTCGGCGAGCGAGACGTCCTTCTCGACGAACAGCCGGTAGAGGTTCGAGACCAGCGACACGAACGACTCACAGCGCTTGCCGGTGAGTCCCAGCTCGAGTCCGAGGTCGCGCGCCTGGAAGTCGCACACGCCCACGAGCGGGTCGATCTGCACGGTGAGGATCTTCTCGGGCGTCGCCGCGGCGACCTCTTCGATCTCCATCCCGCCGGCGGTCGAGCCGAGGATCGCGATCTTCTGGGTGGCGCGGTCGACCAGCAGCGCCAGGTAGAGCTCGCCGTCGATCTTGGAGCCGGCCTCGACATAGAGCCGGCGCACGATCTTGCCCTCGGCGCCCGTCTGCTTCGTGACCAGGCGCATGCCGAGCATCTCCTCGGCGGTCTGGCGCGCCTGCTCGGGCGTCTTCACCACCTTGATGCCGCCGGCCTTGCCGCGGCCGCCCGCGTGGACCTGCGCCTTCACCACCACCGTGCCGCCGATGTCGCGCGCGGCCTGCTCGGCCTCCGCGGGAGTCAGCGCCAGCCGGCCGGGCGGCACCTCGATCCCGTACTCGCGCAGCAGCGCTTTGGCCTGGTATTCGTGGACGTTCATCGCCGGCTCAGAGCTTCGCGGCGGCGACGAGGGCCTTCACCGCCTCCGCGCTCTTGTCGAGCAGCGCCTTCTCGCCCGCGTCGAGCTCGAGCTCGAGCACCTTCTCGACGCCCTTGGAGCCGATCACCACCGGCACGCCGAAGTAGATGCCCTTGTGCCCGTACTGGCCCTCGAGGTACGCGGCGCTGGGCAGCACGCGCTTCTGGTCGTGCAGCACCGACTCGGCCATCTCGATCGTGGCCTCGGCCGGCGAGACGAACGCAGAGCCGGTCTTGAGCAGCGCCACCACCTCGCCCCCGGCGTCCTGGGTGCGCTTGCTGATCTTGGCGATCGTGCCCTCGTCCATGAGTTTGCGCAGCGGCACGCCGCCGACGCTGCAGTAGCGCGGCAGCGGCACCATGGTGTCGCCGTGGCCGCCCAACACCACCGCGTGTACGTCGCGCACCGACACACCCAGCTCCTGCGCCACGAAGAAGCGGAAGCGCGAGGAGTCGAGCACGCCGGCCTGACCGAAGACGCGCGCAGCCGGGAAGCCGGTCAGCTGCTTCATCGCCAGCACCATCACGTCGAGCGGGTTCGACACCACGATCACCACCGCGTCGGGCGAGTGCTGCTTGATGCCCGCGGCGACGGTCTTGATGATGCCCAGGTTCACCGCCAGCAGGTCGTCGCGGCTCATGCCGGGCTTGCGCGGCACGCCCGCGGTGACGATGTAGAGGTCGGAGCCGGCGGTGCCCTTGTAGTCGTTGGTGCCGGTCACGTTCACGTCGCTGCCCCAGCCCGAGAGCGCGTGGCAGATGTCGAGCGCCTTGCCCTGCGGCACGCCCTCCACCACGTCGAACAGCACCACGTCGCCCAGCTTGCGCTGCGCGATCAGCTGCGCCTGCACGCCGCCGATCTGGCCCGCGCCGATCAGCGAGATCTTGGGTCGCTTCACGGAGTCACTCCATGTTCTCGATGATGGCGTCGCCGAACTCGGAGCACTTCAGCAGAGTGGCGCCCTCCATCAGACGGTGGAAGTCGTAGGTCACGCGCTTCTGCGCGATCGCGCGCGAGACGCCGCGGTCGATCATCCGCGCCGCCTCGCCCCAGCCCAGGTGGTCGAGCATCATCACGCCCGACAGGATCACCGAGCTCGGGTTCACCTTGTCCTGGTCGGCGTACTTCGGCGCCGTGCCGTGCGTGGCCTCGAAGATGCCGTGACCGGTCTTGTAGTTGATGTTCGCGCCCGGGGCGATGCCGATGCCGCCCACCTGCGCGGCGAGCGCGTCGGACAGGTAGTCGCCGTTCAGGTTCATGGTGGCGATCACGTCGAACTCGTCGGGGCGCGTCAGCACCTGCTGCAGGGTGATGTCGGCGATCGAGTCCTTGACCAGGATCTGGCCGTCGGGCGGCTTGCCGTTGCAGTCGTCCCAGCCGATCGCCCTGCCCTTGTACTCCTTCTTGACCAGCTTGTAGCCCCAGTCGCGGAAGGCGCCCTCGGTGTACTTCATGATGTTGCCCTTGTGCACCAGCGTCACCGACTTGCGCTTGTGCTCGAGCGCGTAGTCCAGGGCGGCGCGCACCAGGCGCTCGGTGCCCTGGCGCGAGACGGGCTTCACGCCGATGCCGCTCGTCGCGGGGAAGCGGATGGTCTTCACCTTCATTTGCTTCTGCAGGAAGGCGATCACCTTCTTCGCTTCGGGCGAGTTCGCCTTCCACTCGATGCCCGCGTAGATGTCCTCGGTGTTCTCGCGGAAGATCACCATGTCGACGAGCTGCGGCTGGCGCACCGGGCTCGGCACGCCGGGGTACCACTTCACCGGGCGCAGGCACACGTACAGGTCGAGGATCTGGCGCAGCGCCACGTTCAGGCTGCGGATCCCCCCGCCGATCGGCGTGGTCAGCGGTCCCTTGATCCCGACCAGGCACTTGCGGAACGTCTCGACCGTCTCGTCGGGCAGCCAGCTCTTGGTGGCCTCGAACGCCTTCTCGCCCGCGAGCACCTCGTGCCAGCCGATCTTGCGCCGGCCGTGGTAGGCCTTGGCGACCGCGGCGTCGAAGACCCGCACCGACGCCTTCCAGATGTCGCGGCCGGTGCCGTCGCCCTCGACGTAAGCGATGGTCGGGTTGTCGGGGACGACGAGCGTGCCGTCGCGCTGCTTGCGAATCGGGGATCCGGGCTGGCGCACGAGCGCAGCGTCGGCCATCGGGGGTTCCTCTCTTCGGAGCGCGCGAATCGATCGCGCGCTACGGCGCGGCGCAGTATAGGCGCTAGGTCTTCGCGGTCGCAATGCGCTCGGCGGCCCGCTCGAACTCGCGCTCGAGCTCCGCATACTCGCGCGTCACCGGGAACTGCGGGAACTCGGCCACCACGTTCGCGGGCGGGCGGAACAGGATGCCCGCGTCGGCGGCGCCGAGCATGGCCGTGTCGTTGTAGCTGTCGCCCGCGGCGATCACGCGGAAGCGCAGCTGGCGCAGGTGCTCGACCGAGAGCCGTTTCTGGTCGGCGAGCCTGAGCCGGTAGCCCGCGATCCGGCCCGAGCGCTCGAGCTCGAGGTCGTGCGCGAAGAGCGTCGGGTGGCCGAGCTTCTTCATCAGCGGCCCCGCGAAGTCGTAGAAGGTGTCGGACAGGATCAGCACCTGGAAGCGCTCGCGCAGCCAGTCGAGGAAGGCGAGCGCGCCCGGCAGCGGCTCGAGCCCGCCGATCACTGCGCGGATCTCGCGGATGCCGAGCTTGTGCTCGTCGAGGATCGCGAGCCGCCCGCGCATCAGCTTGTCGTAGTCCGGCTCGTCGCGCGTCGTGCGGCGCAGCGCGGCGATGCCGGTGCGCTCCGCCACGTTGATCCAGATCTCGGGCACCAGCACGCCCTCGAGGTCGAGACAGGCGACGATCACGGCTTCACCACCGCGCCGCCGTGCATCACCCAGACCACGCGCTGGAGCTCGGTCACGTCGACCAGCGGGTTGCGTTTGGTGGCGATCAGGTCGGCGCGCTTGCCGACCTCGAGCGAGCCGATCTCGTGTTCGAGCCCGAGCACCTCCGCGGCGCTGGTGGTGGCGGCCTCGATCGCCGCCATCGGGCTCATGCCCGCCTCGACCATGTAGGCGAACTCGCGCGCGTTCTCGCCGTGCGGGTAGACGCCGGCGTCGGTGCCGAAGGCGATCTTCACGCCGCCCGCCAGCGCGCGGCGCAGGGCGTCCTGGATCTTCGGCCCGACCGCGCGCGCCTTCTCGGCTACCGCGGGCGGAAAGTAGCCGGGAATGCGCGCGCGCTCCTCGACCGTCTTGCCGGCGATCACCGTCGGGATCAGCCAGGCGCCCGTCTTCTTGAACAGGTCGATCGACTCGGCGTCGAGGAAGGTGCCGTGCTCGATCGTGTCGACGCCGGCGCGCAGCGCGGCGTTGATGCCGCGCGCGCCGTGCGCGTGTGCGGCGACCTTCCGGCCGAGCATGTGCGCGGTGCTGACGATCTCGGCGAGCTCGTCGTCCTTGAACTGCTGGTCGGTGCCCGAGGCCACCACGTCGAGCACGCCGCCGGTGGCGTGGATCTTGATCCAGTCCGCGCCGAGCTTCACCTGCGCGCGCACCGCGGCGCGCGCGGCGTAGGGACCGTCGGCGACGCCCTGGTACGGACCCGGCGCGTCGAATAGATCGGCGCGGTAGCCGCTGGTGCGGTCGCCGTGTCCGCCGGTGATGGTGAGCGGGAAGCCGGCCACGAACATCCGCGGCCCTGGGACCGTGCCGTTCGCGATCGCGTCGCGCAGCGCGAACACCGCACCGCTGCCGCCGAGGTCGCGCACGGTGGTGAAGCCCGCCTCGAGCGTCCGCCGCGCGAACATTGCGCCGCGCAGCGCCGCGTCGGCGTCGGTCTCGGTGACGCGGCGCAGCCGCGCGTCGGCCGAGTACTCCGAGGTCAGGTGCACGTGCAGGTCGACCAGACCCGGCAGCACGAACTTGTCGCGCAGGTCCACGACCTCGGGGCTGCCGCTCTTCCCCGCCATCACCTGCTCGGGCGTGGCGATCCCGTTCAGCACCTCGGCGATCACGCCGTCGTGCACCACCAGCGTGGTCTCGCCGCGCGCGGCCTGGCCGGGGACCACCAGCACCGAGCCGCACTGCACCAGCGTCCAGCGTTCGGGCGGCGGTTCGGCCGCGCGCGCAGCCGCGGCCACGGCGACCAGCGCCAGCAGGAGCTTGGCGATGCGGCTCACCGCGCCCTCAGATCTGACGGCCCAGCGCTCGCCAGTAGCGGTCGCGGATCGCGCGCCGCTGCACCTTGCCGGCGTCGCTCCGCGGCAGCGCCGGATCGAAGTCGATCGTGCGCGGGCACTTGAAGTGCGCGAGGTGCGCGCGGCAGTGCTGGAGCAGCTGGCGCGCGAGCGCGTCGGAGGGCTCGTACCCGTCTGCGAGCTGGACCACCGCCTTCACCTCTTCGCCGAACTCCTCGTTCGGCACGCCGATCGCGGCGGCATCGCCGACCGCGTCGTGCATCAGCAGCACGGCGTCGATCTCCGCCGGGTAGATGTTCACGCCGCCCGAGATGATCAGCTCCGCGGTGCGCCCGGTGAGGAAGACGTAGCCGTCCTGGTCCTGGTAGCCCATGTCGCGCATCGTGAACCAGTCGCCGTCGTACGAGGACTGGGTCTTCTGTGTGTCCTTCCAGTACTCGAAGCGGCCGCGGGCGGGCGCACGGAACCACACCGTGCCGACGGTGCCACCCGGCACGGCCTTGCCCGCGTCGTCGCGGATCTCGAGCGTCCCGGGCTCGGCGGGCCGCCCGACGCTGCCGGGCTTGCGCAGCCACTCGTCGGCGAAGATGAAGGTGCCGCCGCCCTCGGTCGCAGCGTAGTACTCATGCAGGATCGGCCCGAGCCAGTCCATCATCGCCTTCTTCACGTGCACGGGCGTGGGCGCGGCGCCGTGCAGGATCGCGCGCAGCGACGAGATGTCGTACTTGCGCTTCACGTCGTCGGGCAACGCGAGCAGGCGGTGGAACATGGTCGCGACCATGTGCGTGTGGGTCGCGCGCGTGCGCTCGATCGTGCGCAGCGTGTCCTCGGCGTCGAACTTCTCCATCAGCACCACGCCCAGCCCCGCCGCGAGCGGACCAGCGAGATTGAACGCCAGCGGCGCCGCGTGGTAGAGCGGGCCCGTGCACAGCGAGCGGTCGGTTGCGGGCTTGTAGGCGGTGGCCTGCGCGGTGAGCCGCGCGACGCCGGTGGGCGCGGGCGTCTCCTTGCGGTGTACCCCCTTCGGCCGGCCGGTGGTGCCCGAGGTGTAGAGCATGGTGCCGCCGAGCACGGGGTCTTCGAGGTCGGCGGGCGACTCGCTGGCGAGCACCGACTCGAGCGGCTCGAAGCCGGGGATCTCGCCGCCGATCGAGATACGGATCGCCGCACCCGGGCAGGCCTCGGCCGCACTGGTCGCGACCGCCGCGAAGCGCGCGTCCACCACGAACGCCTTCGCCTCGCAGTTCTCGACCACGTAGCTGGCCTCGTCGATCTGCAGGTGCCAGTTCAGCGGAGTGAGTCGCAGGCCGCTGCGCAGCACGGCGGCATAGACGACCGCGAACTCCGGGCGGTTGCTGCAGAGCAGCGCGATCGCGTCGCGGCGTCCGAGCCCGCGCCGGCGCAAGTAACGCGCCAGCTGGTTCGCGCGCGCGTTCAGCTCGCCGTAGGTCAGGTCGCCCGCGGGCGAGAGGATCGCCAGCCGCTCGGGCGCCTCGCGCGCGTGCAGCGCGATGGCCATCCCGGTCGCCCGCAAGCGGTCCGCGTCTGCCGGATCGATCCCCGCCGCCATGGCCCGCGATTCTACTCCGAGCCGCGATAGCGGACGCGGTAGATTGCGCCGGCGAAGTCGTCCGAGACGTAGAGCGCGCCGTCCGGCCCCTCGAGCACGTCCACCGGCCGGCCGATCACGTCCTCGTTCACCTCGAAGCCGGTCAGGAAGTCGGACTCGGCGATCGAGCCGTCGGCCCCCCAGGTCAAGAGCACCACCTTGTAGCCGCTCTTCCTGGTGCGGTTCCAGGAGCCGTGCTGGGCCACGAACGCCTGGCCGCGGTACGCCTCGGGGAAGGCAGTTCCCCGGTAGAAGCGGATTCCCAGCGGGGCGACGTGAGCCTGGAACGGGTGCGCGGGCGGCACCGCGCCCTTCACCTTGTCCCCGCCCTGGCTGCCGAAGTCCGGGTCGGGGACGTTCATCCCGTACAGGTACGGCCAGCCGTAGAACTTCCCCTGTTCGATCTTGTCGAGCTCGCAGGGCGGGACGTCGTCGCCGAGCAGGTCGCGGCCGTTGTCGGTGGCGTAGAGCGCGCCGTCCGCCGGCCGCCAGTCGAAGCCGACCGCGTTGCGCAGGCCCGCGGCGTAGGTCTCGTAGCCCGTGCCGTCCGGATGGAAGCGGGCCATGGTGGCGCGCCGCGGCTCGGTCTCGATGCACACGTTGCAGGTCGAGCCCATGGTCAGGTAGATCAACCCGTCGGGGCCCAGACGGATGGTCTTGGTCCAGTGGTTCCCGTCCACGGGCAGCCCCGGCAGCACCACCTCGACCGCCCCCTGGGTCGCGCGAGCCGCGGCGTCGAAGCGCACCCGCTTTACCGCGCCGGTCTCGGCCACGTAGAGCCAGTCGTCCACGAAGTCGAGGCCGTGCGGTCGGTCGAGCCCGGTGAGCAGCTTGTGCACGCCGTCGGTGCGGCCGTCGCCGTTCGCGTCGCGCTCGAGCAGGAACACCGTGCCCTCGCGCGGCGAGCTCACCAGGAGGTCGCCCGTCTTGGTGAAGCGCATGAAGCGCGCATTCGAGATGCCGTCGGCGAAGACGTTGATCGCGAAGCCCGGCGGCAGCTTCATGCGCTTCTCGAACTCGGTCTTCTCGGGCGGATTCGCGCCCATCAGCATGCCGCGGATCGGAGCGTTGACCGCGAAGCGGTCGGGCAGGAACAGCTTGCAGGCGAAGAACGCCGCCACGATCAGGATCGCGAGAATGCCGAGCGCTCGGCGCATGCGGGTGAACTCCTTCCGGGCCGCAACTATACTCGCCGCGCTGGAGGTGGACGGAGGATCGCTGCCGCGCCGCCGCGAGGCGGACGGGAGAGGAAAGTCCGGGCTCCACAGGGCTGGGAGGTGGCTAACGACCACCGAGGGCGACCTCAGGGAAAGTGCAACAGAAATGACACCGCCCACCTGCACACTTCGGTGTGTAGCGGCAAGGGTGAAATCGTGGGGTAAGAGCCCACGCGCGACAGCCGGGTGACCGGCGGCGAGGCAAACCCCTCCCGGAGCAAGCTCGAATAGGAACGCTGTCGAGGGCGGCCCGCCCGATTCGCGCCGCAAGGCGCGGGAGCGTTCGGGTCAGAGTGCTCGAGCCCGCCGGCAACGGCGGGCCTAGACGAATGATCCTCGCGCTGTCTCGCGAGAGACAGGGGGCACAGAACCCGGCTTACAGTCCACCTCCAGCGCCCCTCTGTCTGATAGAATGAGTGCGATGACCGAGGGAACGATGCGTACGATCTGTCTCGCGATCGCGCTGGCGCTGTCACTCGCATCGCCTGGGTGGGCTCTGACGGTCGACTTCTCGACTCGCTTCGACCTCACGGTCGAGGCTCCGCCGGCCGACGCTCCGCAGCCGACGCTCGGCGACGAGGTTCATTCCTCTCTCGACACCCAGCCGATGCTGGGTACGGTCGCATTCGATCCGACCGCGTTGCCGCTCGCCACGACGGCGACCTCGGCGACCTATGTGTTCGCCCCGGGCAACTTCTCGTTCGACACCAACCTCCCGGCCGTGCAGTTCCACGTCACCGGCCCGCTCACGATCACGGTGGAGAAGACGGACCTCGGGTCCGGGCCGAACGAGTTCGGACAACACGTCGTCATCGAGATCGGCCTGCTCCCGGGCCCGGACGTATTGGCGTACGTGGACACCCTGACGATTTCGCTGAACGGCACTTTCCCAGGCGCCCAGGCCCGAGGGACGCGCTTATTCGACGTCCCCTGGGACCCCTCGCCCTTCTCCGACCAGTTTCTGGATCTGCACTTCACGCGCGCCGACGAGCAGGCCACGATCAGCGGTCCCGCGGTCATCGGCGTGCCCGAGCCTGGCGCGCTCGCGGCGCTCGCCCTGGCGGCGCTCGGCGCCAACTTGCTGCATTCCTCTCGCCATGCCCAAGGCGCTGGATGAGCTGATCGCGCTGCTCGACCTCGAGCCGATCGAGGTGAACCTGTTTCGGGGGGTGTCGCCCCAGGAGGGGTGGCAGCGGGTGTTCGGGGGCCAGGTGTGCGCGCAGGCGCTGGTGGCGGCGCGGCGCACGGTGGAGGGGCGGCTCGCCCACTCGTTCCACGCGTACTTCCTGCGGCCGGGCGACCCGGCAGTGCCCATCCTGTACGACGTCGACCGCATCCGCGACGGGCAGAGCTTCACCACGCGGCGGGTGGTCGCGATCCAGCACGGCAAGGCGATCTTCAACATGCAGGTGTCCTTCCAGGTGGAGGAGCCCGGGCTCGAGCACCAGCTGCCGATGCCGGACGTGCCCGCGCCCGAGACGCTCGCCACCGAGCTCGAGCGGCGGCGCGCGATTGCCGACCGGCTGCCCGAGCCGATGCGCTCCAGCTTCGTGCGCGAGCGCGCGATCGAGGTGCGGCCGGTCGCGCCGAACGACGAGTTCGACCCGGTCGTGCGCGAACCGGCGCACGACGTCTGGTTCCGCGCGGTCGGCACGCTGCCCGACGACCCGGCGCTGCACCAGTGCGTGCTGGCCTACGCCTCGGACCTGACGCTGCTCGACACCAGCATGCTGCCGCATGCGATCTCGTGGTGGAGCGAGAAGCTGCAGACCGCGAGCATCGACCACGCCATGTGGTTCCACCGGCCGTTCCGCGCCGACGAGTGGCTGCTCTACGCGCAGGACAGCCCGAGCGCGTCGGGGGCGCGAGGCTTCAACCGCGGGTCGGTGTTCACGCGCGACGGGAGGCTGGTGGCCTCGGTCGCGCAGGAAGGGCTCATCCGCCGGCGGCCTTGATCGCGCGCACGCCGGCCCGGCGGAACTGCGCGTGGCCGGCGGGCTGGTAGGTCAGCACGAACGCGCGCCGCGAGCCGCTCGAGCGGTTCACCTGGGAGCCGTGCACCACGTCGCCGTGGAAGAAGATCGCCGAGCCCGCGGGCGCGGCGAGCCGCACGCGCGGGGCCTCGGCGAGCACCCGATCCACGTCGGTGTAGAGCCGGCCGAGGACGCCACGATCCGAGAGACCTGGCAAGACGCCGAAGCGGTGGGAGCCGGGGATCATCCACAGGCAGCCGTTCTCCGCCGAGGCGTCGTCCAGGTAGACCTGCACCGACACCAGCCGCTCGACGTGCGGGCACTCGAAGGCGAAGTACGGGCTGTCCTGGTGCCAGGGGAACGGAGCCCCGTTCGGGCGCTTGAAGTTGAGCTTGTCGGTGAAGAGCGCGAGCCGCGGCTCGCCCACCAGGTCTGCGACCGGCTGCCACAGCCGCGCGTCGTCCGGCAGCCGCTCGAGCACGCCGTCCAGGTGCAGGAACGGCTCCATCGAGCGGATCTCCGCGCGCGCGTCGTCCCACTCCCACTTCACGCACGAGCCGAGCAGGTCCTGGAAGCGCTTGCCGTCGATGCGCTCGATCGCCGCGGCGCGTGGCGAGCCCGACGCAAGCAGGACACGCGTGTGCACGCGCTCCGCCGCCGCGCGCAACGCCTCGAGCTCGCCTGCCGCGAACACGCGCTCGCGGACGAAGTAGCCCTGCTCGCGGTAGGCGGCGAGCTCCCGGGGCGTGGCGGCAAGAGTCACGGCGCGGCAGCTTACCAGAGAGGGGGACGCGCCTTTTGATCGTCGTCACGGGAGCCGCGGGCTTCATCGGCAGCAACCTGGTGCGCGCGCTGAACGCGCGCGGCCGCAACGACCTCTTGCTCGTCGACGACCTCACGAACGGCCGCAAGTTCGCGAACCTGGTCGACTGCGAGTTCGCCGACTACGCCGACAAGGAGGCGTTCTTCGCCCAGATCGCCGCGGGTTCGCTCCGCGGCGAGATCGAAGCGGTGCTGCACCAGGGAGCCTGCTCCGACACCACCGAGTGGAACGGGCGCGTGATGCTGCGCGAGAACTACGAGGCGTCGAAGGCCCTGTACGAGTTCGCGACCCGGCGCGAGATCCCGTTCCTGTACGCCTCGTCAGCCGCGATCTACGGCGGCTCGCGCGAGTTCCGCGAGGAGCCCGCCTGCGAGCGGCCGCTCAACCTGTACGGCTGGTCGAAGCTGATCTTCGACCGCTGGGTGCGCCTGCTCCGGCCGCAGCCGCGCAGCCAGGTCGTGGGCCTGCGCTACTTCAACGTGTACGGCCCGCGCGAGAGCCACAAGGGCGAGATGGCGAGCGTCGCGTGGAAGCACCACCGGCAGCTCGTGGCCGGCGACGTGGTGCGGCTGTTCGAGGGCACCGACGGCTTCGCGCCCGGCGAGCAGCGGCGCGACTTCGTCTACGTGGGCGACGTGTGTGCGGTGAACCTGTGGTTCCTGGATCACCCGGCGGTGTCGGGCATCTTCAACGTCGGCACGGGTCGCGCGCAGACCTTCAACGACGTCGCGCGCGCGGTGATCGCGCACCACGGCCGGGGGCGGATCGAGTACGTGCCCTTCCCCGACGTGCTGCGCGGCAGCTACCAGAGCTTCACGCAGGCCAGCCTCGCGCGGCTGCGTGAGGCCGGCTGCGATACGCCCTTCCTCTCGGTCGAGGAGGGCGTGGCGCGCTACCTGAAGGAGATCGAGCGGGCTTAGCTCGCCGCGATCTCGATCTTGCGCGGCCGGGCGGCCTGCACCTTCGGTAGCTCGAGCTCGAGCACGCCGTGGCGCAGCTTCGCCTGGATGTGCTCGCCGTCGATCGCGTTGGACAGCCGGAAGCGCGCGTCGAAGTTGCCGACGCCGTACTCGGTGTAGAGCGGGGTCAGGTTCGCGTACTCCTCGGTCGCCACGCGGCCGCGGAGCGACAGCACGCCGTCGACCAGCTCCACCTCGATCGAGCCCTCGTCCACGCCCGGCATCTCCGCCCAGAGGCGCAGACCGGCGTCGGTCTCGAGGATGTCGACCTTGGGCTGGAAGGCCCGGCCGGGTCGCGTGTTCTCTGCTGAATGGGTCACTGCTGTGTTGGCCATTTCGCTTTTTCCTCCTTCGCTCAGGCCGAGGTCACCGCGATCTGCCGCGGCTTCACTTCGGCGCGTGCGGGCACCCGCACCGTCAGCACGCCGTGCTTGCAGGTGGCCGCCGCCTGGGATGCATCGACGTCGCGCGGCAGCTGGATCGAGCGCGAGAACTCGCCGCTCATGCGCTCGCGGCGGTGGTACGCGCCCTCGGCCGGCTGCTCCGGCGTGCGCTTGCCGCTGATCTGCAGCGTCTGGCCGCGGCTCTCCACCACGAGATCCTCGGGCGCGAAGCCCGGGACCTCGACGCGAATCACCACGTCGTCGTCCTTGCGGAACACGTTGACCGGCGGAAGCACGCCGCGGCCCGACAGGCCGAGGTCGAATCCGCGCGGGTTCTCGAACGCGTGCTCCAGCTCCTGCTGCAGTCTGAGCAACGCGTTCACCGGGTCTCGAGAGAGTGTGAACAGCGCCATGAAATCGTCCCCTTCTTTCTGGTCCGCGATGGCGGAGCCGAGCGATTTCCTAGAGACGCGCGGCGAGCAGTCAAGCGGGCGCCCGTCGCCTACAATGACTGGCTGGAGGTCCCGATGGCGGGCCCGCGACAGAGCGCTTGCATCCGCTACACCCGTGACTACGTTTCCATTCCGTCGGTGAATCCGATGGGGCGGACGGACCTCGATCCGGCCGTCGCGGGCGAGCGCCGCTATGCGGAGCATTTGCGCGCACAGCTGCGCGCGCTCGGGCTCGACGCCGAGCTCGTGGGCGACTCCGAGCGGCCGTCGCTGGTGGCGGAGGCGCGCGTCGCCGACGCCGGCGAGACGGTGCTCATCGCGTCGCATCTCGACACCGTGCCGGTGGACGGGATGGAGATCGATCCGTTCGACCCGCGCCTGGCCGACGGCCGCGTGTCTGGCCGCGGCTCGTGCGACACCAAGAGCGGGATGGCGGCTCTGGTCGCGGCGCTCGAGCGCGTGCTCGCGCACAAGCGGCTGCGCCGCAACCTGGTGCTGGTGGGCGAGGCGGACGAGGAGCTCGGCAGCACCGGCGTGCGCGACGTGATCGCGCATCTCGGCGCGCAGCGGCCGGACTGGGTGATCGCAACCGAGCCGACGGAGCTGCGCTGCGTGACCCGCCACAAGGGCATCGTGCACGCGCAGCTGCGCGCGACCGGCGTCGCCTGCCACAGCTCCGAGCCCGCGCGCGGCAAGAGCGCCATCGTCGCGCTCTCGCGCGCGGTGCTGGCGCTGGACGAGCTCGCGGCCGAGCTCGGGACGCGCGTCGACCCCCACCTCGGGCCGGCCACGCTGTCGGTCGGGCGCTTCGGCGGCGGCAGCGCCACCAACATCGTCCCGGACGACGCCTGGCTCGTGCTCGACCGGCGGCTCCTGCCCGACGAGGACGACGAGAGCGTGCGCGCCGAGCTCGAAGGCGCGCTCGCCAAGCACGACCTGCCCGACGTGCGCGTCGAGTGGTGCTCGCTCGAGAAGGCGCCGCTGGCCACGCCTTCGGACGATCCCTCGGTGCGCGCGCTGCAGGCCGCGCTGGCCGAGGCCGGGCTCGAGACGACACCGTCCAGTGTCGCGTTCGGCACCGACGCGGGCGAGTTCAGCGCGCGCGGCTGGCCGGGCATCGTGTTCGGTCCCGGCTCGATCGCGCAGGCGCACACCAAGGACGAATGGGTCGCGGTCGAGCAGGTCGAGGCGGCCAGCGCCGTGTTCGAGCGGCTCCTGTCGAGCCGCGGCTAGGTCCGGAGTCCGCAAGGCCAAGGGCGCGCAGCGAGGCGCCGCCGAGCGAAGGCCGTAGCGCGCGGCCCGACATCGGCCCGCGGGCCGATGTCCCGCGGGGCGCGCGTACACGGCTAGTGGTTTGTGAGCGTGTCGATGTCCGCCAAAACGAGCGAAGGGTCGAGCATCCCCGGCGCGTAGATGTTGCGCACGTGCAGCGCCGCATCGACCAGGTACACCTTGGCGACGTGGCGCTTCACGCCGCCGCCGAGCTCGGCCACGTCCTGGCCGAAGTCCCGCAGCAGCGGCGCGAGCTCGTCGGCCGTCCCGGGCACCAGGAAGCGCCAGTCGCCCTGCGGCTCCATGTTCTTCCGCAGCTCGGCCAGCCGCTCGGGCGTGTCCTTCGCGGGATCGAAGCTCACGCAGGCGAGCCGCACGCGCTTCTCGCGCGCGGGGTCGGCGGCGAGCCGCCGGTCCAACTCGCGCAAGAGCGCCATCGACGCCGGGCAGCCGGTCGCCTCGTGACAGCTGCCGTACACCAGCGCCACCACCGCCACCTGCCCGGCCGCGAGCCCGGGGAAGCGCACGCGCGCGCCGCTCGAGTCGACGAGCTCGCGCTCGTGCACGCGCGCGATCGCCGGCAGCTCGTAGCTGCCGGGCTCCGGTGCGCGGTAGAGCGGTGTGCCGTCCTCCGCTCGCGCCGCAGAGGCCAGCGCGAGCGCGGCGAGCGCGAGCACTACTCCGCCGGCGACGGTTCCTGCGCGCGCGCCCAGAAGCCCTCCTGTCCGAAGCGCATGATGTGCGGGCGGCCGAGCTTCTCGGCGGTGAAGTCCACCGCGAACAGCGGCTCGAGCGTCTTGCCGTCCCAGCTGAACGCCTTCACGAACTGCTCGTTGTCGGCGCCGCCCTTGTCCCAATTCGACAGCAGCGACGAGCTGAAGTAGACGCGCTTCCCGTCCCAGCTCTGCGACACCATGTTGACCTGCGCGCCGATCTTCTTCTCGTGCACCACGGTGGGCTTGCGCGGGTCGGAGACGTCGAACACGCGCACCGTGCCGTCCACGAAGCTGTCGATGAACAAGTACTTGTCGTCCGATGAGAGCGAGAGGTCGACCGGCAGCGGCGGCTTGGCCGGGTCGCCGATCGGCGCCAGGTCCACGGCCTCGAAGGTGCCGTCGTCCTTGCGGAACACGCCCCAGAGCCGGCCGGTGAGCGCGGCGGAGGTGAACGCGTAGTGGTGGCGCGGCTCCAGCGCGAAGCGGATCTCCAGCGGCGCGCCCGGCACCGCGAGCGTCTGCAGCGGCTTCCGCGCGTGGAAGTCCCACACCACCATCGTGTTGCCGAAGTTCTTCATCGCCGCGGCGTCGGCCATCAGGTCGCCGAGCGGACGCATGTAGTTCTTCTTGCCCGCGAACGACGAGGTGAGCATGCGGTTCAGGTCGGGGCTCACGCGCACGTCGTAGCCGTACTCGGCGCCAGCGGGCATCCAGATGGTGCGCAGGAACTTGCCGTCGTTCGAGTACTCGACCATGCCGGTCTTGCCGCCGCCGTCCTTCGCGTTCGAGAGCCCGGTGATCAGCATCCGGCCCGGCAGCGCTTCGAAGGTGTGCGGGCCCACCACGCCGCCGGACCTCTTGGTGAAGTCCGAGATCCGCTTCACCAGCTTCGGCTTGCCCGGCTCGGTCGCGACGTCGAACACGAAGATCTCGCTGTCGTCGAGGCCGCCGAGCCAGAGGTAACGGCGGTCGTCGGTGAAATCGCCGTGGTGCGCCTCGTGGCGGCCGGGCATCGACGCCTGACTCACCACCTTGCCGTAGCCCGGGCGGTTCGGATTGGCGCCGAGCGTGACCAGCTTGTCGTTGCCGTCGCCCAGGCCCGGGACGCCGAGCGTGTAGACGTAGACATAGTCTTCCTGGCCGGTGATCTTCGGCAGGTAGGGCGAGAGACAGGTCTCGTCGCCGCGCGCGGCGCTCGCGCCGAGCGAAATGCAGAATACGAACAGTCCCAGCGCACCCCGTACCCGCATGACGTCCTCCCTCGTTGACGTGGAGCCGATGCTACTCCGATGAAAGGCCAGCTTCACCTCCTGCCCCTGCCACGGGAGCTCGAATTCCAGCCAGGGATCTGCGCGCTCGCCGGACGCGCCCGCATCCGCATCGATGCCGCTGCCGATCCACGGGTCGAGCGCGCGCGCGCGCGGCTCGCCGAGCTCGGCACGCGCATCGAGCTGCGCGTCGATCCCGCGCTGCAGCTGCCCGCCGAGGGGTTCCACCTCCGGATCGCCCGCGACGGGATCGAGCTGGCCGCGCCCGACGCGCGCGGCCTGAACTGGGGCGCGAGTGCGCTGCTGCAGGTCGCGCTGCAGCGCGCGCCCCAGCTGCCGTGCCTGGAGATCCGCGACTGGCCCGACCTGGCCGAGCGCGGCTATCTGCTAGACGTCTCGCGCGACCGCGTGCCCACCATGGCGACGCTCGCGGAGATCGTCGACCTGTGCGAGGGGCTGCGGCTGAACCAGCTGCAGCTCTACACCGAGCACACCTTCCAGTACCGCGACCACGCCGAGGTCTGGCGCGGCGCCTCGCCGCTCACGCCCGACGAGATCCGCACCATCGACGGCTGGTGCGCGGCGCGCGGGATCGAGCTCGTGCCCAACCAGAACGGCTTCGGCCACATGGAGCGCTGGCTGCGCCACCCGCGCTACGCGCCCATGGCGGAGCTGGGCCCGGCCGAAGACGGCCCGGGCAGCACGCTCGCACCGACACCGGAGAGTGTCAATTTCGTGCAGTCGCTCTACGCGGAGCTCCTGCCCTGCTTCCACAGCCGCAAGCTCAACATCGGCTGCGACGAGCCGTTCGAGCTCGGCCGCGGGCGCTCGCGCGCGCTCTGCGAGGAGCGCGGATCCGGCCGCGTCTACCTCGACTACCTGCTGCAGCTGATCCGTCCGCTCGCGGCGCAGGGTCACACCGTGCAGTTCTGGGGCGACATCATCGGCCAGCACCCCGAGCTCATCCCCGAGCTGCCGCACGATCACCTGGTCGCGCTGGCCTGGGGATACGAGGCGCCGCTCCGCCTGGCCGAGCTGCCCCAGACGCTGCGCGCCAACATCACGCGAGCGGGCGTCGACGTCGAGGCGCTGCGCGGCTTCGCCGTCCAGGCCGAGCGCTACACGCGCGCGGGCGTGCCGTTCATGGTCTGCCCCGGCACGTCGTCGTGGCTCTCCTTGATCGGGCGCGTGCCGAACGCGCTCGGGAACATCCGCGACGCCGCGCACGTGGGCGTCGCGCACGGCGCGCGCGGGCTGCTCGTCACGGATTGGGGCGACGCGGGCCACCTGCAGCCGCCGACGGTCTCGCTCCCGGGGCTATGCTACGCGGCGGCGCTCGCCTGGTCGAGTGACTCGCACACGCAGCTGGACCTGTTCGGCGCGATCGACGCGCTGGTCGTGCGCGACGCCACTCGCACGATCGGACCCGCGCTCGCGCGCCTGGGCGGCTTGTATGCCGAGACGGGCATCCGCTCGCTCAACTCGAGCCCGCTCGCGATCGCACTCCTGCGCCCGTTCAAGGGCTACTCGCCGACCTGGGGACGAACCACGCGCGAGCGGCTCGACGGAATCGTGGCCGAGATCGACCGCACGCGCGCCGAGCTCGCCGGCGCGAAGCCGGAGGGCTTCGGCGGGGCGCTCGTCGCGCGCGAGCTCCTGCAGGCGGCCGGGCTGGCGCGGCACGGCGCGTGG
>Ga0306922_10000591_pt1 | contig 30810 bp, 31 predicted proteins | sample sta12Cox44000082_FD_203758 | JGI IMG/M metagenome (GOLD analysis project Ga0306922, IMG submission 203758) | Lab enrichment of tropical soil microbial communities from Luquillo Experimental Forest, Puerto Rico - statoxic.12C.oxic.44.000.082 (v2)... | ecosystem: Environmental > Terrestrial >... | reverse complement strand
CGGCTTCGGCGTCCAGCTGCGGGGCGGCTGCAACCCGGCGACCTGGCAGGACCAGTACACCTCGCAGATGCTGCACGTGTGGGTCGTGCCCTACCGTGGTGGCCCGTTCTCCGATGACCTCAGCCTAGCCGCGACCAACGCCGCAGCCCGGGCCGCCCTTGCCCAGCGCTGAGCGCGGCTCAGGTTCTGGATCGATCGCATGCCGTGAGCGGACGCATCGGGTCTCCGGGTTCCTCGCCGCTGATTTGGCGAGCGTCAGATTGGCCTGGTATTGAGGCGCGCGAGCGCGATGGCTCAAGGGCCGAAGCGCTCGCCGAGGGCAAAGAAGCTGTGCCGCTGGAGCTGGGTTCCGGTCGCGAGGCACGTGGCCGGGGCGGGGCACGCCACCGTGTCCAGGAAGTTGTCCCCGCGCCCGGGGTTGGGGGTTGGCTGGATCGACCAGGCGGTCCCGTCCCAGTGCTCGGCGAGGGTGTTGCTCCCAGGAGGGTTGCCGAAGGCCCCGGCCGCGGTGCACACGGTGGGCGCCGGGCAGGACACCCCGTTCAGGCCGGCGTCGCCGGCACCCAGCGGGGTGGGGGTTGGCTGGATCGACCAGGCCGTGCCGTTCCACCGCTCGGCTAGGGTGAGCACGCTCAGCCCTTGGGGTGAGAAGCGGTGGCCCCCGACGGCAGTGCAGGCGGTGGCGGCGCTGCACGACACCCCGTCCAAGGCGCCGCCCCCCGCTGGGGTGGGCACCGGCAGGACCGACCAGGCGGACCCGTCCCACCGCTCGGCCAGCGGCCGCAGCCCGGAACTGCTGCTGGTGCTGACGGAGAAGCTTCCGACGGCGATGCAGGCGCTGGGCGCCGGGCACGACACCGCGCGCGGGAAGACAGTGCCGGGCACCGCGCCGGGCGGGCTGGGGACGGGCTCCGGCGACCAGGCCGACCCGTTCCATTGCTCGGCCCCACCAGCGCCGACGGCAGTGCAGTCGCTGACCGCTGGGCACGACACCCCGTAGAGTGCGGCAACCCCCGGCCCCGGCAGCGGCTGGATCGACCAGGCCGTGCCGTCCCACCGCTCTGCCAGGGGGACAAAGCGGAACTCGCCACCACCGGTGAAGATCCGGGAGGCCCCGACCGCCGTGCACGCATTGGCCGCCGGGCAGGACACCCCGTGGAGCATGCTGCTGAAGCCCGCGCGGGGCACCGGCTGAACCGAAAACGCGGTCCCGTCCCACCGCTCGGCCAGTGGGGCGGACCGGTTGCTGGCCTGGAAATACCCCACCGCGGTGCACGCCCCCGCACTCGAACAGGCCACCCCGAACAGGGCACTTTCGGTCGCGCCTGCGGGGCTCGGGGTTGGCACCACGGACCACCCCGGACCAGGCGCGGCGGCCGCCCCGGGCGCGGTGATGGCCACCACACAGGCCGCCACAGCGGCCACCGGCACGACTCGTCTCATGACCCTCCACCCCCTCTCCGTCGCCGACGCCGACGCCGAGGCTGGCGCCGCTGAGCTGGCCAACCGATGTCGGTAATACGCCCGCGGTTGCCGACTCGTTCAATCAAGCGGGGCAACCACGCCAGCACCCCGCCAGCGCCTCCCGCCTGCGGACGTGCGCGTCACCGGGCGAAATAGCCCTCCGGCGCCGCGCCGGCGAACGCGCAACCGTGCGGGCATCCCCGAGACGGAGGCCAGCCTCGACGCGCGGCTGATCGTGGATGCGGCCGGGCGCAGCGTCCAGCTGTGGCCAGAGGGCGGTCGTTAACCCGCTGGGCTATAGCGCCGGGCCGGACAGGCGTTCTCCGTCGCTGCCGCCGAGCAGGAATGCGAACCGTTCCAGGTCGGCGCGCAGTTGTCTGAGGTCGTAGGCGGAGTGGCCGGCTGGGAAGTGCAGGCGCACGACTTCCCGGCCCACGCCCGACGCCCCTCGATCACCGCCCAGGCGCCCCACACTCCTAGGGCTTCGTGGCGCCGCCCCGCAAGAAGCTACTGCTGGTCTCCAACGGGCTGCTGGCGAAGTTTGGCATCTGGCGAGCTCAGCGGCGGGGGACGGCCGAACGGCTGGAGCAGCTGGTCGCCGAGAAGGCCCGGTCGGCACCTGGTCCGCAGCCAGCGGGCCAGGTGCTGACGGCTACTGTTGGGGTTCAGCCACCTGGAGGTGCGGTCAGTGCGGTGCAGCGGTGATGCAACTCCCTGAGACCCGGTATGCGCGAAGCGGTGGTGCGTACATCGCTTACCGGATCATGGGCAGCGGGCCAGTCGATCTGGTCCTGCTACAGGGTGGCTTCAGCCACGTTGAGCTGCAACTTGAGGAGCCGTCGTTCGCCCGGTTCCTGGGACGCCTTGCCGCCATTTCCCGGCTGATCGTCCTGGACGTGCGGGGGACCGGGCTGTCCGACCGGACGATGCACCTTCCTACGCTGGAGGAACAGGTTGATGACGTTCTGGCGGTGCTCGACGCGGCGGGCTGTGAGCGCGCAGCGTTGTTCGGCCTGGGCCAGGGCGGCGTGCTGGCCAGCCTGTTCGCGGCCGCGCATCCGGACCGGGCCACTGCTCTGATCCTTTTTGGCACCGCCGCCCGGCTGACCCAGGCAGATGGGTACCCGTGGGGCCGGACATCTGAGGAGTTCGGGCGGCTCCTGCAGTTCACCGAACAGGGATGGGGCCAAGGGGTGGCCCTGCCAGTGCTCGCACCGACGATGGCCGGTGATGAGCCGTTCAAGCGGTGGTTCGCCAAGCTCGAACGGCTCGGCGCCAGCCCGGGGAACATGCTCGCGCTGCTAGGGCTGCACCGGGAGGTGGACATCCGGCAGGTCTTGCCGGCCATCCGCGTCCCTGCGCTGGTGCTGCACCGGGCGGGTGATGCATACCGCGAGGTCGGCCACGGACGGTATCTGGCCGCCCATATCCCGGGGGCGAAATATGTGGAGCTACCCGGCCGTGACCACCTTCCCTACGTCGGGGACCAGGATGCGGTCCTGGATGAGGTGGAGGAGTTCTTGACCGGGGCCCGCCGGGGACCGCAGCCGGACCGGGTGCTAGCCACGGTCTTGTTCACCGACATCGTCGGCTCCACCGAGAGCGCCGCTCAGGCCGGGGATTACCGCTGGCGTGACCTGCTCGATCGTCACAACGCCCTGGTCCGCAGGGAACTGGACCACTTCCGAGGCCAGGAGGTGGACACCGCCGGCGACGGCTTCCTGGCGACCTTCGACGGCCCGGCCCGCGCAATCCGGTGCGCCCGCCAGGTCGCCGAGACGGTCCCCGGCCTGGGACTGGAGCTGCGTAGCGGCCTGCACACCGGAGAGATCGAACTGGCCGGAGAGCACATCCGCGGTCTCGCTGTCCATATCGGCGCCAGGGTCATGTCAATGGCTGGGCCGCGAGAGGTGCTGGTGTCCTCAACCGTGAAAGATCTGGTCGCGGGTTCGGGCATCGAGTTCGAGGACCGGGGCGAGCACACGCTCAAAGGGGTGCCTGGCACATGGCGGATCTACCTCGCCGCATCCGCCTGACGCTAGTGCCCGCATAAGGAGCGGCAGCAAACGGCACCGGCCCCTCAATAGCCCGGTCACCCCGGGAAAGGCGCGATACAACGCCCGCCGGTGCGTCGCGTCGGTCCATTGCCCAGCGCCTGTGTGCGCGCAGTTCGCGAATTACTACTTGAGTTGTAGCATGTGTTACAGCATCTTGGCCATAGGGCTAGCAGACCGGATGAGCCGTCCTGGCCGGGTTTGCCCGGTCGGGTGCGAGGAGGGCAAGCATGCTGTCGCACGTCGCAGAGTGGGCCGCTGCTGTGCTGGCCGCCGGGGTGATCGCCGGGCTCGTGGTGGTCGCGGCGGGGGCCGCGGCAGCATGGTTGCTGTACCGCCGGGTTCGCCGCCGCCTGGAGGGCGCCACCGCGATGGCCCTCAGGTATGCGCGTCACGATGCCGTCAGCATGGTTGCCAGGGGGCGTGTGCGGCTGCCGCCGCGGGTGGTGTACGAGCTTCGCCGGCGCATTAACGGGCGCCCCGAAGTGTGGTGAGCCCGATGGGGTGGCGGCTGATCACCTACCGGCTTCCAGCCGAGCCATCGCGGCACCGGGTCGCGGTGTGGCGGGAACTGCGCCGGCTGGCCTCGCCGGTGGACGGGCTTGATCGCTGCGAGCGCAACCGTCGCATCGTGTGGCCCACCGGGTCGCCGGGCATCGACGCGACGGCGGCGGTAAGAAACAGCCCGTGCGTGGCCGCGTAGGTCATTGGCCTCCCCGGTCCCGGCCGCTCAGCCGTACAGGTCCGGTGGCACCCCGGCGGCCAGCGCCCAGGCGCGCGCCGCGTCGGCGAGCGCACTGCGCAGCCACCCCGCGACCGCACGGGCGGCGGCGCGGCTGCGGCCGCTGTCAGCCGCGGGCCCGGTGGGGGCGTCACGGCTGATTGCTCCGGGCTGGACGAGTGCTCTGCTCATCTCCATGACTGGCCTCCTCACGGATCTCAACCAGTTGGCGTAAACGGGAGGCGAACGAATTGTTCGCCAGGGCGGGCAGGGCGCGTGCGGCTAGGCCGTGTAGCTGGACAGCAGCTCTGGCAGCGGGCCCGCCGGTGGGGTGTTCAAGTCGAGGCCGGTGGCGTCGGCGAGGCGCTGCTTGAACCACAGGTCGAACTCGTCGTGGGACTGGGAGAAGATCGACAGCGCCTCGGCGAAGTCGGGGCTTTCCATGTAGCCGACGAGCTGGTCGCCCGCGAGGGTGCGGGCGAGATACCACGCCTCCTTGACGATCCCGATGCGCTGCTCGGACCGCTGGTAGTCGGCGTTGCGGTCGGCTTCCAGTTCCCGCATGAAGTCCCGGGCGTCCGCGGTCTTGCCGGGGAGGACGGAGACGACCAGGCAGATCTGGTCCATGGCTGGCTCCCTTCGCCGTCCATGCCATGAGTGCTGTCCCTGTCACTCGGGCACAGTGGAATGTAATTGATACATAATCATGGAACCGAAGTGTACTGGCTGTCAAGACCAGGCGGCGCTCCGGCCCGCCGTGGCGGGCGAGGCAGGCCTGGCTGCCGTGGCGCGGCGGCGGGCCGGCTGGCGAACCTGCACCGTGTCATGACGGGCCTCCCGGCGCTTTCAACCAGGAGGCGTACGGCGCCCCGGCTTTGGCCACGTGCGCGGATCTTCATGTGGCGCGGGTGGTCAGCCGGGATGCCGGTCGGTCCAGGCGTCGACGACGTCGAGCACGGTGTGCACGGGCTCGGGGGGCACGAAGCCGCGCTCCTCCTGAATGATCGGGTGCACGACGGGGTGCAGCCGGTTCTCGGCGAAGGCCTCGAAGTCATCCTTGGACTGCCAGACGTCGATGTAGCGCAGCCCGCCGTCGATGCGCAAGGCCAGGTGGGCGATCAGGCCGTCCGGGTGTTCGGGGCCCAGGCCCGTCCTGATGCGGGCGTAGGTCTCTGCGCCGATCGGCACGTCGTAGGTGAATGCGTAGGTCATCGCGGCCTCCTCTATATTGGCCCGAATTAGCTTCGGACGAATACTGGTATCATGACCCACATGCCCGCCCCGGTCAAGAGGCGCTACGACGCCACCCGCCGCCGCCAGGCCGCCGCCCGCACCCGCGCTGCGATCCTCGACGCCGCCCGCGAGCTGTTCACCGAGCGCGGCTACACCGCCACCCCCATGACCGCAATAGCCGACCGGGCCGGCGTCGCGCTCGACACCGTCTACGCCTCAGTCGGCCGCAAACCCGAGCTGGCCCGGCTGCTGATCGAGACCGCGATCTCGGGCACCGACCACGCGGTCGCCGCCGAACAGCGCGACTACGTCCAGGCGGTCCGGGCCGCCACCGACGCCGACACCAAGATCGACCTGTACGCCGCCGCCGTCGCCGCGACCGCGCCTCGCCTGGCCCTGGTGTACTCGATCATCCAGCAGGCCGCGCCTGCCGAGCCGGGACTGGCCGCGCTGTGGGCCGAGATCGCCGAGCGCCGCGCCGCCAACATGCGCCGCTTCGTCGCCAACCTGGCCACCGTCAGCCCGCTGCGCCTTGACCCCGGCGACGCCGCCGACATCGTCTGGGCCACCAACGCCGCCGAAACCTACCAGCTGCTGGTCGGCCAGCGCGGCTGGACCCCGCAGCGCTACGAGCGCTTCCTGGCCGACGCCTGGCGGCGCCTGCTCCTCCCCGGCTAGCACCAGCACCCGCCCGGCGCTACGCCGCCCTCCTCCCTTCGTGACGAGAGGCAAAACGTCGAGGGCGTGCCAGCGGTCATCCGAGGCGCCGTCAAGGATCAAGTCAGGCTAGCCATGCGGCGTCAGGCCAGCAGTTCCTTGATGGCTGATTGCATGCCGGTGTCAGGCAGGCCCGGGACCGCGCGCCGGGTGGGCGTGGGGTCGAAGGTCATGTCGAGGGTGTCCATGGCGAGCGCGGCGCGGGCCTGGCGGGCCAGCGCGGGCTTGATGCCGGCGGTCAGCCAGGTCATGGCGCGCAGGGCAGGGCGCGGGATGTGCCGCACGGGTGCGTGGCGCCCAGTGGCTTCTTGCAGGATTGCGGCGACCTGATTGAAGGTTAGGTTGTCCGGGCCGCCGAGTTCCATGACCTGGCCGCGCAGGCCGGGATCGGTGACCGCCCGTGCGATCAAGGCGGCCACGTCGGTGGCGGAGACGAAGTTGACCGGGTTGTCTCCGCGGCCGAATACCACGATCTTCCCGGAGCTTTGCAGCATCCGGCTCATGATCGCGGCCCAGGTCTCCATGAACGCGGTGGCCCGGACAATCGTCCAGGGCAGGCCGCTGGCGCGCAGCATGTCTTCCGCGGCGCACTTGGCCCGGAACAGCCCGATCGGATGGTCAGGGGCCGCCCCGGCCACCGAGACCAGGATGAACGCCGCGCCGCTGCGGGCGGCCGCGCCGATGAGGTTGGCGTTACCAGCGCGGTCCACCGTTGCCGGGGACACCCGTCCCGGGCCGGCGAAGCCGTGCACCGCGGAGATCACCATGCCCGCGCCGCGAACCGCCCGGGCCACCTGGGCGGGGTTGCGGACGTCACCGCAGACCACCTCTACGCCCGGCCCGGCCAGGTGCCGGGCCCGGGCCGGGTCGCGGGTCAGCACCCGCACCTCCAGGCCCGCTTCGGCCAGGCGGGGGACCAGCCGCGTGCCCAGGGTGCCGGTGCCCCCGGCGACGACGATCACCCCGGGGCGCCGGGCGCCGACCCAGTGCCGGCCCCGGCACGCTGGCGCAGCGCCTGGTTGACATCCGGCCCCCCGGCCTGCACCGGCTCCAGGTACCAGCGGGCCCAGGAAAACAGGCCGTCGCGGACGCCGAAGATGACCACCCCGGCCATCTGCAGCGCGGCACCGTCCGGGCGAGTGCCCGCCATGTGCCACTCCGACCACACCACGTCGCCGTCGCAGGCCGACCGCAGCACCGTCGCGGTGATGTCGGGCATGAGGGCGAAGATCTGCTCCCAGTTGCGCCGCACCTGATCGCGGCCGGTGAACCCCTGCGCCGGGTGGGCCGGGGTCTCGTTGGTGTAGTCCGGGGCGAAGCAGCCCACCAGGGCCTCCAAGTCGCGGCCGCTGGCCGCCGCGACCAGCCGACCCAGCAGCGCCGCGCCCGGCTCGGGCGTGTCTCCCATCTTCCCCGCCCTCCTTCTTTGATATACTAATCTGTAACGGTTACATGACTATGGAACAAAAAACTCCCGCCCCTGTCAAGACCCGGCGCCGCTACGACTCCAGCGGCCGCCGGGAACGCGCGCGCCAGACCCGCGACCAGATCACCGACATCGCCAAGGAAATGTTCCTCGCCGAGGGCTACGCGGCCACCACCGTCGCCGCGATCGCCGCCGCGGCGCACGTGTCGGTGGAGACCATCTACAAGGGCTTCGGCGGCAAGCCCGGGCTGGTGCGGGCCATCATCGAGAAGGGCCTGGCCGGGGAGGGCCCGGTACCCGCCGAGCAGCGCTCCGACCACATCCGTGACACCGAACCCGACCCGCGCCGCATCTTCGCCGCGTGGGCGGCCTTCACCGCCGAGCTCGGCCCCCGGGTCTTCCCGATCCTCCAGCTCGCCCGGGACGCCGCCGCCGGCGACCCCGAAGTCGCCGCCACCGTCGAGGAGATCAGCGCCGCCCGCCTGGAGCGGATGACCGTCAACGCCCACGGCCTAGCCACGGCCGGCCACCTCCGCCCCGGCATCACGGTCGGCCAGGCCGCCGACATCATGTGGGCGATCAACTCACCCGAACTGTTCGAGCTGCTCGTCCTCCACCGCGGATGGACCTACGAGGGCTACGGCCAGCTCATCGCCCAAGTCCTGACCAGCACCCTTCTCCCCGCCCCGGGCATCTGACTCGACCCGCCGGCCCGTCCGGCCGGCGCACCCGCGTCTACGCGCGGGCTCTTCGCTGGGCGCACAGCACCAGCGGGGAACCCGGCCAAGCCGACAGCCCTAATCTCGCGGCCAGACCGCCCCATCAATCGCCATACGGCGGGACAAAGCCGGCAGCCGCGCGCCGACAGAACACGGCGGCTCGGCGCGCGTTCTCCTAGCGACTTCTCGATCACTCATTGTGATGCCGTCGTTGAGCTGGCTGGTCTCCGGCCGGTCGCGGACGTTGATCAGCTCGATGGCCGTTCTGGGCCGGCCCTGGTCCGGGAGTCCACCGTCTGGGCGTGAGGTGCGGTCATTCGCTGGGCGAGGTGCTCGGCGAGCATCACGCAGCTCAGGTGGTTGTTCGCGCGGGGGGCGGCCGGCATAGATGAAGCGTCAGCGACCCGCAGGCCCTGCAGGCTGCGGACCCGGCAGTCGGGGTCCAGCACGGCGTTCGGGTCGGCGTCAGACCCCATCGGGGCGCTGCCGCAGGGATGCCCGATCGTGCCGCAACGGGCCAGCAGCCAGCTGTCCAGGTCATCAGGCCGTGGCAGGCCGGCCTCGGCGCGGACTTCGCCGATGCCCATGTCCTGGGTGATTGAGGTCACGGCGGGGTGCGCCGCGAGCTGGAGCAGGCGGCGCACGCCCTCGCGCATGCGCTGCCTGTCCCGCTGATCGGAGAGCATGTTCAAATCGATCAGCGGGTCGGCCCGCGGGTCCGCCGCCGCCAGCCGGACCGTGCCGGTGGAAAATGCGCGGAACAACGTGACGAAGATCAATCCTTGGGCGTGCCCGCCAGGTTCGTTGAACAGGTTGAACGAGCCGAAGCCCATGTCATTGGGTCCCGCGCCGCCCAGCCCGGAACTGAACCGGACCAGGCAGCTCACCGCGTATTTGCCGGTCACCTCGGCGGCTGGCTGCTTCAGTGTCAGTTCCAAGTCGATCGCGGGGTGATCGTTGATCCGTGATCCCACCGGCAGATCCCGCACCACCGGGATGCCCAGCGCGCGCAGATGGTCAGCCGGGCCCACCCCCGAACGCAGCAAGATGGCCGGGGAGTGCAGCGCCCCGGCACACAACACCACCTCCCCGCCCGCGAACTCAACCCGGTCCGCCCCCGCCAGCGCGAGCACCCCCCGGGCCCGGTCACCGTCGAACACCACCCGGTCCACCAGCACCTCCCCCCGGATGGTCAGCCGCCCATCACCGCGCAGCGGCTCCAGGTAGGCGTCGTTGGTCGACACCCGAACCCCGCGCCGGCTGTTGTGCGCCGCCGGTGAGGCCCCGGTCGCATCCGGGGCGTTATGGTCGGCCGCCCAGCCGTAGCCCAGACCGACGGCCGCGTCAGCCAGCCCGACATCGACCGGGCCCAGCTGCCCGCGCGACGGGCGTTCGATCGGCACCGGTCCGGACCGGCCGTGATACGGGGCATCGGGGAAATCCGCATCCGACTCCAGCCGGATGAAACTCGGCAACACCTCCCGAAACGACCAGCCGGCGCAGCCCGCGTCCGCCCAGCCGTCATAGTCCTCGGGCACGCCGCGGATCGCCACCTGGACGTTCACCGCCGAACAGCCGCCCAGGCCCTTACCGCGCGCAAATGGCTGCGGTTCCTGGGCGCTAGTAATCCGCGCCCTGCAGCCCCACCAGAACCGGCCGAACCGCCCGGTGTCCAGCAGCGCCAACGAGTACGCCTGACGCATCTCCTCCGGCGCCTCAACCGACCGAAAGTCCGGGCCCGCTTCCAGCAACAGCACCCGCCGGCCGCTTGCTGCCAGTCGGCCCGCCAACGTTGCCCCCGACGAACCAGCCCCCACGACGATGCAATCGAAATCGCTCATGCTTCCCCCAAAGGGCCCGGCCGCCGCCGCACATCGAACGCCCTGGGCAAAGCAAGCCCAGGCAGGACCCGAGCGCCAGCGACCGCCGCAACTGGCAACCGGCAATACCGATCATCCAGTTCGGGCTGCCAAGTTTCAAGATCGCCAGCGGGCACCTCGCCGTGCCGATCGGCGGGTGGGCGCGCGTTCTCCAGTACCTCTCGATCGCTCAGTGTGACGCGCTCTGTAATTTGGCGGTGTCCGGCCGGTCGCGGATGGTCCCGCCAGCCCTGAACGGAACGGTGCACGCTTCGGCGGTGTGCGCATGGGCTCGGCGGCCCGGCCGGAGACGGGGAAGCCGACAGCCGGCTTGGCAGGCGCGTCTGCCTGACGAGGGCTTCTACCTGCACCGACAGGGACCCGCGAACGAGACGGAAACTGAGACGGTCCTGGATGCTCTGCCGCCAGCCCTGGTGTCGCTGCCCCGGCCACGTCCTGGACTGCCTGGTACAGTGCGCGGCTAGCATGGGCGCATGCCGGGCGAGCCGAGGACTGGGCGCGGGCGCGCCAGCCGCGAGCGGATCGTGGAGCACGCAGCCGAACTGTTCGCCGAGCGCGGGGTGGCGGGGACGAGCCTGGATGACGTGCTGACGGCCGCGGGGGCGGGCAAGGGCCAGCTTTATCACTACTTTTCTGGCCGTGACGAGCTGGTGGCGGCGGCGGTGGGGCTGCGCTGCACCCAGGTGCTTGCCGGGCTGACCCAGGCCCTGGGCAGTGTCGCGTCCCTGGCCAGGCTGGAGCAGGCCCTGGCAGGCTTCGTGGCAGGGTTCGAGCAAATGGGCCTGCCGGGGTGCCCGATCGGGTCACTGGCGGCTGAGGTGGCTGAGCGCAACGAGGACGCGCGGCTGCGGGCCGCCGCGGCGTTCGATGCCTGGGAGAGGCTGTTCGCGGACGCGCTGGAACGGATGCGGCAGCAGGGGGAGCTTCGCGTGGACGCCGCACCCGCCGTGCTGGCTACGGCGCTGCTGGCAAGCATCGAGGGGGGGATGGTGCTGAGCCAGACGCGCAAGGACCCGGCGTCTTTGCATATCGCTGTGGAGGCAGGGCTGGCCCACGTGCGAACGCATCTGAACTAGGTCTGTACTAACCGGTCCAGTTGCTGTTAGCCTCGAGATTGTACTAACCGGTACAGTCTGGAGGTTCCTGTCTATGAACATCACCGTCTTCGGAGCTTCCGGCGGAGTCGGCACCCATGTCGTCGGCCTCGCCGCCCAGCGCGGCCACCAGGTCCGGGCCATCTACCGCACCACACCGCCAACCCCGCCCCCCGCCCAGGCCGAGGTCCTCATAATCCCGGACATCTTCGGCCTCGCCTTCGCCGCCACGGCTACCCGGGGCGCCGACGTGGTGGTCACCGCCGTCGGCCCCAACTTCGCCACCCGCCACAACCCCCGGACCGCCATGACCTCCCCGCCCGACCTGCACCAGCAGCTGGCCCGCACCGTCATCGCCGCGATGAAAGACTCCGCGGCAACCTCCCGGCTGATTGCCATCAGCACCGCCAGCATGGGGCCAGCCGACGACGCCATGGGCGCCGGGCCGCGGCTGCTGTTCCGTTTCTTCCGTACCGTGGTGACCCCCAACCTCGGCCGCGTCGGCCAGGACCTGCGCGCGATGGAGGAAGAGCTCGCCGCAAGCGGGCTCGACTGGTACGCGGTGCGCCCGGTCAAGCTCACCGACGGCCCGCTCACCCGCCACGTTCAGGCCAGCGACCGCCTCGCCATGAAGCCCATCTCCCGCGCGGACGTCGCCTGGCACATCCTGGCCCTCGCCGAAGACCCCGCCCCCGGCCCTCAGCGCACCCCGATCATCACCACCGGTGCCAGACGGAAGACGCGTCCCGCCGAGACCACGAACCTGAATACCGGCCACCACGCGCAGCGGCTTTAGCGCAGGCGGTGCCCGCTGAGCGTCGAGCGATCTCCTGGGCGCTCACCCCGGTCGCAGTCCCTGCCGATGGCGGCTACCAGCCATCCGCGCGATCGCCCCGGGCTACCCCCAGCGTGCAGTGCAGTCTGGTCCACGCTTCCGCAAGATAGATGGCATCGCAAAGTCCGTCAGCAAACCTTGCGGTACGGGTGGCCCGGCAGGAACTGCGACCACTCGGCGCGGGTCAGCTGCCGGCTGGCCAGCCGGCAGGCGTACGCTTCCCAGCCGACGGCGGTGGCGGGGTAGAGCCATACTCGGCCAGCGGTGTCGGTGGCCACGATCGTGCGCCCGTCGGGCGAGAAGGTCACGTAGAGGGAAGAGCTGGGACCGGCGCTGAGATCGGCTCCGGGCACCGGAAGCGACGTGCCGATCTGCTCGCCGGTAAGCGCGTCGTAGAGGCGCACCGTGCCGTCGCTTCCGGCGGTGACCAGCCGCGACCCGTCGCTGCTCCAGGCAACGGAGTACACGTAGAGGGCCGACGCCCGGATCGCCGACAGCATAGGCTTGCCGGTTGCCGCGTTCAGCACCCGCAAGTACCCCTCGAGGTCAGCCGTTGCCACGCGCGTGGCGTCGGGTGAGAGTGCCGCACCGAGCATGTACTGCGCGGTCGGCGAGCCGTTCCAGCGTGCGAGTATCTTCCGACGGACCGGATCGACGACTGCTGCCTTATTGCCGAGCTGAGAGACCGCCACGGTCGTGCCGCGGGAGGCGAACGTGACGACGGTGGCGTCGCCTCCACCGTGCAGTGTTGTCGGCCTGGCGAGAGGCTTTCCCGTGAAGGAGTTCCACTCCGCGACAAGGCCGTCGGCCTGCGCCACCGCTGTCAGACCGCCGAGGGTCACCGGGCCGGTCGCCGCCACGGTCTTCCCGTCGGGGCTGAAGGTGGCCCAGGTGTAACTCGGCAGACCTCCGTGCAGGTCGCGCAGCAGCCGCGGCTTCGGCCGGAGGCGCCAGATACGCAGATAACCGTGCACGGACTTGGCGATGTTGTCACCGGCCACCAGGAGCGACTGGCCGTCTCTGCTGAACGAGACTGCGGCGACGATGCCGGGAACGGCGCGGAAGCTTTCGATCTTCCGTTGGGAGCGCACGTCCCAAAGGTTCACCGTGCCGTCGGTGGCGCCGACGGCCAGCGTCGCGCCGTCCGGGCTCAGCGCGACGTTCGCGCTGCCGGCGCTGGGGTTCGACGCCGCCGCGCGGAAGGTCGTCCCGAAGCTCCGCTTCCCGCTCAGGTCCCAGGCGATCGCGGTGCCGTCGAAGCTGCCGGTGTACAGGGTCGAGCCGTCCGCGCTGATGGCCTGTGCGGAGACTTGGCCGGCGTGGCCGGCGAACGTGCGCACGACCTGGTGGGTGGAGACGTCCCAGAGCAGCGTCCGGCCGTCGTTGCCGCTGGTGATCGCCGTCTTGCCGTTGGGCGTGAAGCCGACCGCCGTCACCCCGCCTTGGTGCGCCGACGTGGACTGGGTGACCGCGCCGGTCGCCAAGTCGAGGAAGCGGACCGAGCCCGCTGCGTCGCCGAAGACCATGGTCGTTCCGTCAGTAGACAGCGCGGAAACCGATCCTCCGACCCGGTACGAGCGCACAACCCGGCCGGTATGGGCGTCGAGGACCAAGGTGCTCTGGATACCGGCGGCGATGAGGCGGCGCCCACCGTCGGTGTAGAAAGCGAATCCGTCGCTGCCGGGGACGGCGACCGGTGGGGCTAGCAGCCGACCCTGTGGGAGCGCCCACTGCAGGACGTAGCCGGCGACCGCGACGGCAAGTCGGCGCCCGCCGTCGGCGAACGCGAAGTCACCTCCGCCGAAGTGGGGAAATCCGTTGCCGGGCTGGAACGGCCCGATGGCGGCGAAGACGGCCGCGGGCAACGGGAGCCGACGGACGATTCCGCCGGTCGAGGGGTTGATGAAGTCGACCTGGCTCGGCGGATTTGTATTCGGAGCTCCGAAGAAGACGAGGCTGCCATCTGGTGCGTACCCAATAGTGGAAGGCGGGCCATTGAGGTTGGGGATCTCGCGGATTCGACGGCCGGTCGCGGTGTCCAGAAAGAAGATGCTCGGGAAGTTGTCCTCGATGGCCAGGGTGCGCCCGTCCGGTGACAGCGCAAGGCCGAGGAGCCGCAGGCCGCTTCCGTAGTAGGTTCTGATCGCGGTTGGCGCGCGCAGGAGCGCCGTCAGCAGGTCGCCCTGTGCCTGCTCGGACGAGGCGAGCTTCACGCCCGCGACGCCGAGCAGCATCGCCTGGTCGAGGTGGGGGTCGGCGACTGCCTGCGCGCCGAGGCTGTCGGCGAGCGCGACGGTCGCCGAATGATTCGCGTTCGACCGGGCGATCAGCGCGAGCGAGCCGGCGATCAGAGCCAGTACGAGCAGGACCCCGGTTCCGGCCAGCACTGCCCGCAGGCGGCGGTTCTGGCGCCGCTGAGCTCGGAGCTCCCGCTCGCCCTCGCTCCGGCTGGTATCGATGAACTCGCGCTCGAGCTCGTCTAGCTCCTCGGCGTGCCCGGCGCTCCAGTCGAGAGCGCTCGCGAGCCGGGCTCCGCGATAGAGCTCGGCCAGGTCGCGCTCGCGCGCCGCCCACTCGGAGGCGCTCGCCGCCAGATGCGCACGGAAACGCCTCTCCTGCTGGCTCTCCTCGAGCCACGCGGTGAACCGCGGCCATTCCCGCAGCAGCGCCTCGTGCGCGACCTCGACCTCACCGTCACCGACCGTGAGCAGGCGCGCCCGGATCAGCTCGGCGAGAACACCCTCGGCACCGCTGGTGCGGCCGAACTCGGCGACCGGCACCCGCCGACGGGTGACGGCAGCCGCGTCGCCCGCCGCAAGGCGGAGCATGATCGTGCGGGTGAGCGCCTGGTCCTCCTCGCTCATCCGGCCGTAGACGTTTTCAGCCAGGCGGGCCACGGCACCCTGGACGCCGCCGGACTGGCGATAGCTCTCGAGCTGGAGGAGATTGCCGTGCCGCAGCCGCCAGAGCTCCAGCAGCGTGGCCGACAGAAGAGGCAGCCCCCCGGGTTCGCTGACGATGTCAGCGACAAGCGTTTCGGCCAGCGGACGCTCGATCTCCAGCCCGGCATGTCGTGTGGGGAGCTCGATCGCACGGGACAGCTCGTCTCTCTCCATCGCGCCGACGAGGACGTGGTTACGGCTAAGGACATCGGCGAACCGGGGATACGCCGCGCAGCGACCGTAGAAGTCGGCGCGCAACGAAACCGCCAGCACCACCCGGAGCTCGGGATCGCGCGCCGCAGCCGTCAGGTTCGCGACAAACGCCGCGCGCTCCGCCTCGTCCTGGCAGATCGTGAACAGCTCTTCGAACTGGTCGACCGCTAGGACGAGACGCCCTCCGCGAGCGACGCCCGCGACGGCTTCCGGCAGCGACTCACCACCGAGCAGTCGCTGCAGCTCGGCGGCCGGATGCTCGCCCGGGCGGAGCAAAACCACCCGCCAGTCCTCGCTTCCCGGCAGCGCGCCCGCGGCCAGGGCCGCGAGCAAGCCAGCGCGCAGGATCGACGACTTGCCACTGCCGGACGGGCCGATGACGCCCACCAGCGGCGAGTCGACGGCGCGGGAGACGAGGTCGGCGACGAGCCGCTCACGGCCGAAGAAATATTCCGCGTCGGTGACGTCGAAGGGAGCGAGACCCTTGAACGGGCACAGCTGAACGCCGCGCGGCCCGCTCGTGACCTCCGCTGGCCGGTAGGGCACGGGCTCGAGGCTCGCGTCCTGAAGAAGAATCGCCCGCTCAAGCTGCTGCAGCGCCCGGCTCGGCTCCAGTCCGAGCTCCTCGTTCAGCAGCTCCCGGGCCTGCCGATAAGCCTCGAGCGCGTCCGCCTGCCGGCCCGCGCGGTAGAGCGCGAGCATCAACTGGCCGCGCAGCCGCTCCTGCAGCGGGTCCGCGAGCACCAGCGCCTCTAGCTCGCCCACCAACTCGGCACCCATCCCCAGAGCCAGATCGGCCTCGACCCGGTCCGCGAGCACCGATCGCCGCATCTCCTCCAGCCGCCCGATCTCTGCCTGCGCGAACTCCAGCAGAGCCAAGTCGGCGAGCGCCGGCCCCCGCCACAGATCGAGCGCCTGATGAAACTTCGCCGCGGCCACCGCCCCCTGCCCCGCATCCAGCGCCCGCCGACCTTCGGACGCGAGGCACTCGAACCGGCGCACATCGATCCCGTCATCGTCGGCGCACAGCAGGTAGCCGCCGCGTTCGGTGACGAGCACGCCGGGGCCGCCGTTCGGCGGCCCCCCATCGAGCAATCGACGCAGCCGCGACACGGTCGCCTGGAGCGCGTTCGCGCCCGGCGCAGACGGGTCGCTCCCGAACAGCTCCTCGATGATCCGCTCGGTCGACACGAACTCGTTCGCGTGCAGGAGCAGCAGGCCGAGCAGCGCACGCTGCCGCGCTCCGCTGACCTTCAGCGGCACACTGTCCCTGACGATCTCCAGCGGCCCGAGCAGGCGGAACTCGAACCGGGACACCGCCAGTTCCCCCCTGGTCATGGCCATGATTATGAAGGGAGTAGGCGGTTTTGTCAGCCAGTGACCCGAGGCCGTCTAGGCGCGCAGCAGCCTGACGAGCCCGGCGAGCCGGTCACGTTCGGACTCCTCGTCGGCGGACTTGATGATGTCCAAGACCGTCACAGGCCGACGCAGCCGCCGGGCTGTCGCGGTGGCGACCGGCAGCAGCTCAGCGAGGATGGCCAGCCGCTCGGCCTGCCGGAGCGCCTCCTGCAGGCTCACGTCGAGTTCGTCGGCGAGTTCATCGAGGAAGTCCCCGGGCAGTCGCGTCGGCCCAGGTGTCCGCCCCCGGACCGCCGACATAGCCCGCGTCCACGTCGGCCGGCGGAACTTCATGAGTGCTCGCTCGTGTACGGGCCGAGGCGGCCTGTAGCCTCCCGGTCGTCGAACCATGTGCCCTCGCCGGGGCCTGCGGCCTTGCGCATCTTTCGGCCCTCCCGTTCGTGGCCGGCTGCGAGCCAGCACTCCCGAGGCTGCCAGGCCAGGCTGACAGCTCCATGACGTCTCGCTGATGCGGCACCGCGGCCGCGGCACGGCCGCCGTCAGTGATCGAGCGCACTCGTCAGCGCGGCGTCAGAGCGCCGTCAGCGCGGCCCGGCAGCCTCCAAGAGTGCCTGTCGGCACGCACCTCGACGAAGGAGGAGGGCAGAGCAGATGAAGAAGATGATTCTTGCGGCCAGCGCCGTCACAGCTGGCCTGCTGGCGGCGGGGGCGGGGACTGGGGTCACAGAGGCCCTGGCCGGTGGCATGCCGCCGCCGTGCCAGACCGGCTGTGTGACGACGTTCGTGCCGCCGGGCACGGGATCGCACGGCCCGTTTGGCATCGCCCGCGGGCCTCTGGGCAGTGAGTGGTTCGCCGACGGCCCGGCCGACACCATCGACCGGATCAGCCAGCAGGGCACGATCACCGCCTACCCGGTGCCGACCCCGGGTGCCAACCCGGGCTGGGTCACCGTGGATGACTCAGGCACCGTGTGGTTCGCTGAGCGGTTCGCCGGCAAGATCGGCCGCCTCACCCCGGACGGGACGATTACCGAGTTCCCGCTGCCGTCCGCCGCCGCTATCCCGCAGGGGATCGTGGCCGCGGGCGACGGCAACCTGTACATCACCGAGCAGGGCGCCAACGCGATCGCCCGGCTGGACCCGGTCACCGGGCAGGTGACCCAGTTCCCGGTGCCCACCGCGGCGGCCACCCCGCTGGGCCTGGCGCTGGGCCCCGACGGGGCGCTGTGGTTCGTGGAGCGGTCCGCCTCGAAGGTCGGCCGGATGACCCTCGACGGCACCTTCACCGAGTACCCGCTGGCCCCGGGCGCGTTCCCCAACCGGATCGTGGCCGGCCCGGACGGGGCGCTGTGGTTCACCGAGCTGTTCGGCAACAAGATCGGCCGGATCACCACCGCCGGCGACCTCACTGAATACCCCCTGCCCGGCGGCCCGGTGGGCATCACCGTCGGCAAGGACGGCCAGCTGTACGTCGCCTTGTTCTCTGCCCCCGGGCTGGACCGGGTCAGCCTGGCTGGCCAGGTCACCGGCCACTGGGCCCTGCCCGGCGCACTGCAGGTCGCCACAGGCACCGGCCTGGCCATCTGGGTCGCCGACAACTTCGGCGGCAAGGTCTACCGCGTCACCCCTTACACCACCAGCCAGTAACCCCGGCACGCCTGCGGCACCCGGCCAACGGCGCCCCCCTGACGGCCCCGCGCTGGGGCAGTCACGGCCCACGGATTGGAGGACACTCCCATGAGACGACTACCAGCACTTGCCGCGATCGGCACGATCCTGGCCCTCTGCGCGGCAGCGCTGACGGCCTCCCCCGCCCTCGCGGGCCGCGGCCCCAAATGGCACCTGGCACCGGCTCGGCCTTTCACCCTCGACGCGCGATACTGCGGATTCCAGGTCGGGGTCACCCTCCCGGTCCACCACGAGTACACCAAGATCCTCAAAGCCGCCGACGGGTCGATGACCACCCTCACCACCGGCACGGTGACCGCCACGTTCACGAACCTGCGCACCGGAAAGGCCATCACCGAAAACCTGTCCGGGCCCGGAAAGATGACCGTGGCGCCCGACGGCTTCGCCACCATCACCGAAAAGGGCCACAACGGGCTGTTCCTCCTGCCCGCCGACGCGCACCAGTTCGGCCTGCCCACCCTCACCGTCACCACCGGCCCGGTCACCCTAACTATCGCCGCCGATGGGGCCATCACCTCAGTGTCCCGACACGGCCACATCCTGGTAAACATCTGCGCCGCACTCGGCTAAGCCGCATGACGGCAACGCGACCCTGACCGACGTTACGTCGCAATCGAACCGTGAGCCCCCAGCTCAGCAGGGGGCTCACGGTATTGGTGTGGCCGTATCTCGAATCTTGGACCTAACCATTGATCCGGGCGGCGGGGCCCTCCGTGGCACGTAACAGAGACCACACATGAGACCAGGGGTGCACGAAGCGCCCGCTGCCGACCGTCAGCGCCAGCGTTCTTGCAGGTCAGTGGCGGTGGAGGTGGGATTTGAACCCCACGGAAGACTTGCGCCTTCACACGCTTTCGAGTACTGCGCATCACCGTCCGCCGCCGTCCGCCAGCGTCCCTGGCAGCACGGATGCCCGGCCGCCGGCCGCCGGTGAACCGCTGTGAACAGGAGCGAATGAGACGGAAACTGAGACGGGGCGTGATGTTGCGCCTGCCCCGCCCCGGTGCCGATGCCCGGCGTCCTCTGCGTGGAGGTCTGAAGCCCCCTGCGCCGGGCCGCAGCGGGGTGGATCAGCTGCCGTTCCTCGGCGCGGACCCGAACCGCCAGGCCGGTCTAGCACAGGGTCGCGGAAACCCCGTGATATACCCGTTTCGCGGTTCGGGCGGCCTACGCTTCTCGTATGGCGATGGTGGCGGCCGCTCAGTGGACCGCCGTCGCCACCATCGCCCTTGCGGGATTCGCGGTGGTTACCGCCGTCTTCGCATTCCTGGCATACCGTAAGCAGTCCAAGGAGGTCAGGACATTTGAGGCCCATATGATCGACCTGGGGGAATGGGCGCGGCAGGAGACTGAGCTGCTGCGGGTCCAGTTCGGCCAGCTGGATGTGCTGCGCCAGCAGTTCGAGGAGCAGCGCGCCGTCAACGCCCGGCTGACAGAAGTGCTGGAACTCCAAGCTCAGGAACTCAAGGCCTCACTTGAGCAGCACGAACGAGGGGCCGTTCAGAGGCAACGCGGCCAGGCCAGGTCGGAGGATCGCCGCGGAGTTCGTGACAGCTCGTAGCGGCCGCGTCTCGGATGGCTGACAAATCGGGCGAGGCGCGCATCTACCCGTTCGTCTGGGGACCCCAGGGCCACGGTACGCGACCTCTTCGGACCCGAATACCGGCGCCGTACCGCTCTCCTGCTCACCTGCTGGCTGCTCGGTTACAGCGGGCTCGTCTACGGGGTGATCGGCGCCTACGGGGTCACCTACATCCCGGCGCTGTCGGGGGGCGTGCTCTTCTTCGCCCCGCTGCCGATGATCTTGTTCCGGCGCAAGTGCCCCCGGTGGTGGTTCGACTGGAACCTCGAACTGCAGCGATTCACCAGCCGGTCACCATCTACCTGTCCTTGATGGACGACCGCTACCCCGCCACCGACGACCACCAGTCGGTGCACCTGGACTACTCCTAGCCCGAGCAGCTGAACCGGTGGCTGCCGCTGATCAAGTGGCCGCTGGCGATCCCCCACTACATTGTGCTGTTCTCACCACACGCCGGACACCGTCGATTAACGCCTCACTAACCGCCCGGAAGGCGTCGTCCCATGCTGGCTGTACCCGGCTCGGCCTTCCTGTCATGGGCGCGACAGGTGCGCGGCGCAACCCCTTGACAGGCCATGTTTAGTTAGGAAAAGTTCCTAACCAAGGAAGGGCTGTGTATCAGCCTCGCGGCGCGACTGGCTAACCGGGGCCCAGCGCGCCCTGCTGGCAGATCTAACTCCGACCGAAGGAGTAGCTCATGACCAGGTGGAACAGGGTTCGCGGACAGCAATCCCGGATAGTGGCGGCGGCAGCTCTCGCCGCTGGCAGCCTGCTGGCCGGCCCCGCGATCGCGCACGCAGCACCGCTGACGGTGGTGACCATCCAGTTCGACGACGGCAACGCCGACACCATTCAGTGGATCGACGGTTCGCTCAACACCCACGGCTTCAACGCCACGTGGTACGTCAACAGCGGCAGCATAGAGACGGCCGGGCACCTGACCTGGGCGCAGCTGACGTCGCTGTCGCAGGCCGGCAACGAGATCGCCAGCCACACCGTCAACCACGTCGACATCAAGAAGCTCAAGCTCGCCGCCGCCCGGATCCAGGTCTGCCAGGACCGGATGACCTTGGCCGCCCACGGCTTCCAGCCCGAGTCATTCGCCTACCCGTTCGGGGACTACAACTCCACGGTGGAGACGCAGGTCGTCCAGTACTGCGGGGACAACAGCGCCCGCACCGTGACCGGGGTCAACGACCGGAGAGTGTTCGCCGAGACCATCCCGCCACTCAATGCGTTTGCGACGCGGACACCGCCTGATCCCAAGCGGGGCACCACGGTGGCCACCATCGAGGGGTATGTCACTTCCGCCGAGCAGAACGGTGGTGGCTGGGTGCAGCTGACCTTCCATCACATCTGCAACGGCTGCGACGCTTACTCGATCACGGCGATAGACATGCAGTCGCTGCTGGACTGGCTCAGCACCCAGGTCACCACCGGCGCGGTGGCGGTCGAGACCACCAAGCAGGTGATCGGGGGGACGTACGTACCACCGCACTGCTGCTGACCTCGCAGTACCCTGCTCATGGGCGGCAGGGCCGTCGGGGAAGTAGTGGTGATGCGGACGCGGCTTCCAGGTGCGCAGATGCCTGGAAGCCGCGGCCCAGCCCGGCTGGTTCAACTGGCGTTGCTGACGGTGAACAGCCCGGCCATGCCTTTCTGGGCGTGCCCGGGGACGGGGCACAGGTAGTGGTAGGTGCCTGACGTGGCGGCCGCAAAGGCAAGGGTTCCGGCGTGCATCCCGGCGGCGGTCGGGTTGCCAAGGAACCATAGCGCTGCGCCGGTGAACGCGGGTCGGCTGGTCATCATCGGCATCCATGAGGACTGGCCCAGGCCGCTGGTGACGACCAGGCCGTGGGCGGTGTCTGGGTCGGCGTTGACGACCTGGATGCTGACCTGAGCCCCGGCCGGGACGGTGATCTTCGGGTTAACCATGCCCGCGATGCGGAAGGTCTCATCGGGGCTGCCCGCCGGGCTGGCCACGGCGGCCAGGTGAACGCTGCCGGTGGTGAAGGTAATGGTGCGTGCTGCCTGGTTGATGTGGGCGCCGGGGGGGATCTGGTTTCCCGCGCGCGTCGCCTGGGCGGGGGTGACCCGCGGACCAGGGGCATCGGCCCAGAGCCTGCCCATGAATTTCCCGGGGTCGGCGCTGGTGCCGGTGCCCATCATGCCGGAGCCCATCATGTAGGCGGGGAAGCGGCCGCCGCGCATCCAGCCGGGCACGCCGGTGCCGCCGGTCATCCACCGGTACCCGGCCGGGCTCATCATCCAGCCGCGGGACCCGCCGCCCATCATCGAGCCGCCGAAGTGGCGGCCCATCATCGACCGGTAATAGGAGTACGAGAGCTGCACCCCGGCCAGGCTGCTCGCTCGAATGGTTGCCGGAGGAGTGGTACCGGCTGGTTGCCCGGAGGCTCCGCAGGCGATGGCTGCCAGGCCGGCTGTCGCCACCGCCGCTGCCATGGCCAGCGTCCTGATCTGGCTGCGGATCATGATCGTGTTCTCCCTGTTTCGTGGTCCGTGTTTTGCTTGCTTGCCATGTACCGTGCCTGCGGTCGCCAGCCTCACGCTGAGCGGGACAGCGCGCTGTGCGGTCGAGGCGGAGCTGCCTCAGCGGCTGAAGTCACGCTCGGGCTGATGTCACGCTCGCCACGGCCGGTGCTTGCGCCGGGGCTGGACGGCGCGTTTCGGCGACCCGCCACCACCAGCTGATCTTCTTCTCCAGGTAGTAGTCCGCGCTGAACCGAGCCGGGCCGGCGTAGTAGCTGAGGGTTAGCAGCCCGGCGAATACCACCGCGTAGATGACCGCGGTGCCGATGTCGGCGGCCCCGGCGGTGTACGGGCCGCCGAACCCTTCGGCGGTGGCCCAGATCAGCAGGCTGAACACGATCGCGGCGAGGTAGGTGAGCTTGCGGGCGAACCCGGCGATCAGCGCAAGGGCGATCAGCGTTTCGACGACCGCGACCAAGTAGGCCAGGAACATCGCATCGGGGTGCTGGAGGCGGATCCAGAAGTGGAACCAGGGCTGCAGCCAGCCCGGCTGGCTTTGCGCCTCGCCCATGATGGTGCTCATGTAACCCGCCCGGAACCCCGGCAGCCACTTCAATGTCGCGTCGATCAGCCAGATCACGCCGAAGGTGATGCGTAGTGCGTCTTTCGGCCACGCCGGCGCGCACCGCCCGCTGGCCACCTGTCCCTGTGACATCGCACTCACTCCTTTTATGCGGCGGCCTGTTCGATTAGCGCCGCATACGCCAAAGTGCGTCCGGCATACCCCAGGGGGCAGGGCCAGCGGTCCATCGCCGGGGGGATGTTGGTCCCTCCCTGGCAGGACCGATGGCACTACCCCCCATGGGTATGTCCCGGTGAGCCTGGAGTTGGCAACCGGCAAGGCCTGTTCCAGAAAGGGATGGTCGTGATGATGTTCTGGTACGGCGGGCACTGGGCGTTCTGGCAGGCGGGCCTGATGTGGGTCGGGATGATCGCTTTCTGGGGCCTGCTGATCTGGGGCGGTTACGCCCTGATCACTAACGCCACCCGCAAGCCGCGCGACACCGATGACGGCAGCGACGCGGTGCGCATCCTGGACCGGCGGCTGGCCAGTGGCGAGATCGACGCCGCCGAATACCAGCGGCTGCGTGACCTGATCGCCACCGGCGATCGCCAGACCCCGGCCAGCGCGGGGAGCACCCGGTGACCACCATGGTCACCGGCACCAGTGCCGGTCTCGCGGATGAGTGCAGCCCGCCGCTGCGCACGGGCGCGACCGCGCGGTCGGCGCGCGGCTACGCCTCTGGCAAACAGGACTACCTGCGGCGGCTGCGCAAGATTGAGGGCCAGGTCCGCGGCCTGCAGAAGATGATCGAGGCGGACACCTGGTGCCCCGATGTGGTCACCCAGGTCGCCTCGGCCACCCGGGCCCTGCAAGAGGTGGCCGTCGGGCTCCTCAACGATCACCTGCGGCACTGCGTCCGCGACGCCGCGCGCAGATCCGGGGCCGAGGGCGACCAGGTCCTCGACGAGGTCACCGGCGCCATCCGCCAGGTCGTCCGGCTCTGACACCACCGGACCGGGCCAGCATGGCCTCCTACTCAAGCGCCTACGGCTGCCCCGTTCCGCGAAGCAGGCATCATAAAGATGCACGATCTGGCTGAAGCGCGCTTCGGCCAGCGTGCCTTGTCGCGGTGAGGTCTTGAGGTCCAGTGAGTACGCCCGCGGTTCGCGCTTTGCGCCGCCAGGGTGCCCGGGAGTCCGTCAAGTCAGCAGTCTGATGTCCACGTGGTGGCGGCATAACGTTCGGGCTCGGCGTCGAAGGCAGTAGCGCAGCCAGCGGAACAGAAGTACACCGCGCTGCCGCCTGTGTCGCGCTGTGCTACTGCGGTTTCCGGGTTCACCCGCATGCCGCACACCGGGTCGGTCACCGTCGCGCCCGGCGCCGGACCGGCATCAGTGTGGCCATTCCTGCCGTGCGCTGCGCTTGCGTGCCCGTGCTGCCCGCAGTCCCGCTCGGCAACATCATGACGATGGGCGGATCCGGCCTGCACCTGCGGCTCAACTTCGGCTACCTCGGCAGGGGGCAGTGGTGCGGGGCGGTAGCGGCGGAGCCGGTTGGCGTTGCCGACCACTGACAGCGACGAGGCAGCCATGGCCGCGGCGGCGATGATCGGCGAGAGCCGGATACCGAACGCTGGGTAGAGAACTCCGGCGGCGACCGGGATGCCGATGCCGTTGTAGGCGAGGGCGAAGAACAGGTTCTGGCGGATGTTGCGCATCGTCGCCCTCGACAGGGAGATGGCCGTGACCACCCCGACCAGGGACCCGGAGATGAGGGTGATGTCGGCGGCCTCGATGGCGACGTCGGTGCCGGTGCCTATCGCCATGCCGACGTCGGCCGCGGCCAGGGCGGGGGCGTCGTTGATACCGTCGCCGACCATGGCGACTTTGCGGCCCTCTGTCTGCAGGCGCCGAATCTCGGCCGCTTTGTGCTCGGGCAGTACCTCGGCCAGCGCACGGCGCACCCCCACCCGGCGGGCGATGGCCGCGGCGGTGGTGGCGTTGTCACCGGTGAGCATGACCACCTCGGCGCCGAGATGATGCAAGGCGGCGATCGCGGCGGCCGAGTCGTCCTTGACCGGATCGGCGATCGCAAGGACGCCAGCTGATTCGCCGTCGATGGCGGCCAGCACGGGCGTCTTCCCATCCGCGGACAACTCAGCGGCGGCGCCTTCCAGGACGCCGGGATCGATGCCGGCGCCAGCCAGCAGCCGGGCGGTGCCGACGAGGACGGTATGGCCGACCACGGTGGCCTGCACACCCTTGCCGGTGATCGAGTCAAAGCCAGCCGCGGCTGGAAGCGTGAGGCCCCGGTCGTGGGCGCCCGCCACGAGAGCGGCGCCGAGCGGGTGCTCGCTGTCGGCCTCGGCCGCAGCGGTCAGGGTGAGCAGTTCTTCTTCCGTCCATCGGCCGGCCGGGCGGATGTCGGTGAGGACGGGGCGCCCGGCGGTGATGGTGCCAGTCTTGTCCAGCACGATGGTGCCCAGTTTGTGCGCGGTCTCCAGGGCCCCGGCGGAGCGGATCAGGATCCCGGCCTGGGCGCCCTTGCCGGTGCCGACCATGACCGATAGCGGGGTGGCCAGGCCCAGCGCGCAGGGGCAGGCGATGATCAGCACCGACACCGCCGACACCAGCGCCAGGGTAAACGCCGGGGCCGGGCCGATAGTGAACCACACGGCGAAGGTGGCGATCGCGATGGCCATCACCGCGGGCACGAAGTAACCCGAGACCGTGTCGGCGAGCCGCTGGATCGGCGCCTTGGATGCCTGGGCTTGCTGCACTAGCTTGATGATCTGCGCCAGCATGGTGTCGGCGCCGACCTTCTCCGCGCGCACCCGCAGCGACCCGGTGGTGTTGATGGTCGCGCCGATCACACTGTCGCCAGCATGTTTGGTGACCGGGAGCGGCTCGCCGGTCACCATCGACTCATCCACCGCCGAAGATCCGGACACAACGACCGCGTCGACCGGGACCTTCTCGCCCGGACGGATGACCACCTCGTCCCCGACGACCACCTCGTCGATGGGTAGTTCGGTCTCGGTGCCGTCGCGGAGGACTCGGGCGGTGCGGGCCTGCAGGCCCAGCAATTCCCGGATGGCCTGTCCGGTGCCGGCCTTGGCCCTGGTCTCGATCAGCCGGCCGAGCAGGATCAGGGTCAAGATGGTCCCGACCGCCTCGAAGTACACCCCCCGCACCTCAGCCGGGAGCAGCCCGGGCGCGATGGTCACCAGCAGGCTGTATCCATAGGCCGCGGTCGTGCCCACGGTGATCAGGCTGTTCATGTCCGCACTGCTGTGCGCTAGGGCCAGCCAGCCGGTGCGGTGGATCGGCCACCCGGCATAGAACATCACCGGAGTGATCAAGGCGAACTGGACCCAGTGATTCAGCAGCACCCCCGGCACCCAGGTGGCCTCGAACACCTCACTAGCCATCACCGCGAACAGCACCGGCGCGGTCAGCACCGCGCCGACCACCACCCGGCGGGTCAGGTCGGTAATCTCCGCCCGCCGTTCGGCGGCCTCCGCCGCCTCCGCGTCGGCGGGCTGCGCCTCGCCGCCCGACGTGCCGGCAGCAGCGGCAGGCTCAGCGCTGGCCGAAGGCCCGGTGCTGACCGTAGGGACACCGGCAGGCAAGGAGGTGCCCGCTTGCGCGCCATCCCCGCCTACCGCGACAGGTACGCCGTCCGGGTCGACGATGAGCGTGCCGTGAACCATGTTCATCCCGCACGCGAACCCGAACGACCCCGCCCTGGCTGGTGCCAGCCGCACCGTGGTCCGCTCGAACGCGGGCAGGGAGGCGCTCACAGCCAGGTCCGGGAAGACTACCCGGGAGGTGCAGTCGCCGGACTCCTGCCGGTCAAACACCACCTCCAGCGGCACACCCTGCCGGGCCCGGATGACATCTGGGCTGTACCCGCCCCGCACCGTCACCGTGATCCGCTGCACGCCACCGGCCAATTCCGCCGCGCGCGCCCGGCGCGGGGCGAAGAAGAACCAGCCAAGCCCCGCCATGGCGGCCGCAGAAGCGATGACCACGACCACGTCGGCCACGCTCATGGTGAACTCCTCTCACCCGCCTTCCGCCACCCTGCCACAATATACCCCCCCGGGGTAAGGGCATCGGTCTGCACAGCCCGGGACCTTCGGCTTCCGCGCGCTGAGCCGCGATGTGGCCATAGTGGGTGCTTCCCACTCCGGGCGCTCTCAGTGGGATGCGGCGGAGGCGGCCTGCCTCACCGATCCGGGTCCTCAGACGAACGCAGGAAGCGGACGGTTCAAATGCAGGTCAGGAGCGCACAAGCCGGGCGATCGCCTCAGAGGCTTCGCGGACCTTGGCCTCCGCCGCGTCCCCGCCTTCGGTCATCGCGTCGGTGACGCAATGCTTCAGGTGTTCATCGAGCAGGCCGAGAGCCACCGACTGCAGCGCCCGGGTCACGGCCGCCACCTGGGTGAGGATGTCGATGCAGTACTTGTCGCTCTCGACCATCCGCTGGAGCCCGCGGACCTGCCCCTCGATGCGGCGCAGTCGCGCGAGGTAGCTGTCTTTGTTCTCGGTATACCCCTGCACGGCACCTCTCTGGTCCCGAGCGATGCGGATCGCTGCCATACCCCTACATGGTATAGCGACCGGGACCCCTGGAGTCAGCGGCGGCGCTGGAAGACAAATCCCGTGGGAGGTGTAGAGGAAGGTGCGCCTCCCATATGCCGGCGATCCTCCGGCCATTTATGGAGCGGTGGCCGTGACGCTCACTTTTGTTCGGCGGCCGCTGCCGTGCTGGTTCACCCTGGCGTCGGCGAAGCCGTACGCGAGGCAGCGGTCTGCGAACGCGCTGGCCTGCCCGGGGGTCCAGCCGTGACTGGCCAAGCCCTTGGCTCCCGGCCGGGTCAGCCGTTCGATGGCCACCAGGCGGCCGCCGGGCTGCAGGACCCGCCGGGCCTCGTGCAGGCCTGCGTCCAGGTCGGCCCAATGGTGCACCGAGGCGATGGACCAAGCGACCGAGACCGAGGAGTCGGGCAACGGCAGGGCCTCCGCGCTGCCCTCGGCGTAGCGCACCGGACGAGCGGAGCGCCGAGTGAGGAGGCGAGCGACCCGCAGCATCACCGGCGCGGGATCGACCCCAACGACCGAAGCGCCGGCCCGGGCGGCACGGCGCGCGGCCGTGCCTGGCCCACATCCGATGTCGGCCACCGCGTCGCCCGCAGCGAGTTCACTAAGGTGCACAGCCAGGCGGGCGTTACCCTCTCCGCCCAGCACCATGCTGGCAGCGGCGAGGAATCCGGCCGGCCCGGCGAAGCCCGGATAGTGGGCGTGGTGATTGGGGACGCAGGACTGTTCGGTCGTCATGCCTAGACCTTGACAGTTGAACCTGGCTTCAAGTCAAGTGGCACCATGCCCGAACTAATGACGATCGGCGAGGTGGCCCACCGGGCCCATGTCGCTACCTCGACCATCCGCTACTACGAGCGACGCGGCCTGCTGGACGCCGATGCGCGCCAGTCAGGGCAGCGCCGGTACCGGCTTGGCACGCTCCGCCGCCTCGTCTTCATCGGCATGATGCAGGACATCGGCCTGACCCTCGACGAGGTCGACGGGATCCTGAATGCCGCCACGGCGGCCGAGTGGAAGCCGATCGCCGGCCAGCGGCTTGCGGCCCTCGATGAACAGATCGCGCAGCTGCAGCATGCCCGCGGGCTGCTGGCCGCCGCGCTGCTGTGCCGGTTCGACCACCCGGCGACCGAATGCAACGTGATGGGCGCCGAGATCGACCGCCGGCTGGATGCGTCCGGGGCCACCTAACCGGCCGCCGAGACGACATGCTTCTACCGGCCGCTTCATAAGGCGCCCGAGGCCACCGGGCGAAACGCCGCCCAGAGCAACGCCGTCTCGCCCGTCGGCCAGCCGCTCCTATTCGGCAGGCTACGCCAGCGCGCGGCCTGGTCATGCTCAGTGACCGTGAGGCCAATCAGGCCAGTGCGCAGGCGGGGCCGGAGTTGTCTTCAGCTGAACGGACAAGGCGTCCATCGTTAACGGCTCTGTCCGCCCGCGGTAAGTCAGCGCGGGAGGTGCAACCCGGCAAGTGTGACGGTGACTAGCCGGTGGGCGGCGGCTTCAGATGGCAGGCTGCTGGCTGCTTGCAGGGCGTGCAGGCAGTAGTTGGCCAGCTCGGTGGGTGGTACATCGTCGCGGACCTCGCCGGTGCTCACGCCGTCGGCTATCAGGTCGCGGAGGAAGCCGAGGAGTTGCTGCTGCGCTCTGGCGACGTGCTCGCCGCGGTGCACGGCCGCCGCGAGCTCGGTGCCGTGGGGCCGCTGGTAGGTGATGGTCGCGTAGGCGGTGAGCACGGCTTTGAGCCGCCCGACGGGGCCGCCGCTTGCTTGGTCGCGGACTGCGGCGAGCTGTTCCATATGGCGCGCGACCTGGCGCTGGTGCCAGGCGATCAGGATCGTCTCGACATCAGGAAAGTACTTGTACAGCGTCGCGCGCCCAATGCCGGTAGCCGCGGCGATCTGCGACATCGTCACCGACGCCAGCCCGCGCTCGGCCACCAGCGCCGCCGTGGTGTCCAAGGTCGCGTCCCGCACGGCGCGGCGGTGCTCTTCGATCGTCTCAGTCCAGAGCCTCGGCACGGCTTAAGTATACAGGACGTCGGTATCTATACGATTCGATTTGACAGTGACAGATTGTCTCGATAAGACTAGCTCCGTTGTCGTCACTCACGGATCCCCACGCCGAAGGGACTGCCATGCTCGCCGCCGAAGCCCAGGTCAAGACCGAAGACCCGAGCCGCTACCTCACGCAGCTTTGCCGCCACGCCCAGCAGGTCCATCGCCTACGCCACCGGCCCCGCAATCACGGTGGAGACGGGCAGCCGCCGCCCAAGGTCCAGCACGTCGAATGCTCCGAAACCAGCGGGATGATCAGCTTCGGCCGGGGTCAGTGCACCATGCGGGCCACCCCGGGCACGCTGACGCTGCGCGCCGAAGCGACCAGCGGAGAAGACCTGCGCCGCGTCCAAGACATCGTCGCGGCCGACATTGAAAGATTCGGCAAACGCGAACACCTGCAGGTCACCTGGCAGCGGTCCCAAGCCCCCAGCAGGGATCTGTAGGGCGGCGGGCATCCGGCCGGTCGCGGACGGTTCCGGCCAGCGCTGAACAGCGGGGCGCACGCTCTTGCAGCGTGTGCCTCTCTGTCCGGGCCGGTCCGGCGTGTCTGTGACCGGGCACAACAGCTGCGGCTGATCCCAGCGGCGTCCCCGCGCGCCGATCGTAATTGAGACGGCCAGTGAGGCCCAAGGGATTGTGAGAACCCCCCTGGCGGTTGCCAGGACTGGTGTTCTTGCAGGTCAGCGGCGGTGGAGGTGGGATTTGAACCCACGGAAGACTTGCGCCTTCACACGCTTTCGAGTACTGCGCACCATCGTTCACCACCGTCCGCCAGCGTCCCTGACCAGCCCGGGCAGACGGTTATGGTCGCCGGCGAACCATCGTGAACGGGGTGACACCAAACTGAGACCACGGGCTGGCACGCGCGCGTTGCCCCGTCTGAGGCGGCGCCCCGTGAGCGTCGAGGCGATTTATCGGCGACCCGAGCCCAGCTCCTTGGTCGTCGCGGACAGTGAACGCACCACAGATTGCAGGCCCTCGTTAATCACGGCTGCCGACTCGGTGCCTCTATCAACTCGACCTGCGGGATAGGCGTCCGAGTGCCAGATAGTCCGGTTCCGGGCGCATCGCTGCGCCACAGCGCTATTGGCGACGTAAGCGGTCGTGCCGTCCTGGGTGATCGCGATTACGGTCGGGCTCCCGCCCTAGTCCCACTCGCGCGA
>Ga0306922_10000590_pt1 | contig 30818 bp, 41 predicted proteins | sample sta12Cox44000082_FD_203758 | JGI IMG/M metagenome (GOLD analysis project Ga0306922, IMG submission 203758) | Lab enrichment of tropical soil microbial communities from Luquillo Experimental Forest, Puerto Rico - statoxic.12C.oxic.44.000.082 (v2)... | ecosystem: Environmental > Terrestrial >... | reverse complement strand
GGACAAGTGGAGGAAGCGCTGCAGCAATCGATCCGCGAGGTCCGCACTGTTTCATACCTGCTGCACCCGCCACTGCTTGACGAGATGGGCTTGGCGCCGGCCCTGCGCGGCTACGTCGATGGCTACGTGGAACGCAGCGGCATCGCGGTCGACCTCGAAATAGCCCCGGACATCGACCGTCTTCCGGCCGACACCGAACTGGCGGTGTTCCGTGTTGTGCAAGAGGCGCTGACAAACGTGTCGCGTCACTCCCGAAGCCCCACCGCAGGAATTCGGCTCGCGCGCAAGAGAGCAAGCGATGGACAGACCATTGTCCTGACCATCGAGGACGCGGGGCGGGGGATTCCGGCAATAGGCAACAGGCGTGCGCCGATCGGCCGAAAGGTCGGGTCGGGGTATCCGGGCGTGGGCTTGGCCAGCATGCGCGAGCGGCTGCATCAGATCGGCGGCCGGCTTGAAATCGATTCCGCCTTGGGGCGGACGGTCGTGAAGGCGATTATCCCGGTACCAAACGAAGACGCCGCCCCACGCTAACGAAGTGAATTTTCAGCAGCGCCGCGATTGATCGCAGCCGTCCGGCGAGCGCCGGCGAAGCGCACGCGTTCCTGCCCAAAACGAAATCAGGGCAAACCGCACTCCCTTATCCGGTGAAACCCGGATGGCCGGTCGGGAGTCGGCAGAGGACAATCTGGCAGCGCCAACCTCAACGCCGCAAAGGCATTCCTTCGGCGGGATGATAATTGGCGCTGACATTCGAGGAGATCCCATGAGGAATAATCTCTTCCTTGCGCTCGCACTGGGACTTTCCACTGCCGCCTTCGCCTCGCCAGCAACGGCCCAGCAGAGTGCTGGAAGGGATGCGGCGATACACCGGTGCATCAACCAGGCTCACCGTGAGTTTCCGGGCGGAGAAACCCAGGACATGCAGCGTTCCGACGCCTACAAGGCTTGCATGGCCTCCTTGGGCTTCCAGCCGTAACGCAGGATCTTCGACATCATCGCGCCGAAACGTCGGCGCGGTCGCAAATCGGGCGCCGGCTGCCGGCCCGTCTCGGGCAGCCGACTGGAGGAACAAATCGCATGATTAGGACGATCCAGCTCGGTGTGCTGGCCTCGCTTGTTGCCATGACGGCGGCGAGTGTGCCAGCGGCGGCGCAACAGCAACAACCGCAGCAACAGCAACGGCCACCCAACATTCTCGTTATCATGGGCGACGACATTGGTTGGTTCAACATCGGCGCCTACCATCGCGGGATCATGTCGGGGAGGACGCCGAACCTCGACCGGCTGGCCTCTGAAGGCATGGTGTTCACCGACTATTACGCCGAAGCGAGCTGCACCGCAGGCCGCGCGAACTTCATTACCGGTGAATTACCGATCCGCACCGGGCTGACGACCGTCGGCCAGGCCGGGGCCGACGTCGGCATTCCGGCGGAAGCCGTGACTCTTGCCACCGCGCTGAAGGCGCAGGGCTATGCAACCGGGCAGTTCGGCAAGAACCACCTCGGTGACCTGAACAAGTACCTTCCGACCGTTCACGGGTTCGATGAGTACTTCGGATATCTCTATCACCTCGACGCCATGTCCGACCCGTACTGGTACTCGTTCCCCGTCGACGAGCGGTACTACAACACGTATGGCCCGCGCAGTCTGATCCACAGCTTCGCGACCGACACGGACGATCCGACCGAGATGCCGCGCTGGGGCAGGGTCGGCAAGCAGAGGATCGTCGACGAAGGCCCGCTGCCGCCGTTCCCCGACATGCCGAACGTGCCGAACATGCACGACTTGCCGTTCCTGAAGGCGAAGTACGACATGACGACCTTCGACGAGGTACTGGTCAAGGCGTCCAGCGACTTCATGGATAGGGCCAAGCGGGACGGCAAGCCGTTCTTCGTTTGGCACAACCCCACGCGGATGCACGTCTGGACGTTCCTGTCGAAGAAGTACAGCGCGATGCAGAACAGCGAGACGAACTACGGTCTCGAGGAAGCCGGCATGGCGCAGTTGGACGACAGCGTCGGCGCGCTGCTGAAGCATCTCGACGACATCGGCGAGGCCAACAACACCATCGTCATCTTCACCACGGACAACGGCGCCGAGGTGTTCACGTGGCCCGATGGCGGGATGACGCCGTTCAAGAACACCAAGGGCACCGTCGGCGAGGGCGGCTTCCGCGTGCCGGCGATCATCCGCTGGCCGGGGCAGGTCAAGCCGGGCACGGTCGAGAACGGAATCTTCTCGGGCCTCGATTGGTTGCCCACGCTCATGGCCGCGGCGGGCAACCCGAACATCACCGATCAACTGCTCAAGGGCGTGAAGCTCGGCGATCGGACCTACAAGAACCATCTGGACGGCTATAACCAGATGGATCTCCTCACCGGCAAAGGCCCATCCAAGCGCCGCGAGCTGTTCTATTTCGGTGGCGCGCAGCTCGGCGCGGTTCGCCTCGACAACTTCAAGTTCATCTTCTACACGCAGCCTTGGGGCTGGCCGGGCGAAAAGACCACTACGGACATGCCTGGGCTGGTCAACATTCGCCAGGACCCGTTCGAGCGCACGCCGAATCTTCGCGGCGAGTCGCCCAACACCGGTGCCTGGGGTTATGGTAACGACTTCTTCGCCCGTGAGTTCTGGCGCTTCGTCATGGTCCAGCAGTTTGTCGAGAAGCTGGCATCGACGGCGGTCGATTATCCGCCGATGCAGGACCCGGCGTCCTTCAACCTCGATGCGGTAAAGAAGAAGATCCAGGAGATGCTCAGGCACCGCGAAGGGCAATAGCCAAGCGGCGGGAGGCCCAAAGAGCACCCGCCGTGCAAGCATGAACCGACAATTTCTAACGTGAACCCGATCGCACCTTGCTCCGGTGTCAACCGTCGCGTTCTGCTCTCGACGTTGGCGTTGCTGCCGGCGTTATCGGGACCGCTGCTTCCCGTGTCCACGCGGGCGCAAACGGCGACAACAAACGATTTGCTGCCGTCGTGGAGCGACGGGCCGGCGAAGCAGGCGATCTTGGATTTCATGCGCACAACCATCGACCGGTTGAGCCCGAGCTACGTTTTGCCCGAGGACCGCATTGCGGTGTTCGATCAGGACGGAACGCTCTGGGTCGAGCATCCCATGTACACGCAAGTGGTCTACTGCCTGGAGCGTGTTCCGGGGGTGGTGGCGAACAAGCCTGAGCTCAGGAACGTCGAGCCGTTCAAGACCGTGCTTTCCGGCAACCGCGAGGCGATAGCCAGGCTCTCGATGCGCGACCTCGAGAAGATCCTCGTTGCGACGTTGACTGGTATGTCGGTTGAGGAATTCAATGCCGAAGCAAAGAAGTGGCTTGAAACCGCGCGCGATCCGCGCTGGAACCGGCCGTATACCGAGCTCGTCTATCAGCCCATGCTCGAAGTGCTGCGCTACCTGCACGAGAATGCCTACAAGACCTATATCGTGACCGGCGGCGGCCAGGACTTCGTGCGCGTCTATGCCGAAAAGGTCTATGGCATCCCGCCCGAGCAGGTGGTCGGCACGGCGGGCGGAACGAAATTCGGCTACGCCAAGGACGGCAAGCCATTCCTGACCAAGGATGCGAAGCTCTTGCTCAACGACAATAACGCCGGCAAGGTGGAGGGAATTCATCTCATGATCGGCCGTCGGCCCTACGCGGCATTCGGCAATTCGACCGGAGACCGGCAGATGCTGGAGTGGACCGGCGCCGGCGCCGGTACGCGGCTGAAAATGCTGCTCCTGCACGACGACGCCGTGCGCGAATACGCCTATGGGCCGGCGCAAGGTCTGCCTGATACCAAGGTCGGCACATTCACGCCTGCGCTCTATGACGAGGCGAGGAAGAAGGGATGGACGGTGATCAGCATGAAGAACGACTGGCGGCAGGTTTTTCCCTTCGAGAACCAAGCAACGGAGGCGAGGCCATGAAAGCGAGTGCGGCCTTGGTCGCTACCGCCCTCTGTCTGGGCGTCACACCGTCGTACGCCGGCCCCTGTACCACTGCCATCGCACAATTCGAGCAGGCCGTGCGCCAGTCCGCGGGCAATCCGAACGCCGGGCCGATGGCGCGGCAATCGATCGGCGCACAGCTCGATCGCCAACCGACGCCCGAATCGATGAAACGCGCCGAGGAGCGCGCGGACACGTCCTTCGCGGCGACTCTGGCCCGCGCGAAGCGGCTCGATGCGCGAGGGGATCGCGCCGGGTGCAAGCGCGCGCTCGCCGCGGCCAAGCGCATGTACAATTTCTGATGAGAAAGTCGACGCAACAGTCCGGAGACCCGCCATGGCGCCGCGCCGGCTGCTGATGTGTTGTGTCGCCTTCGCCGCGGCGAGTTCGATGATCGGTACTTTCGCGTTCGCGCAAAAGCGCGGTGCGGGCGGCGAGCTTGGAAGTTGCGCCGCCTATTCCGGCCTGCCCTCGGAGGACAGCGACACCGCCGGGATGGTGTTCATCCGCGGCGGGACATTCGTCATGGGCTCCGAGCGCCACCGTCCGGAAGAGCGCTTCACCCACGTCGTGCGCGTCGACGGCTTCTGGATCGATCGCCACGAGGTGACCAACGCGCAGTTCCGGGAGTTCGTGGCGGCGACGGGATACGTGACCTTGGCCGAGCGCGGGCTCGACCCCGCGACCCATCCCGGCATGCCCAAGGAGCTGCTCGCTCCCGGCTCGGTGGTGTTCATCCCACCCACCAATGTCGCGGGCGGCGGGCGGATCACGCAGTGGTGGCAATACCTGGCGGGCGCGAATTGGCGTGAGCCGACAGGTCCCGGCAGCTCGATTGAGGGCAAGGACAATCATCCGGTCGTGCATATCGCCTACGAGGACGCGCTCGCCTATGCGCGCTGGCGCGGGCGCGAGCTGCCGACCGAGGCGCAATGGGAATTCGCCGCGCGCGGCGGACGCGACGGCGAGGATGACTGGTCGAGCGCCTTCGATGCCGACGGCAAACCGATCGCCAACACCTGGCAAGGCATCTTCCCCGTCTACAACACGAACGAGGACGGCTACGGCGCGACCGCGCCGGTCGGCTGCTTCAAGCCGAACGGCTACGGCCTCTACGACATGATCGGCAATGTCTGGGAGTGGACGAGCGATTGGTATCGGCCCGGTCACCCGCGGGAGAACGCGACCAATCCGAGCGGACCCGAATTGCAGGATCTGGCATTGACCGCCGGCCAGTCGCCGAGCCGCGTCATCAAGGGTGGCTCTTATTTGTGCGCTTCCAACTACTGTTCACGCTATCGTCCGGCCGCGCGCCAGCCGCAAGAGGTCGACCTCGGTGCCGCGCACCTTGGTTTTCGCACCGTGTTAAATCGCGGCCGTCCCGGCCCCGTTGATTAAACGGCGGCTGTCCGCATCTGGCTCGGCGTCTTTCCGGTCCAGCGCTTGAATGCGTGCGTGAATGCGCTCACGTCCCGAAAGCCGAGCAGCCACGCGATCTTGGAGACATGCAGCTTGCGGTCATCGAGGTAGCGCACTGCAAGGCTACGCCGAAGGTGCTGAAGGATTTCGGTGAAGTTCAGCCCTTCGTCCGAGAGCTTGCGTGCAAGCGTCCTCTCGCTCATTCCCAGATTGCGGGCGACGTCTTCGACTAGCACTCTTCCGTGCGGAAGCACGGACGAGATCGCGTTCTCAACGCGCGTGCGCAACTCGCTCATATCGGCCCTTCGACCGGCCAGCGCTGTTTCGCAATATTTCATGAGAAGATCGTTGAGATAAGAATCGGCGTGAACGAGCGGCAGCTCCCGTGCCTCGACGTTGAGGGCAAACTCGTCGCTGTCGGCGCCGAATTTGACTTTCGTGCCGACAAATCGCGTCATTTCGGGGATGGCCGCGGATCGGTGATGAGAAAACGAGAGGTGTTGCGGCACGATGTTCTGACCCGTCAGGAGGCGGCAAATTCGCAATGCCCCGAACATGCAAAATTCGATTTGCTGCCGGTCCGAGTGCCGGGCGACGCCGGAGTAACTTAGACTGAGGGTAAGCCTGTTTCCCTCCTGATATCCGAACACGAGGGCCTCGTTGGTAATCTTGCTGTAGCGCGCGACCCGCTTCAGTCCATCGCCCAAGGTCGCCGAAGACGCCATGACGTAGTAGAGCAGGCCGATTTCGCGCGGATCGAAATCGCGCGCCAGCGTGAAGCCGAGAAAATCATCCTTCAGCGCAATCGCTGCCTGGTCCAACAGCGTGATTTGGCTTGGCACGCTCAGCCGCGCTTGCGGATCGGCGATGAGCTCCGGCGTCAATCCTGCGCGGTTGAGAAGCGGCTCCACCGGAATGCCCGCGCCGTTTAGCCGCGCGATGGCGAGCCGGCTAAGGCCGCCTTGCGCCATCGGGATCGAGGCCAGGTCGTGCTCGGGATTCAGGCCTGAAGAGGTGCTCATCCTTGACCGCCCGGTAGAGGCAATCGTCGCCATGGCCGCGAGGAACAAATCTTTGGCGAAAAGTAACAAGTCCGGCTGTCGGCGCAAAGCGACTAAGACGCGGAATGAACGGATATGGGCATTGACGCACCATGACGCTGCAAGAAGCCAAATCGATCGCGCGCCATCTCGGCTTCACCCTGCGCAAGGTGCGCTCCGGCGACTATCGCGTGACCTTCCGCGATGGAGACGAGACCGGGTCCTACTACACCGACGATCTCGAAGACGCCGTCAATACCGCGGTTGAGATGGCGCGCAAGCGAGCGTTTTAAGCCGTGCCATGCAGACGTGGGATCATCGACCTGCAAACCGCAAGGAGGCTTTGGCGTCGTTGCAATCAGCGGCCGCGCCCCCGCCGATCTGATCGATTCATATCCGCGCTTCTATTGGGACAACGTCTCGCCGCATATCCAGCTTGCGATCCGCTATCTCAACATCACCTCGAGCGGCCGGCAATGGATCGCGAATCTATACGGCAACGTGTTCAGTGCCGAGCACGATGTGCGGCTGTCGGGACCGGAGCATTAGGTCGAATCAGGGACCGAACAGCCCGATATATTGCTTGAGCGTGAGGCGGAAGGGCCAGCCTGCTGCCGGGTTTGCGGCGAGCATGATGGACCCCAGGCCCTCCGCGAGATCCTTGAGCTCGTTGGGAGTGAACACCCAGCGCCCGTCTTCCGGCTGAATGATGATCTCGGCACGCACCTGCAGGTCACCACCGACTTCGACGCCGAAGCTGCGCTGGAGCCAATCCTTGAGATCGTCGAGATTGTGATCCTCACCGCTCATGCTCTGCCCCTCTCGCGCGCGTCGCGACATCGCCTCCACGCGTCCTGCGCGGAGGTGCCGAGCGCAGCGAACGAAACGACTGGGATCGACGGGCCGCGGCCCTTCCGCTCTGGCGCCTTCGGAACGGCCCGGATTCGCGGCCCATCGATCCAATATTCGGGAGTGGTATTGCCCCCAGGCCCGAATAGCTGGCCCCTTAACATTCCGTCCGCTTGCTTGGTTCCGCCCGCACTGGGGCTTTCTCTAAGCTTGGCCAGCAGTGTGGCTCGTTTGCCACATACCGGCGGCTAAGTCGCTTGCCTGCTTCGACGATTGACTTGGCAGCGATGCCTGCGGCGCCCTTGCCGTGCTTGCGCACCCTCAACGGCGAGACCCTCGACTTGCCGATGCAGGCGCAACACTCGCGCGCAGGCGAGCTACACCATCCGCGCCGCTTCCTCCTCCGTCGGCAGCCGGCCCTGCGGCGTGAGCTGGTCGACGAAGTGCGGGAGATGCTGGCTCAGTTCGGAGAGCACGTCGCCGCGATCCATCCCGGTCTGTCTCGATAATTGGTTGAGCGTGTCGCCGCCGAGCGCGTCGGCAAGATCGCCCTGGGAAATCGTCTTGTTGGGGCCGGTGCCCACCCATGACCGCGCGACATCGCCCTGGCCGCTCTCCTGCAGTTGCTTGAGCAGCCCGCCGAGCCCGCCATTGAGCGCCGTTCCGGCGGCGGCGCCGCCAAGAATGCCGCCCAATGTGCCGCGCAGCAGGTCGCCCAGACCGCCGCCAAGCGCGCCGCCTTGGCCGCCCGGCACGCCGACGTTACCGCCGGGCCCGGCCGGCTGCGTCGATGGCGCGTCGGCGCGGCGCATGTGCTTCACCGCATAGACCGCAAGCAGCGCCAGCAGCGCCTTGGCCGCCGGCGACATGCCTTGGCTTTGCGGCGCGGCCTGTGCGCGCGGATCGCCGGACGCGCCGCCGGCACCAATGTCATTGAGAATATCGAGCAAGCCCATGTCAGCCTCCTGACTTGCCCTCCAACCCGCGGGCAGCATCGCGCCTACGCATGGCCGATGCAAGACATTGTAAAGCCGAGCACTGCAGACACCGGCGCAAGGCTTGCGCTTCACGTATTCGTGCCACGCCTGAAACAGGCTTGCGGAGACGACGGAAATGGGCGGAAAATGTTTTTTAGTAAAATCTATAAGGAGGCTCCCATGTCAGTGCGTCACATTGCGGCGTCCGCAGGCTTCATGGTGCTCGCCGGCACGGTGTTGATGAGTTTTCCGCAACCGGTGCAGGCGCTCACCATGAAGGAGTGCAGTGCCAAGTACCAAGCGGCCAAATCCGCGGGCACGCTCGGTGGACAGACTTGGCGCGATTTCCGTAAAGCGCAGTGTGGGCCCGATGCGACCGCTGCTGCCCCAGCCGGCGGGACGTCGACCGCCGCCGCTCCGCCGACCTCCGCCCCGGCCGCGGCGCCGAAGCCCGCGGGAAATGCCGTATTTCCCACGGCGGTTTCGCCGAAATATTCGAAAGAGTCGGCGGGAAAGGCGCGGATGCACACCTGCCTCGATCAATACAACGCCAACAAGGCGACCAACGGCAACGGCGGGCTGAGATGGATCCAGAAGGGCGGCGGCTATTACAGCGAGTGCAACAAGCAGCTGAAGGGCTGAGTTGATCCGATCCAGACGGGCGCCGCAGTAGTGCGGATGGAGCTAGGCGAGATCCGGTTCCTTCCGGGTTTCGCCATAGCGCGTTGAAGACGCGCGTAAACGCGCTTTAGGCTCAACCGCGCTATTTGGTTAAGCGCCTTCATCGCCACCCCAGCGCCAGCGCGGTGGTTCGCCTTTCAGCCAGCACACCGCGACAAGCAGTCCGCAAAGGACGGCGACATACGCAAGAAAAGCATCGAGCGTTGCGGCGGGTGGAAACAGGAACGAGCCGGCGACGAGGAGCCCGGCGAAAATACCCAGGACCAGCCAGCCTTGCCAACGATTGGGGATGCCCCAGCCCCAACCGTAGCGCTTGGCCGGAAACCAATAATCGCGTTCGGTCTGCATGGGACTTCCTCCTGTACGGCGAGCGCGCAGCGACAGGTCCTGACGCTCAGGCGCTGACTGCTAGACTATATAATGTCAGTCTTCGCCATCGCCCGCCGGCGGTCTGACCGAGGCCGGGATGCTGCCGGAGGCGGTGCGGATGCCCCCACCTTGATGGCGCTGTGACCGCACCGCCGCCAGGAACGTCGCATTCATGCCGCCGTCGGCGCCAGTCGTCACCGGCGAGGCCGGGGTGCCGCGGTTGATCAACTCCACGGTCTCGATCTCGTCACGGCGCTGCTTCTCGCGGGCTGCGACCGCGATGTCCTCCGGCACTCTGTAGGCCGGGCACCGCTCGGCGGGGCTGAAGCGGTCCATGGATTCGCCGTCGAAAATGTAGCGCCTCTCGCAGACGTCGACCTTGGGCTCGAGATGCGTGACCTCGAAGTGGTCGTAACCGTCCTTGATCATTTTCCAGAACGCCATGTGCGGCGAGTTGCGGTGCCGCGCCATGTTGAGCGGTGTCATCCGAAACGGATAGGCCTGCAGCTGGAACGACCTCTGGCCGCCGAAGAATGCTTCGCGGGCGAGCGCGTAGATTTCCGCGATCTGCTCGTCGGTCATGGCGTAGCAGCCGGCCGACGAGCAGCCGCCGTGAATCATCAGGAAGGCGCCGGTGCGGCTGTTCGCCCGATCGTAGGCATTAGGAAAGCCGGTATTGATGGCGAGATACTGGCTCGAGTCCGGATTCATCAGGCCGGGGGTGATGGTGTAGAAGCCCTCCGGCGCCTGGCGGTCGCCGGTTTTGATTTTGGGGCCGAGCTCGCCCGACCAGCGGCAGATCGGATACGTGCGAAGCAGCGCATAGCGCCCGCTGTCGTCCTGCTTCCAAACTTCCAGCTCCGACTCCTCCTTGAACACGCGCATCAGGATCGGAGACTCTTTCTCCATGTGCTTTGTTTTGAGCGTGGCCAGCATACGCTCCGACAGCGGCTGCATGTGGCGGCCGCTGATCGCCGGTGGACCGCCGCCGCAGCCGGCGAGTGTCAGCTGCGCCGCGATCGCCGCGGACGCCAGAAGCGCACGCAAGTGAGCTCTTGAGGTTGTAAATTGGTAGCGCACGCCAGCCCCAATCCCGAACATGACCGACCCTAGGTCGGGACTTGGGTTACATCACGGCCAACGCCCACCGACCATCAATTCAGCTACAGTTGGCAAACAAAACGTTACCCGACCATTCCTGAAGTGGGGGCGCGCTTCGCGGCGAGGCGTCACGCCGCCGCCGGGCAGCCGGCAATCGCGCCCAGGTCGGGGTAATAGCGGGCGGTCATGCGTCCGACATAGCGCCTGAGATTTTCGTGGTGTTGGGCGGCGGTATGCAGCGGCGTATCGAAGTGCGGACACAGCGCGCCGGCAACGAAGGCGAACATCGTTGCATCGGCGCCGGTCGGCTCCCCGCCCATGAAGAACGGCTTGGACCCGAGAAAATCCGCAATCGCGGCGATAGACCGCGTGCCGAGCGCGACGATCTCGGTTCCCGTGTGCCGGCCCATGCCTTGACCGTAGAGGGTGCGCTTGAGCCGACGCCGGACGAAGGCGACCATGATCGGGCGCACCGGCGCGGGGATTTTTTGGAAGAAATTTTTCGGACCCTTGGCGAAATTGGCCTCATCGAACCAGCGCGCATCGACGAGCGCCCAATAGAGATGGTCCTCCGCCATCTTTTCGAACGCCCAAGCGATTGCGCGCTGCTCCGCCGACAGCCCCTTGTCGAAATCGATGCGATATTTGTTTTCTAGATGCCAGCGGATGAGCGTCGAGTCGGCAACCTGCTCGCCGTCATCATCGATGTACGGCAACTTACCCTTCGGGGCTTGGCGAAAGCCGGTGGTGTCGGTTCGGTAAGCAAGGCCAGCCATTTTCAACAGCACTTCAACCTTGGTGACGAACGGGCTCGGATCGGGCAGACCGAAGGCGGGCCCAAATGTGTAGAGTGTGATCATCGTTCGTTGCTCGGGTCGGTACTCAGTATGTGAAGATGTAAAGATGTATAGCCTCCCGCAATAAAAAAGTCGCGTCTACGGCTTCGTGCCCCAACAGATGTAAAATGTACCGAAGCGGAATTCCTCCATTTGGAAGCCTTCGACCAATGCAGCATGGTGCTCCCAAGGTCGAATGAACGGGTTGCCGAGCAGCGTCCGCTTCATCAGCCACAAGGCAAATGGCAGAATTAGCCTTCCAAGATAGCCCTGCGGCAACTTTGCGTCGACGATGACAAGATGGCCACCGGGACGAAGTTGGTTCCAGACTTGCCTCAAAATCGTGCGGTGTTGCGGCATCGTGTTGTAGGAGAAGCTGAAGAGTACGCCATCGAACGGCTCGACGCTTGCGTAATCCGCGGCATCGCCTTCAATCAGGAAGACATTCGGCCAGTGCTGGCGCCGGCATAAGCTCCGCGCCTCGCGCAACATGCCCGCGGACAAGTCGACTCCATAAATTCGCCCCTCGGGTCCGACGGCCTCTTGCAGAAAGGGAAAATTTCTCCCGGTTCCGCAACCGACTTCAAGGACACGGTCGCCTCGGTGTAGCTTGAGCCGATCCGCCGCCCGCTTGCGCAGTCCGAACGGCAGGAAAAATGCCCAATCGAATAGCGCAACAAAGGGGGCGATGCGATCATAGCGTTGACAGATCAAACTGCGATCGCACGTCACCCATCGCCGAGTTGCATCCCACTCAACGTCATCTGTTTCGCCGCCCGCGAGGCCAGCTTTATCACTGTCGAGAAACTCCGACAGATTGGCGCCCTGGCCATGATTAAGCATCTCGCGACCTATTTCCGATTAACGGGCGAATGAGGAATGCGATGTCTCGGCCTATGTTCCGCCAAATGCGCATTACTCCTGCGTCACTTCGTGACAAATAATTCAGCAAGAAGTTTCGATATCCAGTCCCTGTGCTGAATGCACAGCTCAAGGCAAGTCGCGGATGTCGATTTGGGCGGACGGCGTGAGGTCCACTTATGGCCCAACGAAACTTGTCCTGACTTATAAGTCAGAGACTGACGCATTAGTAATTTGAGTGTTTCGATCGAATTGTTTATCGCGTCGAAGTGTTGCTCGCTGTTGTGATCTTTCCTCACCACCGCAGCGTCCGGCAGCGAACATAAGTTCTGCGGGCGAAGATCCTAGCGAGCGCGTGAGCCGTGACGGTTCTCACCGCTCACGTTGTAAAGGCGAAGAAGCGCCGCACGTTTCCTGACCGTCAGGGGACGAAGCTCGCCGACGATAAACAACACTCGGTGCTTCAGGCGACAAATGGAGGAAATATCATGGTGCGTAAGATCATCATCGCGTTGGCCGCTGTCGTCTTCGTGGGCGCGGTGCCAGCGTCAACGACAGCAGATGCCAGGATGGGTGGGGGTGGTGGTGGCTTCCACGGAGGAGGAGGCTTTCATGGCGGGATGGGGGGTGGTGGCTTTCGCGGCGCGACGATAGGCGGGGGAGGGTTCCGCGGCGCGGCGATAGGCGGAGGAGGGTTCCGCGGCGCGGCGATACGCGGAGGAGGGTTTCGCAGCGCGGCCCTAGGGGGCGGCTTCCGCGGTCCCGCTTTCCGCAGTGGATTCGTCGGCGCCCACCGCTTCGCGTTCCGGCCGGGATTTGCACCGCGCGTCAATCGGTTTGCGTTCGCTCGTTTCCATCGATTCCACCGCCGCCGCTTCTTCGCCTTTGCCGCCGCGCCGTTCGTCGCCGGCGTTGGCCTTTATGGCGGCACGTGCTGGACGTGGCAGCCGACACCGTGGGGCTGGCAGCGAGTCTGGGCCTGCGGCTACGACTATGGCTACTACTAAGCGCTCGCAGGCGCGCTGCGTGAACAATACGGCAAGGAGCCGGCGACATGAAAACGCACGCGACGCGCCCAGCAATCTTCCGCGGATGGTTGGCGCCGGCGACCGATAAGCGAGCGGCCGAAGAACAGATGCAGAGGATCGCCAACGCTTTCTTCTTCGGCGTGACGATATTCTCCATCGCATTCGCCTACTTCGTCCTTTCGGCGAAGGCGCAAGATTACCGTCTGCACCGGCACGCACAACTCCATGAACTCTCTATAAGTATCTGAAGGGGGTGCCCGAGGACGAAATCGTGCTGGCACAAATCAGACTGCCACCCAACAGCTCACCCTGTCTCTGACTTATAAGTTAACGTAGTTTTCAGGCTCCAATTCATGATATTCGATGCAATCGAATGCCCTCGCATATCGGTTTGGAGAAGCGGGATTATGGTGGGAGGGCGGCGCCGGATTCTCGTCATTGAGGACGACTCGGAAACGGCCGAGCAGCTCGTGGATTTCCTGTCGACGAGCGGCTATCAAGTTGATCTGGCGAGCGACGGCAATGATGGATTGAGTCGCGGAACTTCGGCCGATTATGCCGTCATGGCGATCGACCGCATGCTTCCGGACATCGATGGGCTTGCGGTCATCCGGCGCCTCCGGGAAAGTGGGGTCGTCACGCCGGCCCTGATCATCAGCGCTCTTGGCGAGATCGACGATCGGGTGCGCGGCCTTCGTGCCGGCGGCGATGATTATCTCGTCAAGCCGTTTGCCTTCACGGAGCTGCTGGCGCGGATCGAAGCTCTAGCCCGACGCAGTGCTACCGTCGTCAGGGAAACGGTGCTGCGCGTCGGTGATCTCGAGCTGGATTTAGTGGCGCGGACAGTGAGCCGTGGGGGCCGGAACATCGAGCTGCTGCCACGAGAATTTCAAGTTCTCGAGTACCTGGTTCGCCATGAAGGCCAGGTCGTCCCACGCGCGATGCTGTTACAGCACGTATGGGATCTCCACTTTGATCCCACGACCAACATCATTGACGTGTATGTCGGACGCGTCCGCCGAAAGGTCGACGGTCAGCAGGCCTATCCGCTCATCCATACCGTCCGCGGCGTCGGGTTTTGTCTCCGTGCTCCTGGCTAAGACTTTACGGTCATCGACGTTCAAGTGGGCGCTGATCTGGATCGCCATCTTCGGCGCCGTGGTCATCGCCCTTTTCATCTATGTCTATTGGTCTACGGCTGGCTATGTGCAGGGCAGATCGGATCGCGCCATCGCCGCGGAGCATGCGATGCTGCGAAAAATCTACGACGGCGCGGGACGCGGGGGTCTCATTGGTGCGATCGAGGATCGAATCGCCAATGGACCTTTCGAAGGCGGAGTCTACGTCCTCGCCGATCCCTCGTTCGCTCTCTTAGCGGGTAACCTCAAGGTGTGGCCATCGACACTGAAGGCTTCCGCAGGATGGGAGAACTTCACTGCCGGCGAGTGGAAGCCGGATGCGCCAAACCGTCCGGTGCTGCGAGCGATGTTTGATACGCTCCCAAACGGCGATCATTTGCTGGTTGGAAAAGAGATCGACAACCTCGATGAGTTCATCGAGAAAATCAAGACAGCCTTCATGTGGGGCATCGCGCTGATATTCGTCCTTGCGGGAGTGGCCAGCATCTCGGTCACGCGGCGCACGGTTGGGCGGATCGAAGCCATCAACACGACGAGCCAAGCGATCATGCAAAGCGGTCTCGGCAAGCGGATACCCCTGCGCGGGACACGGGACGAATGGGATCAACTCGCCGGGAACCTCAATTCGATGCTCGAGCGCATTGAAGCGTTGATGGCCGAGGTGAAGCAAGTCTCCGACAATGTAGCGCACGACTTGCGGACGCCTCTGACCCGCATGCGCGGACGACTGGAGAAGGCGCACGCGCGGCAACGCAGCGGCGACCATGACCAGGCGCTGATCGACGACACCATGTCGGACCTCGATGCAGTCCTGCGCATGTTTTCTTCGCTCACGCGAATATCGCAAATCGAGGCCGGCGATCGAACTTTCGCGTTCCGTCCCGTAAACTTATCGAAGATCGCAAGCGAGGTCGTGGAACTCTTCGATGCCGCTGCAGAAGACAAGCATGCGCATCTCGCTGCCGTCGGGGATCAACATGTACTCGTATCGGGCGATCGGGATCTTCTGTTCGATGCCGTGGCAAACCTCGTCGACAATGCGATCAAATATGGCCGTGAAGCCGGTCGTGTGACTGTGGAGGTCACTCGGAATGGCGATGCTCTCATTTCGGTCGCCGATGATGGGCCTGGAATTCCCACCAACGAACGGCAAAACGTCTTCAAGCGTTTTTACCGGCTGGAACAGAGTCGCCGCACTCCGGGCAACGGGCTCGGCTTAAGCCTTGTCGCCGCAGTTGCCCGTCTTCATGGGGCCAGTATCGAGATGGTGGACAACGCGCCGGGCCTCAAATTCGGACTTCGGTTTCCGTCGCCCGCGAGGTCGTGACGCGAATGGCGTCCTGATTGGAGCTGATACGGGGGTCGTGATCGCCGGCGGTCCAGGCCACGCTCGCGCGCGTGCTTGGCGGTCTCATCCCGACCGGCAACGCATTATCTTGGCCCCTGCCGCAGCCGCTCTTTTGTTCTCGCCAGCCTACTCATTGCAAGCGGCGCCCCTCCCGGCTGTGGTGCGGCGGGGAAGGTCAGGACCTGGATTGAAAGCCGCAGAAATGTGCAAAAAGGTGACGTAGATCACAGACGCCGGGGCACTGTCCCTCTATCCCTAACGCCAGGATACGGAGCTTGAGAGGGGGAAATCATGACCTGGACTTCGGATCGCGCGGGCATCGTGCTGTACACGATCGTCGGCATTTTTCTTGTGCTGTCGTCGGTGTGGCTTCCGGCTTAACCCAGCGTCGGCGAGCAGCTCAAATGTCTAAGTTCAAGATTGTGGCAAGCGTCGTCGGCCTCGCCTTCATCGCCGCCTTCATCACCAAGCCGGTCGATGTTCGCGGTGAAGTCGCCAAGGAACCGGCGCCGGTGGCTGCCAAGGCTGACCGTTCCGCGATCACCGTTAACAGCTGGGCCTGTGCCGACGAGCCATGGCCCTACGGCTGCCAATGGCGGACCCCTTCGAAACGGGCCTTTGTCCGCACCCCGCGGCCGATCTGACCAAGCTGTCATTGCCGGGCTTGACACCGCAAGTCGGATAGATCCGACTTGCGGCGGATAAACATGCGCAGAGCTTTGACAAAGCTGCGACGGCGCGCATGAAGCGAAGGTGAGGGGCAGCATGTCCAAGGCAGATGAAGATGCGATCCGCGAGATTGAATTGCGGTTCAACGAGGCATGGGGTCGGCACGACCCGGAGGCCATGGTCGAGTCGCTCCTCGACGATGCCCAGTTCGTGACCGTCAACGGCGCCTGGACCAAGACCCGCGACGGCTTCCGCGACCTGATGCGGCGCCTGCACGGCCCCACGGGGCCGTTTCGCTCCAGCACCCGCGAGACGCCCGAGATGGATGTGCGCTTTCTGGCGCCAGACGTGGCGGTGATGCACACGCGCTTTCACATCTACGGCGACATTGACGAGCCCGAGCGCAACAGCGTCGGTCTGCGCGTGGTGCGCAAGGTCGATGGGCGCTGGCGCACCGCCGCCGTGCAGAACACCGACGTGCGCGCCGGCCGCAGGCACTGAGCAGCAAGGCACCGCTTTTAAAGTCTGATCGCGTCGCGACGGATTTGCTGCGGCGTTACGGCGCCACCGGCTCGTTCGGGAATCCCGCCTGGTCGAGCGCGCGTCGCACGCTGCCTGAGGCTTTGGCGCCATCAAGGAAGGCTGTCACGTAGGCCAGGGCGTTGGGACGGTTCTTCGGCACCGCGATGGAAATGGCGGTGTGCTGGAAACCGCCATCGACGATCCGCGATCCCGGCAATTGCGCCACCAGCGGGGTGAGCGAGTCGCGCGAGAGCGCGAAGGCGTCGGCTTTGCCGACGTGCATCAGGCCCAGCGCCTCGTCGACGGAGGCCACGGGTGCAATCGTGGTGTTTTTCAGCGAACGGGCGGCGGCGCGGATGGTCGTGGTGTTGGCGATGCCGATGATGCGGGCATTTGCCCGGTCGACGTCGACGACCGTTTTGAAGCCGGAGGCGGCGGTGGCGACATAGGTGCTTTCAATCAAAAAGTAGGCCGGCCCGAAATCGACGCGCTTCTTGCGCTCCTCGTCCACCGGCATAAAGCTCACATCGATCGCGCCGAACTCCGTGGCGTCGGTGATCAATCCGGAATTGGCCGCCACCATGAACTCCACCGGCACGCCCAGCTTGCGCCCGAGCTCGCGGCCAAGATCGGCGGTGACGCCGCGCGGCTCGCCGTTGGCATCCTTGACGACGAAGAAGGCGGAAGCGGCGGGCGCGAAGACGACGCCGACGCGCAGCTTGCCGGTGGGAATGAGCTCTCTCACTGCGTTGTTCTCCTGCATGCGTACCGGCGGCGATCATCTTTGACGCGAATGCGCCAAAGCCGCCATCAATCCTGGTTCGCGCCGGATGTCGGCGCGGGTGGTGGCGACACCACCATCTCCTTGCGACATTGCAGGCAGCGCGCACTGGTCCCGACGATCTCGCAAGCGGGATCGCCCGAGACGATCGCGCGCCGGCATTTCGGACAGGTGTACCCGGCCTCCGCCGGGGGGAAGTCATATTCTGGGCCGACATAGGCGCAGATCATGTGATGCAGCACCGGAAAAATCTGCAATCCTTCGGCGCCGCACGCCGGGCACACCGCTTGCCCCCGTTCAATCTGCATGCTGTGGCACTCCGCGCGCAGTCCGCGGTGTCATTTCAATAAAGTCCGAAAACGCGGATCAGCGCCTCGGCGATGCGGGCGGAATACTCGCTGTAGTGCATGCGAACGTCGACCGTCGTGTTCAGCGGCGGCGGCGACGTGCCCGGATCGAAGCGGATGCGCGCGAGCTGCGTCGCGGGACGATCGCGCGTCAACGCCTGCTGCGTCCCCGCGTACACGCCGGAAACAGGCAGGATCTGCGCGATCTTTGCGGGAATGCGCCGGTTGCCGAACAGCACGAATACATCTTTGCCGACCTTGGGATCGATCAGCCGCTCGTTGGGAATGTACCAGTCGACGAAGATGTCGGTCGGGTCGAGGATGTCGGCGATCGGCGTGCCCGCCGGCAGCGACTGGCCGATATGCGCGAGTCCGGTCGAGACTATTCCGGCGATCGGCGCAGTGACCTTTCCCCGCCCGAAATGGCGCTCCACCTCGTCAAGGCGGCCGCGCAGCTGTTGGATGAACTCATCGAGCGAGGTGAGTTGAATGGCGGACTCGGCGACCTCCGCCTCCTGCGTAACAACGGCTTTGCGGGCGGAGGCGTACTCGCGCAAAACTTCCATGCGGAAGGTCACTGTGGCCGCGGACACAGTGCCGAGTCGTTCCACTGCTTCCGTAGTCACGAGCAGATAAGAGCGCGCCGCTTCGAGAGCTTCCTGCGCGACCCGCGCCTTGATGCGCAGCTCCGCCGTGCGGCCGGAGATGTCCGCCAGCGCGCGCATGTAGGTCGCGACGATGCTGTCCTGCTCCGGTGAGAGCACGTCGGCGATGTCTTCGCCGGCCTTGACCGTGGTGCCGGGCACCAGCTTCATCTGGTTGACCTGCACGGTATAAGGCAGCGAAACCACGTAGTGCGGCGAGGAAACGGTGCCGGGACCGCCGAGATAGACGAAGGGCGCGCCGATGATGAAGAAACCGAGCACCCCGAACACGACGATCGTATAGGCGAAGCGCACCAGTCGTCCTGCGGCGCGGCGGCGGCTTTCGACGGGATCGGGAACGTTGGGATCGAGGCGGTTGATCTTGACGTCCATCAGGGTCGGCTCCTCAAGCACGATTTCCCAAAAGGGCGTGACGAACGCGCGGCGGCACGAAATCGTCGCGCCGTGACGCGGCGAACATGATTTCCGACGAGTAGGAAAAGAACCGGGCGCATTTGAGAAAGACCCCTTGGTACAGCGGAAAGATCAGCGAGGACCCGAGGCCGAAGAAACCGATCGATCGATTGAACATGACGAACGCGAGCGCCATGTTGAAAATCGAGATCCACAGCAGCAGGACGTAGATTGCGCCGAGAAACAGCGCGGCATTGGGGCCGAACAACAGCACGACATACGCGAGGTAGAATGGCAAGGTGAGCGTGGGAACGAGATCGAAGACGATGAAGTCCAGCCGCTGCAGCGTGTCCGGCAAGCGCTCGAGCCGGTGAAAGAAGCTCAATTCGCCATACATCATAAAGCGGATGCGCAAAGCGTCGCGATCCCAGCGCGCGCGCTGGCGCAGAAGGCTTATTGCATTTGTCGGGCCGTCTGTTTCCGCCCAGGCGTCCGGCACGAAGCGGATAAGATAGCCGAGGCGGCGCAGCCGTAAGCTGTATTCCAGATCCTCGCCCGGCCCGACGTCGAGGCCGCCCTGCCGCAGGAATACATCGCGCCGATACATGGAGCAGGCCCCGGACAGGCAGGCGATCGCCCCCGCGACATCCAATATGGAGCGCCCGGCGCTGATCGACATCAGATACTCGACGCTCTGCAGTCCGGTCCACAAGGAGTCGCGCTCGTTGCTGATCGCGATGTTGCAACTCGCGCGGCCGACGCGCGGATCGCGAAATACGCCCGCGAGCCGGGCCACCGCGGTCGGCTCGAACACGGTGTCGGCGTCGACGGTCAAAAGCAAATCGCCGCTGGCAAACCGCGCGGCTGCGTTGATTGCCGCGCTGCGCCCGCAGCGCGTGCCGTGGCAGATGACGATGTCCACCAGGCCGAGCGCCCGCGCCCGCTCCGCGACCGCACGCGTTTCGTCGGTCGAGCCGTCGTCCACGACGATGATTTCGACCGGACGCAAGGTTTGCTGGTGCAACAGGCGATCGTGGGCGCGAGGCCGGAGCCGCCGTTGAAGGTCGGGATGATCACGCTCACCGAAGCGCTGCCCGCGGGTATTCCTGCGCTTGGTTTGCGCACGCCGAATAGAGCCAGCGATAGAAGCGACAGCGTATAGCGGGGAATGTCAAAGACGAACACCGAGAAGCTGAGGAGCAGCCAATTGGTTCCGGCCAGCAGCTCTACCATTGCTAACATGCGACGCACCTCGAAACGCCGACACGGGGCTCGCCATGCGCGTGCAGGTGTAGCCGAATTCTACAGCACGCCCCGGATTTCGCTACGCTCATTCCCGACTACTTCCTGTTCAGCAAACGCCTAGCCCGGATGAACCCCGCGAAAGCGGAGTGACAGCCGGGGTCTGCCCTGCAAGCTTCCTGACGCTTTATTGCTTCGGCGCCATGGGATCGTGCCCGGTCAACCGCGCGAGCTCGGCCTGGCGGGCGTATTCGCTGCGCATGAAAGCCGCAAAATTCTCCGGCGTGTTGGTCGCGGCCGCGGGGATGGTCATGCCGAGCGCCTCCATCCGCTCCTTGAATGCGTCGGCGTGGATCGCGTCATTGAGCGCCTTGTTGAGGAAGGCGACGATCGGCGGCGGCAGCTTCGGCGGGCCGGCCAATCCGACGAAGCCGCTGTGGTTGAAATTGGCGTAGCCCAATTCCTGCATGGTCGGAACATCCGGCCACGCGGCGATGCGATCTTTTCCCGCGATCGCGAGCGCGCGCACCTTGCCGGCGTCGACGAGCGGCTTCGCCGCCGTGAAGAAGGTGAAGGTTGCTTGCACCGCCCCGATCGCAACGGCGCTCGCGGCCTCGCCCGAGCCGCGATACGGCACGTCGACGATTTTCGTCCCGGCGGCGTGGTTAAGCTGGGTGAGCGCGATTGCCGGCGAGGTCGCTGGTCCCGACGTGCCGAAGCTGAGCTTGTTCGGATTGGCCTTGGCGTCGGCGATCAGCTCCGCTAGCGATTTGTAGGGAAGATTGGCGTTGGCGACGAGGACGAGCGGCGGGCCGTCGGTGATCTTGCCGATCAAAGCGAAGTCGGCGATCGGGTCGTAGGGCACTTTGATGTAATGCAGGTTCTGCACGTCGGCGAGCGCGTTGACCAAAAGCGTGTAGCCGTCCGGCTCCGCGCGCCAGACCGCGGTGGCGCCGACCACGCCCGAGGCGCCGGTTTTGTTCTCGACCACGATCGTGGCGCCGGTCTTCTCCTGCATGATCGCCGCCAAGACGCGCGCGGGCACGTCGCTGAGCCCGCCCGGCGCGAACGGCACGACGAAGGTGATCGGGCGGTTGTGATAATTCTGCGCCGGCGCGGCCGACCACAGGCCAAGCAGGCAGGCGAAAGCCGCGAGCGCCGAGCGAAACCATTGCATTGTTCTTTCCTCCCGCATGTTGCACCTCATCCCGCTTTTCGGCTGCACAGGTCCAGCGCGAGCGCGAGATAGATTTTCGCGGCGGTGACGCAATCCTCCACCAGCACGTGCTCGCCGAAAGCGTGCATGCCGGCGCCGCGCGCATCCGGATGCATCCGCCCGCCGGGGCCGAAGGTGACGCAGGGCACGCCGTAGGCGGTGAGATGCACGGCGTCGGCGCCGGGCCGGCGGATGATGAAGCTCGGCGGCTCGCCGCTGACCTCCTGCTGCAGGGCGGCAAGCGCCTCGACCACCGGCAATTTGCGGTCGAGCACCACCGGCGGATCGCTCACATAAACGTGCAGCGCCGGCTCGGGGATTCCTTTGCGTTCGCCGAAGGCGCGCAGAACGCGGCGCAGGTCGCGCTTGACGTCGTCGACGCTCTAGCCCGGCACGGTGCGAATGTCGAGGTAGAGACTGCAATCGTGCGGGTTGCGCGACAGCCGCCAGGGCGCGCCGCCGCGGATGGCGGCGATGGTCACGTTCGGCCGCTCCCCCATGTATTCATGCTTGGATTCATAATCGCGCGCCCATTGCGCGATGTCGCGCTGCAATTCGTGCATCACCGCAATGGCGTTGACCACGTTCGGCCGATTGGCGAGGGCGGAATGCGCGACGGTGCCGCGCACGGTGACGCGCAGCCAGATCGCGCCCATATTGGCGATGGCGATCTTCAGCCCGGTCGGCTCGGCCAAGAGGGCGAAATCGGCGGTGACGCCGTGGGTGACGAGATGACGCGTGCCGATGCCGTAGCCGGAATATTCGATGCCCTGAAATTCCTCGATCGCGGTTTTCTCGATCTCGCCGACCACGCCGCCGAATGCAATGTCGCCTTCGAGCTCGATGCCGGCCGCGGCGATCGCCTCGATGGCGATTAGCGCTGCGGCAAGGCCGCTCTTCATGTTGTTGGCGCCGAGCCCAAAAACCCAGCCGTCGCGATAGATCGCCTTGGGTTGAAACCCCTCGCCGGCGAGATGCTCCTCCTGCCCGGAATAGGACGTGTCCATGTGTCCGGTGAACAGGAGATTGAGCCCATGTCCGCGACCGCGCCGATGCCCGACCGCGTTGGGGCGGCCGGCATCGACCAGCGGCAGAGCGGCGTCCATGCCGGCGCGGCGCATGCGCGCGACGAGATATTGCGCGACGCCGATCTCGCTCCCCGTCGGACTGCTGATGTCCACCAAGTCCATGAGCAGCGCGCGCAGAGTCTCGCTGCTGACGTAGCCGACGGCTTTGTGAAAACTGGGATGGAGCATACGAACTCTTATACCAAGCCCAGCCGGCGCTTCACTGCTGGTGCGTGGCCATTCGGCCGATCATCGATCGCGCGATTATAGGTTTTTTGCCGGCAACGGGATCCTCCAAGACGATCGTTGATCCGGCTCCGGCGCGGCTTTGATCAGCGCTTTGTGCCGGCGGTCTAGTTGCTTCAAACCATATTTACAGGGCGCGGAAGAATCGGAACGAGGTGCGGGAGAAACCGAGCCGCTGGTAGAACCGGTGCGCGTCGAGCCGATGCTCCGCACTGGTGATCTCGATGCCCGAGCAATGATGTTTGCGGGCGAAGTCAGCCGCCCCGGCAAGAAGCTCTTCCCCGACACCCTGCCCGCGATGATGCGCCGAGACGACGAGACCGGTGACGCGGCAAATCGTCGAGCCGCTGGGAAAATAGGGGACGAGCTCGGCGCTGAGCAAGCCGACGACCTCGCTTGCCGATTGCGCAAGCAGAAAACAGCTGCCGTCGCTGCGCAGCGAACGACGCAGGCGATCGCGGATATCTATCGCCCTCGACGGGTAGCCGAGTTCGGCTAATAGCGGCTCGACGTGCTTCGCATCGGCCTCCGTCGCTCTTCTGAGCACGACTGGCATGAGCGCCTCTCCAGCGCCAATTCGGTCTCTCCGAGAGCAGTGTAGCCTGGATGGAGCGAAGCGACATCCGGACTCTCTCACCCAAGCCGATCCGACGCGGCTGTCATTGCCGGGCCAGCTGGTAGGCGGCGCGCTCGAACGCGTCGTAGACCGCCAAGGCCTTGGCGTCGGCGAAGGGCAGGTAATGCATCAAGATCACGCCGGCGATGCCGCGGCGGGGGTCGATCCAGAAATAGGTGTTGTTGATGCCGCCCCAGCTGAGGCTGCCGGCGGAGCGCTTGCCGGACACTTGGTCGCTCGTGATCAAGAAGCCCAGGCCCCACTTGTCGCGGCCGTCGGCGATGAAGGTGAAATCGGCGCTGCGCGGCAGCGCGCTCTTGAGCGCCGGCACCGATACCGCGCCGATCGCGTTCTCTCCCATCAGCGTCACCGTCTCGGCTTTGAGCAGGCGCGCCCCCTCGAGCTCGCCGCCGTTGAGCAGCATGCGCATGAACCGCCCATAATCATCTGCCGTCGAGGCAAGACCGCCGCCGCCGACGGGGTCGGCGATGGTCAGTCCGGGCTGCGGGCTCTGCAGCACGATGGCGCCGTCCATGCGCTCGCCCGCGCGCTGCTGCCCGGGGACGAGGCGCGAGGCCTTGTCCTGCGGCACATTGTAGAACGTGTCCGCCATCTTGAGCGGGGCGAAGATGTGCTCGCGGAAGTAATCCTCAAGCTTTTGCCCGGACAGGGTCTCGACCAGCTTGCCGACGACGTCGGTGCTGGTGCCGTAATGCCAGCGCTCGCCCGGGTCGAACAGCAAGGGGCCGCCGAACGGATAGCTCTCGCCGTCGCGCGGCTTGAAATCGCGCAGGATCGCGCTGGTGAACGGGTAGCCGAGCCCGGAGGTGTGGGTGAGGATGTGCCGAACCGTCGGCGGCCGTGCTGCCGGGCGCAGCCGATAGGCGCCGGTCGTCGGGTCGAATGATTCAAAGACTTTGAGGCTGGCAAACTCCGGCAGATATTTTTCCACCGGATCCTCGAGGCCGAAGCGGCCCTGCTCGACGAGCTGCATCGCGGCGACCGACGTGATCGGCTTGGTCATGGAGGCGATGCGGAACAGGGCGTCAGGCGTGAGCGCGCGGCCGGTCGAGACGTCGGCGACGCCGAAAGCGCCTTGATAGAGCATGCGCGAGCGATTGATGACGAGCGCGACCACGCCCGGCACGTCCTTGCGCGCGACCGCCTCCGCCAACGCCGCGTCGATGGCGGCGCCTGCCGGGGAATTCTTGGCCTGTGCCGCGCCGGCGGCGCCACCTGCGATGCCCATGCTCAAGACAATTCCCACGATCTTGGTCGCGCATTCACTAGCGTACGCAGATATGATGCGCGCTTGACCAATAATAGCCTATAGTTGAGATGAACGGGACCGCGCGCGTTGCGCACTTTTGCGATCACAAATGAACGCGTAAACGCGCTTTAGGCTCGATCCGGCCCAGTCCCGCACTTGCTGCTTTACATATTTTGCTGCGACCGGAATGTGCTCAGCGCGTGTTCGCACAAGATGTCGGGGTTGCGCTCGCCCGCCTTGGTCAGCTCGACGATTCTCTTGGCAAGAGTCGCGTTGGCATAATCGGACCAGTCTTGGGCGATCGCCGCGCGCGCCATTTCGAACGCAACGCCCATGACGCGTCTGGTCTCGACATCGAAACTATCGGCGGCGTGCAGATAGGGGGTAATGGGCATGGTGCGGCGACCGTACCGCCAAACCGGGGGCGCTTGTGTACGGTATCTGACTTAACGTCTCGGTTTTCGAAATCCTCTTTTTCAACGGAGGGATAAGCGAGCCCGGCGCGCCCGGCCGTCGACAAAAAGCCCCGCCGAAGCGGGGCTAGGAGGCCATGAGGGCACCCATGGAGAGCAGTTGTGCACAGGATTAACCGGTAAAGCGCGATCTGGTTTCTGTGTCTTGTGCCGGACCCAACGTGGTACCCCGGCCGAAGGTCGTTACGTCGGCGCGGTGCAATTGGACGGAGCGTTGAGGCGCATTGCGCTCCCGTCCCGCCGGGGTATCTTCGGCGTGGTAAGTATTCCTACGGATACGCGAAGCGTGGGGATGCGCGTTTCACCCGCGGAACAAATTGGCCCCTCCGCGGTTTGTGCATGAACGAGGCTGGAGGGTCCATGCCGCGCTATTTTTTCCATCTTGCTTTCGGCGGCCGCCTCGTACCGGACGAGGAAGGGGTCGAGTTGCCGGACCGATCCGCCGCGCGCGACGAGGCATTGGCCGTGATTCGCGACCTGTCCGACCGGCGCACCGGCGGCAATCCGCGCCGTTGGGCGGGCTGGTTCTTGCAGGTGGCGGACGAGCAAGGGCATTTCTTCCGCACGCCGGTCGGTCATCCCGCCCTTGAGATCGTGGGGCTTCCCGCCGAAGAACACTCGCTAGAATCGACCGTGCCCGTTACGAAACGCGTGCGGCGGGCCGCAAGAGCCGAACTCGCTCGCGAGCTCGCCGTGCGGCGGGAACACACAGCGCAATTGCTCGAACACAGTTACCGGCTCCAGCGCGAGCTTTCATCTCTCTGCGCGGCAAACCAAAGCATCCTCGCGCGCGCCCGCGAGCTCGTGGCCTATGCGCGGCTGGCGACAGCGGGAAGATACGAGACCGAACTTTTCCGCGCGGCGAATGCGCTTGCCCGGCCGTCTGCGGCACCGCCCGCATGATGTGCTCGCGCCGCCGGCCGCGATGAGCGTCAATCGCAACGGCCCATTCCGTCCGCGTCTTTTCGGTGTTCGCGCCGCCTAGCGCGATGACGATAATGTGCTCGCGGGCCGGCCTCAACCGGCGCTGGCCGGGCGGTGTTTCAGGTTCAAGGGATCCGAGCGCGGCTTGCCGGCGGGCCGACGGCGTTTTGCCCGCGCGGGGCGATCGCGCGATGGCGCGGGCCGCGGGAGGTTTTGGCTTCCAACCGCTCCACGATGAGCTGACGATGCTCCTCGAAGGTGCGAAGGTTATGCTCGAAGGTTTGCAGCAACAGTTCGCCTTCGGCCGAGGCGCGGCCTCGGTCCTGGGCTGCTTCCACGATCTGCCGCTGCCGGGCGACACGCTTTTGCGCTTGCGCGATATGCCGGTCAGCTTCGGCGAGATGCCTGCGCTCTTGGTCGCGATCCATCTTCGCTAGGCTCGTGTTCGGCGGGCTGTACCAGCTCGCTGGTCACGTAAACGCAATTCGGACATTCGTACGCAATTAGTCCCGGATCGCCAAAACTGGGCGCGATGCTGACCACTTCCTCCATTGCGGTTCCACATCGCGGGCAGGCCGGGGCTTTATCACGGCGCGTGGCTCTTACTGTGCCCAACATGGTCCGGCCCCTTGAGCGAGGGCTGCTGAATTTGGTTCCAGCTAGTTAACGCGGAAGGCGCCGATTTGTTCGCTGGCCGACTTACGTCCAGGCGGATGGAACCAGCAGGAGGCGCGAAGGCGATATGCCGTTAGGCCAGGGCGGATTTCGCCCCGCTCAATGTGGGAACCTTGCCAGCATTGGATGCAGCGGGCGGCGCGTGTCGCCTGCCCTGGAACTTATCCGGTGCCCTTGCGCTTCGAGGGCTTCGGCGGCCGTGGCGCCTTCGCCTCGGCGGCGTCGCGCGCCAAGCGCAGCGCCCGCAACCGCGCGGTCTTTTCGCGCGTCGCCTGCAGGTCGGCCTGATAGTCGGCCATTGCTTTTTCGGCCTCGCGCGACTGCTGTTCCTTCTTGAACAGCGCGCTGGCGCGGCGCTGTGCGTCTTCGTTGTGCATGCTCAATGCGGAACTCCTTAACGCCCTCGACGGGAATCTCGATTTGCGCGCTTGCGGCTGGATTGAACTCGAGATCGCGGCCGGCGAAGTCGGCTGTCAATCGTGTGAGTAGATCGGCTTATAAATGGTTACGATTGAGCCAAATAACAAGGCCATCTCGGAGAAGCCATCCGGGGCTACTTCCCCTGCCGCTCCAGCGCCTTGCGGTCCCAATTCCCCAGCTCCGCGGCGGCGGCGTAGGTCTCCTGCAAGAATCCGAGCAGGAGCCGGTCGGGATCGTCCGAGCGCTGCACGGCGTCGTAGGGCAGGATGAATTGCCCGAGCCCGGTGTCATAGAAGGCCTCGGCGCTGGCGAGACGCGTCTCGCCGTAGCCCTTCGGCTCCGGGTAGGCGTAGACGAAGAACGCTGCGCGGCCGTAACCGCCGTTGCCGGGCCAGAAGCCGCAGCTCGAGCACTCGTGCGAATAGGACTCGGCGATCACCCAGGGGGCGACGTTGGGCGCGCCCCCTTTCGGCGGCGTCGCCGTGCGGCCGGAGAAGCGCGTCACCGCCAGGTCGAAGCTGCCCCAGAAGAAATGCACCGGGCTCACCTTGCCGATGAAGCGCGCGCGAAATTCTTTCATCACGCGATCGGCCTGCACCAGCGCCAGCCAGAATCTTTGCGCGTAGCCGGGATCATATTGCGCATGCACGCGGTCGCGCTCGAAGGGAAGCGCGTTTTCGATCTCGCTCGGCATGGTCCAGATATGCACGTCGATGCCGAGCCGGTGCAGGCGCTGCATGAATTTGGCGTAGAAATCGGCGACCGCCATCGGCTCCAGCGCAAAGCTTTCGACGCGGCCATCGCTCGTCTCGATGATCAAGCGGTGATCGACGAAGTCGAAGATGACGTCGAGCGTTCGTCCTGCATATGGCATGGCCGGCGCCACGAGCCCGCGCCCGGTCACGAAGAAGGTCGCGTTCCACCAATGATTGACCAGCGGCGTGAGCGCGATGCGCACCTTGCCGACGACCTGCGTCCACAATTGCAACGTGTCACAGGTCCCGCTCCAGGCCGCGAGCGGCAAATCCGGCCATGTCGTTTTTTCGCTCACCGGTTAAACTCGCATGGCCATGAGGAATCCGGCCAATACCGACGGACACGATCGTAGCCCACGATAGGCTTTGCACAAGGCAGCCGAGGCGGCCCTGAAACGCGCGCGAGCTCGGCAACGGGAGACGCAGATGAACATCCTCACGCTCAATCTGCTGTTCAGCACGCTCGTTTTTGCGATCGCGGCGAAGCTTTATCTCCTCCCGATCCTTCCCCGGCTCGAGCCGCGGTCCGTCGTGCTGCCAATTCTTCTGCTGCATGCGTTGCGCCACCTCGGCCTGATGTTCCTCGCTCCGGGCGCCGTTCTTCCCGGCATCCCCGAGCAATTCGCATATCCGGCTGCCTTCGGTGACCTCATCGCCGCCGCGCTGGCGCTCATCGCAATTGCCGCGGTCGTGCGCCGGTTCTCCCTCGCGCGACCGCTCGTCGGGCTGTTCAATGTTGTAGGGACAATCGATTTGATTGCCGCGATTTCGCTTGCCACGATTTACGGCGCCGCGCCGTATATGGGCCCCGCCTATTGGATACCGGCGTTCTGGGTGCCGGCACTCCTCGTGACCCACTACGTGGTCTTCGTTCTGCTGGGGAAGCGTTGGACCGGACCGATGTGAGGGCCTAGCAGCCCTGCACACTATCCGCAGACCATCATCCGCATGCCGGGGAGGGCTATCTTACTTCGAACTTTTCCCCGCTTGTTGCAATCGGCGCTCGGCGCGTTTCGCCAATTCCTCATAGTCCTTGGCGATCCGCAGCATCGACCGCTTGGATCCTTCATCGTTGGTCTGGTCGGCGACGGTGCGGGCCTCTTCGGCACGCTCGCGCCAGTGCTTCGGGTCGTTAATGGGGATTTTCGCCACGCGCTTCACCTATCCCACGGCACGCGACCACCGCGCTGGTGGTGTCAAGCCGATGCTGCTGCCGATCTGATACGCAGGCGCGCGAGTCGCTTTCGCATGTCGGCGCCAATTGGCCGGGTCTTTAACGACGGGGGGAATGTTCGGCTCACACGACACCTTCGTTACCGGCATCCGAATTGGCCCTCGTCTTCGCCGTCTTGTCCTTCTGCCAAGCGCAACCACGCCTGCGCCATCTCGTTCAACGAGGCTCGCACCTTCTCATCGGGGACCGTGCGGGCGATCTCCACGCATTGTTGCGCCAAATTCCGATAGTGGTCTTCCCTTCGCGGCGGGCGGGCGATTGGCATCGCATGCGCTCCAAGAGTTCGTCAGCCTAAGCAGTTCGTCAGCCTAAGCCGGCCTGTTTGCCGAGCGCCGTTACCGCGCCGTCGCACAACCGCCCGGGGTCGCGCTCGCCCTCCTTGGCAAGTTGGATGACGAGCTTGGCAACCGCCGCCGTCATCGGATCGGTGCGATTGACCAATCCGAGCTTGCTCAGCGCGGCCTCGAACGCCGCGGCCAAATTTGGAATGTCCTCGGGCGCGAACGAGTGATCGTTTTGGAGGATGAGGCGAAGCGGCACGTTCAGGCTCGTGGGATGGCAACGGCGAGATGCAGATTCGGCTCAACTGTAAGACGCCTCGCCTACTCCGGCGTCATGTCGCAAACGAGATAAGGCAGTCTCGATAAGACGATTGGGATTTTTCTCGCCTTGCTCGACCATCCCGATAATGAATTTAGCGAGCAACTCGCGCATGGAGGGCACATGCCTCTTGTCAGCAGGCAGGCTGTTAGAGGTTTCTACCCTTTTCCATGCTTCGTCGAACGTTGAACCCAAGAGGCTCGTCGTTTCGGCATCAAAGGCTTTATTCGCAAGCAGCGAATCCATCGGCATAACCACTCTCCTTAAGGGGACGAGCTTCAATTTCTCATGGGGCTCGATCTCCGTTTGCAGCCCGTCGCAGTGGCTGCACACGTAAGTTAGCAAATCACTCCGGTCGATCGTGGGATGAGCCTCAATTCCGAAAAGTCTCATCGTGGCACCACAATCACAGCATCTCGGGCGCCTACGCCTTTCGGCTCTGGTCAGGGATAGTTGGGTCATGGGGCAGTTCTCGGTTTGCATGGTTGCGGGCGCTCAAGAGGAAACGCTCGAGGCTTTCGACAAATTCGTAACTGCGCGCCAAATGCGTCCAGGTTCTCTCGAAGTCGAGAAGCTCTGTCTTCCTTGCGGGATCGCTCGTGTGCTCGGCGCGCCGCTTGCAGTCCGCTGCGCGATCATAACAATCGGCGATATGCCGACTTAATCTTTGAAGCATCACACGGCCATCATTTCAAGTAGATTGCGCTCTTCTATTCTAATTTGTCAACGTTCTACTTTGACAGTGGAGGATTAAACCTATTGTATTACTTATTGTTACTTATCTATATTAGCTCACAAGTCGACATGTACGAGATGTCCGACTCTTGCGGCCTGCCCCATCTGTGCGAAATGTCGGTTGCCGTACATAATGGCTAACACTGCTCATTGGGCTGACTGGGCACTTAGTGCGGTCTTGACTAACACGATGTGGGTGACTAACTTGGCTATATTCCAGCCGGTTTGGAGGTGATGATGGCCAAGGCAACAGGAAGGATGCGCGGGGAACGCCTTCAGATCATGCTGAACGCTGAGGAGCTGGTGTTGGTCGACGATTTCCGCTTCAAAAAGCGTATGCCTAGCAGGGCGTCCGCAGTGCGCGAACTGCTT
>Ga0306922_10000588_pt1 | contig 30841 bp, 26 predicted proteins | sample sta12Cox44000082_FD_203758 | JGI IMG/M metagenome (GOLD analysis project Ga0306922, IMG submission 203758) | Lab enrichment of tropical soil microbial communities from Luquillo Experimental Forest, Puerto Rico - statoxic.12C.oxic.44.000.082 (v2)... | ecosystem: Environmental > Terrestrial >... | reverse complement strand
TGAAGCGTGTCACCGAAGTGCTCGAGGAAGAGCTGAACGTTAAGCCGGAGAAGCTGACGATTGCCTTCGTGGAGGTTCCACGCCACAGCTACGCGCGCAATGGCGTGCTGATCACCGACCGAGCCGACCTGAAGGTCTAACGCACTCCGCCCATTCCCCGAAAACAACTCGCGAACAAAGACCGTCCTCAGCAGCGGGCTGTTTTCATTTGGCGTCAGGCTGGGCAGTTGCGAAGGCCAACCAGGGACTGAGCCCGTCGGCTTGACGCGCCCGATTCATGCCCAATAAAGTGAGCATATCCTGCGGAGTTGTCGCCTTTGAACATCGTACCCGGCCAGAACATCCTTCATTACATCGTCGTGCGGCAGCTGGGCGCCGGCGGGATGGGTGTGGTCTACGAGGCCGAGGATACACGGCTCGGCCGCCACGTTGCCCTGAAGTTCCTTGGCTCTGCCGCCGGGCAGGACCCTGCTGCCCTCGAGCGCTTTAAGCAGGAAGCGCGCGCCGCCTCGGCGCTCAACCATCCCAATATCTGCACGATCTACGCCATCGAGGAGTGCGATGGCCAGTGGTTCATTGCCATGGAGCTGCTCGAAGGCGAGAGCCTGAGCGAGAAGATCCGAGCTGTTCCGCTGCCGCTCGACAAGGTGCTCGACACCGGCATTCAGGTGACGGATGCCCTCGACGTCGCCCACGGTAAAGGCATTGTTCACCGCGATCTGAAGCCGGCGAATATCTTCCTTACCAACCGTGGCCAGGCCAAGATCCTCGATTTCGGCCTCGCCAAACTCGCGCGCGATCGGCACGCGGCAATGGAAACCATTGGCGGCGACGCCCCAACCATGGCGCGACCCCAACTCACTTCGCCAGGCACGGCCGTAGGAACTGTCGCCTACATGTCTCCTGAGCAGGCTCGCGGCGACGAGCTCGATGCCCGCAGCGACCTCTTCTCCCTGGGTTCGATCATCTACGAAATGGCGACTGGGAAGATTCCCTTCGACGGCAAGACCTCCGCTGTGATTTTTCAGGGAATCCTCAGCGGCGTGCCCCAGCAGCCGACGCAGCTCAATTCGTCAGTTCCTCCCCGGCTGGAAGAGATCATCGACAAGGCGATGGAGAAAGATGTCGACTTACGTTATCAGTCGGGGGCAGAGATGCGCGCCGACTTGAAGCGGCTGAAGCGTGACAGCGATGCCACGCGCAGCTCGAGTCCTTATACCATGCCACTGGCTGAAGCCCCCTTGTCACCTTCCGAGACTGCGGTTCCCGCGAGCCCGCCTGCCACACCAATTTCCAGCGGACGCGTTCTGATCGCGAACGCCAGGCAGCACAAAGCGCGTACCGGGATCCTCACGCTGGTCGCGGTCGCGATCCTGGCAGCAGCAGCTTTTGGCGGCTACTCGCTGTGGAGCCGTCGCGATTCCGGACCCATGCCATTCCAGAACATGACGATGCAGAAGCTCACCAACACCGGCAAGGGGCTGCTGGCAACTGTGTCCGAGGATGGGCGCTACGTTTTCAATGTGCATGACGAAGGCGAGGGCCGCCAGAGCCTGTGGATGCGCCACATCGCCACCGGCAGCAACCAGGAAATCCTGCCTCCCACCGAGACGCGCTACAGCGGCCTGACGTTTACGCCTGACGGCAGTTACCTCTACTTCGTGCGCATCGAGCCCGATCGCCCCAATATCGGCATTCTCTATCAGGTTCCAATCCTGGGCGGAACCCCGCAGAAGCTTATCGAAGACGTCGACAGCGCCGTGACCTTCTCGCCTGACGGGCAGCAGATCGCCTTCGTGCGCAACAGTTCGGCTGAAGCCAACTCGAAGCTGATCATCGCGCATGCCGACGGCAGCAACGAACGGGTATTGGCAACGCTGCCGATACCCGGCTACCAAGGGCCAGCATGGTCACCAGATGGAAAGGAGATTGCAGCGACGCTGATCGAGCTGGGTGGCAAGACTCTGGGTCGCTTGGTTGCGCTCGACGTGACCGACGGCAAAGAGAAGACGATCTACGCCGCGACCGCGCAACTGCTCAAACCTGTTTGGTCGCCCGACGGCAAGTATATCTACATGAATTTCCGCGACGGCACCACGCGGTGGGAAGGGCAGATCGGCGAGGCCGACGTTCGTACCGGCAAGTTCCGCCGCATCACCAACGACCTCAACAACTACTTCGACCGCTCACTAGCGATTACCAAAGACGGCAAGCAGCTTATCGCTGTGCAGGGTCAGCCCGAGATCGGGCTCTACGTAGTGCCTGCGGCAGCCAACGCCGGCGCTCAAGGTCCGCCCATCGATACCCATAATGCGGTCGGCGTCGGCTGGCTCAAGAACGGACGGCTTCTTGCCTACGACTACGAGGATCACATCCTATCGATGAATGCCGACGGCAGCGATCGCAACGTCGTATTTGAGACCAATCTGCCAATCGTGAACATGAGCGTTTGTCCCAATAGTGATCGCGTGCTGTTCACTATGCCCAACCGGCGGACGAGCAGCGTCAACATCTTCCGCATGGATGTGGCCAGCGGCAAGCCCACACCCGTCACCAATGGAAAGTTCGATCAGAATCCAGCCTGTTCACCGGACGGCACGTTCTTTCTCTACATTAGTCTCGTAAAGGGCAAGCAGTTAGCCATGCGGATGGAGATGTCCGGTGGCGAGCCGAAGCAGTTATCCGATGAGTTCGTGATCCTCGGGGCGATCTCCCCCGATAGCCAACAGGTTGCCCTAATGGCTGTCGAGGGAACAGGCATCCAGACCACCGGCGTAATCAAAGTGATCCCCGCAACTGGCGGCGCTCCCGTGAAGCTTGTACCGGAAGCGGGAGGGATTTCATTCGGCGGCTTGGCCTATGCGTCAGATGGCAAGGCAGTGTATTACCCCGTGACCGAGAAGGGTGTGTCAAACCTTGTGAAGCAATCGCTCGATGGCGGCTCGCCGACCCCGGTGACGGACTTCAAGGAGCTGACCGTCTACGGCTACTCCTATAACTGGCCAGCCAATAAGCTGGCCATCACCCGTGGCAAAGTAAATAGTGATGTGGTGGCGATTACCCAGCAGGCCGCGCAATAATTTAGCGACTGTGGTGTTCATAAGGATTTGCGTCAAGAAACGACTTCGCCTGCCGCGGCGGGCTGAAAAACTCGCTTTGGCGATTGTTTCCTATCAGGGCACGACTTCAGTCATGCCGAAGGCGGCTTTATTCTTGTCATCGCGAGGCGACTTTAGTCGCCGAGTGGTTCTGCTTTTTGGCTTTTCAGCAACTTAGCCGTGCGGCTGGGTGCTTATTTTAAGAGCGGGCTTTAGCCCGCGAGGGATCATGGAGGAACCTGGATGTTCTGTACCGAATGTGGGCAGTCGATACCCGATGATGCCAAATTTTGCGCTTATTGCGGCACGAGAAGGAGGATTCCCGCACCCGGTGCCCCGGCCGGGGCACCGCCCCCTGGATCGACCAGCCCCGAACCATCAGCCGTGACTGCGCCTACGCCTCGCCCCGTTCGTTCTACGGCTGAGATCATGCCCATTCGGATGCAGCGGGCTCCAGTTCCCCAACCCAGAGTCAGCGAAGCCGGCCCGGTCGAGCTCGAGCAGAACGAGCCGGTCGTGCGCTGGCCGGCCGAGGAGAGCACACCTCCTCCAGTCTTTGCCCAGCAGCCTCAGGTTGCTTCGGAGCGTCCACCCGCACGCCCCGCGGCGCCTCCTCCTCCAGCCTCTAGCGCCCCGGCTCCTCCTCCGCCGGCCTACACCGCAGCGCCTCCCGCGGCAACCGATGCTCCCGCGCCCGAGCGCTACGCGTCCGTACCGTTTGCTGATACACAGGTCATGCCGGAGACGACCGGAGGGCGACGCCAGCTATCTCCCGTACTAATCGGCGCCATCCTGGTTGCGCTGATCGCGCTGGCAGGAATTGCATGGATGCTGCGTTCGACAATGGGCGGAGGCAGCAAGGCCGCAGCTCCCGTTGGGATTACGATTTATCCGACCGCAGCGAAGATGATTGCGGGCAAAGGTGCCGACTTCGCCGCCACGGTGACCGGCGCTCCCACCAGCGAGGTGACATGGAAAGTCGAAGAGGGTGACAATGCGGGGCAGATCCAGACCCGGGGCGCCTACTCCAAGGGAGATGAGATTTCGCTCTACTGCACCTACACCGCCCCGAAGACGCCTGGCACTTATCACCTGGTCGCAACCAGCACGGCGGACACAAGCAAATCGGCGACTGCGGAGATCAACGTGGTAGCCAAGTAGCCCCGCATGTTTGCTATCAGGGCACGGCTTAAAGCCTGCCCTGATCCCGCTTAGCAGAACGAAGCGTGACCCACCCAAGCCCCGGGTGATACGGTAGAAAATACCCATTTTGTGCAAGAGCTTGCACATCAGTGAGCTTGCTCCTTCACCAATGCATGAGCTTCGGCAATGGTCCAATCCGGAATTGGTCCGGAGCGGCTGGCGACGAGGGCGCCCACCGCATTCGCCCAACAGGCGATCTGATGGGCATCCCAGCCTTGACTAAGTCCATGAACGAAGGCGGCCGAGAAGGCATCACCGGCGCCCACCGTGTCGGCAACTGTGATGTGGTACCCGGGACCCCTGGTGAATCTGCCCTCCTTGAAAATCGCGCAGCCGCGTTCGCCGAAGGTGATGCACATGGTTTCGAAGGCAAACCGGGCGTTCCAGCGCCGGCAGAAGTCCGCCATGGAGTCGCTTGGCCCCTCCGACGCATCGACGGAGCCGTCAAGCGATTCGGCCTCGAAGTCGCTGAGCTTGATGACGTTGGCCAGCGAGCAGAGTTGTTCCACTGTGGCCAGGCTCCACTGACCCTCGCGCAAATTAATGTCGTAAAAGCGGCGCGCTTTCGGAGCCGCCGCTAGGAGCTTCTCGGTTGAGGCCAGCGAGTGGCTGGACATGTGGTAGAGCGTGCCAAGGTAGATCCACTCCGGCTTGAGTTTCGCGATCTCGGTCAGCTCGTGGTCCGTGAGATCGACAAAGTCATAGGCGACCGGACGCACGATGCGGAACGTCGGTTTACCCTCCATGTCGAGCTCAACTTCGGCGGTGCCGGTGGGCTGGTCGCGTAGTACCTGAATGAACTGGGTGGACATACCGCGGCTCTTAAGCATCTGGATGGCTTTCTGGCCGCGCTTGTCGGCGCCGACGGCGCTGAGTGGATAGACCTCGTGGCCGAGCTTCTGCGCGTGGGCCGCGAAATTCAAGGGCGCTCCCCCGAGGTATTCGTTTTTGCCGATGACGTCCCACAGAATCTCGCCCACACTGACGATGCGCACGTGGTGTGCCTCCTGCCGGGTGCCCACGTTGGCGGCGGAATCTCCGCCACCAACAAGCCAAACGGTGTCACTGTACCAGACCGGGACGAAATGGCAAGCTGGCACCCAGTGAGTTCGGCCTTGCAATCGCTGGAATTGGGGGTATTATCGAATTCCTGATCGGGACCGGTCCATGAAATTCTCATTCAAGCGAGCGGAAGCTCCGTCGGCTGCTCCGAGCGTTGCCGAGTTGCCCCAGCTCGCGGGCGCCGAAATTGCGGGTTGGGTGCACGGTCATCGGGTAGGTGGCGACTTCTACCAGTTCGCGCGCGCGAACCCACAGCGGGTTGTCTTCGGCCTGCTCGATGTTGCTGGAGACTACCACGAGAATCGTCCGATTGTTGTGGCGGCGCGAGAAGCGTTTCAGGCGAAAGGGCCGGCTTGTCTGGCGAATGATGAGATCAACGAAGCGGATGCGATGATGGAGTTCTGCCAGGAGCTGAACCAAAGCATCCGCAGTGCGGCGAAAGGAGTGCGCACCTGCGCGGCATTTCTGGGCTGTTACAACGAAGAGCTGGGAACCGTATGCTACATCAATGCCGGCCACACGCCCGGATTGTTGCGATACGACAGTAACGTCAGTGAATTGCCCGCGACAGGTATGCCGCTGGGGCTGTTCGCGGCCTCCACCTATGAGGCTCCGACCGTCGCGGTGCCGAAAGGCGGTGCGCTACTGCTGGCGTCGCGCGGAGTCGTGGAAGCCTCGAACAAGCGCGAGGAATTTGGGCTCCAGCGCCTAAAAGCGCATTTTGAGACTATGCCGCTTACGAGCGCAGATGAGGTAGCTTTGTCAGCGCTGGAAGCAGTGCGCCATTTTGCACTGTCCGCCGCCGAGCAAAACGATCTGACCACCTTGGCAGTAGTCCGGCCCCGGCGCTAGCCGGTAGGCCGATAGGACGTAACAGTTCTTAACACGCCCGGAAGCTCTGCTCGACCGCATCAGCGCCGCATCCTGATAGTCTAAAGTGTCGACCTTAAGTCGATTTTGGAACCTTTTTCTCGTCGCTCGGGGAAGCTTCCAAAGAGCAATTAGTCGCGTATGAAATTTTGCACCAAGTTAACTTTTATTGCAGTTTTAGCCATGCTGGCGCTGCCCCGATTCGTACACGCGTCAGATGACCAAGTTCCAGCTTCGACGGCGCAAACCGAGGCAGCGGCTGCGCCGGAACCCCAGACCACGACGGCTTCATCGGGCGCGGCCGCAACCACCCCGAGCGCGTCGCAGCCGAATGCTCCGGAACAGTCGCGTAGGAAAACGGCGGAGGAGATCCTGGCGGAAGAAAAGAAGCAGACGATGCTAGGCATTGTGCCCATCACCGGCATGACTAACTATCAATATGCTCCTGCGTTAACGTCGGGGCAGAAGTTCAGCCTGATGATTCGGAACTACGCAACACCGTTCCCTTATCTGGCCGCAGGCTTTCAGGCTGGAATCAGTCAGGCAGCGAATAACTTTGAGGGTTACGGGCAGGGGGCTGCTGGTTACGGTAAACGATTCGGCTCGGCGCTGGCGGACGGATTTGATTCGGGGTTCTTCAGCAATTTCTTCTATCCCGTCTTGTTCAAGCAGGATCCCCGTTACTTCCGCTTCGGCAGCGGCTACTCAAAGAAGCGCCGGATGTGGTCGGTCGTGGAGCAGGAGTTTGTCACCAAAAAGGACTCAGATCGTTCGCCCGTGTTCAGTTATTCGAACGTGCTTGGAGCTCTGACCGCGGGGAGCATTTCGAACGCGTATTATCCGCAGGAAGAACGGGGCTTTGGCCTGACCATGAGCCGCACGGCGGTTTCGTTTGGCTGGGGCATGGTAGGGGACTTTGTTCTCGAATTCTGGCCCGACATTTCGGGCCGGTTGTTCCACAAGAAGAAGTCGGACGACGTAACCGTGAAGTAGTCAGGCTTGAGCCTTCTTGAGCCGATCCAAGCGAAACGCCGACAGGTCCAGTTGTGGCCGAATGCCGAGTGCTTGCTGAGCCAACGCCTCACCCACCGCCGGCGAGTGCTTGAATCCGTGGCCGGAGCAGGCCGACGCAAACAGTATGTTCTGGTGTTCGTCCACGTAGTCGATGACGAACTTAGCGTCGGGAGTCACGGTGTAGAGGCAGGTTGCGGTACGCAGGCAGAGGCGGCTGACATCAGGAAGCCGAGACGCGATGTAGTGCGAGTACATTCGCGCCACCGACTCGTCGCTGACGTCACGCGGAACTCGATCCGGATCGAGGGTATCTTCATAGCTCTCGGTTGCGACCTTGATGCCGCCGTCCGGACCGTCGACGGCGGGGAAACCGTAGAGCATGTCTTCGAGCTCGTTGCCGGTGATCCAGATGAAGATCGGGAAGCGCTTCGGAGTGTAGTGGTCCGAATTCTGCTTAAGCGCGAACCAGCAGAGCGTCTGACGGTAAACCAAGAAGTTGGACGCGTATTCGGGTGGGAGGAAACGGCTGATCCAGGGTCCGGGGGTGAGGATGACTTTGGAGGCGGAGTAGGTCGCCTGGTTGGTGGTTACCTCCACTGCACCTGTTTTCTGAGACAAGGCACGTACAGTTTCTGAGGTAAATAGACGCGCGCCCAGCTGTTGCGCTCGCGCGATCTGGGTTTCCACGCAGGCTTCAGGGCGAAGAAAACCAGCGCCTGGCTCGAAGTAGCCTCGCTCGCCGGCAGTGAGTTCGAATTGCGGATAACGCTGACGTATCTCGTCAGTGGTGAGTTGCTCGTGCGGAATGCCGAAGGACTTTGCGGCGTCAATGGTTTCAGCCAGGAACGCGTTCGAGCCATGGTGGCTGCCGTGAATTCCGGCGGACGCAAGCACCAGCCCACCGTTCGAGGTGAGCAAGCTGCGGCCGGTTGCTCGTTCCAGCTCCTCCCAGATTTCGTTGGAACGTAGGACGAGTGGCACGAACTCACGGCCCTCCCCGATAGCTTGCCGGGTGATGCGCGTCTCGCCGTGAGAAGAGCCCTGGTCGTGGGGGGGCACGAATCGGTCGATGCCGATGACCTTGGCCCCGAGCTTCGCGGATTGGTAGAGTGCGGCGCTGCCCACGGCACCCAGTCCGACCACGACGATATCGCCAGCGATGGCCATCTCGCCATGATGCCATACCTCCCAAGTCGCCGCGGAAGCTTGCGGCGCATGAGAGACTGTCTTGCGGAATTACCTATGACAATTCGTCAATTGAGCACCCGCGTGGTGTACCAGAACCCGTGGATGACGGTGCGCGAGGACGAGATCGAGCGCAACAACGGCACCCGCGGCATATACGGCGTGATCGAGAAGTGCGACAGCGCCATCGTGATTGCCATCGATGCCGACAAGGTGTACCTGGTCGAGCAGTTTCGCTATCCCGTTCGGATGAAGACGCTGGAGTTCCCGCAGGGGAGCCTGGAGCGCAATGATGTTGACCCAGCGTTGATCGCGCGCGAGGAGTTGCGGGCCGAGACCGGGCTAGTGGCAGATACGCTCGAATGCCTGGGCGAGATTTACATCGCGTGGGGATACGCAAATCAGAAGACGTATGCGTTTCTGGCCACCGGGCTAAGCCCAGCGGTGGGACATCGCGATGCGGAGGAGCACGATCTTGTCGTGCGCGAGGTGAGCCTGAAGGAACTCGAGCAACTCATCGGTGACAACGTGATCAAGGACGCGCAAACGATGGCGGCCTGGAGCCTTTACCTGACACGCAACCGCCCGAGGGGGAAACCAGTGTGAGACAGCGCTCCGACGCGTGGCGAAAAATCGACGGCGCGAGCTTCGATGTGTGCGTAATCGGCGGCGGCGCGACAGGCTCGGGTTGCGCGCTCGATGCACAGCTGCGCGGATTCAGTACCGTGTTGATCGAGGCCGGCGACTTCGCGTCTCGAACCTCGAGCCGTTCGACCAAGCTGATTCACGGCGGAATTCGATATCTGCAGGAGGCGGTGACCGATCTGGACCCGGGGCAGTATCACGTCGTGAAGCAGGCACTGCGCGAGCGGCGATTCATGCTCGACAATGCGCCGTTTCTGGCCCACACCATGGAGTTTCTGGTTCCGTGCTACCGCTGGTGGCAGGTTCTGTACTACGGCACCGGCACCAAGATCTACGACCGGATTGCAGGCAAGTACAACTTCTTCCCCAGCAAATTTCGTTCTGCGAATGACGCGGTCGCGCGCTGGCCGATGTTGCGACCGGGCGGTCTGAAGGGCGCGATTGTCTATGCCGATGGGCAATTTGACGACTCCCGCTTCGCGGTGGCGCTGGTAGAGACATTTACCGAAGCCGGCGGCGAAGCGATGAACCACGCGCGAGTGGTCGCGTTGCACAAGGATACCGGCGGGAAGATCTCAGAAGCCGAGATTGAGGACCAGCTTTCCGGTGCATGCACGACGGTGCGAGCAAGGGTGTTTGTCAATGCGACTGGGCCCTATTCGGACCACATCCGCACCATGGCGAACGCGTCGCTCGAAATGCGCCTGCGGCTGAGCAAAGGCGTTCACATCCTGCTGCCGCTCGACGAGCGCACGAAGGACGCCATGGTCGTGCCGAAGACCGACGATGGGCGGGTGATCTTCGCCATCCCCTGGTTGGGACGACTGCTGGTCGGCACCACGGACGACGAAGTTACGCACCAAGACGAGCTGGTGGTGAAGCGCGTGGAGGTGGACTATCTGCTCCAGCAGCTGAATCGCTACTTGTCGTGTTCGTTTCAGGCGGAGGATGTCGTGGCCGGCTTCGCGGGCGTCCGTCCGCTGGTGAGTTCAGGCAAAGGTAACAAGACCAAGAAGCTGCTACGCGAGCACGAAATCGAAGTCGATAGCGAGAGCGGCCTGATCAGCGTTCTCGGCGGGAAGTGGACCACCTACCGCGCGATGGCAGAAGACGCAATTAATGCTGTGCAGCGGAAACTGGAGCTTGCGGTGGGGGGGTGTGTGACACGCGAGCACCCCTTGAGCGGATCGGAAGGATATGGCAACGCTTACCGGCGGAATTTGACTACCAACTATGGCACGCCAGAGGCAACAGCAAGGCACTTGTCTGAGAAGTTTGGGACGCGAGCGGCCGCAGTGCTGGAGTTGGCAAACGAAGAGCCTGAGCTGAGTGATCCGCTGGTTCGAGGGTATCCGGCGATTCGCGCGGAGATAGCCTACAGCGCGCGCAATGAGATGGCAGCAACGCTGGACGACGTGCTGGAGCGCCGCATCGGCCTCGAGTTCTTCAGCTGGAGCGCGGCAATGGAGGCGGCTCCGGTTGCGGCATCAGTGATGCGGCGTGAGATGGGCTGGAATGACGCCGAGACCGAGCGTGCGGTAAGCGACTACGTCGGCATGCTTTTGGCGTGGACCGAGAAGATTGGGCTGGCCAAGAACGAGGCAAAGGCGTAGAACCATCCTCTTGGATTGAAATTCAAGCGCATTCAAAGGACCGCTATCTATGGCCGATTATGTCGGCGCGATTGATCAGGGTACGACCAGCACGCGCTTCATTGTCTTCAGCCGCTCCGGTCAGATTGTCGCCGCCGCGCAGAAAGAGCATGAGCAGATTTATCCTCAGCCGGGATGGGTCGAACACAGCCCGCAGGAGATATGGACGCGCACCGAGGAAGTGATTGGCGAGGCCATCGAGTCAAAAGGGCTGACCGCGAAAGATCTGGCTGCCGTCGGCATCACCAACCAGCGCGAAACCACAGTGGTGTGGAACCGCAAGACTGGCCAGCCTGTCTACAACGCCATCGTGTGGCAGGACACGCGGGTCAGCAGTTACGTCGACAAGCTGGCGAAGTCGGGCGGGCAGGACCGGTTTCGCGCCCAGACTGGTTTGCCGCTCGCCACGTACTTCAGCGGGCTGAAGATTCACTGGATCCTCGAGAACCTGAAGGGTGTTCGAGCTATGGCGGAGGCTGGCGACGCACTCTTCGGTAACATCGATACGTTCTTGCTGTGGAACCTCACTGGCGGACCGAATGCCGGAGTACACGTCACCGATGTCACTAACGCCAGCCGTACTCAGCTCATGAATCTTGAGACGCTGGCGTGGGACCCCGAGATTCTCCGCGTCTTTGGTATTCCGGCCGCGATGCTCCCTGAAATCACGTCGAGCAGCCAGGTGTACGGACATGTGGCCAGGGGGCCGCTCGCCGGCGTTCCGCTCGCGGGCGACCTCGGTGACCAGCAAGCGGCGCTGGTGGGTCAGACTTGTTTCGAGCCGGGCGAAGCTAAGAACACCTATGGTACGGGCAACTTTCTGCTGCTCAATACCGATACCGAGCCGGTGCCGTCGAAGTGCGGTTTGCTTACGACGGTGGCGTATCGCTTCGGCGGCCAACCGGCGCACTACGCTCTCGAAGGCAGCATCGCCATCACGGGAGCACTGGTCGAGTGGCTACGCGACAACCTGAAACTCATCCGCAACAGTGCGGAGATCGAGACGCTGGCCCGGGAAGTGGAAGATAACGGGGGAGTCTATTTCGTGCCGGCATTTTCCGGACTCTTCGCCCCGTACTGGAGGACCGATGCGCGTGGCGTAATTTGCGGGCTCACGCGTTACGCGACCAGGGCACACATCGCGCGAGCTGCACTGGAGGCAACAGCCTTCCAGACGCGCGAAGTGGTCGAGGCGATGGAGAAGGACTCAGGTATTCACCTCGATGTGTTGCGCACCGATGGCGGCATGGTCGATGACGATCTGCTGATGCAATTTCAGGCGGACATTCTCGATCGTCCGGTGGTGCGTCCGGCGATCAAGGAGACGACAGCGCTGGGCGCGATGTACGCAGCCGGGCTGGCAGTCGGATTCTATCGCGATCTGAGCGACCTTCGCGCGAACTGGTCGGTAGACCAAACGTGGAATCCGGCGATGGCGGCGGATAAGCGCGAACGAATGTATCGCACATGGAAGAAGGCAGTGACGCGGACGTTGGACTGGGTGGAGCAGTAGAACTCAGCTTAGAGAGATGAGGTGACATGCATTCACCATTCGTAGGCGAGTTTGCCGGGACGCTGGTACTGATCTTGTTAGGCGACGGTGTCGTAGCCAATGTGTTGTTGAAGCGCTCGAAGGCGGAAGGTGCGGGCTGGATGGTGATTACCACCGGATGGGGATTTGCAGTATTGTGCGGCATTTTCACAGCCGTGGCGTTCGGCAGTACAGATGCGCATATTAATCCGGCGGTGACTCTGGCGGCGGCGATTACCTCGAGAAACTTCACCAAGATCGCGCCCTATTGGAGCGCGCAGTTCCTGGGCGCCTTCACCGGAGCCACGCTCGTCTGGTTATATTTTTTGCCTCACTGGAGATTCACCCAGGACCAGGGGGCAAAGCTGGCGGTGTTCTGTACCGCCCCGGCGATTCGGAAGTACGCGGCCAACTTGTTCTGCGAAGTGGTCGGCACCATGTTGCTGATCGTCGTGATCGCTGCCATCGGATCACGATCGCTGGCGCCCGCAGGGCTGGACCCCGGTATCAACCCGTACTTTGTATCGATTCTGGTGTGGTCGATTGGATTGTCGCTGGGCGGAACCACCGGTTACGCTATCAATCCAGCCCGTGACCTCGGGCCACGCATAGCGCACGCAATTTGGCCGATCTCGGGCAAGGGAAGCTCCGATTGGGCCTATGCACCGGTACCCATCCTTGGACCGCTGCTTGGTGCGGTCCTGGCGGCATTGATCATCGAGGCGGCGAACATCGCGTGATACGCCCCCGCGGATGCCAGCTGTGCCGGAAGTCGTTGATCAGAGGCGAGCCGCTCATATCTGGTAATCGATCTCGATTGCGGCTTCCAGGGATTCGCTTTCCACGTGTTCGCGGCCTTCGAGGGCGGAGACTTTCTCGCGCAGAATCTTGACCTCGGTGGCAACCACAGCCAGGGCTTCGGAGAGCGGATCGTTGATCTGCTTGGGATCGGTGATGACCACGCGCTTGCCGTTGCGAAAGATGATATGTCCGGGTACGCCCACGACCGTCGAATCCGGCGGCACGTCGCGCAACACAACCGATCCTGCACCGATGCGGCAATTGTCGCCGATACGTATGTTGCCGAGGATTTTCGCACCCCCACCAACCACAACGCCATTTCCTATCGTGGGGTGCCGTTTGCCCCGGTCGAGTGTCGTTCCGCCTAATGTAACGCCCTGATAAAGAGTGACATCGTCTCCTACTTCGGCGGTTTCGCCGATCACGACGCCCATACCGTGATCGATGAAAAAGCGCCGCCCGATGGCCGCGCCGGGATGGATTTCGATCCCCGTGAGCCAGCGCGCGAATTGGGAGAGAGCGCGGGCGAAAAAGAGCCACCCGTGCCTCCACATCCAGTGATGAATGCGATACCACCACAGCGCGTGCAGGCCGGAGTAGAGCAGGACAATCTCCAGCTTGGAGCGCGCCGCGGGATCGCGTTCGAGCACCGCAGCGATGTCTTCACGCATAAGGCGGAAATAGGAGCGCATAGTTACACCAAAACCGGCTCCGAGGCCTGTGAGCTGACTTCATCGCGCAGCTGCTGGAACAGAACGCTGCTCAGATACCGCTCGCCAAACGAAGGCAGCACGACAACGATGAGCTTACCTCGGTTCTCAGGGCGCGAAGCCACGCGCAGCGCCGCCTCCACGGCCGCGCCCGAAGAAATTCCCATCAGCAAGCCTTCTTCCGCCGCCAGCCGGCGCGCCATCACCAACGCTTCGTCGCTTGACACTTGAACAATCTCATCGATGTACTCGGTGCGAAGAATGCTTGGTATGAACCCCGCGCCGATGCCTTGGATTTTATGCGGCGAGGGCGTCCCACCCGAGAGTACCGCACTCTCTACCGGCTCCACTGCGATCGCCTTAAACGAGGGTTTGCGCGGCTTGATGTATTCGCTGACGCCGGTAATCGTGCCGCCCGTTCCGACGCCAGAAATCAAAATGTCGACTTTCCCATCCGTGTCGTTCCAGATCTCTGGGCCGGTGGTTTCGAAATGGATTTTGGGATTTGCCGGGTTATCGAACTGCTGCGGCATGAAGCCGTCAGGAGTCCGGGCGAGAATCTCCTGCGCCTTCGAAACCGCGCCCTTCATGCCCTTGGGACCGGGTGTCAGCACCAACTCGGCCCCAAAAGCACGTAACAGAATGCGGCGTTCGAGACTCATGGTCTCGGGCATCACAATAATCAGGCGATAGCCTTTGACCGCGGCGACAAATGCCAGACCGATGCCGGTGTTGCCGCTCGTAGGCTCAATCAGAACGGTCTTGCCCGGGGTAATCTTTCCCGCCATTTCGGCTTCGTTGATCATGCTGACCCCGATGCGGTCTTTGACACTGGCGCAGGGATTGAAGCTCTCGAGTTTTGCAACAACGGTCGAGCTCACGCCCTCTGTGACTTTGCTCAGACGCACCAGCGGCGTGTTGCCGATGAGCTCCGTAATGTCATTAGCGATCTTCATGAGCTGTCTCCATTGGATTAAGACTGTTTGAAGCCTGGGGAAGTTTCCGGGATTCGCAGAGCCGCAGACTACGAAGGCTAGTAACAACAACGACAGCGGCAATCACAGAAGAAACGCATGTGGATGTCTTCATCCTAGCAGCAACTATGCGAATCTGGCCAGCATTTCGTCACGGCAGGCTTGCCGTTGGCTGCCGAGACATGGCACAATGCTCGGATTTCCCCGTCACCAGGACACTATGACCCCTCGCCGACTAGCCGTGTTGTGCTCGTTGCTTCTCATGACCGCGCTCGATGCGGTCGCCCAAGCGCCACTGGTTACGCCGCAGAGTCCGGATGTTTCCCTCGCCCCGGTCGCATGGCTGGTTGGCGGCACTTGGACGAGCGACGTGAAAGACTCGCAGGACGGTTCAGTGACGCATGTCGAGAACCGTATCAGCTGGGCGGCAAATCACGCGGCGATTCAGTTCGTCACGAACTTCAACGGCAAGCCTAACTATAACGGCTTCTACGCATACGACGCAGCAAGGGGCGCGATCCGCTTCTATTACACCTCAGACAACGGGCAACTCACCACGGGCACTGCCACGCCTGACCTTGACGGCAAGACGCTCCATCAGGAGTTTGATACGACCGAACCCAACGGCACGATCAGCCACATTCGCTCGACCATCGTGCGCGACGGCAACGACGCCTATCGATTTACCGTGTTCCTCAAGCAGAATGGCGCATGGAAACAGTTGTTCCAGATTATGTACAAGCGGAGAGCGTAACCGCCCTCGTGATCGTGCCGGCCAGGTGAGCCACTCGCCCTACGTCTATAATCGAACCTTGGGTACTTCATTTTGGGCTAGGTCAGGAAGCCACTTTTGAGCTCTCATGTACATTCGCAAGGACCCGCGCCCGCAGGGCCACAGCCTCTGCCCGGCGTGGATTCGATCATTGCCGTCGGATCCGGCAAAGGCGGCGTTGGTAAGACCACCCTCGCGGTGAACCTCGCCATCGCGCTCGCACGTATGGGCTTCAAAGTCGGACTGCTCGATGCCGACGTGTACGGCCCGAACGTTCCCACGATGCTGGGAACAACCGTCGCCCCCGAAGTTGTGAACGGCGACCGCATTCTGCCGCCGGAGCGCTACGGACTGAAAGTGATGTCTGTCGGCTTTCTCAGCCCGGGCGACAAGCCACTCGTATGGCGCGGTCCGATGCTGCACTCCATCATCAAGCAATTTCTGGGACAGGTGGAATGGGGAAAACTCGACTACCTCGTGATTGACCTTCCACCCGGCACGGGCGACGTTGTGATTTCGCTGGTGCAGACGGTCCCGCTGACCGGCGCGATCGTGGTGACCACGCCCAGTGATGTATCGCTCCAAGACGCTCGCAAAGCCATCGAGATGTTCAAACAGGTGAAGGTCGATGTGCTCGGCGTCGTGGAGAACATGAGCTATCTCGTGTGCCCGCACTGCCAAAAGGAGATCGACATCTTCTCGAAGGGCGGAGGCGAGCGCACCGCGGCGCAGTTCGGCGTGCCCTTCCTGGGAAGCATCGAGGTGGACCCGGATATCAGAAAGGGAGGCGACAGCGGACAACCCGTAGTGTTGGAAGGTGACCAGTCACCACACGCCCGCTCTTTGTTCAAGGTCGCCCGACATGTGATCGATCGGGTCAGCGAGGTGAGGGCGGCGGAGGGACCGGTTATCGAGATTCAGTAGCGGTATTGTACTGAGTTCTTGCATTAACCTGCCCTGCGAATGTCGGGTTTTCGTCGAGGAGGTACCTTGGGTCGGAGGGGCCAGTTCTGCAACATGCGCTTTTGGCACTCACATTGGTTGAGTGCCAACCTTGACAGCGACATTTCTCCTTGCCTAGAATAACCATGTGGTAGTGTTTCAGCGTTTGGTCCGCAACCCATTGTCTGCCAAAGGGTTAGCGGGCTAGAGCAGCACAATGGACCAGACCTCGCGTATCGGCAAAAGAGAGCGGGAAATTCTGACCGCTATCGTCGAGACCTATATTTCGACGGGGGAGCCCGTGGGTTCGCGCACCCTGGCGCGCTCGAACCGCGAGAGCCTCAGTCCAGCGTCGATTCGCAATGTTATGTCGGATCTGGCAGACGCGGGCTATTTGGAGCAGCCGCACACTTCATCCGGCCGCGTGCCTACGGCGCAGGCATATCGCTTTTATGCCAATCAACTTACCGGCGAGGCCAGGCTGTCGCCGGCAGACGAAACGCTTATCCAAGGCAACTTGCAAGGCCTCAATGACGTTGAGGAGTTCATGGAGCGCACTTCGCACGTGCTGTCCATCATTTCGCACAGCGTCGGCGTGACCATGGCCTCCGCCGCGGCACAACGCAATGCGCTGGAACATGTGTATTTTCAGCGCCTGGGTGACAAGAAAATTCTTGCGGTTGTGGTGATGCGCAACGGTCTGGTGCGCGATCGCGTTCTTCGTGTGAAGGAAGATCTTACGGTCAACGACTTGGAGGTTGCTGCCAATTACATCAACCTGAATTTCCGTGGCTGGGAGATGGGTGCGGTACGCAACGAGATCGCCCGCCGGCTCGAGCAAGAGCGTGACGAATACGACCGCCTGATGCACTCAGTCGAAGAGCTCTACACCCAGGGAGCTCTATCGGGGGAAGCGGCACCTCAAGCCGTGTTTGTGGAAGGCGCCGCCAACCTGTTGATCAACGAGCAGGATAAGGAGCGCCTGCGCCAACTGCTGGCTACTCTGGAAGAGAAGCAGCGCATGGTTGACCTGCTCTCGGCGTACCTGGACGCTCGCCAGGAGGCAGTACGGGTGGTCGTGGGTCTTGAAGACACTGCTCCGCATCTAAACAACTTTGTACTGATCGGCGCGCCGGCGCGAGTGGGTAACGAAGTCGTAGGGTCGCTGGCGGTCATTGGGCCAACCCGCATCGATTACGAACATACGATTACAGCCGTGTCCTATATTGCGCGCCTGTTCGATCAATTCTGGAACGAATCGATGTAGGAACTTTATGTCAGCGAATAAGAAGAACGGGGATGCTACCGAACTGGACCTGGACCACGAGCTGCCTTCGGCGGAAGTGGAAGAAACGCCGGCGGTAGAGTCCGAGCTCGAGGCTCTGCGTGCGGAGAAGGCGAATTATCTCGACCGCCTGGCGCGGCTGCAGGCGGAGTTCGATAATTTCCGCAAACGCAGCGTACGCGACCAGCAGGACTTTCGCGACTACGCGCTGGCCGAGGCTTTGAAATCGCTGCTGCCGATCCTTGACAGCCTCGATCGCGCACTCAAGACCACGGGGGTGTCGGTCGAGGATTTTCGCTCGGGAATCGAGCTGATCGACAAGCAGTTTCACGATGCGCTGTCGAAGCTGGGTGTTGAGCCGGTAGGGGCCGAGGGGGAGACTTTTGATCCTAATTTGCACCAGGCGGTCCAGATGGTCGACACCGACGAGGTGGAAGACCACCGCGTGATCGACGAATTGCAGCGCGGCTATCGCATCAAAGACAGGTTGCTGCGGCCCGCGATGGTGCGCGTGGCGAGCAACCCGAAGAAGTAGACCGAGCGCCGTGCGGACCAATATCCGATTGGAAAAACAGGAATCTAAATACTGAGTGGCACGCCTCTAAGCGTGCCCTTTCAAATCGAGTAAGGAAAACAACACTGGCTACCAACGTAAAACGCGATTATTACGAAGTCCTCGGCGTGAGCCGAAACGCCAGCGATCAGGAGATCAAGAGCGCCTACCGCAAACTGGCGATGCAGTACCATCCCGATCGCAATCCCGATAATCCTGAGGCAGAAGAGCAGTTTAAGGAGTGCAGCGAGGCCTACGCCATACTTGCCGACACCGAGAAGCGCGCGCGCTATGACCGCTTCGGTCATGCAGGCGTGTCGAACAATGGCGGTGTCGGATTCGATCCGTCGGCGTTCACTGATTTTCAGGACATCTTTGGCGATCTTTTCAACTTTGGCGACATCTTTGGCGGCCGCGGAGGCCGCCGCTCGCGCGCACAGCGCGGCTCCGATAGGCGCGAAGACATTACGCTCGAGTTCGAGGAAGCGGTCTTCGGCGTCACCCGGCAGGTCGCGATCCGGCGGCTGGAAGAATGCGAAGTGTGCAAGGGAAGTGGCGCGGCTCCGGGGAAGGCTCCAATTGATTGCACGACTTGCGGAGGACGCGGGCAGATACGCTACCAACAGGGGTTCTTTGCGATTCAGCGGCCATGCAGCACCTGCCAGGGAACGGGCAAGCTGATTATCGATCCGTGCCCAAAATGCAAAGGGCAAGGACGTGTACGGCGCGAGCGTTCGGTCACAGTGAAGGTTCCCGCCGGCGTCGAAGACGGACAGCGCATGCTGTACTCGGGCGAAGGCGAAGCGGGTGTATTTGGCGGGCCATCCGGCGACCTGTACGTCGTGCTGCATTCGAAGGAGCATGAGTTCTTCGAACGTGACGGCAGAGATCTGCACTGCGTGGTGCCGATTTCCGTGGCGCAGGCAGCCCTGGGCACGGAGATCAAGATTCCTACACTTGAGGGCGAACATGTTCTTAGGGTTCCCGAGGGCACCCAGACGGACACAACCTTTAAGATCCGGAACAAGGGCGTCCCCGAGCTGAACGGGCGAGGGCGCGGAGATCAGTTCGTGCACCTGAAAGTCGAGACGCCGACGAAACTCACGAGACGGCAACGCGAGCTCCTGGAAGAGCTCGAGCAGACGCTTTCCGTTGAGAACAAGCCGGTGAGCCGTAGCTTGCTGAGCAAGATGCGCGAGATGTTCGGGTAATCAGCTCGTCTCCCTCGATCGTCCGGACAAATTTCTTGTACGACTGGTTTCGCATTTACGCGTGGTTTCTGCTGATTGTGACCGCGCTGCCCGCGTTGGCGCGCTTGGCAAGGCCGCGCGAGCTGGCGCAGATCATGCTGTTTCGCTACCAGAACCCCAAGCGCCGCAAGCGAGCGCGCATCGGCGGAGCTGTGTACCTGGCGCTGGCGTTCGTGGCAACGCCCGTCCTTTTGCGGTCTGGGTCACAGCACGAACGGTGGCTGGTGATGGCTCTCGTGGTGGGGGCGGTTTCGGCGATCGAGTTCTTCCTGAATAGCCGCACATTTGGCGAGGACGAGCTGGCGCGCCAGAACCGTATTTTCGGCGGCGTGTATGCTTCTATTGCAATCGCCGTTGCCTTGTTGCTTCGGACTCGATGACTCGCCGCCGCTGGATAGCCGATGAAGTGAACCATCGCCGTGCCGCTTTGGTCGGCGCACATGCTGCCCACCTGTCGCGTACGTTGCGAGCACGGGTTGGGCAGGAATTCGAAGTGGCCTGTGGCGATCGGGTGCGCAGGGCGATCATCGTGAGCCTGGACGATGAGCGGGTGGAATTTGAGTTGGGAGAAGAGATCGCCGTTTCCGCGCCGCTGCCGATCAGCTTGCTGCTCGCGGTATTCAAGTTCGATCGCATGGAGTGGGCGATGGAAAAGTGTACCGAGCTGAACGTCACGTCGATCCTTCCGGTGATTGCGCGACGCACCGAAAAGCACCTCGCCCAGGCCGCTGAGAAGCGGGTGGAACGTTGGCGGCGGATTGGACGCGAGGCGTCAGAGCAGGCGAGACGAGTGGCTCCTCCTGCGATTCGGGATCCGGTAAAGTTGGTCGACGCCCTAGAGGCCTCTGCCGAGCTGCGGGTTGTACTGGCAGAGACAGAACCTGAAGCGCACTTGTTCGATGTCCTCGGAGCGCGCGCTGACATTCGATCGCTTGCTCTGGCGATTGGACCCGAAGGTGGCTGGACGTGGGAGGAATTGGAACTCTTTGCGCAGGCCGGTTGGACTTCGGCGTCCCTGGGGACGACGATCCTGAGGGCTGAGACGGCTGCCATTGCCGCGCTAGCCTTGGCCCGTGCCGTAATCGACTGACCGTCCTGCTCGAGACACCGCACAGCCATTGCCCAGGTTTTCCTCAACAAAATAGGACTTTCCACAAGTATCGCAACCACAAGAGCTTGCGAGAGGTGGGGAGAAGGGCGATAATATGACTTTCGCTTTTTCTTCGACGCGAGGAATCGATGCCCTGGCAGCCACGAGGCTTCGAGCTTACCAGGCACCAGCAGGAGGCCGTCTATCACGTTGACGGACCCATCCTGGTGGTAGCCGGAGCCGGTACCGGCAAGACGACGGTTTTGGCCAGCCGAGTGGTCTGCCTTATCGAAGACAAAGTAGCTGATCCCAGCGAGATTTTGACGGTCACGTACACCCGAAATTCAGCGCGTGACCTGATGAAGCGTATTGCGTGTCTTTGGAAGGGCAAGGACGACCCCGATACCGTTTCCGAGGTGGTGGCCTCCGGACTGAAGATCGGCACCTTCCACGCGTATTGCTACAAACTGCTGCGGGAGGCCGGCGAGCGGTTCGCTCTGCTCGAGGATTCCGACCTGTACGTGCTCTTGCGCCATCGCCAGGAAGAACTGAAGCTCGATTACTACGTGAAAGCTGCTACTCCTGGACAGTTTCTTGAGGGCCTGAGTAATTTTTTTAAGCGCTGTCATGACGAGCTGCGCTCGCCCGACGACTATGACGAATACGTCGGCAAGCTCAAACGTAGGGCGGTTCCTCTGCCGCGAGTGACTCGGAGCGGTGATAGGGAAGCGATGCCGGATGAGGAGGTGCTGGGTCGTGCCGACGAGATCGCGCGCGTGTTCCGGTACGTCGAAAACTTGCTCGCGGCCGAGGACCTGGGAACGTACAGCCACGTGATTACCCGCGCGATTCAGCTGTTCGGCCACCCGAAGAATTCTGCGCACCTCCAGAGAGCGCGGCAGGGCGCCCGGTTCACGCTGATCGACGAGTTTCAGGACTCCAACGTCGCCCAGATTGAGCTCACTCGCCTGCTGGCCGGTGAGAAAGCAAACGTGTTCGCAGTTGGCGATCCGGACCAGGCGATCTATCGATTTCGCGGAGCAACAGCAGGTACCTTTGATCACTTCCTCAAGACGTTTGGGATCGAGCGAGTGAAGCGCGTCATGATGTCGGAAAACCGGCGATCGACGGATTTCATTCTGCGGTCAGCGCATTCCTTTATTTCGCACAATCCACAAATCACCAGCGTTGAGTTGCCCGAGGGCAAGCGTTGGGAACGCGAGCCCTTGCGGCATATGCGCAAAGACGAGCCGCACCCCGCTTCGCCGGTCTTGATCAGAGGATCAGAAGGCCTGGCCTCGGAGGCCACATTTGTCGCGGAGGAAATCGCGCGCATGCATGCAGGGGAAAAGCGTCGGTGGAGCGACTTCGCCGTGCTTTACCGCAATCATTCACACGGCTCTCGGTTGGCGGAAGAGCTGCTCGAGCGGAACATTCCGTTTCGTGTGACAGGCTTCGACCTGCTTCGGATTGCCGAGGTGCGCGACCTCGTGGCCACACTGCGCGCGGTAATCGGGGGAGACTCGGTGTCGCTCGTGAGGGTAGCTGCGCTGCCGGCATTCCAGATTGAGGGTGAGGAACTTCGTGCCGTGCTGGCGGCGTCAGAAAAGACATGTCGATTGGAGTCGTCTCTCGAGAAAGTTCCGGGCGGCTCCGAGGTGATCACGGCGCTGGCTGAGGTGCGACACTCCATCCAGCGGCAACAAAACAAGGCACTGGCTGCGTGTGGCCTTGCGCAACAGCAGTTGGGGATTCCGTTCACGGCTGACACCGAGGCATTCACACAATTTGTCGAGAGCTGGAGCCGCAAACCGCGGCAAATTTCCGGCGAGGGCACGCTCAGCGAATTCCTTGAATTCCTCGAGTACTTTACAGAAGGCGGCGGTCGAGTGACCGCGCCGGAAGACGACGACGGCGAAACGCCCGCAAGTCTCGAAATGGAGATCGGCGAAACCGCCGGCGCCAGGCACGGAGATGACGCTGTCCAACTTCTCACCGTCCATGCCGCCAAAGGCTTGGAATTCCCCGTGGTGTTCATACAGCGAGTGAAGCCGGGATCGTTTCCCCTAAATTACCGTGAAGACCTGGTCGAGTTTCCCAACCAGCTCCGAGATCGCGACACTCGCTTCGACGATCCGAACCAGGCGCACAAAGAGGAAGAGCGGCGGCTGTTCTATGTGGCGATGACGCGTGCCCAGGATGTGCTTTATATCTGCGCACAGAAGGGAAAAGGAAAGAGCGATCCAACTCCTTCCGGTGACGTGAGGAAGCTGATAGCGGCCAGTGCCAAGACGCTGAAGGGGTGCGTTGATTTCAAGTTGCTGCCGACGAGCGAAGTGGTCGCTGGGATCCATCGAACTGCCGAGCCGTCAACGCGCCTTGCGGATTGGATGAGATTGCCGGCATTGCCGCAAACCATGAAGCGAAGGCTCAGTGCCGGCGCTATCGAGCGCTACGAGCGGTGTCCGCTCAGCTACAAGCTGGAGCTGGAGTGGAAGCTCCCCGAGGAGCCTGCGGCCAGCATGCAGTATGGAGCCGCCATGCACTCCGCGCTCCTGATGTACTTCGACCGAGTGCGTAAGGGACGTCGGATGCCAGCGGAGGATGTGGTCCACTATTTCCTCGACGAATTCAGGAAAGCCAAGATCGAAGATGCGCTCCAGCGACACCTCTATGAGCGAGATGGCACCCAGCAGTTACAGACCTTCTTAGCCTCACCCGGGGCCGTACCTCACGGCAGAGTCGCCATGTTAGAGCACACCTTCCAGTGCGAGATTGCCGGAACTGGGCTTACAGGCCGCATCGATCGGGTGGACGAAACCGCTGATGGCTACGTCATCGTCGACTACAAGACAGGTAATCCCAAGTCCCAGGAACTGGCCGATAAGAGCTTGCAGCTTTCAATTTATGCGCTGGCGATGTCTAAGCGCGGTCTGGTGAAAGCGCTGATCTTTCAAAATATGGCCGACAACACCGCAATTGTCAGCCAGCGTTCGCCCGAGAGTCTGCAGAAGGCCGAAGCCAAGATCGAAACGGCCGCGGCAGGCATCGCGGAGGGTAGGTTCGAACCCACTCCGGGTACGCATTGCAACTGGTGCGGCTATCGCTCCATTTGTCCGGTGAAGGAACTGAAGCCAAGGCTTCAGACGGAGAATGCTGCTGATCGGAACCCCCAGCTGAGCTTCTGGGCGGAGCCCATACTGGCCAGAAAAAATTAGGGGACGCTTACGCGCCCCCCGGTGTGTGACTGGAAGAAGAGTTACTTCTTTTTCTTCTTCGCAGCTTTCTTTGCAGTCTTAGCCTTTTTCTTGGTTGCCATTTTCTATTCTCCCTTTTTCCACTGATCGTGGAAGGTTGCGACATCACATCATCGCAATTTGTTCTTTGTATAGAGTCAACGAAATAAATAGTCAAGAGAAAAACGCACGTTCGATTGCGCGACTCGAGGACGCGAATCGCCTCGCCCAACCGTATGTGCGGAAGATCTTCACGTGGACACGAATCAAATTCCTCGTCGTGGTTCTTGTCGTGTGCCCGGGACCCGCATGAATACTGGTGATTTTTCATCATCGAGAATGTGTCGTCGAAATCTCTGTCAGCCCGTGGGTTTCGGAATTCGGAGACGAGCTCGGTAAAGCGACGAAATCTGCGACCGAAAATTTTTTCGTCGGCGGGATGATTTTGTGTCGCAAAAGCGCTTTTGTGAGCGATCTAGACAGGGAAAAACGGCCGTAAGGCATCCCTCAGATAAGGCAACGGGCAAACGCCCCCAGCGGGCAACTCCCACATCACTTCAGCAAATGCAGTACCGCTCCACTGAATGCGTCGTGCCACGCGTGAGCGATCATTCCGGGTCGCAGGCTCTTGCGCCACCAAGCCAGCAATCCGAACATCAAGCCATAGATTCCGATCAAAATCATGCGCGGTCCGCCTTCGTAGCCGTGTGCTGCTCCAAAGATGACAGCCGAGATCAACACGCCGGCCACGATCGAACGAGTGATGCCCGCGAACTGACGCTGCAGGTATCCACGGAAAATGATCTCTTCCGAGATGCCCGCCGTCGCACTGACCGAGAACCAGATCAGCAGTTCCAGTGTCGTGTCGGGAATGAGAAACCCGAGCTGGCGGCGCATGCTATCGAACCTCCCGGCTTCGTCGAGGTGCATCAGCTTGGCCCCGACACCCAATACTGCAATCGCCGCGAGCCAGAAAGCGGACGCAACTACAAGATCGATCAGAACGTCCTCGACGTTGGCCCAGCGACCGCCGATCAGTTCACGTAAGGTTATCCGCTTGCGCACGCCGAGATAGACGAATGCGGTCAGGAGCCACTCCCACGACATGGTCCAGAGGTACTGCGCGATCTTGTCGACGCCGAGCGGATGCACACCGCGCGAGCCGCCGAGCGATGCACCAAGAAGGATGAACAGCACGATTCCCGTATGCCAGAGGGGAGCGAGAAGGCCTCGATCTTGCTGCGGAACGGCAGGCGCAACGCCCGATGTCTGCGAGTCGGGAAGCAATGTACGTCCATCTTATAATGAGAGGTTTACCATTCAGGCTGGAAAGGAGCAGGAAGCATGGCTCTCATGGAAGATGTTGTCCTCGTATCGGCGGTGCGTACGCCCATCGGTAAGTTTCAGGGATCGCTGTCGGATTTAACTGCGCCGCAACTCGGCGCGATCGTGGTGCGCGAAGCGGTGAAACGCGCGGGCATTGAGCCGGCGAGCGTGTCGGAATGCATCATGGGGAACGTTGTTAGCGCCGGGGTAGGGCAGAATCCGGCTCGCCAGGCGGCATTGGGCGGCGGACTGCCGTCCACGGTTGCGGCCATGACCATCAACAAGGTCTGCGGCTCGGGATTGAAGGCCGTAGCGCTGGGCCAGCAGGCAATCCAGACGGGGAATTCCGACATTGTCGTCGCGGGGGGCATGGAGAGCATGAGCAACGCTCCGTACCTTTTGCCGAATGCGCGGAAGGGCTACCGCTTGGGAGACGGCAAGCTGATCGATTCGATGGTGCATGATGGCCTGTGGGACATCTACAACGACTACCACATGGGCAACACCGGCGAGAACGTGGCCGAAAAGTACAAGATCACCCGCGAGGAACAGGATGAGTACGCTCTGAACTCGCATCGCAAGGCGCTCTCGGCGATCAAAGAATGCCGCTTCAAAGACCAGATTGTCCCGGTTGAACTGCCGTCGAAGAAGAAGGGATCTCAGCCCGAGTTTTTCAGCGTTGACGAATCACCACGCGAGGACACCAGCCTCGAAGTGCTGCGGTCTCTGAAGCCGGCATTCAAGAAAGACGGCACCGTTACGGCAGGTAATGCACCGGGCGTGAACGACGGCGCTTCCGCCCTTGTCCTGCTGTCTCGCTCGAAGGCAAAAGAACTCGGGCTTAAACCCATGGCGCGTATCGTGGCCCAGGCAACCAGCGGGCTGGATCCAGCGTGGGTGATGATGACTCCGGTGGAAACCGTTCGCCAGCTCTGGAACAAAACAGGCTGGAAGAGCGAAGACGTCGACCTGTACGAGATCAACGAGGCATTCTCGGTCGCCGCGATTGCAGTCACCCGCGAGCTGGGTCTCGACCTGAATAAGGTTAACGTGAACGGAGGCGCTGTGGCACTGGGACATCCCATTGGAGCCAGCGGTGCGCGAATTCTAACCACCCTGCTCTATGAAATGATCCGCCGAAACGTACACAAGGGCGTAGCTGCGTTGTGCCTCGGCGGAGGAAACGCCGTAGGAGTGGCGGTGGAACGGTAGCGTCCGGGGTTAAGCGGTTGAGCAATCAGTGATCCTTTGACTCCCTTGCTTTGGCGATCTCGTTTAGGATTTCGGCTGCAGGCTCCGACTCGCGCCAAGCCCAAACCAATGGGGCGCCAGTGAGACACCAGATGGGCGCTCACGCCCGCAAGACGTCTCAATTTACAAATCGTTACAAAGTGCACGGGGAGCAAATGTGCTCCCCTTTTCGTATCAGGATTGAGAGGTGGCTGCGGCTGCGCCGCCATTCAGCGTCGCCGCATCCAATAGGGTGCACATGAGTTCCTCGCCAGCTACTAAGGCTGTGTCAGCCGTTCGCACCGAGAATGTTCGACGCCACTATCCTATGGGTGAAAGTCTGATCCGGGCGGTCGATGGCGTCTCGCTCACGATTGAGCCGGGAGAATTCGTCGCCCTGTTAGGTCAGTCGGGCTCGGGAAAGTCCACGCTGTTAAACCTGCTGGCAGGTTTGGACCGTCCCACCTCCGGTTCGGTCTTGGTGCACGGTCGCGATCTGGCGAAGCTGTCGTCGGAGGAGCTGGCCGGCTATCGACAGAATGAAGTCGGAATGGTCTTCCAGGCATTTCACTTGATTGCGTCGATGACCACTGCCGAAAATGTCGAGCTGCCGATGCGATTTGCCGAAGTCGACCGTACGGAGCGAGCTCAACGCAGCCGCGAATCGCTGGAGCGAGTGGGGTTAGACAACCGCTTGGAGCACCGCCCATCCGAGCTTTCCGGAGGTGAGCAACAACGCGTGTCACTGGCGCGGGCGCTGGCGAACAAGCCTTCGTTGCTTCTTGCCGACGAGCCAACCGGCAATCTCGACAGCCGCACGGGAGAAGACATCCTCAACCTGATTCGCGATCTCTCTCTTTCACTCGGGATGACGGTCGTTATGGTGACGCATGAGCGAGCCCTCGCGGAGCGATTTGCCGAGAGGCTAATCTTCATGGCTGACGGCAGGCTGGTGAATGAGGAGGTGCGGGCGTGACTGGCTACGACCTCGTGGAGCTCGCCGTACGCAATCTTCGCCAGTCGAAATTGCGCAATGGCTTAACCACCATCGGTATTTCCGTGGGCGTGGCGTCGCTGGTGGCGATGCTGTCGCTGGGCGTCGGTCTGCAACAGATGGCCACGCGAAGGCTCGCCGGATCGGGCTTGTTCGATACGGTGTTCGTGACCTCACGCCAGGATTTTCGCGGTTTTGACCGTGAGGATGACGCCAAGACCTCGCATCCCGAGCAGGCGCCGATCCTCGATGAGCTCGCGCGCCAGAAGATCACGAAGCTAGCTAACGTCACAGAGGTTGAGCCGGAAATTCGCGTCATGGGCGAGGTCGTGTCGGGAGGCGAAACCCACTTCGGCTTTGTTGCGGGACTGCCGATGTCGGCCCGCGTCAACGAGGCCTTCGACAATCTGCAGGGCAAGTTCTTCTCCACGAATGAGGCCGACGAGGCGATCTTGCTCACCGACTTCGCCAAGGAACTGGACCCGAAGAATCCGTCAGCCTTGATTGGCCAGGGCATCACGCTGCGCTACGGCGAACGGCAGGCGTTGCCGCAAGATCCATCTGGCCGGCCAGCGATCGCGGGGGAAGAGAATACCGCCAATAACGGGGATGATTACGGTTTTTCAGTAGTACGCAAATTGCAAAAACTGCGCGTAGTCGGCCTCATCGATTCCGAGCCTTATGGCGGAATGCGGACGGTTTCGCGTGGCCGCATATTTCTGCCGGTAGGCACGACCGAGCGGCTGAATATGGCGCAGTTCACCGATATGCGAAGTTCGTTGCGCGGCGCGAGCACCAAGTCCTACATGACGCTTACGGTACGCGTGAAAGATCCGGGCAAAGTTGCCGCAGTGCAAGACGCGATCAGCCAAATGGGTTTCCGCACGTTTTCTGTGCTCGACGCAACCAAAAGCTTGCGGCGGTTCTTCACCGTGCTTGACCTGTTTCTAGGAATCTTCGGCTCACTGGCCCTGGCGGTCGCGACCCTGGCAATCATCAACACCCTGGTCATGGCGGTGCTCGAGCGGCGTCGCGAGATCGGAGTCATGAAAGCAATTGGGGCCAGCGACCAGGACGTAAAGCGACTCTTCTTCACCGAAGCCGGCGCCATGGGATTTCTTGGCGGAGTACTCGGGATCCTGCTCGGACTCGCCATCGGAAAAGGCATTAACTTCGGAACCGCAATCTACCTGACGCGGCGACAACTTCCCGCAGAAGCCGTGTGGTCGATGCCGCTATGGCTGGTCGGAGCGGCCATCGTCTTCTCGATTGTCGTGAGCCTGGTGGCCGGACTTTATCCTGCCGGCCGAGCAGCGCGACTCGACCCGGTCGAAACGCTGAAATACGAATGACACGACCACGGCAGGCACTCCTCAAACCGACAGTCCGTTTCGCACTCTGCCTGCTTGCCGGGGCACTAGCTCCCGCCGCACATGGCCAGGGTAGGGCCGAGTGCGCAACCTTCCAATCAACCATACTGGCGCGTTCCGTTCGTTATTGTGCGTTTCTGCCAGCCAGCTTCGACACCGACAAGACGAAGCAATTTCCCGTGCTGTATTACCTGCACGGTCTGGGGGACAACGAACAGTCGCTGCTCAACACCGGTGGTTGGGACCTGATCGAAGACCTGCGCCGCACGGGCAAAGTCGGCGATTTCGTCGTGCTTGCACCCAACGGCGGCCACACGTTCTTCATGAATTCCGCCGACGGCAAGATTCGCTACGAGGATTTTCTGACGAAAGAATTCATGCCCCAGATGGAAAAGAAGTACCGTGTTGCCTCGACGCGTGCCAAACGTGGTGTCACAGGCGTCTCCATGGGCGGCTTCGGAGCGCTTCGCCTGGCGTTCAAGTATCCCGAGCAAATCGGAGCCGTCAGCGCGCAAATGCCTGCCCTGCTCGCCGAGGTCCCGCAGGACTCTGTCGCGGGGGGTTCCCCCGCCTCGATGCTCGGCGATGTCTTCGGAAACCCTATCGACGTCCCGTTTCTCGAGCGGAATAGCGTCTTCTATTTCGCCAGGATCGATCCTGCGCCTGAACTCCGGCGCATCAAGGTCTACTTCAACGTCGGCAATAACGACGACTATGGCTTCGAGCAGGGTGCGCAAAAGCTGCACCGATTGCTCGATTCCCGCGGCGTAGCGAATGAATTCCATATCTATCCCGGCCGTCACGATCCGCAATTCGCGATTCGACACTTCCCAGAGGTCGTCGAGTTTCAATGGAATGCGATGGCAAAGTAGTGATTGTTAGAAGCTGCAGAACGCGCCGCGGCCGAAGGCAACTTACTTTTCGAGGTACACAAGGACTTCCCCGCAGAAGTAGCGCAGTGGCCGAAGGCGGAGGATCTGCTGATCCAATGAGCTGAGAGCTTGCCACAGTGGGCGCGGTTCGAGTTCCGCGTGCCACTCCATGCGAGGCAACTTTGCCAGCCGCTTAAGCATGTAGAACAGATGGCGCTTTTCCAGTTGCACCTGAGGGAATCTCCGGCAGAACCTGAGAATTTCTTGCTCGGTCAGGTGCGCGTCGCCTGCATCCGAATGCTCCGAAGTAAACCTGCGTGCAAAATTGATCAGCGGATTGTCCCAGAGGGTCTCGTGAAAAACCGCTCTGCCGCCGGACCTCAGCACACGAAACAGATGCGCATCGGCTTCGGGATACTTGATCACGTGGTGCAGAACGCCGAAGCCGACCACCAGATCGAAGAAGTCATCCGGATAAGACAGCCGAGCGGCGTCCATTTCGAGGAATTCGGCGGCGAGCCCATATCGCCGCGCCGCCTGATTCGCAGCCTCGATAGCGGGCTGCGACAAGTCGAATCCCCAGACCTGCGCGCCGTTCCGGCTCAGATAGAGTCCGAGATTGCCATAACCGCAGCCATAGTCGAGCACGCGCAAGCCGCGCACATCTCCGATGGCATCGATGGCTTCTCGTCGCGCGTCACCCCACCAGCTCCATCCTCCGTCCGAAAAGCGGGAGATTTGCCCCTTCACAAAGATATTCAGGAAATCGTCCAGCGATTCCGGGTATGCAGATGCGGCGTGGGCATCGTAGTGCGCGTCATGCCATTTGCGTTCAGCGTTCCTAACACCGTCGACACTTCTATTGCTCCCAGCCACGGCCATCACTTGAATTCTATTCTGCCCGATTTAGCAGGTGGGCTGCTGACCGGAGTGGCTCTACGGCGATTCGCCCCCATGGTGCGCTTGACGGCTTCCTACCCTACATCGATTGCGCCCGGAATGTCGATCATGCGTTCCAGGGCAATGGCTAGTCCGAAGTAGAAGTAAAATATCATCGCAACCGATTCTTCGCCGAGGTTGTAGTGAAACAACGATGTGAACGAGAAGGCGATCAGCCCTGCCAAGGCGCCCACAGCGACGACCAATGCGAACCGGCTATAAGCGCGCGACCTCAAG
>Ga0306922_10000585_pt1 | contig 30874 bp, 26 predicted proteins | sample sta12Cox44000082_FD_203758 | JGI IMG/M metagenome (GOLD analysis project Ga0306922, IMG submission 203758) | Lab enrichment of tropical soil microbial communities from Luquillo Experimental Forest, Puerto Rico - statoxic.12C.oxic.44.000.082 (v2)... | ecosystem: Environmental > Terrestrial >... | reverse complement strand
AAGCTACTCACTTGGGCGTCGTCTTGAGCGGGTCCGTAGGGGCCTCAGCGGTGACGAACGGTACAAGGCAACCGCTCGGGCAATTGAGCGCCGGCGATACATTTGCCGAAGCAGCGTTGATGACAGGCAATCCATTACTGGCAGACTTCTTCGCCGAGTCGCACTGCGAAGTTTTGCTTATTCCGGTATCGCTCTTTCAATCGATCATCGTCGCCGAGCCGGGCGCAGTGCGGCACATTTCAAGGACAATCGCCGATCGGACAAGAATGCTCGCGGCTGATCCGGTCAAAACGAAGGCTGCGCTTCAGCAGGGCAATGACCCGTACGGGCTCATGCTGAAGGGCGAGCGGCCGGAGAAAATTCTCGTGATCAATGTTGGCTCTTCCTCGCTGAAATATTCATTTTACGACACGACCGATGAATCACGCCACGCCAAGGGTCTTGTCGAACGCATCGGTCTGAAGAGCACTCGACTCAAGCATCGCGGACCAAAAGGCGAAGTGAAACGCGACTTGGAAAACGCAGATCACGCGGCCGCATTTAAAGCTATGGTCGCGGAACTCACTTCGAAAGAGACCGGAGTCATTAGTAGTGCGTCTGAAGTGAGCGTCGTCGCGCATCGCGTTGTTCATGGCGGCGAAAAATTCACAGAAGCCACGCTCCTGAATGATGAGCTGCTCGCGGAGATGGAGAAGCTCAATCCGCTGGCGCCACTACATAATCCGGTGATTATCACCGGCATTCGCCAAATGCGGAAGCTCTTTCCGGCGGTCCCGCACGTCGGTGTGTTCGACACTGCGTTTCATCACACGCTGCCGGCGTACGCATTTCTCTACGGACTACCGTACGAGTTTTACGAAAAGAAAGCGGTCCGTCGCTACGGTTTTCACGGCACATCGCATAACTACGTCGCACTCCGGGCCGCCGAATTCCTGAAGCGAAGGCCTAACGAATTACGCCTTGTAAGTTGCCATCTTGGCAACGGAGCGTCCATGTGCGCGGTGAATCACGGACGTTCCGTAGACACGACAATGGGTTTCACGCCGCTGGAAGGATTAATCATGGGAACCCGCTGTGGCGACCTTGACCCGGGTGTCCTCGCGTTCCTGGAACGTGAAAAGAAATTCTCTGCTTCAAAGAGTGAGGAAATCCTGAACAAGAAAAGCGGCTTGCTCGGGTTGTCAGGTGTATCGAGCGACATGCGCGAGGTTCTTCGAGCAGCCGATCAGGCTCATCAACGCGCGTTGATCGCGCTCAAGGCGTACTGCTATCGCGTTCGGAAATACATAGGCGCTTACGTCGCCTCCATGGGGGGACTCGACACCGTGATTTTCACCGGCGGCGTCGGCCAGGGCAGCGCTGTGGTTCGCGCGCTGGCTTTGCAAGGGTTGGAGTGCATGGGCATCACGCTTGACGGGACGCGCAACCAAGGCGCGCGCGGCGACGAAATAACTCAAATCTCGAGTGACGATTCGAAAGTGACGGTGCTCGTCGTGCCGACAGATGAAGAACGCATGATGGCGCGCGAAGCGTTGCGCGCGCTAAGCCGTTCCTACATCACCCGCGTGTTAGAAGCGCAGAAGCAACAGCCGTTTCTGGTCGAGATCTCGGCGCACCACATTCATCTCACCCAGGAACACGTCGAAGCGTTGTTCGGCAAAGGACATCAACTCACGAAGCACGCCGACCTCTCACAGCCGGGTCAATACGCCTGCAAAGAACAACTCACGATCGTTGGGCCAAAAGGTCGCATTGAACGTGTTCGCATCCTTGGACCCACGCGCAAATACACGCAGGTTGAGATTGCGATGACCGAGCAATTCAAGCTCGGGATTCATCCTCCAATCCGCGAAAGCGGGGACATCGCGGACACGCCTGGTTGTGTCCTTGAAAGTCCAACGGGCAGCGCCAAGATCGATCGCGGAGTGATCTGCGCGTTGCGCCACGTTCACATGAGCCCCGAAGACGCGCTTCGTTATGGAGTCCGCGATAAATCGTTTGTGCGCGTACGAATCCACGGAGATCGCGAACTTGTTTTCGGCGACGTGCTGGTGCGAGTGGACCCGAACTTCAAACTCGCCATGCACATTGACACCGATGAAGGAAACGCGGCAAATGTAAAGACCGGCGCGCAGGGCTACATCGAGGCAATTCAGAGCGAGGGATATCAAAGCAGCTAAGAAATTGAACGGAGACAGACAGAAAAAATCTAACCAGCAAGAACCACCATGAACAAAAAATCCGCAGCAGACAATGACAACTTGTTCCCGGAATTACCCGGGGACTCAAATCTCTCAAAAAATATCGATCGCCGGACATTCATTATTCGCAATGCCGTAATCGGTGCGGCCGCCGCGATGACCGGAACCGTTTGGACGCCCGAGGCCCGAGCCAAACAAGCGGCAAAGGAAGCGGGGGCCAAACCAAGTGGTAAACCAGCTGTAACTCCGCTCTCTCCGGACTTATACGTCGTCAAGGAATCCAAAGGTCCCGTGATGACTGTGGCGGATGAATTCTACAAGGTGGGGCCCGGTCCTTCGAGCTCGCACACGATTGGACCGATGCGAATCACTTACGACTTCTACCAACGCTGCACGAAATTGCCGGCTGATCAGCTCGCCAAGGCCACTGGCCTCAAAGTGCATTTGTTCGGCAGTCTCAGCGCCACTGGCAAGGGGCATGGCACCGAGCGCGCCGCACTGGCAGGCCTGTTAGGCAAAGAACCGGCCACAGTCGATCCCCTGTTCCTCGACGCGATGAAAGAGAAACCGGACCAGACGTACCCGTTGCAGCTGGGAGATAAAACTTTCAATCTATCGCTGGCGGATATCGTCTACGACGCAACCAAGGGCAATTTCCCGCACCCGAACACGATGACGTGCAAGTTAATGGGCGGGGACAAGCCCATTTACGAGCTGGAATATTACTCAGTCGGCGGCGGGTTCATCGAATGGAAAGGCTATCAGCCTCCGAAGAAGGGGCAACCGAAGTATCCGTACGCCACAATGAAGGAACTGCGTGAGCACGCAGAGAAAAACAATCTCTCCGTAGCGCAGCTGATCATGGCAAACGAAGTGGCTGTGTCCGGCAAAACCGAGGAACAAGTCAACGCGTTCCTCGACAAAATCGCGAACGCGATGCTTGCGACAGTAAAGTCGGGATTATCGGTGAAAGAAGGCGTGTTGCCTGGCCCAATTAAACTGCATTCCAAGGCGGCAACCGTTTGGGAGCGTGCCCAGGACGAAAAGTACGAAAGTGATCGCGCGATCGCGATGGTCGCGGCCTGCGCGCTCGCTGCGTCTGAGGAAAACGCGCGGGGCCACCTGGTCATTACTGCGCCGACAGGCGGTTCAGCCGGCGTGATGCCGGCGGTTGTGTACGCGTTGGTGAATAGCAAACGGGCAGTGCCAATGGAAAAAATTCGCGAGGGCCTGCTGGCAGGTCTCGCGATTGGCTACTTGTGCAAGCACAACGCCACCCTTGCCGCGGCTGAAGGTGGGTGCCAGTCGGAAATCGGCGTTTCGTCGGGTATGGCTGCGGCATTAATCGCTCAGGTTTTTGATAGCTCGCCGCAGGTGATCGAGAACGCAGCTGAGTCCGCAATCGAGCATCACCTTGGAATGACATGCGATCCGGTCGCGGGCTACGTGCAGATTCCCTGCATCGAGCGCTGCGCGTTCGGTGCGGTCAAAGCTTGGACCGCCTACATGATTGCGACGAACGAGATCGGATGGCGTCATCGCGTTGATCTTGATACGACGATCAAGACTTTGGCCGACACCGGCAAAGACATGAATGCGAAATACAAGGAGACGAGCGAAGCCGGTTTGGCTCAGAACCTCACCCTTTGCTGAAAATCATCCGAGAACGGAGTATCGGTAGCCAATGGAAACACAGGTTGTAACAAAGCCGGCAAAAACATCGGCCGAGAGAAAAGCCGTAACGAAAGAACCCGATACGAAAGAAGCGTGGCGCGGATTCAAACCCGGCTTGTGGCAGCGCGACATTAATGTGCGGTGGTTTCTTCAACAGAACTACACGCCCTACGATGGCGATGATTCTTTCCTCGCACCCGCAACCGAACGCACGAAACGCATCTGGAAAAAACTGGAAGACCTGTTCGTCGAGGAACGCAAGAAAAGCGTGCTCGACGTTTCGCTGATCCCGAGCTCGATCACCGCGCACGCGCCGGGTTACATCGACAAGGAAAACGAAGTCATTGTGGGACTTCAGACCGATGCGCCGTTGAAGCGCGCGATTATGCCGAACGGCGGCTGGCGAATGGTGCTGAGTTCTCTCAAAACCTATGGCTATGAAGCGCCCAAATCGGTGGTGGACGCGTTCACCAAGTATCGCAAAACCCATAACGACGGCGTATTCGATGCTTACACTGCGGACATTCGTGCGTGTCGCAGTTCCCATATCCTCACGGGATTGCCTGACGCCTACGGCCGGGGACGCATCATCGGGGACTATCGCCGTGTGCCCCTGTACGGTGTAGCGCGGTTGATCAAGGAAAAGGAGAGTGAAAAAGCCGCTCTCGATGCGGAGATGTCAACGGAGAGTATCATTCGAGACCGGGAAGAATTGAGCGAGCAGATCCGCGCCCTGAAAGAATTGCAGGAAATGGCGAAGAACTATGGCTTCGACATCTCTGGCCCAGCCCGCAACGCAAAGGAAGCGGTGCAATGGCTCTACTTCGCTTATCTCGCCGCTGTAAAAGAACAGAACGGCGCGGCGATGTCGCTAGGCCGGGTCTCAACGTTTCTCGATATTTACTTCGAGCGCGATCTCAAGGAAGGCACGCTCACCGAATCGCAGGCGCAGGAACTCATTGACGATTTTGTGATTAAACTCCGGATCGTTCGTTTTTTACGCACACCGGAATACGACGAACTTTTTGCTGGCGACCCAACCTGGGTCACGGAGTCGATCGCAGGAATGGGTGACGATGGACGGCCACTGGTGACGAAAACCAGCTTCCGTTTTCTGCACACACTTTACAATCTGGGACCTGCGCCAGAACCGAATCTCACGATCTGGTATTCGCCGCGGCTGCCGGATGATTTTCGCAAGTTCGCCGCGAAGGTCGCCATCGACACCAGCGCGTTACAATTCGAGAGCGACTCGCTTATGCGCAGCGCGTGGGGCGACGATGGCGCAATCGCCTGCTGCGTTTCGCCAATGCTCATGGGAAAGCAAATGCAGTTCTTCGGCGCACGCGCGAATCTCGCCAAGTGTCTGCTTTACGCCATAAACGGCGGACGCGACGAACTCAGCGGAAAACAGGTCGGGCCGAAAGTCGATCCTGTTAAGGCCGACTATCTGGAGTTTGATGACGTCGCCGCGAAGTTCGAGGCGATGATGGAATGGCTCGCGGGGGTGTACGTGAATGCGATGAACGTCATCCATTACATGCACGACAAATATTCATATGAACGAATCGAGATGGCACTGCACGATTATGCGCCGGTGCGAACGATGGCATTTGGCATCGCCGGCTTGTCTGTCGTAGCCGACAGCTTGTCGGCTATTCGCTACGCGCGCGTGAAAGTAATCCGCGACGAGACAGGACTGATTGTCGATTACCAAACCGAAGGCGAATTTCCGATGTTCGGTAATAACGACAATCGCGTGGACCAACTCGCCGCGACTGTTGTCTCCATGTTCATGAGTAAGCTGCGCAAGCATCCTACGTATCGCAACGCGATCCATACGCAGTCAGTTTTGACCATCACGTCAAATGTCGTTTACGGTAAAGGCACCGGCAACACGCCCGACGGACGCCGCAAAGGAGAACCGTTTGGGCCGGGTGCGAATCCCATGCATGGACGGGACTCGCACGGCATCATGGCGTCAGCTGCGTCGGTCTCAAAGATTCCATATCGCGACGCCGCAGACGGAATTTCCCTGACGACTACCATGGTGCCAGAGGGTTTGGGCCGCACGTCGGAAGATCAGGTTAACAATCTCGTCGGCGTATTGGATGCGTTCTTCGGCGCGACTGGGTATCACATGAACGTGAATGTGCTGAATCGCGCGATGCTGCTCGATGCGGTGGAGCACCCCGAAAAATATCCATCACTCACCATACGCGTTTCCGGTTACGCGGTGAACTTTGTCCGGCTCACACGCGAGCAGCAGATGGATGTGATCAATCGCACCTTTCACGGCGCGGCGTAATTTACCACTATGAAGCTGGAAGCGATGCCGCCGACAGCTCCGCCGATCGGCAGTCCGTTCGATCTACGCGTTGGGGTCAGCGAGAAAGTCGACGAAACTGACATTCGGTCAGCGATGGAGAGCGGGGAGTGGGGATTTATCCATTCATTCACGACTGGATCAGCCGTCGACGGTCCAGGCGTGCGCATCGTCGGCTGGCTAAGTGGTTGCCAATTTCGATGCGTCTTCTGCCACAACCCGGACACATGGAAAGTGGTGAACGGCACACCGGTCCGGCTCGAGCGCGCTGTGGAAGTCGTAAGTCAGTATCGCCAAAGTCTGCGAACGATGAAAGGCGGCCTGACCATTAGTGGTGGCGAGCCGCTGATCCAATATCGATTTCTTTCAAAATTATTTCCCGCAATTCACGAGCGTGGAATCCACACAACGCTCGAAACGAATGGTTATCTGGGTGCGCGGCTCACGGATGATGATCTTGCCTCGATCGATCTTGTGATGCTCGGACTGAAAGCGATAGAACCTGATTTGCACAAACGGTTGACAGGAATGGACACCAAACCCGTTCATGCATTCGCGCGTCGACTCGCGGCGCGAAAACATCCAGTCTGGATTCGCTTCGTGATCGTGCCGGGCTGGACTGACAACATGGACGAAGTAGATCGCATGGCTGAATTCGCAGCCAGTTTGGGAAACGTGGAGCGCGTCGACGTACTACCGTTCCATCAAATGGGTCGTTTCAAATGGGAGAAGCTCGGGATGGATTACCAGATGCGTGACGCCCAACCTCCATCACGCGAAACGATGAACGAAGCGATTTCACGTTTTCGGGCGGCCGGGTTGAACGCAGTTTGAGACAGAACTTCGCGACATGAGTTCGAAGCTCCCGGTCGCGGCCATCGGTGCGTGGTTACTCGTCGCGCTTTATTACTTTTATCAGTACGCGCTGCGCTCGTCACCGAGTGTGATGATGCCGCAACTGACCGAAGCATTCGGTGTGAACGCGCTCGGCGTTTCGGCGATCGTTGGGATGTTTTATTACGGCTATTCGCCGTTTAGCCTCGTCGCCGGCGCTTCGATGGATCGTTTTGGCGCAAAGCGAGTCATCCCAATCGGCGCCGCCGTTGTTGGAATCGGTGCGCTGATGTTCGGCAGTGGAAACGTGGCTCTTGCAAACATTGGACGGTTCCTGCAAGGCGCCGGCGGCGCCTTCGCCCTTATCGGCGCTGTTTATCTGATCACAAGAAATTTTCCCGCTTCAGTCGCCGCTTCATTCATCGGCGTAACACAGATGTTTGGCATGGCCGGCGGATCAGCCGGCCAGTTTCTCGTCGGACCAATCATCAAAGGGGGGCTGTCGTGGGATCGATTCTGGATTTATACTGGTGTTCTCGGTCTGCTAATCAGCGGAGTGCTGTTGATTCTTCTGCCGAAGGAAACTCCAAAGGCGATCCCGAGCGGAGCCGGCGCTTTCGCGACATTGCTACGTTCGTTGGGAAAGGTTTTTCGAAATCCCCAATCGTATCTGTGCGGTTTTATTTCGGGTTTGCTCTTCATTCCGACCACCATCCTTGGGATGACATGGGGTGTGCGTTTTCTGCAGGAGGCGCGTGGCCGTGAGTACGAAGCGGCTGTGACGCTCGCGGCCACTGTGCCTTTGGGTTGGATGATCGGTTGCCCGCTGCTCGGGTTCATCTCGGATCGACTAGGTCGTCGCAAGCCAGTGATCTTCGGTGGCACAATCATGCTGTTGGCCGTGGTCGCCTGGGTTCTGTTCGGCAATCCGGATATTCTGCGCGGTCACTCAGTTGGAATTCTCATGGGGATTGCATCCGGTGCGGCAATGTTGCCTTACTCTGTTATCAAGGAAGCGAACCCACCGGAATTGGGAGGGACGGCGACCGGAGTGATCAACTTCATCAATTTTACTTTTAGCGCATTACTCGGTCCGGTATTTGGGGCACGACTTGTGGAAATCCCTGAAGGCGACACCGGCCTTGCCTTGGCGCACTACCAAGCCGGTTTCAAGCCATTGCTCTATGGAATAATCGTGGCGTTGATCCTCACCGTTTTCCTGAAGGAAACCGGACCGGCAACTAAGAAAACGTGAACTAATTTTCTCCACTTCGAACAATCGCAGTGACCCTTGAATCAAATCCATTCTGTTGTAATGACATTTCAGTTTTTTATTAACCTATGAAGTTCCTAACCGTTCTTGCCGTTTCCGTCGGACTTCTCACCGCCTCTCAGGCGATGGAGAAGCCATCGTTTCACACCAAAGGCACGCCCACCGGAAAACCGACCGGAACGCTCAAACCGGGCGAGTACTGGTGGAATCCGCAACTCTCGCCCAGCGGACCGGTGGTCGTGCTGGTGAGCATTCCGCAGCAGACCATGCACGTCTATCGCAATGGCGTCCTCATCGGTCGCACAACGGTGAGCACGGGCTCGAAAGGCCATGCCACGCCCGGCGGTGTGTTTAGCATTCTCGAAAAGAAATCGACGCACCGTTCCAAAAAATACGACAACGCGCCGATGCCTTACATGCAGCGGCTCACATGGAGTGGCATTGCCATGCACTCCGGACAACTGCCCGGTTATCCCGCGAGCCATGGCTGCGTCCGCTTGCCTTATGATTTCTCACAGTTGCTCTTCAATGCGACGGCGAATGGCGGGACGGTTGTGGTCGGTGACGGCAAAACGCCAACGCCGCATCTCGCCTCGAATCCCGGTCTGCTACTGGCGCCGAAAGATTTTTCTCCGGAAATGGTCCGTCGTCTCGCGAAGGACGAGTACGACTGGCGCCCTGAGCGCAGTCCTGAAGGCCCGATCACGATCGTGCTTAGCTCAGCCGATCGCGCGCTCTACGTTTACCGCAATGGCAACCCCATCGGGCGCGCCGCAGTTGAGATTAATGGTCGTGGCCTGAGCGGACGCGACCGTCTCGGCAGCCACGTCTTTACATTACTCGAAGGGAGCACGGGCAAGCCGAGTCAGCTTGCGCCCGGGCACGAAGCCGGCAGATGGATGCGTGTGAGTAGCGCAGGTCGCCCGGTCGAAGCAGAGCAAGTAGCTTCGAGAATTAGATTCAACACCGAGTTTGCTCAGAAGCTCGCCGACGAGATTAAACCCGGCACAACAGTCATTGTCACAGATCAGCAAGTAGTGCGAAATCCAGTCGCTGACTCCACCTATTTCGCAGCCCAGTAAATCATGCGCATGCGCGGGCTTCTGACCGGCTTGGGTGCCGTGCTCATTCTCAGCGGTTGCGCGACCAGTCGCTACGCAGAGGTCCGGCATAAGAGGCCGAAATTGACGGGGCCGCGCGGCCCCGAACCGCTCGCTTCCGTTGAGCAATCCCTCGCAAAAGCGATGCATGAAGCGGGAGGAGAGCCGATCCAAGCGCTGAATGATTGTTTGGATGCGCTGCAATCCGCATCGGACGTACTGAAGCGCCATCCTGGCAACGCGACAGCCACTCGCGATTACAATTTTGGCGTCAGTCGCATTTTTCAGATCATCCAGCACGCGAAGATCGATCCCTGGAGCAAACCGCTTACCGTTCCCGGGCATCACGGCGAGTACACGCTGACATATAAACCTGATCCAAGACCCGAGTGGAACCCGGCGCTTTATGATTTCACGCCCGCTGACGAATTCGATGTGGGCGGCAAATATGTCAAGGAACACACCACCCGAGATGGCATTGGGGCTCCCATCGTTGCGGTGGAGCGAGAGGAAAACAAAAACGCGCGCGGGGGCGCCGCGCCGTCACGGATTTACCGCACTGTTAGTGTGATCGCGCAGTTTCAGGGTCGCCGATGCGTGCTCGAATTTTTCGATCCCCTCGATCAGGAGACAGTCAGTTTTTATGGCCGCACCGTGCCGCTCGCAGCTGATTTCACTGTGCCGTTAGCGGTGATGCTCCAGCAGACCGAACCCGCAAAGCACGAGTTATCGCGCGTTCTTAATCCGGAGAAATATGCACAGACCGCAAGGATTGAGCGGCTTCAGCCTTTCAACCCGAACAAAACGGTCGTCCTCGTGATCCACGGTCTCAAGGATTCGCAGGCGACGTGGACTCCGATGATTAACAAACTGCGCGGTGATCCCGTCATCCGAAAACATTACCAGTTCTGGTTCTATAGTTACCCGAGTGGTTATCCCTTTCCGTATTCTGCGGCGATCCTGCGCCGGGAACTCGATGAGGTAGAGAAACAGTTTCCCCACCTCAAACCGATGGTGGTAATCGGTCACAGCATGGGCGGCTGTATCAGCCCGTTACTGTTGACAGATAGTGGGGACAAGATGTGTAAGGAAATTTTTGGCCGCTCGTTCGACGAAGTGCCGCTGTCACCCCATGTGCGCGAATATTTTCGCCAGGAACTTTTCTTTAAGCACCGGCCAGAGATCGGCCGCGTCATATTTATCGCGGCGCCATTACGCGGCAGCAACATGGCAGCCGGATTGCTTAGCAGCCTTGCGAACATGCTTATTCACGAGTCCACATCAAGCAGTCAGGCCAGCGAAGAGATGCTTCGCGCTACGAACACGATGGAGCCCGAGCTCAGACCGATGCGCCGCGCCAACAGCGTGGATAGTTTGTCACCCAAGAGCCGGTTTCTACACGCGATGAACGACATTCCGATAACGCCAGGTGTTGCCTATAACACCATCATTGGTGACCGTGGGCGCGGTGATTCACCGAATTCCAGCGATGGAGTTGTGCCGTATTGGAGTTCGCATATGAAGGGTGCACAGAGCGAAGACATCGTTCCATCCGACCACAGCGCGCACCAGAACCCGCAAGCGATCGAAGACGTCCTGCGCATCCTCAAGAGATATGCGGACTAACGATCGGAGAAGGGCACGTACGACGAAAGTCTAATAGGTTTTTCTCACGAACACTGTACGATTTTTGCCTGCAACGCTGGGAGTATTGCTCGTATGGACTTGAAATCTGCAATCGGTCGAACAACATCGGGCTTTACAATGAAAACCCAACACTCGGCAACGCAACCTGCGGCTAACGCGCCCCGGCGTCGCCACGGACGTTTCGCTGCACTCATCGCGCTCGCGTTTCTGGCGTTCACATCTAGCGCTCACGCCTCGATTTTTCAGGGCGAAACGCTCGACGCAATCGCCAATGGTATCTCGTGGGTCGTGCTCATCATCGGACCGATTATTGGCATCGTCGCCTTTTGGATGGTACACATCCTTCCGGAAAAAATTGCGGAAAAGAAAAAGCATCCACAGGCCAAGGCAATTCAGTGCGTATGTCTGCTCTCGCTTTGCTTTGGCGGATTGCTCTGGCCGTTTGCGTGGCTCTGGGCTTACACCAAGCCCGTCCTGCACAAGATGGCTTACGGCACGGACGTGGACGAAAGTCATGGACACGGCGAAAAGCCTGTCGATGAGGCGCACGCCAAGTCTACCGCGGCAACTACGAGGAGCTGACGATGGAACTCATTCTTCTGATCATCTACTCGGTCATCGTCTGGCTGATCTTTTTCAAGTTCAAGCTGCTGCCGTGGAACATCACCAGCCAGGTAATCGTCGTCACCATCCCGATCATCGGGCTGACCATCCTGATCCTCTTCATGAACATCTGCGCGCCGTCTTCGTCCGACGTGCTGGCCCAGAATTATGTGATCCCGATTGTGCCGCGCGTGACCGGTCAGGTCACCGAGGTGCCTATTGAACCAAACCGGCCGATCAAGAAAGGTGATGTGCTTTTCAAGATCGACCCGGTGCCTTTCGAGGCAGCAAAGAACGCTGCCGAAGCCACACTGCAGGGGGCGAAGGATCAACTCAACAACGCCGCGAACAAAAAAGCCTCCCTGACTCCGCGGATCGACTTGGCGAAAAAACGCGTCGAGCAATTCACTGCCCTGTCCGCGGCTGGGGCCGGGAAGCGGGCCGACCTCGAGCAAGCCCAAAGTGACCTCGCCAATCTCCAGAGCGAATTCCTCGCCGCCGACGCCACGGAATCGCAGGCCAGAGCGCAGATCAGCAAGTCGGAAGCGGACCTGATCAATGCCAAATTCGACCTGGACGGCGCCACGCACCTCGCGCCGGCGAATGGTCGCGTGGCGAATCTCGCGCTGCGCCCAGGCGTGCGCGCCACGCAGTTTGCGACCATGCCGGTGATGAGCTTCATCGACGAAGACGATCCGTGGATACTCGCCTTTTTCCGCCAGAACGAGTTGCGGTATATCGAGCCAGGGAACGAGGCAGAAATCTATATGGGGATGTACCCGGGCCGCATCATCAAGTGCACAGTGGACACCATTCTGTGGGCTACGGCCCAAGGCCAGCTGCCGATCAGCGGAAACCTGCCTAACACGCCACCGGTAACTGCTCCGGAACAGCGCATCGCAGTGCGGCTCCTCCTTGCGGAGAAGGACCGCGACACATTCCTCGCCGCCGGCGCGCGCGGCGGTGGGGCGATTTACACGAACCATGGCAAGATGATCCATATCGTCCGGAAGGTATTCGTCCGCGTTTCCGCGAAACTCGATTGGTTTGTTTTCAAGCTCCATTAAGGATCGCCCCGCATGAATAGCCAAGTTCTTCTGGGCGCCGCTGCGTGCCTTACGCTTGCCGGCTGTGCGATTAAGCAACCGCCGGTTGGCGAGGAGATCATGCCTGAATCTGCTCGCGCGCAGATCCCGGGCCATTGGGCAGGCCCACATCGCAGCGGTACTGTCGTACCAAATTGGATTCTCAGCTTCCACGACCCTGAGCTAACCGCGCTTGTTGCGGATGCTGTCGAGCGGAATCCGGATCTCAGGGCCGCCGCGGCACGCGTCGAAGCGTCGCGTGCTGCCGTGCGCATCGCTGCATCATCGCTTTATCCACGGATCGTGATGAAAGGACTGGGTGAGCGCCAGGGGCAGCACCTTAGCGGAGACCTCGGTCGCGGCATCAACCCGCCGGACTTCGGACCCCCGGGAACCGAAAATCCTGGCGGCGCCGGCCTCGACACCAGTACAGAGGACACATCAAAGCGATGGGTGTATGGCCTTGCCGGCGGCGCCGCGTGGGAGGCCGATGTTTGGGGTCGCATTCGCTCGAAGAAAGCTGCCGCAAAGGCTGAAAGCCAGGCGTTGGAAGCCGACTACGAATTCGCACGGCAATCGCTCGCGGCTGCGGTCGCGCGCGCGTACTTCACTACCATCGAGGCCGCGCAACAGGAAGCTAACGCGCAGGAAACGCTCGACATCTATCAGGAGTATTCAAAGCTCACGGACATACAAAAGCAGCACGGGTTTGCCAGCGATTTTGACGTGTCGCAGATCAAGTCCCGGACCGCCAGCGCGGAGGACGCACTTTACACCGCGCAGCAGGTGCGGGCGCAGACGATCCGCGCGATTGAAGTTGTCACCAGCCACTATCCTGCCGGCAGATTTGACGTGCGACGTTCGTTCCCGGGCCAACCAAGAGCCGTGCCAGCGGGGCTACCCGCACAGATCCTCGAACGCCGGCCGGACCTCATCGCCAGCGAGCGCCGGTTCGCCGCCGCGTTTCACCGCGTAAACGAAGCTCGCACCGCACGCCTCCCGCGGTTTGTCCTCAGCGCCACGAGCGGACTCGGAACCGCGGACCTCGACTCCGTCGGCTCGCTCAATGCCCTTATTTGGACTTTCGCCGGCGGCATCACTCAACCGATTTTCTTCGGCGGCGAACTGCAAGCTGCGCAAGATCTCCGCACCGCCGAACAGAAAGCCGCCGCTGCGAGCTACGTGGGACACGCGTTGCGCTCGTTCGGAGAGGTGGAAGACGGGCTCGCCAACGATTACTATCTGCGCCAACGCGAAGGCGCACTCTCTGACGCGGTTTCCTCCAGCGCCGACTCGGTGAAATTCGGCAGACAACAGCTGGAGCAAGGCCAGGTGGATATGTTTACCGTGTTGCGTCTGACCGGTGAAAACCTCGCCGCGAAAGTCCAATTAACGCAAGTGCGCGCTTCCCGGCTTCGCGAACGGGTGAACCTATACCTCGCTCTTGGCGGTGATTTTGCGGGAACCGGCGCGCCGGGAAAATGACTTCAACACTTTTCGGCGGGGGTTGCCACAAATTTAAAATAGCGAATTGCGGATAGAAAGAATCAGCTAATGCACACGATTGCCAACAATTAAGCGAACTCGTAACGCCTGGATCGCGTAGTGCAAGAGTGAAGAGAAGGAGTCGAAGCATGAAACGGGTACTACTACCAATAATAGCCGGGCTTGTTGTGACAGGCTGTTGTTCGACGCAGAATGACCTTCAACGTTTGTCCACTTCCGATTTACAACTGCGGCGCTACGACCTCATGCATTGCCTGAGCATGGCGCGCACGAGTTGGGACAAGCAGCCGTGGCAAAGCAATGTCGATAACGACGTCGCGGCCGACCTCGAAGAAAAGGCCGCCATCGAGCGAGAAATTACACGCCGCGGCGTGACGGATTATCACTGGCCACCGTGGGTGACAGACCAATACGTGCGTGATCACTGTCACTGCCAAGATTGGATTGTTAACCTCTGAAATCGGACAAATGAAAAATCGATCTTGAACGCCAGGAGAGAAGTTTTCAAATCAGCTTATTGAATGCACACGATTACGAATAACTATCGGGATGCTCACATCTTAAACCTGGGCTCTGGCGAGCAAAGCGGTCCTTATCTTGTGACGCAGACGGGTGTGTCGCCGAGGGATCCTATTCCAAAGACACGCATGTTTGTTCTTCGCCCCGATGGAAACTGGGTCGATTTCAATGCCTACGCGTCGCAGGGCAAGCCTGAGGCTATCGATGAGATTGTCTTCTCCACCACAACGCAAATAATGGAGACGTTTGGGAAATTGTTCGGCGCGCCTCGTGTTCTCGACCTGCCGGTTAACGAAGAGGGACTTAAAGCTTGGATCGAGCGCCAGGAGCACGGCGATCCTCTGGAGGCAGCTCGCGCCTGGGCCAAAGAGTACAAAATGCGCCATCGAAAAGATCGGTAGTTAAACCCGCCGTTTAAGCGCGCCGGAGATTGCACCGATGAATCCACCGTCTCTCGCCCGGGTGATTCCAGTTCTCAGTTGGCTGCGCGCCTATGACCGAAGCTGGTTGCGGGGCGATGTTTTCGCTGGCATTACGCTCGCCGCATATCTCCTTCCCGCCGGTTTAGGCGATGCTTCTCTGGCCAATCTGCCGCCCGAGGCTGGACTTTACGCCTGTCTGTTCGGTGGACTCGTCTTCTGGTTGTTTTGTAGTTCCCGGCACACAGTTGTCACTGTCACTTCCGCCATATCGTTGCTCACCGGCGCATCACTCGGCGAAATCGCCGGTGGCGATACAGCACGTTTCGGCGCACTCGCTGCAGGAACAGCCTTGCTAGTCGCGTTCATCGCGTTCATCGCGTGGATCGTGAAAGCGGGCGTCATTGTTAATTTCATTTCTGAAAGCGTGATGACAGGTTTCAAGTGCGGCGTCGCTCTCTTTCTCGCCAGCACGCAACTCCCCAAGCTGCTCGGCTTCCACGGCGCGCATGGAGACTTTTGGGAGAACAGCGGCCATTTCTTCAAACATCTGCACGAAACAAATCCAACGTCGCTTCTTGTTGGAGGAACCGCGCTGGCTGTGCTTATCCTGGGAAAGATTTTCCTAAAGAATAAACCGGTATCGCTGTTTGTAGTCATTGGGGGTATCGTGGCTGCGTCCGCGCTTTCGTTAGGCGACCACGGAGTAAAACTGCTCGGGAATGTTCCGCAAGGGCTGCCTCCAATTGGCCTACCGGCCGTTTACTGGCACGATCTGAACGAACTGCTTCCGCTGGCATTCGCGTGCTTTCTGCTGGGGGCCGTGGAAACCGCGGCTATCGGGCGAATGTTCACGGCCAAACACGGCGGACGGTTTGACGCAAATCAGGAATTTCTTGCCCTTGCAGCTTCAAACCTGGGCGCAGGACTTGGACGCGGGTTTCCGATCAGCGGCGGCATGTCCCAATCGCTCGTCAACGAAGGGGCCGGTGCACGCACGCCGCTCTCTGGTGCGCTCGCGGCAGGAATTATTTTAGTCGTCGTTTTGTTCTTCTCTCATCTCTTAAGCGCGTTGCCCCAGCCGGTGCTCGCGGCCGTGGTACTGGTCGCAGTCGCAGGTTTGTTTAAGCTATCGACGCTTAAACAGCTATGGCGCGGCGATCGTCCCGAGTTCGTCGTAGCAATGGCGGCAATTCTCGGCGTTCTCGGCTCGGGCCTGCTTCGCGGCGTGATGATCGGGGCAATCATTTCGCTAGTGCAACTGTTGCGAACAGCCTCCAGACCGCACGTCGCATTTCTTGGGCGCATCCCAGGCACTCGCCGTTTCTCAGATCGCGAACGTCATCCAGACAACGAATTGATTTCCGGCGCCCTGATCTTTCGCCCGGAATCAGGTCTCGTGTACTTCAACGTGGACCATGTCTGCGAATCGATTTTGAAGCGCGTGCACACTGAACCGACGCCACCGAAGTTGGTTGTGCTCGATCTTTCCGCTGCGCCGCGTGTGGACTTACAAAGCGCTCACGCTCTCGCCGGCATGGCGGATGAATTAACGGTTCAAGGCATCCGGTTCCAAGCGGTCGAACCGCGTTCCTCCGTTCGCGACCGTTTGCGCAATGAAGGCGTGGACGGAAAGCTTGGCGGAGTAAACCGATTTACTTCGGTCGCAGACGCGGTCGAAGATTTTCAGAAAACTGCGATCTAGTAACGAACCACTAACGCCAGGATGATCGCGAAGCTCTCAATTACCGCGTGCCTCGTAGCAACCACCGTAGTAATTCACGCTGCCGGTCTCGGCATGGTGTTGAGCCACGTTTTGCACTCCAAGGTGCGACCAGAGGATACACGGTTCTGGCCAATTACGTGGCTACTGGTTCGCATCGCCTGGTTGCTTATCGTGATTCATCTGTTCGCGATCTTCGTGTGGGCCCTGTTTTTCTGGTTGGCGAAATGTCTGCCGGACATGGAGTCGTCGTTCTACTTTTCGGCGGTTACCTACGCCACCATTGGGTACGGCGATCTCGTCTTGCCGAAAGAGTGGCGAATGCTTGGCCCAATCGAGGGATTCACAGGCATTTTGATGTTTGGCCTCTCCACAGCGTTTTTCTTTATCGTCGTAAGCAAAAGCGTTCTTCACCGCACGGACGAAAGGAGCCAAGCCTGACCGAGTGAAAACGCAATCTGATCTGCCGGGTGCCGCAAACGGACAGCCGCGCGAAAAGCAAAAGTGGGTTGAGCCAGTCGCGGCTTTGCTGATGGCGCTGGCGACACTCAGCACCGCCTGGTGCTCGTTCGAGTCGGCAGCGTGGACACGAAAAAGCAATCGGCTGATGAACGAGTTTAACACACTCGAGCGCAAAGCCGGTCTGTTGACCGTGCAAGGCATGCAGCAGGCAAGCATTCACACCGCCATGTTCATGCAGGCGCTCGCCGCCCACGAGGCCGGTAACGACAAGCTCGTGAACTTTTACGTCGAACGCTTTCCGCCCGAGTTGCGCAAGGCTTACGGCGCATGGCTGGCACAGAAGCCGTTCGAAAATCCAAACGCAGATCCCCATCCATTTGTGCCGAGGCTCTATGAAACACCAGGGACGCGCGAAGCCGCCGAAGCAACTGCAAAGGCGGCCGAAAGTCGGCGGCAGGCGGGCGCAGCCGGCAGCGTCTCCGGCCAATATCTCGCCAATACCGTGTTGTTTGCAGCAGTGCTTTTCTTCGCCAACGCGGCCGGAAAGTTTGAGCAGCGACGGGTGCGCGTCGTCGCATTTGCATTCGCCGTCGCGGTTTTTCTCTTCGCCGTTGTGCGGACCGTGATGCTCCCGCGGTGACGCGATATGCGATCCGCCCCGACGAAGGAAGAGCAATGTCCAATTGCCGAACCCCAGTTTGGCGAGTAATGAATTGAGTCAACGAATCGCGTAAAGGGTCACCGCTATGGGTTCAAGCAAAAACATCCGCACGGGACTCGACGCCAGCGAAATCAAGCAGGCCTTCCGCGACAACCTCCGCTACGGACTCGGCCGGCTCGAGCGCTTTGCGACCAAGCACGATCCTTATGTCGCTCTGGCGCTATGCCATCGCACCATAGAGAGCATGCAAACTTACGGCGGGGTGATCCGCGACTACTGCGAACGCGCTTGGAACATCAAATCCGGGCAGTAGGCCGCCATGACGACACTGCAAACGGCGGTCTTCGACACCAAGCGCTACGACCGCGAATCGCTTCAGCGCGCCGCGTCCAACGGCGAGGTTGAATGGCGTTTCATGGATTGGCGGCTGTCAGCGGAGACCGCCGCATCCGCGCAAGGCGCATGCGCGGTCTGCATTTTTGTAAATGATCGGGCCGACCGGCCATGCCTTAAAGCTCTCGGCTCGTTAGGCGTGAAACATATTGCGCTTCGCTGTGCGGGCTACAACAACGTCGATATCGCGGGCCAGCACAGAGCTTGGATTTTCAGTGACGCGCGTTCCGGCCTATTCGCCTTACGCGGTGGCTGAGCACGCAGTCGCCCTGCTCCTCGCGCTCGATCGCAAAATCCCGCGCGCGAGCAACCGAGTGCACGACTTAAACTTTTCGCTCAACGGCCTGGTCGGTTTCGATCTCCACGGCAAGACAGCGGGGATTCTTGGAACGGGTAGAATCGGGCGTGTAGCCGCGCAAATTCTGCGCGGGTTTGGGATGAAAGTGCTCGCTTTCGACATGGTCCCCTCGCACGACTGGGCGAAGGAGCATGGCGTCATATACACCGACGCCAAAACGCTCGCGCACGAGTCCGAGGCAATCTCGCTGCACACACCGTTGACGCCCGAGACATATCACATCATCCGCCGCGAAACACTCGAGCTGATGAAGCCGGGCGTGATCCTGATCAACGTCAGCCGCGGCGCGCTCATCGATACGAAAGCGCTTATCGAAGGATTGAAATCCGGCCGCATCGGCGGCGTGGGACTGGATGTGTACGAAGAGGAAGAGGGCGTTTTCTTCGAGGACCTCTCGGGCCAGATCTTGCACGATGACGAACTGGCCCGCCTGCTGACTTTCCCCAACGTGTTGATCACGGCGCATCAGGCTTTCCTCACTCAAGAAGCGCTCGCGGAAATCGCGCGTGTAACCGTGGCTAACCTCATTGCATTCGCCACCAGCCAGCCTTTTCTTCCCGAGACAAGCTTGAGTGCGCAACCAAAAACACAATGAGGAGGCGCAAGTTCTGTTGATCGCTGATACTTGAAAAAGAGAACATCTGTTATGTCCGAGACAAAAATTATCCGAGTCCACGGTCGCCAGGTTATTGACTCCCGCGGCAACCCAACTGTCGAGGCCGTAGTCACGCTCGCTGGCGGCGCCATCGGCAGCGCCATCGTTCCGAGCGGCGCGAGCACCGGGGAACATGAGGCATGGGAACTGCGGGACGGCGACAAAAAACGTTTCTCCGGCCGCGGTGTCACCAAAGCCGTGGCGAATGTGAATGAAATCATCGCCAAAGAAGTAGCCGGCATGGACGCCCTCGATCAGGTCCGTCTGGACAAAGCAATGATCGAGCTCGACGGCACGCCTAACAAAGCCAAGCTCGGCGCGAACGCGATCCTGGCGGTGTCACTCGCAACTGCACATGCTGCGGCCAATCAGCAGGGTGTCCCGCTTTTCAAATACCTCGGCGGGCCAGACGCAAAGGTGCTGCCCGTGCCGATGATGAATATCGTCAACGGCGGCGCGCACTCGGATGCACCTGTGGATTTTCAGGAGTTCATGGTCGTGCCCAAAGGCGTGCCCACCTTCTCCGAAGCATTGCGAGCGGGCTGCGAGATTTTTCACGCGCTAAAGAGCGTATTGAAAGATCGTGGGCTTTCGACGGCCGTCGGTGACGAAGGCGGTTTCGCGCCGAACTTCAAAAGCGCCGACGACGCGCTGGCCACCATCGTTAAGGCTGTCGAAAAAGCGGGTTACAATCTGGGCGAACAAATCTTCATCGCGCTCGATGTCGCTGCCTCCGAGTTTTACGACGCAAAGCAGAAGCAATATGTGTTCAAGAAATCCGACGGTTCGAAGCGCAATGTCGACGAGTTGATCTCCTATTACGAAGCGCTGGCAAGGAAGTTCCCGATCATTTCGCTCGAAGACGGCTGCGCTGAGGACGATTGGGAGGGCTGGAAAAAACTCACCGACGCAATGGGTGCGGAGATGCAGCTCGTCGGCGACGACCTCCTCGTCACCAACGTTAAGTTTTTGCGTAAAGCGATCGATCTCGGCATCGCCAATTCCATTCTCATCAAAGTGAATCAGATCGGCACGCTCACCGAGACGCTCGATTGCATCCAACTCGCAAGGCAAAATAAATACACGGCAGTCATCAGTCATCGCTCAGGAGAAACCGAGGACACGACCATTGCAGACATCGCCGTAGCCACAAATGCCGGACAGATTAAGACCGGTTCGCTCAGTCGTACCGATCGCGTTGCTAAATACAATCAGCTTCTGCGCATCGAGGAAAAGCTGGGTGATGACGCGATCTACGGCGGAAAAATGTGTTGATCGAAAAGCACCAATGCCAGTCGCCGACTACAACGCACGGGCCGAACGCTACGCCCTTCCCGCTGTCAACGTCACCTCACTCACCACTGCCAATGCCGTTTTGCGCGGGCTCGCAGAGAGCAAAGCAGACGGTATCATTCAGATTTCCACCGGCGGCGGCGCCTTCGCGTCGGGCGCCACGATCAAGGATTCTGCACTCGGAGCGATCTCAATCGCGGAACACGTTCATCGCATCGCGGAACGCTATCCGATTTACGTCGCGCTACACACGGACCATTGCCTCAAGGACAAGCTGGAAAAATTCGTCCTTCCGCTGGTCGAAGAAACCGAAAGGCGCCGCGCCGCGGGCCGGGCGAATCTTTTCAACAGTCATATGTTCGACGGCAGCAACCTCTCGTTGCAGGAGAATCTCGATATTTCTGCGAAGTTGCTCGAGCGCTTTGCGAAAAACGAGCTTGTGCTGGAAATCGAAACCGGCGCCGTCGGTGGCGAAGAGGATGACGTTGTCGGCGATCACGCTGCCAAACTCTACACAACGCCCGAGGACACGCTCAAAGTTGCGCGCCGATTAAATCCGATCGGCGGCCGTTACTTGCTCGCGGCCACATTTGGAAATGTGCACGGCGTCTACAAGCCGGGGCACGTGAAGCTGAGGCCCAAAGTGCTGAAGCAATGCCAGGACGCGGTGGTGAAAGCGTACGGTGAGACTGCTCGCTTCTATCTGGTTTTCCACGGCGGCTCCGGCTCGACGTTGAGCGAGATCCACGAATCGCTCGATTACGGCGTGGTGAAAATGAATGTCGATACCGACATGCAATATGCGTTCACACGGGCCGTCGCCGGGCACGTGTTTAAAAACTACGATGGTGTGCTGAGAGTGGATGGCGAAGTCGGCAACAAGAAAGCGTACGATCCGCGCGCATATTTCGCGCTCGCGGAGAATGCGATGGCCGAGCGCGTGAAGCAGGCCGTGAACGATCTGTGCGGCACTGGAAAAACAATGTTCACGTCATGACCACGGCGCTCCCCGAACACAAAACAAAAATCGTCGCCACCGTTGGGCCGGCATCGGAGTCGCCAGAGATGCTGGCGCGGCTCATCCGCGCTGGAATGAATGTGGCGCGGTTGAATTTTTCGCACGGCGACTTTTCGAAACACGCGGAAGTCGTCCGGCGCATCCGCGACGCTGGGCGTGAAATCGGACGCCGCGTCGCAATCATGGCTGATCTTCCGGGGCCGAAGATGCGGCTCGGCAAGATCGATCCCGAGCCGATCCAGCTCGTGCCGGGCGGGCGTTTCACGCTGACGAATGAAGACATTGTCGGTGATGCGCAGCGTGCTTCGATGAGCTGCGAGCCACTCCCGCGCGTGGTAAAGCCGGGCGACAGGATTTTTCTTAACGACGGCCTCGTGCAGCTCGTCGTCGAGCGCGTCATCGGCAATGACGTGGAATGCAGCGTTGTTGTGGGCGGCGAACTGCGTTCACGCAAAGGACTGAACGTTCCCGGCGTTGATCTGGGCATCAGCGCGTTCACGGAACACGACCGCGCGTGCCTCGAGTTCGCGCTCAAACAAGCTGTCGACGCGGTGAGCCAGTCGTTCGTTCAGAGCGCTGCCGACATCGAGGCGGTGCGCGCGGCTGTGGCAAAGATGGGCGCGCATCCTTTCATCATCGCAAAGATCGAGCGGGCCGACGCGCTCGCGCACTTCGACGAAATTCTCGCAGCGACCGATGGGATCATGGTCGCGCGCGGAGACCTCGGCGTGGAGGTGCCAATTGAGGAAATCGCGTACACACAGAAGCAACTCATCGCCAAGTCGAATCTCGCGAGCAAGCCGGTGATTACTGCGACGCAGATGCTCGAATCGATGATCGCGAGCCGTCTGCCCACGCGCGCCGAGGCGACCGATGTCGCGAACGCGATTCTCGACGGCACCGATTGCGTGATGCTCTCCGGCGAGTCGGCAGTGGGCAAATTCCCCGAGGAAGCAGTCATAATGCTCGCGAAGATCGCGGCTTTTACGGAGGCTCATCGTCCGCGCACCACTCTCGGGGCGCGGCGCGATTTCCTGCAACAGAAGATAACGACGATCGGCGGTGATCGCATGGCGTCCGTTGTCGAGCACGCATTGGACACGGTGCCGTGCGATCTGCTGCTCGTCCCTACGCGTGGCGGCACGGTGGCACGCGCCATATCGCGGTTCAAACCGCCGGTCTGGATCATCGCGCCCAGCTCCGATCCCGCTGTGTGTCAAAATCTCGCGTTTTCGTACGGCGTGCATCCTATCGATCTCGCAGAGGAACCTGACGACTGGCGCCAATGGATCACGTGCTGGCTGCGCGAGAACGGAATCACCGCCGAACGCGTGATGCTCGTCGCCGGCCCATCCCCGCGAAATCCCAAAGCCAATTATCGAATCGAGCTCATGCGCTTGGACGCGCACAGCATGCAATAGTACGATGAAGATCACGCTCGTTGGCGCTGCTGGAGGCGAGGTCACCGGTTCTTGCTACGTCGTCGAGACGAAACAGGCGCGGATTCTTGTGGATTGCGGGCTATTTCAAGGCGGCAAGAAATCGGAGGCTCTGAACCGGCCGCCGACCGCGCCGAATCGCAGACTCGATGCGGTGTTGCTCACACACGGGCATCTGGATCATACAGGGCGTCTGCCGCTGCTGGCGAAGATGGGTTACACCGGCCACATCTACGGGACGCCGGCCACGCTCGACATGACGGGTCTGATCGTGCGCGACTCGGCGCGATTGCAGGTCTCCGACACCGAGCGGAAGAATCGCAAACGAGTCCGCGCAGGTCAGCCGCCGCAGGAACCACTCTACACACCGGATGACGCGGAGAAACTTCTCTCGCAACTGCGACCTGTGCCGTATCAAAAACCGTTCGACGCAGCTCCCGGCATCAAAGCGATCTGGGCTGATGCCGGGCACATGCTTGGCTCAGCAAGTATCCAGCTCATTGTCGAGGAGGACGGCGCTACGAAGCGCGTCGTTTTCTCCGGAGATCTCGGGCCGCGCTGTGCGCCGATACTTCGGGAGTTTGAGCCGTTTCAGCATGCTGATCTCCTCTTTCTCGAATCAACTTACGGCGGGCGCGATCATCGTTCCCTCGCAGAAACTGTCGCAGAGTTCGAGCGGATCGTCATCGATGCGGTCGAGCGCGGCGGCAAGATGCTCGTGCCGACATTTGCCGTTGGTCGCGCGCAGCTCATCACGTTGCTGCTTGGCAAAATGTTCCGCGCCGGAAAGGTAAAACCGTTTCCGGTTTTTCTGGACAGCCCGATGGCAATCGAGGCAACGAACATTTACGTCAAGCACATGGAGCTTTTCGATGCGGAGATGAAAGCGTTCATCCGCGAGCGTCCCTTGCGCGCGGACCTGAAGACAATGAAACCGACCGCGACGGCAGACGAATCGCGGGCAATCAATGATGTGCGCGGCGCGTGTCTGGTGATGGCAGGCGCGGGCATGTGCAATGGCGGGCGCATCCTTCACCATCTGAGAGCGAACCTTTGGAAGCCGAGCACACACGTGTTGATCGTCGGCTATCAGGGCCACGGCTCGTTAGGCCGGCGGCTGGTTGATGGCGAGAAAGAAGTGAAGATTTTCGGTGAGGAAATCGCGGTGAAAGCGACGATTCATACATTGGGCGGGTTCAGCGCGCACGCGGGACAGACCGATCTTATGAAGTGGTTCGATGTGATCGCGCCGAGCAAGCCGCGCGTGGTCCTGGCCCATGGAGAAGACGACCAGCGCGCCGCGCTTGCCAGACTCATTCAACGGCGCTACCGGCTGCGATCGAAACAGCCGAAGATGGGCGAGGTCATCGAACTCTGAACATGAGCAAGAAAAAATCATCCTTTGGACAATCGGACATCGTTCGGCTCAGTGACGAAGATGCATCAATCGACCTTCTCGAGCGTGCAGTGACCGGCCTGTGGGAGGTCGTTAACCAGTTGACGCGTTTTCGTCGGACGACTCGACAAAACTATCGCGTGACCATTTTCGGCTCGGCGCGTCTCAAGCCCGGCACGCACGCCTATGAACAAGTCAAGAAACTCGCCGCCGAGTTGACGAAGATGGGTTGTGATATTATCAGCGGCGGCGGGCCGGGCCTGATGCAAGCTGCGAACGAGGGGGCGCACTCAGTCCAACCGAAAGCGAGCAAACGGTCCGTAGGCATCCGCATCGAGTTGCCATTCGAGCAGGAGGTCAACCCGTTTGTTGGTCAGGCGTATGAGCACCGCACGTTTTTTTCACGCCTCCACCATTTCATGATCGTCTCTGATGCTTTCGTGGTTGTGCCCGGCGGGATCGGAACTCTTTTGGAGTTGTCGCTCGCGTGGCAACTGCTCCAGGTTCGGCAGCTTTACAACACGCCGCTCATTCTCGTTGGGAAAATGTGGGCCGGGCTCGTTGAATGGGGACGCCGCTCCATGCTTCGAAAAGGAAATGAACTCGCCAGCGAGATCGATTTCACCATCCCGCATTGCGTAGACACAATCGATGAGTGCATAGCGCTGATCCGCGAAAACCGCGCCGCCTGGCTGGCTGCGCAGAACGTGAAGTAGTCACATGAGCAAGAGCATCGGCGTTGTCACTGGCGGCGGAGATTGTCCTGGCTTGAACACGGTCATTCGCGCCGTGGCGAAAGCGGCGGCAAAGCGCGGCTGGGAATGCGTCGGCATTGTCGGCGGCTACGACGGCTTGCTGGAGCCGCGGCAGACCAGGCCGCTCGATTACCACGCGCTCAGCGGATTGCTGACGCGCGGCGGAACGATTCTGGGCACGGCGAGCCGCGGGAAATTCTCCGCGAAAGTTGGCCACGGCGAGAGTCGCGCGCTGCCGAAAGAATTGCTCGATGGGGTCAAGGCCGGCATGGACGCGCTAGGACTATTCGCGCTCGTGGCCATCGGCGGCGACGGTTCGCTCAGCATCGCGCAACAGATGTTTGAACATGGCGTGCCCGTGGTGGGCATTCCCAAGACGATCGACAACGATCTCGAAGGAACGCTCTTCACTTTCGGTTTCGACTCCGCCGTGTCGGCCGCGACTGATGCGTTGGATCGCCTTCACACTACGGCGGAAAGTCACAACCGCGTCATGGTCCTGGAAGTAATGGGACGGTACGCCGGCTGGATCGCGCTCTGGTCGGGGGTGGCAGGCGGCGCGGACGTGATCTTGATTCCCGAGATCCCGTTCACCTACGAGAGTGTCTGTGCAAAAATCCGGGAGCGCGAGCAGCTCGGCAGAACATTCACTATTATTATCGTTGCTGAAGGCGCGCGTGAGAAAGGCGGCGGGTTCGTGACCTCTGGCGCGCCTACCAAAGTGGGCGAGGCGCGGTTGGGCGGCATTGGCGCGGTGGTTAGCGTCGAAGTCGAGAAACGCACCGGCAAGGAATCGCGCGTGTGCGTGCTCGGGCACCTCCAGCGCGGCGGGTCTCCGACCACGTTTGATCGCGCGCTTTGCTCAACCTTCGGTGCGGAAGCGGTGGAACTGGTGGCGGCCGGTGATTTCGGCAAGATGGTCGCTTTCACTGACGATCAGATCGGCGCGATCAAAATCAGTGACGCAGTCGGAAGACTCAAAACCGTGCGGCCTGACGGGAATCTGGTGCGCGCTGCGCGCGCGCTCGGCATCTGCCTGGGCGACTAGCCACCGCCGCAATCGCCTCACGGGCTTGGGGTATTCATTGAAATAAAGAGCGCCCAAAGAGGCAGAGCGTCAATCGGTCCCATAGTTTGCATGATCACTCCTTCTTTTCGCGTTTCACCAGGCTTTGCTATGCGATCGCGAAAGAAAATACGACAGAGGAATTCCAGCAAGAGCTGCGAGAAGGGCGAGGAGGCAAATCTCCGGCGCATGTCTGATGAGAAAAAAAGGCGAATAGCGTTGGTAGAGGGCAAAGCCTGGGAAGAACCTGTTCCAGGGTACGAGAAGCACCAACATCAGACCAATAGCAGAACAAATCGGCATTCCGAGTGCACTGTAGCGTCGAGTGTTCCAACAATACGCGCCGCTAACCATCAGCGACATCAAAAGGAACACCAAAAGGCACGCTCCAGCGAGACGACGGAATTTTGCGCCGCCAATCGGAGTTGAATAGGGAACAAAGTCGTTCGCGAGCTGATTGGACAAAGTCTCGACCTGATCGGCCGATTCGCCGCTGACCGATATGCGGCGTGAGTCATCACTTAAATCAATCGTGAGAGACGCGATGGGTCCGTCGGGTCGCGAGTAGTTGTAAGAAAACCTGAAGACTTCCTTTGGGAACGCTACGCTGCTTGCGAGGGAGAAGTGCGGTATCTCGATCTCTTGGCCACGAATGCCAACCTTCACGCTTTCCCGAGCAAAATCTTGTTCGCCTGGTGGACCATTGGCCACGGCAATGAATGACTGTGCCTTGAGCAAAATGGTGTCGAGATCGGCCGCCGCCATTTTCAGAGGAGGGAGATCACGGCTCTGTGAGAATTCCGGCGCCCTGGCAGATATGAACGTTACGGCGAGCCACAGCCACGCGCCGATAAGAACAGGTAACCGCATGGTGGCATGGTCAGCTACACAAGTGACACCGGAAGATATTGTTACGCTCTCCTTCTTGTGCGCATTGCCATCACAGCCACAGCAAAACCAATGAGGATCAGCAAAGGGTAGAGAATTGCCGGCTTCGGCAGCGCGCGGTTAGCTGTCTGAGGTTTTGGACGACTCTTAAATTCAATGGGAATCTTGACCTGAGATCCTGAGCCCGGTTGGAAACGCCATTGCGAATACGCTTCGAGAGCCGCTCCGTCGAGTTGTTTGTTCCCGGTACTCTGAAGCATTCTCGCGCCGGTAACCATGCCGGTCTGTTGATCGATTGTAACTAAAACAACTCCCTTTCCTGTGAGTCCCTGCTTCGCCCATTCAGGTCGATAAACAGGTCTGGGCGTGTAGATCGCCCTTGGAGGCTGTTGTCTCGTAGCCGGAGTCCCGGTCTGCGCGTGCAGCGAACAAACGGAGATAAGCGCGAGCACTAGAATGAGTGCAAACTGTGATATCTGTTTCCTTCGGGAACTTCTGGCTGCGCTGCCAACCAAACCAGCCGCTGCCGCGCGCACTTGCGGATCCGACATTCGATAGACGCTTCGATCGAGTAAGTAATGAATGAACCCCGTCGCAAAGCCGAGCGCCAGCAGCACGGGTACCCAGGAGGAGGTGCGTAGTTGCGTCGCAATCGCGCCGAATATCCGGTCGCCATAGTAGGTGCCCGTCTCCCGGTTTGCTTCCACCTCGAACAAGGGCAGAAAAACCACCGACAACAACATCAGGAAAAGCATGACCGCCCATGGCCGAACATTTAATGTGTGTAGAAATCGGCGGATCACGCCGCTCGTTGGAGTCGATTCTGCCGACGGTGTCTGCGACGCTAACCCGGTAGCAAGGATCCAATGCTGCGACGTCCAGATCACCAGGAAGAGAAATAAGCTGCGCGGACGAAGAGCGATACCAACCATCACCGCAATTCCAATAATGTACAAAACGCGCGGCAAGGCCCATCGCGACGCACGCGTTTCTGCAAACAACATTATTGCTGTCGCGATAAAAAGCGCCACGATCGCACCGCCGCGGATTTCGCTTTGCGCCGAAACGATCCAAGCGGCGACAGGCCATCGATCAATCCACTGGTCCTGATAGGCCACAGCCCCGGCGAGAACGTCTGCTACAAAAACAAGCACACCGCCTACAATCAGCGCGAAGAAACGATCCAGCCGCCTCGTCTGAATGCAGCCGCCACGCTCGGCCCGTGCACGATAGAGCGAAAGAGCACCAAAATGCTGCGACGCGAAATGGTATGTCACCCACGCATAATCGACAATCGCCAGTCCAATAAGTCGCTCCTCGCGCGTCCACGGCAACGCCGAGTCCGCGGGGAGAAATATGGCAAAGCACGCTGCTGTTATTGCAAGTGGCAGCACGACGAAGCGAACCGGCTGTGCGCGAAGGAGCGGCCGGTACGCTTCGGTGCAGTAAGCAAGATAGGTGCTGGACAAGCGGTGACCAATCCAAAAGAGCGCGGTTAGACCGAAGTAAAGGAAATCGAGCGGACTCGCCTCGGGATCGGAGTATCCGTGGGCGAGCCATAGTACGATGGGCGCGAGCCACAATGCATTGAGCATCCAGAATCCGTCCCAAACCGGCCCACGCACCCACTGCGATCGCGATGCTGAAATCCACGGCGTTGGACCTGCGATTTCAGTTACAGAAACGGATGAGGAATGCGCGGTCATTGAAACAATCGCAATTTACATGGATCGTAATGTAATGGCACGAGGCGGCGTGCACATGGGACGAAGGTCTAACGTCTCCTTCCCGCAGCGGAAACGATATCGATCAATTATACCAGAAAAAGCAAAAGCGCGCCGTCTGAAGCAACGGCGCGCTCATTCACTTATTAGACAATTCTATCAGGCCACGCCCGCTTACTACTGGAGTTGCATGTTCAGGCCACCGCCAGTCGCATTGACAGCAAGGCCTTGTTGGGTGGAAGAAATGCGGATTATCACACCGGCCTGATTTGACATGATGGTGCCAGTTCTCCCAGCGCCAAGAGTCACGCCCCGCGTCCCAGCGCCACTCACGGTATAGTGACCGTTGAAATCATGAAGATGCCTCAGGTTGAAAACCTCACCATTAGCGGAAGAGCTGGTCACTCCGACCCTGCCTATCGCCATTCCGCTTACCCTAAACGGGTGGTTTTTTCCCCTGTAAGTGAGAGTTCCTGACCCCGAGCTGCCACCGATTCCAAGATGGACACCACCTATACTCATCCGCAACGTTGCGTCTGGCCGGGATTCATGATGAGTGGCTGCCTGTGTGAAGCCCGTCGTCATTGCGACTACGAGCGATAGAATTGCGACTTTCTTGACGTTATTCATTTTAATTTCCTTTATTTTTTGGTTGCGCCACAAAATTGTGACTTTTTTCTAACGTCCTCTATTGGACGAAAGTCCAATATTGCCGATCAACTAAGTTTGTCTATCCTCTCATGCAAGGGTTGGAAAGAAAAAAATTATGAAATCAATAAACCGCAAACTATTTCGGGGCGTGATCGCCATCGTCGGGCTCGCATTTCTCTCATCCAGCTCCGTCGCACTCGCGCAGCAAGCGCAATCGCAGGAGATGACGACCACAACGACGGATCAAGAGACGACCAAACTTCCACCTGACGAGCTGGACTCACTCGTAGCGCCGATTGCGCTGTATCCCGATCCACTCCTTGCCCAGGTTTTGGCCGCTTCCACTTATCCATTGGAGGTCATTCAGCTTCAGCAGTGGATGGATCGAAACAAAAATTTGAAAGACAAGGCACTGGCGGACGCTGTCGCCAAGCAACCGTGGGACCCTAGTGTCCAAGCCTTGGCCGTCACTCCAGACGTCGTTCAGCGTATGGCCGGCAATATCCAATGGACAACCGATCTGGGCAACGCCTTCCTAGCGCAGCAGTCAGACGTGATGGCAGCGGTCCAGCGGATGCGGGGGAAGGCTGAAGGCAAAGGAACTTTAAAAACTAGCGCGCAGCAGACAGTGCAGACCAAAACAGTTGAGAGCGGCCAGCAGGTGATCACGATCGAGCCAGCTCAGCCGGATGTAATTTACGTTCCTTCGTACGACCCAGAGGTCGTTTATGGTGCACCTCCTCCTGCATATCCCTATTACCCTTATACCTATCCCGGCTATTACCCCGGGATGGGGCTGGCATGGGGTGCAGCCGGATTTGCGCTGGGTGCGTGGGCCGGCGGCTACTGGGGCGATTGCGATTGGAACCACGGCGACGTGAACATTAACAACAACAATAATTTCAATAGGAACTACAACAAGAACGTCAACCGGGGTCAAGCTGGGCAGGGCAACAGGTGGCAGCATAATCCGCAACATCGGGGAAATGCGCCGTACGGCGATCGAGGAACCGCGAACAAATTCGGCGGCCAACGAGGTCCAGGAGGAAGAGGCGGAGCTGGCGGTCCGGGCGGCGTCGGCGGAGCTGGCCGACCAGGTGGCGTCGGCGGTCCAGGCGGCATTGGCGGAGCTGGTCGTCCCGGTGGAGCTGGCGGTGCGGGCGGCATTGGCGGAGCTGGTCGTCCCGGTGGAGCTGGCGGTGCGG
>Ga0306922_10000584_pt1 | contig 30903 bp, 30 predicted proteins | sample sta12Cox44000082_FD_203758 | JGI IMG/M metagenome (GOLD analysis project Ga0306922, IMG submission 203758) | Lab enrichment of tropical soil microbial communities from Luquillo Experimental Forest, Puerto Rico - statoxic.12C.oxic.44.000.082 (v2)... | ecosystem: Environmental > Terrestrial >... | reverse complement strand
GTTTCGACCTGGGTCCAGGAAATCTTGGAGCGCGCCCCGCGGCAGGCACCCCGCTTGGTCACGAAATTGTAGATCCCGCCGCGGCCTTCGGCGTCGCCGGGGTACCAGTTTTGCACGGTCGAATATTTGATTTGCGCATCGTCATGCGCGATCAGCTCGACGACCGCGGCATGCAGCTGGTTCTCGTCGCGTTGCGGCGCAGTGCACCCTTCCAGATAGCTCACATACGCGCCTTTGTCGGCGATCAGCAGAGTGCGCTCGAACTGGCCGGTCTTCGCGGCATTGATCCGGAAATAGGTGCTGAGTTCCATCGGACAGCGCACGCCGGGAGGGATGTACGCGAAGGAGCCGTCGCTGAACACGGCGGAATTCAGTGCCGCGAAGAAATTGTCGTTCTGCGGCACCACGGTACCGAGATACTTGCGGACGAGTTCGGGGTGCTCGCGCACCGCTTCGCCCATCGAGCAGAAGATGATGCCGAGCTTGCCGAGCTCTTCCTTGAAGGTCGTCGCCACCGAGATGCTGTCGAACACCGCGTCGACAGCAACGCCGGCGAGCACTTCCCGCTCCCGCAGCGGGATGCCGAGCTTCTCGTAAGTGCGCAGCAGCTCCGGATCCACTTCATCCAGCGATTGTGGGCCGGCGTTCTGCTTTGGCGCGGAGTAGTACGTGGCCGCCTGATAATCGATCGGCGTCAGTTGCAGCTTGGCCCAGTTGGGCTCGGTCATCTCGCGCCAGGCGCGGAACGCCATGAGCCGCCATTCGAGCAGCCATTCCGGCTCGTCCTTCTTGGCCGAGATGAAGCGAATGGTGTCTTCATTGAGGCCGGGCGGTGCCGTCTCGGCCTCGATATCGGTGACAAAGCCGTACTTGTAGCCCTCCTGTGAGAGCGAGCGCACGGTCTGCAGGGTTTCTGTAGATGCTGTCATGCGGAGAAACGCGGCTCGTCAGATTGTGATGGAGTGGATGAAGGTGATGTCCATCGGATGAAAGCGGCAGGCGTCAGCATCGCATCGAGCGAGACCGCCGACAACGCCGCTCCGACCGCACGATTGATTGCGGCCCAATGCGGGCGGGTCGGGCAATAGGTGGTACGCGCGCATTCATCGACATGGACTGAGCATTGGGTGAGCCCGATATCGCCGTCGATTGCAGCCACCACCTCCGCGACCGATATCGCCGTAGCGCTGCGCGCCAGCCGATAGCCGCCGCCGACCCCGCGCGCGGCCGTCACCAAGCCCGCATGCGCCAATGCCTTGAGGACCTTGGCGACAGTGGCCTGAGGTAGCCTCGTTTCGGCCGCTACCGTCGCGGCGTTGACCTGCCGCTCAGGAAAGGCGGCGAGATGAGTGGCGACGATGACCCCGTAATCCGCGAGCTTGCTTAGGATGATCATCGATTTCGAGCAACTCCAGCTTGGGCCGAATTCGGACCGAATTAGTACGTTATAGATCGTCGCCCAAACTCGGCCCGTCAAGCGGAAAAGAGCTGCACGGCCTCGACGCCGCAAACCTGCGACGACCGGGCGCGCAAACGGCTTGCCCTGTTCGCGTGTGGATACCACTTGATCCTCGCCGCTTTTGTACATGCACCTTGCCCAGATGAAGATCCTCGTCGTCGAAGATGATCGTGAAACCGCCGCCTATTTGGCCAAAGGACTGAACGAGAGCGGGTATACGGTGGATTGTGCGAAGGATGGGCGGGAAGGACTGTTTCTCGCCAGCTCCGGTGACTACAACGCCATGATCCTCGACCGGATGCTGCCGAACATTGACGGCCTTGCTGTTCTCGGCGCGTTACGTACCGCCGATATCGGTACCCCTGCGTTGATCCTGAGCGCGCTCGGCAGCGTCGATGACCGCGTCAAAGGACTGCGCGCGGGAGGTGACGACTACCTAGTCAAGCCGTTTGCTTTCAGCGAATTGCTCGCCCGGCTGGAGGCGCTGCTGCGCCGTGGTGCCGGACCGGCAACCGAGACTAGGCTGCGGGTAGCGGACCTCGAGCTCGACCTGTTGACCCGAACCGTCAAGCGACACGGTAAATCTATCGAAGTGCTGCCCCGCGAATTCCGGCTCTTAGAATACCTGATGCGCAATGCCGGGCATGTCGTTACCCGCACGATGCTGCTCGAACACGTCTGGGACTACCATTTCGACCCGCAGACCAATGTCATCGATGTTCACGTGAGCCGGTTGCGTCAGAAGATCGACAAGAGCTTCGATCGCCCGTTACTGCACACGGTTCGTGGCGCCGGTTACTGTCTGCGCGCTCCGGAATAGCCGAGCGCGGGACAGCTCATGGCTGTCGAAAAGTTTCAACTTTCTCCGGCGCGATCTTGGTCCGCGCCACAACTTCTGGGAAGCGCCCGACGGCTTGTCCGCACCCATGCTTTCCGACTTGCCGTGCTCTATTTTTTGGTATTCGCGGCCTCGGTGCTGGGTGTCCTGCTATTCGTGTATTGGACGAGCGCAAACTTTGTAGAGCGGCAAACCGAGGCGACCCTCGACGCCGAAATCACCGGACTGGCCGAGCAATACGCCCAAAGAGGGCTGAGCGGCCTCATTCAGATTGTCGCGGCACGCAGCGCTGGCGATCGCGGCGATCCGATGGTTTATTTGGTGATCGACCCCGACGGAAAGGCGCTCGTTGGCAACATCGCTGCTTGGCCTTCTGGCGTGCCGACCCGCTCCGGTTGGTTGTCCTTCGGGCTCGAGAGAAATGTGAGCGGCCATAGCGAAACGCACCCTGCCCGAGGCAGACTGTTCGCTATCCCTGGTGGCTATCGCCTACTGGTCGCCCGCGATATCAGCGACGCAACGGCATTCCGAGGCGAGGTTAGATCGACCTTGCTGTGGGCGGGTCTGATCGCTTTGTGCATCGGTCTGGTTGGCGGCACGGTAATGAGCCGCAACATGTTGCGTCGGGTCGAGCAGGTCAATCGGACCAGCGAGCGGGTGATGACCGGCGATCTGTCGGACCGCGTCCCCGTGCACGGCACGAGTGACGAATTTGACCAGCTCGCCGCCAATCTCAACCGAATGTTGGATCAGATAGAACGTTTGATGACAGCGATGCGCGAGGTGACAGACGATGTCGCCCATGATCTAAAGACGCCGCTCTCGCGGATGCGCAGCCGGTTGGAGAGGGCGTTGACCGACCCGAGCGGAGGCTGCGGGCAGAGCGAAGCGATCCGTGCGGCGATCGAGGAAGCCGATCGGTTGCTCGCGACATTCAATGCTCTCCTCAGTATCGCCGAACTGGAGTCGGGAGCGCTCGCAGATCAGAGTGAGCTGTTAGATCTCTCGGAAGTTGCCCGGTCAGCTGCAGAGCTTTATGAGCCGGTAGCGGAGGAAAGGGGGTTCGTATTGGTTGTGGTGGCTGAGCCTGGCGTGACGGTTCGGGGCGACCGACACCTGCTTTCCCAGGCGCTCACCAATTTGCTTGACAACGCACTCAAATACGCCGGAGGTGGCGAAGTCGCAATCCGGGTCTTCTCCCGCGACGGACAGGCTCTACTCGAGGTAGCAGATCGCGGCCCGGGCATTCCCGAAGCGGATCGGGAGGCGGTACTGGACCGGTTTGTCCGCCTTGAACCGAGCCGCACCACCCCAGGGAACGGTCTTGGGCTGAGCCTCGTGCGAGCCATCGTGCGCCGGCACAATGGCTCGGTCTTGCTCCAGGACAACGAGCCCGGGCTGCAGGTGCAGCTCCGATTCACTGTGCTCGCAAGCTGAGCGCGGTTTGTTTGGATTTAGCCTTTGCCGCCGCGCTGTTCTCGTTTCTCGATCCGGCGCGCTGTTTCCACCATCATTTCACGGAACTCGTGCGCTTCTAGCCCGGCACTGCGCAATACAGGCGTCATTACATCGTCTGCGAGCAGATCTTCGAGGCTCGGTTCATAACGGCAGCACTCAAAGCGCTCGTCCATGACTCCCCTCCTTACCTGTCCGATTGTACGCAGCTTTGCCGGAAACCGTGTCCGCTTTGTGTCCTCGGATCGAAAATTTCGCGGCAATTCGTAGAACGCCCAACGAAATTATCTCAACGGTAGCGTCAGCACAGCGTCAACGCCCACCGGTTAAGTTTTGGTTAGCGGCGTCGCGAAATTGCTGTATTTGACGAGCCTGATGCCCAATTCGGCGATCCGGCTTTTGACCGAGGGGCTCAGCAAAGCCGCGAACTCTTCCTGGTAATGATATCCCGGCGTAGCTGCCGAAAAGGCAGGGCTACCGCTGGTTGCAGGGTGGAGATAGATCTCGTTGACCCCGTTGGGCAGGTGCGGAACGAGTTGGAGCAGACGCCTTTCGACCATATTTCCGCTCCAGGCGAGACCGAAAGTATTGTCGTTCACAAAAAGGCCCGCGCGCCGCAGCTTGTGACGCAACCTTTCGATCCAGAGGCTGTACAGCGGCGCCGCGCGGTGCTCCCGAGGGAATGCACGGTGCAGCACGCGGACCGGCTCTGAGGGCACCCGCACCGCCTTCATTCCGAAATCGCGACCGATCTCAATGATTAGCCCCGCGACGGTCGGATGAAGATGGAAATGCTTGTGGGCGTTGACGTGGTCAAGGAGGAGACCGGTTGCGCGAAACGCCTCGAATTGCGCCCGGATTTCCCGCGCCAGCTGACGTCGAATTTGCGGCAGAAAGAAAAAACGGGCAGCAGCTCGCGCCATATTCGGGTCGAACGCGGCGCTCGCGCACACGAGACCAGGGATTTCTGCCGGTGGCAGAACGGGAAAGCCGTCGACGAGAACGAGATGGAGGCCGACCCCTAGACTTGGCAGCCGATGCGCGCGCGCCACGGCGTCGGCCGCGGCAGGGCCGCCAACCATCAAGCTCGCGGTCGACAGAATACCGTGTCGATGCGCCGCTTCGACGGCTTCATTGACAGCAGGATCGAGCCCAAAATCGTCTGCGCAGACGATCAGGCTTCTCAGCTCGCCATCTCCCTATTTCGCAGAAACTGAAAGAATTCCACGCCCTCGCGCAACCGGCGCCGCATCATTTCGGGGCTTTTGATCATTTCGGCGGCTAAAGAAGCGATCTTTCCGCGACGGAAGTAGAACCGCTTGTAGAAGGTCTCCAGCGACTCGAAGATCTCGGTGTGGGACAGATGGGGGTAGTGCAGCGGCGCAATTTGTACGCCGCGATCGTCGATCAGTTCGGCATGGCTGACGTCGAGCCAGCCATTCTCGATGGCTTGCCGGTGCAAGTAGGTGCCGGGATAGGGCGCGGCCAGTGAAACCTGGATTGTGTGTGGGTTGATTTCCGCGGCAAACCGGATGGTTTCCTCGATCGTCTCCTTGGTTTCGCCCGGAAGTCCGAGAATGAAAGTCCCGTGGATCGTGATCCCGAGCTCATGACAATCCTTGGTAAAGCGCCGGGCAATGTCGATGCGCATGCCCTTCTTAATATTATTGAGGATCTGCTGGTTCCCGGTCTCATAACCGACAAGCAGAAGCCGCAAGCCGTTGTCTCGTAGGACCTCCAATGTCGCGCGCGGCACGTTGGCCTTGGCATTGCACGACCAGGTCACTCCTAGCTTGCCGAGCTCGCGGGCGATCGCCTCGGCGCGCAGTCGATCGTCGGTAAACGTGTCGTCGTCGAAGAAGAACTCCTTAACTTGCGGGAAATAGCTCTTCGCGAGGCGTATTTCGTCGATGACATGTCCGACGCTCCGCACCCGGTAGCGGTGTCCGCCGACCGTCTGCGGCCACAAGCAAAATGTGCATTTCGATCGGCACCCGCGCCCCGTATAGAGCGAGACATACGGGTGCTTGAGATAGCCGATGAAATAATCCTCGACCCGCAAGTCCCGCTTGTAGACTTCGGTGACAAAGGGCAGCCGGTCCATGTCTTCGAGGACCGCCCGGTCGCGGTTGTGCACGATTGCGCCGCCCGCGTCGCGGAAGCTCAGACCATCGATCGCGTCATACCTCCGCCCTTCCGCCACCTCTTTGACGGTCAGATCGAACTCCTCGCGCGCGACGAAATCGACCGCGGTTGAAGCCGAAAGGCTGTCCTCAGGTTCGACGGCGACCTTGGCACCAACCATCCCGATTTGGAGTTTGGGATTGGTCTCTTTTAACGCTTCGGCAACTCTGACGTCGGAAGCAAAGGATGGCGTCGACGTATGCAGCACCGCGAGCTCGTAATCTCCGGCGAGCGGCAGCACGTCATCGAGCTTGAGCCGCGCGGGAGGAGCATCGATCAACTTGCTGTCCGGGACGAGCGCCGCCGGCTGGGCCAGCCAAGTCGGGTACCAAAACGAGCGGATCTCGCGCTTGGCTTGGTAACGCGAGCCAGCGCCTCCGTCGAACCCATCAAACGAAGGGGGATGGAGAAACAGGGTCTTCTTCATGGGGCCTTGTCTCCGTCAACCGACATGCGGCCACTTGCCTCGACGCGAAGGAGCTGGTCTCGCCAGAACACCGTTCGTCCGAAGAAGCTGGCGACGAACACGGCAAAAGACAATGCATCGCGCACCGGGAGGCGCCACGGTTTTGGCGGGGGAACGCGCAGCGCTCCCGCAATAACTTGGGCCGTAACCCATCGCAGAACGAAGGAAATCACAAGCAGAGCGCAGGAGGTCAAGCCAAAACCAGTCGCCACGGCGCAGAGAGCGGAAATTGCAACAGGGTGCGCCAGAATCGACCCAGCGAAGCCGGCGGGCGCGACCGCGCGTACCGTACGCGCCCAGCGCAGCTCATGTTGCCACAAGCTGGTAAAGCCCGGCTCGGACACGCGAGCCTCGACAACGTAGGGAGACAGTACCACGGCAAGCCGGAGGGCACGGATTTCGGCCCCGATGCGGTGATCGTCCGCGAGTTCGTCCCGTAGGCGTGAAAAGCCCCCGAGGCGCTCCAAGGTTTCGCGGCGAAGCGCGATCGTCGCGCCGAAACAACCACCTCCCAGATTTAGGGATTCGGCGACAAGCGCGCCGGGAAGAAACCCGAAATTGATATGCACCGCCCCGAGCTCGGACCACGTTCCGCCGGTCGACACAGCCTTGTAGAGGCAGGTAACGACGCCGGTGCCGGGATCGTGCAACGGCGCTGTAACCGTGGCGAGGTAGTGCCGGTCAACGCGCATGTCGCTGTCAGCAAGCACCAAAATGTCGTGGCGCGCCGTCTCAAGCATGTTCTCGAGGTTCGCCACCTTCCGATTGGAGCCGTTGACGCGCGTGTCGACGACGAGCGCGATGTCGCGGCTGGGAAAATCACGGATAAGGATTCGGGCGGCGGCTAGCGCCCCGTCACCGGGATCGTTGACACCTAAAATGATTTGGCCAGCCGGATAATCTTGCTCGGCGAAGGAACGGAGGTTCTCGTAGAGTCCCGGCTCCATTCCGTGCAGCGGCTTCAGGATCGAAACCGCGGGTCGGTCGGGTGAGACGGGCCAAGGGCGGCGGACGAACCGCGCCACGGCCAGGGCCGCTCCAACAAGATAGATCCAAGTCGCAGCCAGCACGATAACGATTGCGAGATTTAGCATCATCCTGGTGTGATCAATCGCCTATCTGGCTGGCGTGTCCACCCGTTAATTGCGCGTGCTTTGCGCCATGGATTGTGTCAGGGATGCTGCGCGTTCATATAGTTTACGCAAGTGCGGGCTGGCGACGGCTCCGAGTTAGGGTTGGTTAGGCAACGAGGCGATGCCATGCGTGTGGTGCTAGCCGAGCCGCGCGGGTTCTGCGCGGGGGTCGAACGCGCAATCGAGATCGTCGAGCGTGCGCTCGAAAAATATGGCCCACCGATTTATGTACGTCATGAAATCGTTCACAACCGGCATGTCGTCGAGCGGCTGCGCGCCAAAGGTGCGCATTTCGTCGACGAGATCGACGAGATCCCGAAGGGCAGCGTCACGATCTTCAGCGCACACGGTGTTGCCAGCGCGGTCGAGGAACGCGCTGGTGACCGCGGGCTGCCGGTTATTGACGCCACTTGCCCGCTGGTCTCGAAGGTGCACATTGAGGGCCAACGCTATGCGAACCAAGGTCGTGAGATCATCTTGATCGGGCATGCCGGCCACCCGGAAATCGTCGGCACTATGGGGCGGATTAACGGTCGAGTGCATCTGATCTCCAGGCCCGAGGAGGTGGCCGGCCTCAAAGTCGCCAATCCGGACAAGCTCGCCTTCATTACGCAGACGACACTGAGCGTCGACGATACGCGCGCCGTCATCGAGACGTTGAAAGCCCGGTTTCCGACGATCGTCGGTCCCGATACCAAGGACATTTGCTACGCAACGCAGAATCGTCAGCGGGCAGCCCGGGAACTCGCGCAGATTGTGGATGTTGTCTTGGTCGTCGGCGCGCCAAACAGTTCAAACTCGAATCGGTTACGGGAAATCGCCGCGGAAAGCGGGGTGCCGAGCTATCTGATTGAAGACGCACGCGCGCTCGACCCGGACTGGATCTCGGGCGTTTCTACGGTCGGCATCACTGCTGGGGCATCGGCTCCCGCGGAACTCGTCGAGGAGGTGATTTCCCGGTTGCGCGAGATAGCGAAAGTCGAGCTTTCGGTGCTCCCCGGTGTCACCGAGAACGTCCGCTTTCGGATGCCGCCGCAACTCGCCGACACTACCGGCTGAGGCCGGATTTATCCGAAATCATGTGACGAGGCTCTGCCGTGCCCATTCCGCTGCGCCAAACAATTCGGGTCGGCGCCTATGTCATCGCCCAGCATCTGAAGGGCGTCCAGCGCTATCCCCTAGTTTTGATGCTCGAGCCTCTGTTCCGGTGCAATCTCGCCTGCGCCGGTTGCGGCAAGATCGATTACCCCGACGCGATCCTCAACCAGCGCCTCAGCGTCAATGAATGCATCACCGCTGCCGATGAGTGCGGTGCCCCGATGGTCGTTATCGCGGGCGGCGAACCTTTGCTGCACCGTGAGATCGACGAGATCACCCGGCGACTGATCGCGAAAAAGAAATTCGTCTATTTGTGTACAAATGCGCTGTTGCTTGAGAAGAAGATCGAGCTGTTCGAGCCGAACCCTTACTTCGCCTGGACGATCCATCTCGATGGTGACCGCGACGACCACGATCGCACGGTGTGCCAGAGCGGGGTCTACGATCGTGCTGTTGCCGCGATCAAGACGGCAAAGGCGCACGGTTTTCGGGTGAATATCAATAGCACATTGTTCGACACCGCCGAGCCGGAGCGGGTCGCCCGGTTTTTCGATGAGGTCATCGATATGGGGGTCGACGGCATTACGGTCTCGCCGGGCTATGCCTACGAGCGTGCACCGGATCAGGAGCACTTCCTAAACCGACGGCGCACTAAGGAATTGTTTAGGGAGATTTTTAAGCGGGACCCGCGCCGCCGCTGGTCATTCAACCAATCGAGCCTGTTTCTTGATTTCCTCGCGGGCAACCAGTCCTATCACTGCACTCCGTGGGGCAATCCGACACGAAATTATTTCGGCTGGCAACGTCCCTGCTACCTGCTCGGCGAGGGCTACGCAAAGTCATTCAAAGAATTGATGGAAGAGACCGATTGGGACGCATACGGAACCGGCAATTACGAGAAATGCGCCGATTGTATGGTTCATAGCGGTTATGAGGCGACCGCCGTCATGGATTCGGTGAAGAACCCGCTGAAAGCGGCGGCTGTGGCCTTACGTGGGTTCCGCACTGAGAGTGAAATGGCGCCCGACATTCTCCTCGACCGGCAACGACCGGCGACATACGTCTTTTCTCGCCATGTCGAGGAGGCAATGGCGCGTCTAAAAGGCGGTGACGAGCCCACGCAGAGCGTCAGCCGGTCCGGCTAGAGCTGCGAGCGCCCGCCGGGTCTCTCGCGCAAGCCTGATAAGGGTCCCGATCTGGTGAGGGCGGCGTATAACCGAGCCAATCACACGCGCCAGATTTGGGGTCCCGGCGTCGGAAAGCGGGATCAGCGCGGCACGAGGGAGTTCACGATAGGCCGTGTCGGCGACGGTCCTCGCCACCAGGAAGGGAATGCCGGCCTGCGAAGCGATTCGGGCGACCAGATCGCTTTCCAGATCGACGGTGATCGCACCCGTTTCTCGCCAGGCACGCCTCTTTTCCGCCTCGCCGGCAAGGATCGTTGGCGCTCCCATCACAGGCCCCTGAAGCGCGCCGATCCCGCTGGCAAGATTGGCCATGCGAGCACAAAACCGTTCGTCAGCTTGCCAGCGGACTCCATCCGAGACGACTTCTGTAGAGATCACCACGTCACCAGCCCGCAAGTTCGGTGCAAGCCCGCCGGCGATCCCGAAGCTGACCAGGCAATTCGCGCCGTTGACCGCGCCTCCGATGAGAGCGGCTGTGCGTGCCCTGTCTCCAGCGCCGATGAGGACGGGAAAGCCTGCAGCACGCGCGATCTTTGCTTCAGCGGCCAGCCCCGAAGTGCAGAGCACCGTCGACAGTCGGTGCATGCGAAGTGTCTCTCTCCCGCGATTTGAGTGAGATCTTCTGAAGCGGGCCCGCTTCGCGGGTCGGCTCGACTGGAGATTTTACAACACCGGGGCTCCAATCGCGCGTGCATTGATTGGCCAAGGACAATACGCCGCGGACTTCAAAGGCCGAACGGGACCTGCTGCGAGTTTCCCCGCGACAGCCGGCAGTAGCGGGCGAGAGCCCAAAGTGGGAAGAAGGCGCGGTACCCGTGGTAGCGCAAGTAGAAGACGCGGGGGAAGCCGACCGCCGTATACCACGGTTCGTCCCAGTTGCCATCCTGGTCCTGGCTGTCAATCAAATAGGCGATGCCGCGAGCAACCGCCGGGTGCCCTACTTCACCGGCAGCCATCAACCCGAGCAAGGCCCAGGCGGTCTGCGAAGGGGTGCTATACGGCGCGTCCCCATGCGGCGCTCCGGGACAGTAAGACTCGCCCCCTTCACCCCAGCCCCCGTCTTTGTGCTGGCGGGCAAGTAGCCAGCCGACGGCGCGCCTGACTTCTGGCGAATCGCTGGCGATGCCTGCGCTGTTGAGGGCGGCGAGAACCGACCAGGTCCCGTAGATATAATTGGTGCCCCAACGGCCGAACCAGCTGCCATCGGGCTCCTGCTCGTCTCGCAGATAGGAGATCGCGGCAACGACGGCCGGATGGTTCGGACCATGCCCGATTTGCGTGAGGAAACTCAGACAGCGGGCGCTGACATCGGCAGTCGGAGGGTCGAGCAGCGCGCCGTGGTCGGCGAACGGAATATGATTGAGATAAGAGTGGGTGTTGTCGGCGTCAAAAGACCCCCATCCGCCATTCCGACTCTGCATCCCGATTACCCATTCCGCGGCCCGGTCGATCGCAGTCTGGTATCGCGCCGACCCGAAGCGGTGAAGAGCAAGAGCCACCGCCGCCGTATCATCGAGATCCGGATAATAGGGGTTCTCGAACTGGAAAGCCCAGCCGCCTGGACGCAGCCCTGGGCGGGTTGCTGCCCAGTCCCCGACCACCTCCAACACCTGCTTACCTTCGAGCCAATCGAGTGCGTGGCACAATGTCGAGTCGAGGCGCTCGTCATCGACTTCCATCAGCGCATGGCAAGCTAGCGCCGTGTCCCAGACCGGAGACAAGCAGGGTTGGCAAAAACTCCGCTCGCCATCGAGCACCAAGAGCTTGCGAACCGAGGCCAATGCCGTCGCGTAGTCCGGGTGATCCGGCTCGTAACCAAGACAATCGAACATCATCGCGGCGTTCGCCATTGCCGGAAAGATGCCGCCAAGGCCGTCCTCGCCATTAAGGCGTTCCGTCACAAAGGCGACGGCCTTATCGATTGCCCGGCGCCGCGGGTCAGCCGGGAAAAACGGCTCGGCGACCCGAAGCAGCCGGTCGAGCATGCCGAAAGCGATGGAAAATGGCGACGAACTCCGACCCGTTATCCAATCGCGCACCGATTCCGGCGGCTCGCTAAAGAGCTCGCCGATGGTTATGCCATGCGGGTTGCGGGCGCGAGGGCGCAACGCCATCAGAACGAGCAGCGGGACGAGAACCGTTCGTGACCAGTACGACACTTTAGAAATGTGAAAAGGAGACCAGCCCGGCAGGAGCATAATCTCGACCGGCATAACCGGAACCGCGCGCCAAGGAACTTCGCCGAACAATGCGAGGAGGATGCGGGTGAACACATTGCAGCGCCGCGCGCCGCCGCGCGCCAGGATCGCGGCTCGCGCGCGCGCCATATGAGGTGCATCGATCGGATCGCCAGCAGCCTTCAGCGCGAAGTAGGCTTTGACCGAGGCGCTGAGGTCGAGCGCGCCTCCGTAGAATAGTGCCCAGCCGCCATCCGTCCCCTGCGTCGAGCGAATGTACGCGGCGGTACGCGCCTGCAGGTCCGGTTCGATGCGCCCCAGACAGTGCTGGAGCAGAATGAACTCCGACGGGATCGTCACGTCGGCCTCCAACTCGAAGACCCAATGTCCGTCTGGATGCTGCAGTTCCACCAGCGACTCGCTGGCTCGCATAATGGCTTCGTCGAGGCGAGCGGCGTGAACCTGATGGCTCAGCCGCGTCACTTCTTTCGGCGATATGTCATTCATGGAACGCACGGTGTTGCTCTTGTTCGGCTTCCGTAGTGAACGCAGAAGAGGAGGCGCTGCTGCTCTCGTCGGTAGAAGAGGGCGCTTCAGACGCGGAATCGATGAGCAGCCGCGCCGCGGCAAAGCCCGAGCGAATAGCGCCTTCGATCGTTGCGGGCAAGCCTGTCTCGACATAATCGCCAGCCAGTAGAAGGTTCTCCCATGCGGTCATTTGTCCCGGGCGGCGTTTCAGCTGCTCGGGGCTCGCCAGGAAGGTGGCCCGGCGTTCCTTTACAATTCGCGCTGGCGGGACTGGACGTGTGGGCAGCCGGTAGGCGAGCGCGACGTCTTGCCAAAAAAGTTCGCACAGCTCTGCCGCCGTAAGGTCAACGATTCGGTCAGCAGCGCTGACCGTTACCGATAACACCTCACGCTTGCGGAAGATCCAGTGGGCCGCGCCTTCGACTACCCCGACCAAGAATGCCGCACCGTCCGACGGATCACAGCGGAAATGAGCATTCACGATGGGTGAGGAAAGATCGGGCACGGTGAGCGCAGGAACAAGGCGCGCGGCAAATGCCGCAGGCACGGCAAGGATCACGCTGTCGCTGCTGCCAAGGCTGGTCGAGCCCGTATCGAAGACCAGTTCCGAAATCCGCTTCGTCGCGAAGCGGAAGGCTTTCAGCCGGACCCCGAAGCGGATTTCGGAACCCTGGGCACGCAAGCGAGCGAGCGCCGGCTCGACAAATGTCTCCGAAAGACCGATCCGCGGTAAAAGTGGACGACATGCAGCGCCACCCCGGCCGAGCGTTTCTCGGAGGACAGTCCAGAACAGCGTGGCGGAGGCCTGCTCGGTGTTCGTATTCAAGGCGGCGACGGCGAGCGGTTCCCATAATCGCCGGAACAAGCTCCGTCCTGGGTCGAGCACCCCGGCAACGGTTGCCGATGGGTCCGCCCGCTGCAATGCCAGTGCGGCGAGGTAGTCTGTTGCGCGGGTCCCCGGGACTCGCCTCTTCGGCGTCAAGACCCACCACGGCACAACTCCGCGATTGGGCCGCAGCGTCCAGCGTTCTTTCGTCGCAGCATCGACGAACGGAAAGACGGCCTCTGGAGGACCTTCGAGCGTTCGTTGCGCGCCGATCAATCCGAGATAGTCGAGAGTGGCGCTGTTGCCGCTAAGAAGGAGATGGTTGCCGTTGTCGATCCGGCAGCCGAGTTCTGAATCGAAATAGGATCGGCAACGGCCGCCCGCGTGCGGGGCGGCTTCGTGCACGATAAGGGTACGACCGGAACCTGAGAGCCGCACCGCCGCCGCAAGGCCAGCAAGCCCCGCCCCGATGATATGCACCCGGCCGGTGCTCGGTCCCGATTTCATAAGAGGCCGTGGCGCAGCACCAGCCAGAGCTTTAGAGGTTTTGACAGGCTCATCCGAGTTGCCGGCGCACGCCATTCTGAGCGCCGCAGGGCCGAGAGCGTCGCACGGTAGATAGCGCCCATCACTGCGGCCGGGCGCATAGCTCTGCGCGAGCAACCCATCATCGCTCGGTCGGCGTCTCGGAAGTGGCCTTCCGCAATGCCAGCGACATCACCACAGACGGCGGGCAGTGCCGGATGCCGCAGAGCCGCCGCGGGGTCGGAACTGGCGATCCCATGTCGGTCGAGAATTTCACGAGGCAGGTAAAGCCGGTGCCGGCCAGCATCCTCGTCGAGGTCGCGCAGGATGTTGGTCAGCTGCAATGCGCGGCCAAGCGACTCGGCGACCAGATGGGCAGCGTCGCTCGGATCGCCAAAGACATGCACTGAGAGATGTCCGACCGCGCTCGCAACTCGCGCACAATAGAGATCGAGCGTCGCGAGATTTGGGGCCCGAATGTCTTCCCGCGCATCCATCTCCATGCCGTCGATGACCGCGAGAAAATCTTCTCGACGCAGACCATAGCGTTGCGTCGGCTCGTGCAGCGCGCGGGCTACCACGTGCCGCGGCTGGCCTGCATAGATGGCGCCGATCTCCTCACGCCAGGCGGCGAGATCGGCAAGCTTATGCTCGACCGGACGGTCTCCATCGGCAATGTCGTCGACCTCGCGGCAGAACGCGTAGATCGCGTACATCCCATTGCGGCGATCGCGCGGCAACATCCGCATCGCCCAGTAGAACGAGGTTCCAGCCGTCTCGACCCGGCGCCGGATCGTCTCGCGCACAGCACGGTCGTCCGGCCCATTGGCAACGGTCTGTAGCGCGGTATCGCTCATCTCCGGCCACTCCCCCAGACCCCGATTACGAAGGCGGCAAGAAAGTCGGATTTGCTCAGTTTGACGCGTGTCGCCAGCGGGTCTCCACGACACAGTCGGCGCAGCAGCCGCCCAGCGAGTTCGGCGATCACGGCACATTCCCAGCGCAGGCCCGAAGCAGCAACCAGCGGCGGCAACCCGCGAGCCTGGCTGATTAACGCGGCGGTTCGGTCGAGCAACCCGTCGAGTACGCGGCGCAGTCCGGGACTCGCCGCGCCCTCGGTCAACACCTCGACACCGACTCCTGCCGCCGAGAGGTCCTCTAGTGGCAAATAGACGCGGTCGAGCAGCCGATAGTCATCGGCGCAATCCTGCAAGTGGTTGAGGACCTGCAGCGCCGAGCAGAGTGCGTCCGAGGCAGGCCAGGTATCCCGGCTCTCGCCGTGCAGGTCGAGAAGCTGACGGCCGACAGGCGAGGCCGAATAGCGGCAATACGCCATCAGATCGTCCCAGTCCTGGTAGCGCAGCTTTACCGCGTCGAGCCGAAAGGCGTGCAGCACGTCGCGGCAGTGTTGTGCCGTCACCCCGGTTTCGATCAAGCTTTCCCGCATTGCCGCAGCGGCCGGGGAATCCTCTCCCAGAGCACCGTCGAGGATCGCTGCCATGCGATCGAGGCGCTCGATTTTCTCGTCGGCGGTCAAGCCCGGATTGTCGGCGATATCGTCCGCGTTCCGGGCGAAGCGGTAAAACGCGTGCACATGTGGCCGCAGGTCGCGCCGGATCAGAAACGAGCCGACCGGAAAGTTTTCGGCACTGCGCCACTTGCCGGAAGGAGTTTCGACCGTGGCCGGCACCGCAGTCATTGTAGATACCCGTTGGCGTCGAACCATGCGACCGCGTCGGCGATGGCCTCACGTGCCAGCCGCGGTTTGTAGCCGAGCTCGCGCGAGGCCTTATCCGACGTGAAATACATCTTCTTTCGCGACATGCGGACGCCGTCGAGCGTGACGAAAGGTTCGCGGCCGGTGATCCGCGCCGCGAGCTCCGCTCCAAACGCCACAGGAAATAACATCATGTGTGGGACCCGCAGCCGCGGCGGGCGTCTGCCGACCGCTCGCGAGACCTCGGCGAGGATTTCGGCGAGGGACATGTTCTCGCCGCCCAGAATATAACGTTCGCCGATCCGGCCCTTTTCGGCTGCCGCGAGATGGCCGGCGGCGACGTCGTCGACATGCACGATGTTGAGCCCGGTATCGACGAACGCAGGCATTTGACCCCGAGCAGCCTCGAGGATCAGGCGGCCTGTCGGCGTCGGCTTGATGTCGCCCGGCCCGACAGGGGTCGAAGGATTGACGATGACAACCGGCAGCCCGTGGTCCTGCGCGAGTTCGCGCGCCACTTCCTCCGCTTCGAATTTTGAACGCTTGTAGGGGCCGATCATATCCCCGGCGCTGCTCGGGGTGGTTTCGTCTGCCGAGGCGCCCGGGATGAGGCCGAGAGTAGCGACGCTGCTCGTGTAAACCACCCTTTCGACGCCGGCTTTGAGTGCAGCGGTCAGCAAATCGCGCGTCCCCTGTACATTCGCGCGGAACATCGTCGCCGGGTCAGGCACCCAGATCCGATAATCGGCAGCGACGTGGTACACAAACCGGCAACCCTCCACGGCACACGCGAGCGATTGAGTGTCCTCCAGCGAGCCCTCGGAGATCTCCACAGACAAATCGACGAGGTTGCGCCGGTTGCTTGTCGTGCGGACGAGCACGCGAACGCGGTGTCCTGCTTGCAGCAAAGCGCGCACCACCGCCGAGCCGACCAGCCCGGTCGCTCCGGTGACGAGGCTCAGATCCGGCGAGGGTGGCATTTCGTTAGATTCGACGGTTTTCGGCTTAGTAACGTTCCGGTTCAACCGCTCTGATCGCGTCTCGCGAAAACGGGTATAGCGCGGCTGTCACGCCTTTGTCACTCGGTGCAAGAGCATTGAGGCGGAGAACCGGCGGGCAGCGTGGTAGTTTACTTCGCAGGTGTCGGCGCAGCAGGAGGGACGGCAGCGGCGCGGGCACGGGCTGCTTGCGCTTTCTCTGTCTCACCGAGCACATCATAGGCATGGGCAAGGCGGGCCCATCCCTCCTGGTCGTTCGGGTTCTGCTCGAGGCGTGCCGCGAGCCGGCCCACCATCCCGCGAATCATCGCTTGCCGTTCTTCGGGCGACATTGATTGAGCGGCGGCGACGTCCTGCGCCGTCGGCCCCGTTGGCCGAGTTGACGCCTCCGGTGGGTTCGCTTCTGACTTCCGCTCGGAGGGATCGATTTCGGCGAGGCGCTCGGTAACGATCTGGCGCCAGGGCGCATCGGCGGGCGCCTCGGCCAGCAGCGCGCGCAGCGCAGCCTTGGCAGCTGCCGTATCGCCACGCTGCAGCGCAGCCTCAGCGCCGTAGAAGCGGGCTCGCGGGTCATTCGCGGATTTTGCGAACTCAGATTCGGCATCCGGCGAGACCGTACCGCCAGCGGCGAGCACAATCATTTCGCCGAGTTCCGCATGGAGCTGCGGCACCTCGGGCTTCAAGGCCATCGCTTGCTTATAGGCCTCGCGCGCATCGGCGAATCGCCCGAGCGAGGTGAAGGTTCGCCCTAACAAGACCCAACCCTCGACGTGGCCCGGTTCGTTTTGCAATCGCGCTTTCAGCTGTTCGGCGGCCGCTGCGAGCTCGGCCCTATCGTGAGGACCGGCAGTGGTGGCGGCGGCTGCGCCGACAGCCCTGGCCGGAACGATGGCCTCGGGTGCACCGACCGCCGAATAGATAGCAAGCGCGGCTGTCGGAAGCAGGCCGGCGATGATAACGGAGGCCCCGACCCGCCATGAGGTCTCGGCCGGGCGGCGAGGAGTCAGGCTCGCATCTTGCCCTTCCTTGTCGGCTGCCGCGAGCATGCGCCGGGTTACCTCGGCCCGCGCCTCCTCTACTTCATCGGCAGCGAGCCTCCCATGCGCCAGCTCGGTGTCGATATTGGCAAGCTCGCGGCGGAATATCGCCACGACGGAATCGCCCTGATCGGCACCCTCTCCGGTGCTGCGTATGAGTGGTCGCAGGAGCGGGATCAGTGCCGTCAGAACCAGCAGCCCCGCGGCGATCCAAAACCAAATCATCCGCGTTCGCCGAGCAATAGCGCGGCTCGCGCGCGCTCTTCCTGCGTCAGAGCGGGGAGTTGCTGCTCGGGCCGGCGGCGGCGCGCACGCGCCACCAGCAATGCGCCGGTTCCAAAAACCAGAAGCGGCGGGGTCAGCCAAAGCAAGTAAGTCACCGGCGCAAAGGGAGGATCGAGCAGGACGAACACCCCGTATCGGGCGGCGATGTAGTCGAGGACCTGCTGGTCGCTATCACCGGCGACGAGGCGTTGGCGGAGCAGGATGCGCAAATCATGGGCGAGATCGGCGTTCGATTCGTCGATCGATTGGTTCTGACAGACGAGACAGCGCAGCTCCTTGCTGAGTGTGCGGGCCCGTTCTTCGAGCACGGGATCGGCGAGCCGCTCTGAAGGTTCGACCGCTTGTGCGAACTGTCCGCAGACCGCGATCAGAAAGGCGAGTGAGAGGACCAGCTCTCGAATCATCGAGGATCCGTGGATCCCGTAGGGATGGCAGCAGCCGAGGTCCTTGCCGCCGCCGGCAAGCGCATACGCAGCCGGCGGTCGCTGAGTGAGACCAAGCCGCCCAGCGCGGCGAGAAGCGCGCCGAACCAGATCCATGGAACAAGCGGGTTGTAGTATGCGCGCAACACCCACCCGCCTTGGCTATCCGGATCGCCGAGCGCCAGATAGAGATCACCAAACCCGTTGGTTACGATCGCAGTGTTGGTCGTTTGGCTCTGCGCCACGGCGTAATAGCGGCGCTCGGGGTACATGGTTGTCGGCGCACTGCCCGGCCGTTCGACGACGATCTGAGCGCGCTGCGCATGATAATTGGCGACGTCGCCTTCGGTCACGCCGACAAAGCGGAGGGTCCGGCCCGCGATCTGCAAGACGTCGCCGGCGTGAACGGTTTCGATGCGCTCGCTGCGCCACGCCGTCGAGACGACGATCCCGGCGATCAGCACACCGACCCCGAAATGGGCGATCGCATACCCCCAAGTGCCGCGTGGCAGATGGCGCAGGCGCCGCCACGCAGCACCTAACGGTTGTCTTGTCACCCCACTTCGATCACCGAGGTCGGCCAGCACCCCGAGCATCGCCCACGAGGCTAGCGCGATACCGGCCAGCGCTGCCGGCGGCGTGCTCCGGTCGAAGACGAAAGCGATTGCTGGTACGAGAAGCGCCCCGACAATAGCCGGCGCGAGGCGGCGCAAAGCTGCACGGAGATTTCCGCGGCGCCAAGCCAGCACCGGCCCGATCACCATGGCGATAATGGCTGGCGCGAGGATCGGCACAAAGGTCGCATCGAAGAATTGCGGCCCGACCGACAATTTCGCACCGCTCCACACTTCGGCGAACAGTGGATAGAAGGTGCCGAGAAAGACCGTCGCCATGCCGGCGCAGAGCAGCAGGTTGTTGAGCACCAGAGCGCCTTCACGGCTCACCAGCGCAAACGGATTGCCGGCTTCGAGGCCCGGAGCGCGCAGCGCGTAGAGGACCAAGCCGCCGCCGATCACCACCGCGATCAGCGCCAAGATGAAGACCCCTCGGGTCGGGTCAACCGCGAAAGAGTGGACCGAGGTGAGCACACCGGAGCGCACGAGGAACGTCCCGATCAGGCTCATCCCGAAGGTCAGAATCGCCAGCAAGACCGTCCAGCGCTGCAGGCTCTCGCGCTTCTCCGCGACGGCGGCAGAGTGGAGGAGCGCCGTGCCAAGCAGCCACGGCATAAAGGAAGCGTTCTCGACCGGGTCCCAATACCACCAGCCGCCCCAGCCCAGGACGTAATAGGCCCACCAGCTGCCCATCGCGATGCCGATCGTCAGCCCGCACCAGGCCGTCAAGGCCCAAGGCCGCACCCAGCGCGCCCAAGCCGCACCGACCCGTCCTTCGATCAGTGCGGCGATCGCGAAGGAATAGGTGATCGAGAACCCGACATAACCAAAATAGAGAAACGGCGGGTGGAAGGCGAGGCCGGGATCCTGGAGCAGCGGGTTGAGGTCGCGCCCATCGACCGGGGCGGGGATCAGCCGATCGAACGGGTTTGAGGTTCCGATGATGAAGGCGAGGGTGCCGAAGCCGAGCAATCCTTGGATCGCCAAGGTGCGGGCCCGGAGAGTCATCGGCAGCGAGCGGCCCAGCGCCGCGACCAACCCGCCAAACAGGGTCAGCATCAGGACCCAGAGCATCATCGAGCCTTCATGGCTGCCCCAGACCCCGGTCACCTTGTAGAGCATCGGCTTGGCGGTGTTCGAGTTCTCGAAGACGTTCCGCAGCGAGAAGTCCGAGGCGATGTGGGCGTGCATGAACACCGCGAAGGCGAGCGCCACTAATCCGAACTGCAGCAATGCCGCGGGTTGCGCGGTATCCATCAGCGGCCGGCTCCGCACCGACGCCCCGGCCAGCGGCATGGTGCCCTGGACGAGCGCTACGAGAAGGGCGAGGACGAGTGCGAAATGACCGATCTCTACGAGCATCTCACGGCGCCTCGCTCAGCGAGCAAATTCCCGTGAACCGGGAAAATAACCGGGAAATTTTGCAATAGCGCACCCTAAGCACATGAATTGCTCAGAAATACTCAGCCCGATCAGATACTTGCACGCAAATTCCCGTGAGTGGTGGAAACGGGAAATTTTCTGGCCGAACCGGGAAAGAAGTTCGCGGTAACCGGCGATATACGGGAATTCCCCGCGAGCCCGCGCACCGCGGAGCTTCCCACTTTACCGGCGGCAATTCTGACACGAGCACGCGTTCCATGCGAGAGATTATGCCCGTGAGATATTGTAGGACGATGGCGAAGGCGAGCAAAGCTTGGCCCTTGGCCGAGGGAGGCAGAGAAAATGGCCAAGTCGGTCGAAGAGGCGCGGCACTCTTATGCCGAGGAGCTGCGCTTCACGGCGAGGGTGGGTTCGCGCGCGGTCATCGAAGCCTTCGCGGCGGTGCCGCGGGAAAGCTTCTTCGGACCGGGGCCGTGGCGCGTCCTCAGCCCGATGGCGATGGCCGAGTATTGGACGACGGAGGATGCCGATCCGCGCCACCTCTACCATGACGTGCTGATCGCGATCGACGAGGAGCGACGTCTCAACAATGGGCAACCCAGCCTTTGGGCTCGCATGTATGACCAGCTCGAGTTGCGCCACGGTCGTCATGTCGTGCATGTCGGCGCCGGCACCGGCTACTACAGCGCCATCCTCGCCGAGATCGTCGGCCGCGCCGGAAGGGTCACTGCGATCGAGATCGACCCCGTTCTTGCCGCCCGAGCCAGCGAGAATCTCGCCGCCGCTTGGCCGCAAGCGACAGTCGTAGCAGCAGACGGTTTCGCATTCCGCCCCGATCGGCCGGCCGACACCATCGTCGTTAACGCCGGGGTGACGCATTTTTCTTCTGCTTGGCTCGATACATTGGCGGCAGAGAACGGCCGCCTGCTTGTTCCGCTGACCAATGCCGAACGGTGGGGTTGTTTCCTGCTGATCACCCGGCAGGCCGGCGACCCGGATCGCTACTCTGCAAGGTTCGTCGGCCGCGTGGGGATCATCCCGTGCGCCGGCGGGCGAGACCCGGCAGCGGAGGAACGATTGAACGCGGCGCTGGCGCAAGCGAAGGGAGATTTCACCGCCATCCGTTCGCTGCGACGCCCACCCGACGAGCCGGATCACACCTGCTGGCTCACCGGCGATGGGTGGTGGCTATCGACCGCTCCTGCGCCCAAGAGTCCAGCCAGCCAATAGTCGGCAATGGTGTGCGCTGGGGAGTTGTCTTGCTGCGGTGTGACCGACACGGCCGTCAGGGTCGGTACGGGATAAAGAGCAGGGCCTGCCTCGGCTCCTGCGCAAACAGCGAATAACGCCTATTGCGGTCCGGCGCCGTTGCGTTTCTCACCCGAGCGCTAGAAGGGCGGCTTCTTCGTCAGCCACAAAGTGGTCGATCTCTTTGCGACGCTCGCTGAGCAAGCGAATGATGTCCACGGTCGAGCAGTTGCCCAGCCGGATCCAGATCACTTTCGGCGGCGCTCCGTAAAGGACACTGAAGCGCTGAAAGTCTTCATCCTTGCTTACGATGACCAGCCCGTGGTCGCGCGCATGCTGCCAGATTGCACGATCGGAGCCACCCGCCAAGCCCTGGTCGCGGACATGGGTGCAAGCTGGGTACAGATCAGCGAGGTATACGGCAAGCCGCGCCGCGAGATTTTCGTCGAAGAGCAGCATCCGTTGCTCAGCTGTCAGGGATGCTCACCACCCGACGTTCTCGCTCGGCAGCAAACGCCAGACAGGCGCGGACGTCGTCACTCGTCAATTGCGGAAAATCGGCCAGAATCTGCTGCTCACTCATGCCGGAGGCAAGGTACGAGAGCACGTCACCGACGGTTATGCGCGTCCCCCGTATGCACGGCTTCCCGAACCGTATTTCGGGTTCAATGACGATCCGATCCTGATAATTCATCGGCGTGAAAATAGGCGAACGATCCGAAGGAGACAAGGAACCGGACGGACCGGTGCTGCCCGAATTAGGACACTTGATGTGACGAAATAGGATAGGAGATTGTTGTTCGCTCTTTGTTCTTGATCGCCATCGGACCGCATGGTAGACAATTCTCCCTTTCTGGGCCATCCTTCGCTCGCGCTCGCGCAAGCGTGGAACCGCGCCGGGGGGAGGCATGGAATACACGCATATCGCTGATCAGTTGTTAACTGCTGGCACGGCGCTCGCTGGACTCATCCTGATTTTTTTGAGTAATGCGGTTACCGCCTACGAGGCATATAGTCCGACAGAAAGAACAACGGTAAGGCAGAGATATCGGAGCCGCAGTTTGCTTGCGTTCTGCGCATTTACCGGAGCGTTGGTTTCCGCAATTCTGTCCCTTATTTATTACTGGATTTCGGTCTCCTGTCTAATAATTATTAGCGCTGGATTTTTTGTCGCATCACTCATCTGCGCCTTGATAGCAGCGTATACTGCGGTTGGAGATATTGGCTGATGGCGCTCACGCTGGCAGCTGAGCAACGACTCGAACGCGTAGAGCTAATTCAGTTTTTTGACACGAGTCGACAGACGTGGCTGGGTGCCGCCCAACGAACCTACGGGTTTGTTCGTCGAGATTTTCCTCAGGGGGCACTGATTCGTCGTGATGATGTTGCTAAGGCGCTGATCCCAATTCTAGAAGTGAACGAGGCGCTACGCGATAGACTAAACGAATATAAGTTGCGTCAAAAATTCTGGATTTCCGATTTTGCTGACCTGATAATCGATAGGGTGTGGGATGAAATCAGAGGAGAGGACTGAAATGGAAGAAAAAACCAACCACCACAGCAAACGAGAGCGTGCAAAGCAATTCGTGCGTGAGGTTTTAGCTTCTGAATTCGGTCAGAACGTTGATGAGGATACCATAAATACTGTTGCAGACAAGGTACTTAGATCGTTACCGACTGACAAGGATGGGCGCCAAGACGGCGCCAAGCGATCAGGAGCGGAGCCCTGACACAACGGATGCCAAGGCGCATGATCGTGTCTCGGTGAATGCTGGTCAGCCGCTCAGTCGCGCGAATCGAGCAGCCCTCGGTTAGAGCCGAGATGACAGCGATTTGTTGATCACGAGAAGGACATACATCGATCGGTCCCGTCGCTGATCGGGGACCGGACCCTACGCATAGACGAATCGCTCGGATTCGCCTATATATCCCTCGCAGGTCGATCACGCGGGCTAGCCTCCGAGTGGTTGATCTAGTGGTACGGATCTAACATTTGGTGCCCTTCTACCAGATTAGAAATCCCGCGGAAACTCTCAGTTCCGATGGGTACCATCTGTTTGAATTTGACCACTAGTTCGCGCCCAATAGGCCGTCGGGCCGGCTCTCCTTGCGTTGATGAACACACCTTCTGGGAAACGGATGAGCTCGAAACTGGGTTTGAATGCTTCTGAGGTTGGGCGCGAAGCCAGCAGCATCTGGTTATATTAGGTGTAGGCCAGAAGAGGTCTGCGCTGTTGATGGGACACACCGAGCCCAATCGAAGTTGGGGACTACCTCGTAACCGTGCCGGTCAGATGACGGTCGAGAAACGCATATGCTGTCTCGCGCATGCTACGTGAGAAGCGATGACCGCCCGGCCAAATCTTTACTTCTAGCTGACCTTCTGGGAATGCCGATCGTGCGTGGTCAAACATCTCTCGAGCGCCTTGCGACCACTTATCGCCCTCGGCGGCCTGTATCAGCAAGGCACGGGGTGCGGCCAAGCGGAGCACGTCTTCCAAGTCTCCAAGCGTCAGGATGCCGGGCACGAAGAATGCCATTTGGATGCCGGCATCTCGGGTGAGAGAATTCCGGTAGTTCACGCATCCGCAATTCGAGACGGCTGCCCGAATCCGTTCATCGAATGCGCTGGCCCAGATCGCCATCCGCCCGCCGTAAGAGTGGCCGATGAACCCTAGGCGGCTTGGATCGACCTCGGGTCGTGCGCGAGGTAATCGAGCGCGACGCCAACGTCATGGAGAACCTTTCCCAGTAGGGTTTGTCCACGGACGAGGCGACGTGCCAGCTCATAATACTGCTTGTCCTGCGATCGCGCTCCAGTTCCGTTCCTCGAACGCGAGCGCGTCAGGTGCGATGACGACGTAGCCGCGCTCAGCAAGCTCCGCACCATAGGCTTGATCTGGATTGCCGGCGAGGCCGACGACCTCACTCCTGCCGAGATCGAATTGCCCGGCATGTTGATGATGCGCAATTATAGCCGGCGTCTTCTCACCGGCATTTCTCGGAAGAAGGAGAAGCGACTTTATGCGTTCCGCTTCTTCCACGGCATATTCAACGGTGCGGCGAACATACGCGCCACAATCCACCGCGCCCAGTACTGTTGGGTTCAGCGGACAGTGTGGAGGGCCTGGGCCGATCAAACTCGGCAAGGCAGTCTAGATTCATGATTGGATCGTTGAGAGAGCGAGCAAGATAGTCAACTACCGAAGGCGCCCAATGCCGTCAAATCCCGCTTTTTTGATGCAGAAAGGGATCGGCGGATGCGATCAGGCGCTTTTGAATGCGCCTCTGGCTCGCACACGACGCAGGTGATGCCAGCGGCGTTGATTTGCCGTTGCCCAAGACGCCCAAAGGGACGATCCTGGCCTCGCAACAACCGGGAATCCGGGGAACGTCGGCTAAATCAAAACGAAGGGGAGGGAACCATGCCAGCGACTGTCGCCAGCCGGCAAGCGCGGCGGTATAGCATCGCCTTTGTCGCCGTGGCCATCGCCTTGCTCGGCATGGGGATCACCGGATCCGCCTCCAGCGCCGATCCGGGTGCCGCAACGGACCGCCCGACGACAGCCAGCCCGATCAAGCACGTCATCGTTGTTATCGGCGAGAACCAGAGCTTCGATCACGTCTATGGCACCTATGTTCCGCCGAGCGGGGATTCGATTTCGAACCTTCTGGTCAAAGGCATCGTCCGCCCTGATGGCTCGCCGGGGCCGCATTTCGCCAAAGCACAGCAGTTCACGACCTCGGGCCAAACCAGCTATTTCATCTCTGTCGCCACGAAGAACAAGACCCGCTACACGACCCTGCCGGCACCAACCCTAAACGGGGCGCCGAACAACTCGAGCCCGACTTCGCCGCCCTTCGCCCTTCCCGGGGCCCTGCTGGCGGTAATCGAACCGTCCTTGGAACCGAGCGACCTGTTCTTGCTCACAACGGGAGCCACCGGTGCCACCGGCCCGACCGGACCCGATCCGCGCATCGTCAACGGCCCGGCTCTGCCGAATGGGCCCTTCCAGCTGACCGGTTCTAACCTTCCTTACGATTCCTATGTCGGGGACACCACGCACCGGTTCTATCAAATGTGGCAGCAATCGGACTGCAGCATCCGCAACGCCACGGAAGACAACCCGACCGGCTGCCTCAGCGACCTCTACCCCTTTGTCGTCACCACCTATGCCGGCCCGATGGCGGACAGCGGTGGCGGCAATTCGATGGCGTTCTACAACGTGCAGCACGGGGACGCCCCGCTCTTGAAGAAGCTGGCGGACCAGTACACGATCAGCGACAACTATCACCAGCCGGCGATGGGCGGCACTGGCCTTCAGCACGTCTTCCTCGGCACCGGCGACGACGTCTTCTGGAGCGACGGCAATGGCAACCCGACTGTGCCGCCCGCCGCGCAAATCGCCAATCCCAACCAGCTGCCCGGCACCAACAACCAATACACTGCTGACGGACGTTTCAGCAATTGCTCGGATCCAGTCGGTTCCCCGGGGGTGTTGCCAATCGTGCGTTACCTGGATTCGCTGGGCGGTGAGCTGAAAGCGAATTGCGGCAGCGGTCACTATTACATGCTGAACAATACGAATCCGGGCTTCCTACCGAATGGTCAGCTCGATACCGCAGGTATCGCGAACGGGACTTCGATCCCGCCGAGCAGTGTCCGAACGATCGGTGATGCCCTCAACGAGCAAGGCATCTCCTGGGCGTATTACGCGGGCGCCTACAACGCCGCCGCTAATCCGATGAATGCACTGGACGTCCTCATCGGCCAAGCTTACTGTAAAATTTGCAACTTCGAGGCCTACGCGTCGTCGATCATGGGGAACCCGACGCAGCGCTCGGAGCATATAAAAGACGCCACGGATTTCTTCACGGCAGTCGCGAGCAGCACGCTGCCGGCCGTGTCGTTCGTCAAGCCCGACGGCCTGATCGACGGCAGTTCGGCCACCTCCAAGCTCGATCTCTTCGAGAGCATGCTGCAAAAAGTCCTGGATTCACTCGCGGCCAATCCTGGGCTCGAAGCGCAGACGGCTCTGCTTATTACTTTCGATGAGGGAGGCGGGTATTACGACAGCGGCTTCATCCAGCCGATCGATTTCTTCGGCGACGGGCCGCGCGTTCCGCTGGTGGTGGTGTCGCCCTATTCGAAGGGGGGACATGTCGCACACAGCTACGCCGACCACGTCTCGATCCTCAAATTCATCGAGCGCAACTGGCGCCTCGAGCCGCTGAGCGCTCATAGCCGCGACAATCTTCCCAATCCGTTTGCCGACGAAGACGATCCCTATGTACCGGTGAACGGCCCGGCGATCAGCGATCTGTTCGTGACGTTCGAGTTCCAGCACGATCACGCTCATCGCAATCACGACTAATCCGCACGGACCAGCAGCGGGCGGTCCAATCGTCCAGTACCGGCCGGGTCCGAGGCGACGACGCCGGCCGGTGCAACGCCCGTTGGCGGTTCCTGATTTGGTGGTCTTGGTGACAAAATCTGCGATGCGAGAAATCAATAAACCGTCCGATTGGCCGCGAAGGATAGTGAACGGTAGGCAACAAAAAACCCAGGCCACAGCCGGGCTGTAGGCCGGGGATCGATCGAGCAGTGTGAACTCGTTCACGCCGGGCATGACAAATGCTGTCCCAGTCGCACGCTGCTCGATCCAGGAATGTCGTGGCTCGACCGTCGGCCTCACCCGCGGCTCAACGGGCCACTCGTTTTTTGCACCTCGCGCACGCGCGCGCGGGGAAAGCCAGCAAATCCGCCCGTTTTCGTGCGTCGGCGATTCCGCATTGAAATTCTGACCCATTGATTTTTCGTGATACCCGATTTCGCCGTGTAGACGGCTTTGGCGCGCCGCGCATCCCAAAACGACCGGAAACCAATGGCTTGGCTGAAACCCACGATGGAAATCTATTGCGACGATGCACAGTCATGGTTTCAGCTCGGCAGCGTTTCCCGAAAATGCACCATGCAAAGGGATGAGGCCGCCCCGGGGTAAGGTTTGGAATGGGTCGAATCCCGTGGGCCCGGCGGGCTCTACCAGGGTACGATGCTGTCGAAGCGCGATGCGCAATTCGGCCGCGGCCAGCTGATCGCCCCTGACACCTTCATCCGCGGTAGTGACGCCAAGGCGCACCCGCACTACTATTGCGACTTGGCCGGTGTTGCGGCGCTCTTCGTCGGCTTCGAGCTTCTGTCGCTGACCCAGGAGGAGCAGCGCCGCCCTGGCTCCTGGCACTGGCACATCCTCGCCGAACGGCGATGAACGGCGACGGCCGTGCCGGTACGCCGCCCGGTCGGGCCGGTACAGCGGATCATAATTCGCCTGGAGATCCGAGTCGTGTGTCCCCTCGCGCGAACGGCCGTTATCGGCCGCGCGAGGAGGCCGGTGGCTCGTGATCGCTGTTCGACGGGAGTTGCCCCATTCCGGCCATTTCCCAGCGCTGCCTCAAAGGCCCAGGTGGGTGGAATGCCGTCCTTGGCCCGTATCCGATCAATGGCGAGGTAGTGGCAACAGCTGGCTCGATGCACGACTTAGTCCCATTGGCAGCGACAGACTGATCGCAATAAAATAAATAGCTAGCCCCGCGATCCTCACCAGTTGGCCTCAAGACCGAGATGCGCGAACACTTCATGGCGAAGCTCCACCAGGTGCGGGTCGCCGCGATGGCGGGGATAGGGCCGGGAGTTGACGATCTCGGCCTTGATCTGAGCGGGGCGCTCGCTTAACACGATAACACGGCCGGCAAGGAACAGTGCCTCTTCCACATCGTGGGTGACCAGCAGCGCGGTAAAGCCCGCCCGCTGCCAGAGCGACACGAGCTCGCTCTGCATCGTGATCCGCGTCAGCGAGTCGAGCTGGCCCAATGGCTCGTCGAGAATCAGCAGCCTAGGGTCATTGACCAGTGCACGCGCCAAAGCCGCGCGTTGCGACATGCCGCCTGAGAGTTGGCGCGGATAAGCGTTGGCGAAACCCGCGAGCCCGACCACGCGCAACGCGTCTTCGATACGTTCGCGATGGGCGCGAAGCAGCCCCTGTGCTTCCAGGCCGAGCGCAACGTTACCCCAAACCGTGCGCCATGGATAAAGGGTGGGATCTTGAAAAACGACGACACGCGATGGATCGGGCCCGTCGATCCCCTCACCCTCAGCGAGGACGCTGCCTGCGCTCGGAAAGTCGAGCCCCGCAACCAGCCGCAGCAAAGTGGATTTTCCGCACCCGCTTGGCCCCAGGAGGGCGACAAATTCACCGCGGCCGACACGGAAGCTGATGTGGTCTAGAACCGGCAGAGGCCGGGCATGCAGTTGGAAGTGATGGCTCACATCGCGGATCGTAAGCGTCGTTCCGCGCGCCGGATCCCCATGTCCCGGATACGCTCTTTCCGGCAGCGCAGGCGCCGCTACCATCGCACCAGACCCTTCTGCCAAGACAGCAGCCGGTCGCGCAGGCGGAACAGCAGTGTGATCAGTCCCGAACACAGAAAGGCCATGATCAGCAGCGCGGCATACATGTTGGCATAGGCCGCCCAGCCCTGCGCCCATTGCAGGTACCAGCCGAGACCGGCTTTTACGCCCAGCATCTCGGCGACGACCAGCACCGCAAACGAATTGCCGAGACCCATGAAAAGTCCAACGAAGACATGCGGCATTGCCGCCGGAATGGCGACCTTGAGCACGAGGAAGCACTGACTGGCGCCCAATGTGCGCGCGACATCGTAATAGGCGCTGTTCACACTAGCGACACCCGACCAGGTGAGCACCGTGACGGGAAACCCAGTGGCGAGCGCAATCAAGAAAATGCTGGCACTGAAGCTGGACGGGAACACGAAGAACGCCAACGGCAGCCAGGCCGTCGCGGGCAGCGGTCCAATGAATCGCAACACCGGGTGGATCCAATAACTGGCGAGCCGCGACCAGCCGATTGCGACACCGGTCATGAAGCCCACCGCCGCGCCTAGAAAATAGCCCGCCGCCAACAGACGAACCGACGCGAAAATGCCGGCGACCAGCTGCTCCCAGTCGTCGATGACGACTTCCACAATGGCCTGTGGCGGCGGGAAAAACGGCAACGGCAACAATCCGAGCTTCGCGGTGACAGCCTCCCAAACGGCTACAAGCAAGGCAAGCGCCATCATCCATGGCGAAAGCCGTTGCACACGCTGGAATGCGGTAAAGCGAACGCCGATGACGCCGGCCGATGCGAGCGCAACAGCGACCGCGCCCGACAAGAAGGCGAGCTGATCGGTGTAAGCCCAGTCGCTCTCCGGCTTGTCGGGCCAGAACGCAGTGAGGACGGGTGACCGCAAGCCACGCCGCCGCGGCGGCCAATCCTCCGGCAAAAGATCGAGCGGCTGAGCTTACGAGAAAGCCAAGAGCCGGCTTCGGCGGAGTCGATACTTCATCGACGATAGAGCTGCTCATTGCTGATCTGTCGCATAGGCTCAGCTCAGAACGTCGAAATAGATGCGCTCGGCGAACTTGGTCGAATCGGTGCTCTGTTTGATGACCTTCACTACCTTAAGTTCGTCGGTGTAGAGCAAGATTTGTTTCTTGAGAGCGTCTCCGACGGGATGGTTATGGTGGGTATGGCTCCGCAACATCGCCGCAATCTCCTCAACCGACCCCCTCCCGCCATAGCCCGAGAGCGCAGCAGCGGCGTCGGCGGGATCACGAGCGACCCGATCGCCGGCCTCGAGCACTGAGCGCGTCAGCGCGGTTGCAACCGGCAGTTCGTCACGAATGAGACTTCCGCGAATGGCGAGCACGCAGCATATACGGTCCGCGAACTCGCCGGATAGGTTGGTCGCGATCTCGTTGAGCTTCCCGTCCTTGAGCCATAGATAGGGCAGCGGATCGATGTCCGTGAGCGCCTGCGCTTCCCCCTTTTCGACGGCAAGCGCAAGAAGGTTGGCCGGGTATTGACGCCACTCCACCTCCTTGACCGGGTCGATGCCCTTTTTGGCCAGGGCGATCAAGAAGAAGTTCTTCGCTGGGCTCGCCTGGTCGCTAATCGCAATCGACTTGCCGCGCAGCGATTCCAAGCTGTCGATATTCGCAGCCTTGGAGCCGAGGAGCCGGATGCAGCCGCCATGCACTCCGGCGGTGATGCGGACGTCGAACCCTTGCTCGAGTGGCTTCAGCCAACGGAGCGCCATTCCGATGCCGGCGTCGGCCTTGCCGGTTGCAATCGCCTCGAGGAGCTGCTCGGTCGAACCGCCGAAATTGACGAACTCGACATCGAGGTTGTGTTTGGCGAAAACACCCCGCTCCTTTGCGACCGGGGCGGCGGCGGTGCAGACCGAGTTCGCATTCCAGGCTA
>Ga0306922_10000579_pt1 | contig 30988 bp, 25 predicted proteins | sample sta12Cox44000082_FD_203758 | JGI IMG/M metagenome (GOLD analysis project Ga0306922, IMG submission 203758) | Lab enrichment of tropical soil microbial communities from Luquillo Experimental Forest, Puerto Rico - statoxic.12C.oxic.44.000.082 (v2)... | ecosystem: Environmental > Terrestrial >... | reverse complement strand
CCTGCGGGCACCGACGGAAAACTTGAACTTGCGAAGCGAAATTCGGTCCAGGCGCTTCTTCGCCGTGCGTGGACGACCAACGGGCCGCTTACGATCCTTGGCGTCGCGATGATTCTGGTTTTTGTCACTGCTCTTGCGGGAATTCTCCTCGATCGTCGCATCATCACCGGTGCACCGGCATGGCTCAAACCTGCCAAATTCGCACTCTCCGTCAGCGTGTACTGCTTTACTTCCGTCTGGCTCCTCGGGTTCGTGAAAACTTGGCCTCGCCTTGCTCGATTCGCGGCGAATGTGACCGTCGCCAGCTTCATTGTCGAGATGACGGTGATCCTGGCGCAGGCGGCTCGCGGCACGACCAGCCATTTCAATCTGACCACTCCGTTGAACGCGTTTCTTTGGTTCACGATGGGAGGATTCATCGTCGTCGTGTGGACGATGAATCTGCTGCTGGCGATTCTGCTCATCGTGGAGCGAGTTCCCGACCGTCCGTTCGCTTGGTCTCTGCGACTCGGACTGCTGATTTCTCTCGTAGGCATGGCCGCGGGGTTCCTTATGGTTCGGCCGACGCCGGAGCAAAAACAGAACATGACGACAACCGGCCGCCCGGACATCGTCGGCGCGCATAGTGTCGGAATCGCTGACGGCGGTCCCGGACTCCCTATCGTCGGCTGGAGCACTGTCGGTGGTGACTTGCGGGTCGGGCATTTCGTTGGACTGCACGCGATGCAGGTGCTGCCCTTTTTCGGATGGTGGGTCGCGCGCCGGAGAAATGCTTTTTCACGACTGAGGGAAATCCACCGGTTGGGTTTCGTCTTTATCGCTGGGTCGGCGTATTTGGGCTTTGTGTTGCTGCTGGTGTGGCAAGCGCTGCGTGGACAGTCTGTGATTCATCCCGACGTTCGAACATTTTTTGGTGGCGCTGCCCTCGCCGCGCTGACGGCGGCCGCTGCGTGGGCGATTGCGATACGCGCGAGACGCACGGCCACCAAACTGCGCGGCCGCAGTCCAGATCCGGTTTCCGAGACGCCCGAGGGCGCGCTCATAGCTTGAGGACGGCGCAGTTACGGGGGCCAATCATGAATCAAGAGGAAAGAGCGCTCTTTCCGGAGAAGAGCGACGTAAAGATCGGGCGGCGGTCACTGCTGGGGATGACGGCTGCGGGTTGGCCGGGTCGCTTGTTGCTTGTTCGACAGGTCGCGAGACTCCAGCCACTTCCACGTTGTCACGTCCGGCCCGGTGAGATTTATGTTCGAAACAGAATTAGCAACATGAACAGCATAGGAAGGTAGATGAGCGAGGCCGCCAGTCACCCAACCTGCCGACCGAAAAATGGGTGCGTCACAGAGCAGGCAGTTGGCCGGCGGCGAGGGCCGATTTGGTGGCCATTGCGCAAAAGCCTCCGGAACTCAGGCGGCGGCCTCGGCGAAGTCGAGCTTCGGAAAGACATGCTCGCGAGCGAAAGCGAGATCCGCCGGGTCATCGATCTCGGCCCAGGACAAACTGGCCGTGCTGGTATATCCAACTTTTGTCCCCTGGTCGGCCAGCTCTTGCACGGCGACATTGAAGAATTCATTGACTTGGCCGGCCGCCACGAGCCGGTCGAGAGACCGGAAGAAGTCGCGCTGGATTCTGAGAGAAGAGGTCGTGATGCCGATATAGGTTCCGCTGCACTCCAGACGAGAAATCTTCTTGCTCATTTTTATGACGCGGCCATTGCGGATGACGACCTTCATCGTTTCATCGCGCCAATCGGGATCTACGATCATGGAAATGGGAGCGGTCGGGTTGGCGGCCGGGATCAGGATGTCCGGTTCGCACAAAACATCCGCGTTCAGGCACATGAATGCTTCGCCGCGCAGCCGGTCTCGCGCAACCCAAAGAGAGTAGATATTGTTGGTGGTTTTATTGACTAGATCTTCGCGCGAAAGCCGATGTGCTCGAGCCAATCGCAGGTCCATCGTTCGGTAAGGGCTTCCGACCTTTATCCGCTGTCGGCCGATCTGGCCTTCAGCTAGCGCTCCAGAAAATTCCTCAAAGCCGCGCCCGCGCGAGCCGTGCGCACAGCCGCTTCAGCAAATATGCCAAAACTTCCAAGACGATTTCGTCAAAGCCTTGACGTCTTCTGACGAAGGCCCAAATCCGGCATTCCTTCTGCTTCCGCCGTTTCAACAAGTTGCCCGCGATCCCCGCCGCGCCGGTTGGCAGCGTCTTTGCACTACACCGTCCCGGATTTCTGAAGACCAGATATCCGAAAATCCCAGACCTCTCGTATGGGCTTATGAAGCCGAACAACGTCTTTCGCAAAGCAGCTCTGACTCTGCCGTTCTTGGGAGCGATGCTCGTGGCGTATCCCGCCGGAAGGTCCAAGGCCAACGAGGGCCTGCCAGCCGGAGCGCAGCCAGCGACCCAGGGGAAGAGCGAAAGGCACGTTTCTAAAGCTGTCCGGCCGGCAGCCGGAATATTTTGGAGGAACCGTATGCGTCCGGCGAACCGAAGAATGCACTGAGGAAATCCAACGTCAAGTTGCAGACGCTCGTTTCGCTGGAAAGAGGGCATTTTTGGAAGCGCGGCCGTGCCGGGGACCCTTCGAACCGCGGTCCTGCGAGCCGTGATCGTTTTGACGATTGCCTCTAGGTTCTGACGCGGACGTGAGCATGCGGGCGTGTAGTCCAAAGGTATCGCTCGCTTGTCGTTGAATGCCAACAGGTCTCCTTGATTGGAACGTTCGCCATTTGGGTGCATCCAATTCGACAAAGGGCAGACTCGAGAGCCTAGCCGTGAGACCTTGCACGCGTTTTGCGGCGGAGAAAATACTGATTCCGATTCGTGAACATGATCGGCCACACCATCTCGCACTACCGCATCGTCGAGAAGTTGGGCGACGGCGGAATGGGCGTTGTATATAAGGCGGAGGACGCGGAGCTTGGCCGCTACGTCGCGTTGAAATTTGTGTCGGAAGATATAGCCGACAACACGCGTGCGCTCGAACGCCTGCGCCGGGAAGCGTTTGCTGCCGCCACGCTCAATCATCCCAACATCTGCACGATCCACGAAATCAACACAGGCGGCGATCAGTTGTTTATCGCCATGGAATACTTGGAAGGCATGACCTTGAGGCGGCGAATTGCGGGGAAACCGCTGGATCTCGAAACCATGCTTTCGCTTGGGATCGACATTAGCTGCGGGCTGGCCGCCGCTCACGGCAAAGGTGTAATCCATCGCGACATCAAGCCAGCCAACATTTTTCTAACCGAGGAGGGCCACGCGAAGATTCTGGACTTTGGGCTGGCGAAGCTGGAGGCAAAGCCTCGCCGAGTTGCCGAGCCGGTTCACGTCACCGCGGGAGAGACGGTGTCCGGGACAGAAATCGATTCAACCAGCCGAAACACCATCGCCGGAACGCTGGCTTACATGTCTCCCGAACAAGTCCGAGGAAAGCAAATCGACGCTCGAAGCGACCTGTTTTCCTTCGGAATCGTGCTCTATGAAATGGCAACCGGCACATTGCCGTTTCGCGGCGACACCTCGGGGATGATTTTTGATTCGATTCTCAACCGTCAACCCGCTTCGCCGACGCGTGTGAATCCGGAGCTACCTTCCGAAATGGAAGCCATCATAAACAAAGCCCTCGAGAAGGACCGTGACGTGCGCTATCAGCACGCCGCCGACCTTCTTGCGGATCTCAAGCGGTTAAAGCGGCAGGCTGAATCTGCGCGAGTCTTGGTTCCACCTTCATCGGCTCAAAACCGCCCGGTTCGCAGAGTCTGGCTTCCCGCTGCAGCTCTCGCTTTCGCGCTCGCTGTCGCCGCTGGCGCGGCGTTACTGAAACACGCCAACACCTCGCAGATTGATTCGATTGCCGTGATTCCCTTTGCCGCTGCCGACGCCGGATCCGACTACCTCAGCGACGGACTGACCGAGACGTTGATCGACGGTCTTGCCCATGTGCCGCGCCTGAAGGTGAAGTCCCGTCAATCGGTGTTCCGATACAAAGGCGAAGACATCGACGTGCAGAAGACAGGGCGAGAGTTGGGCGTCGCGGCGCTGGTCACGGGTCGAGTGACACCAAGAAGCGACCGAGTCGAAATAAGCGCCGAGCTCATCAACGCCGGGGATAGCACCGTGGTCTGGGGGCAACAATATAACGGAAAGAATGCAGACATCATTTCACTGGAGGAGCAGATTGCGAGTGACCTGGCCGCGAAGATTCGTTCGGGGCCTAGCCGTTCCGAGAAGTCGCAGGTCACGAAGCCAGGCACGACCAATCCCGAGGCTTTTGACGCGTATCTGAAGGGCCGCTACTACTGGAATCGACGGACCGCCGCGGACATCCAAAGGTCGATTACCTATTTCAATCAAGCGATCGCGACCGATCCCGGCTACGCTCTTGCCTACTCGGGCTTAGCCGACGCCTATTCGGTCTTGTCCACCTACGGCGGGAGCCCGTCGGAGACCTATCCGAAGTCCAATGCCGCTGCCCGCAAAGCGTTGGAACTCGACGCGTCTCTTGCCCATCCACACGCCGTACTGGGCAGCAACAAAATGGAGTACGACTGGGATTTTGCGGGAGGAGAAGCCGAATACAAGAAAGCCTTTGAGCTCGATCCGGATGACGGCACGGCGCACTATTGGTATGCGCAAGATATCAACTGGATCGGCGGCCGGAACACGGAAGCTCTCTCAGAAGCCAAGCGCGCTTTTGAGCTTGATCCCTTGTCGCCTTTCCGCGCCGTGGCCATGGGTACGGTCTACAACACCGGACGGCAGTACGACGATGCGATCGCCGTGTGCAAACGGCTGACGATCGAGAACCCTACGTTTGCAGGAGCGCACCTTTGCCTGGCGCAGGCCTACTGGGGGAAAGGTGCCTACGCGGAGGTGGTAAACGAATTCGATGCCTATGGTCGGATCTCGGGCGACCGCAACAGCTTGGCTTTTGCTTCCGCGATGGCACAAGGCTACCGCGAAGGCGGGTGGAAGGGCGCGTTAGGCAAAGCACTCGAAGCTCGTCTGACGCAACGGAAGAATGACTATGTCTCTCCCTATGAGCTGGCCACACTTTATGCCAGCTTGGGCGACAAAGACCAAGCCTTCCGGTGGCTCGACGCTGCCTATGGCGACCGTAACCTCGGCCTCATGAGGCTAAACTCGGATTTTTTGCTGGATCCAGTACGGTCGGATGAGCGGTTTGCGAAGCTGGTGAGAAAGGTAGGGCTTCCGCAGTAGCGGATCTTATCGTATTTCAAAAGGGAAGCAGCCGTCTTCGCATCGCGCGGCGAGCCTTCTGTCTGAATCGTCGAGCGCTGTGGACCGGCGTGCTACGATGAGGCGGCAAGACCCCTGCAGGAAGGGAACGAAGATGTCGGAGCGATCCGGAGCCCTCGCTGACGGTCCGCCGAGCGGTCGGCAACCAACCAGCCACGAACGCCGGTCGGGACTGCCCTGGGACGCGTCCTACCGCGACGGCCCTGCGCCTTGGGATATCGGCGAGCCGCAGCCGGCAATCGTGCGTTTGGCATCCGAAGGCGGATTCGCCGGAGCGGTGCTGGATGCGGGCTGCGGGACCGGTGAGAACACTCTTCACGTCGCCTCGCTCGGATTGTCGGTTCTGGGCGTAGACGTGGCTGAAACGGCGCTGGCGATCGCCCGACAAAAGGCCGCCGATCGTGGGATCAAGGTTGAGTTTGCTGCGGCCGACGCGTTCCATTTGGGGCGATTGCAGCGGACGTTTGACACGGTGCTCGACTGCGGGTTGTTCCACACCTTCGAGGGCGACGAGCGAACACGGTACGTAGCGAGCCTGGCGTCGGTGACCGTGCACAAAGGAACTGTGTACGTGTTGTGCTTCAGCGATCATGGTCCCGTTACAGGGCCTCACCCCATCCGTCGGGAAGAACTGATCGCGGTGTTCAAGCCCAGCAGTGGATGGCGGATTGCAGCCATCGAACCGGACCGAATTCAGACCAGGTTCGACCGTAACGGACTGCCGGCCTGGTTGGCGACGATCAAACGGATCTAGGCAGCGGGCTGAGACTCAACAGGCGTGCCACCGGGGCAGATGGCTACGCGCTCGCCGTCTTCGATCAGCCGGGAAAGCCTCCTTTCCTGCAGCCGTAACCTTTCATGGCCTCCCTCATAGCTGTCTGTAACGGTCTTTCGATTATGGATTCCTTACAGCTTGAGGTCTTTAGATAGAATCCGAGCAAGGTGCCGAACTGTGCTCGGAAGCCATGAAGATGGGCCGCAAGTCGAACCAGTCCGTATCGGGATCGTAGCCGTTGAGTTCCGCGACTTCCGAGATGAACCGGCGTCCCGGCCGGCGTTCGAGGTGAATAAGCACGTTCAGCGAATCGCCAATATTGGCGCGGATGGCGGAGTACGGAATGTCTACCCCGCTAAGCAAGACACAGCTGGCAAATCGAGCGAGGCCTTGTTTGGCCGAATTCGCATGAATGGTTGAAATGGTTCCCGAATGGCCGGTGTTCAGAAGCTGCAGCAGGTCGAACGCTTCGCCGCCGCGGACTTCGCCGAGCAAGATGCGGTCGGGGCGATGGCGCAGGGCCGCCTTGAGCAGGTCACGAATTGGCACGGCAGGAATGCCGTTTTGTTCCTGCCGCGCCTCGAAACGGACCAGATTATCGTGGGGCAGCTGGATCTCAGCGGTGTCTTCGATCAAGAGAATGCGTTCATCGGGCGGGATAAGCTTGCCGAGAGCGGTGAGGAGGCTCGTCTTGCCGGAGCCCGTGGCCCCGCTGATGACCAGGTTGCGTTTTCTCAGTACGTAGTCTTCGAGAAGATTGGCGATCCGCCTGTCGAGCGTCTTGGTTCTTACCAAATCCTCGATCTCAAAATGCCGGGAATCGAACTTTCGAATGGTCAGGGTGACGCCGCCCAAACTGCACGGGGGAAAGACCGCGGCGACGCGGCTTCCGTCCGGCAGGCGCGAATCCAGAATGGGTTTCGACTCCGAGATGTCGTCGCCTAGACGCCGCGCGATGTTTTTGACAGCGACGGTCAAGAAACGCTCGCCGATCAAAACACCCGGAACCGGCTCGAGGAACCCGCCGCGTTCGATGAATACGCGGTCCGAACCGTTCACCATGACCTCGCTCACCGATTCGTCGAGGATCAGGTGTTCGATAGGCTTCAGGAAAGGAAGTATTGTTTCGAATCCGCACATTAGAGGACTCCTTCCGCCAGTTGCGCGAAATAGGATTTGTTCGGGTCGTTGTAGTAGGGCTTGAGGTAGCAGAACGAGGGAGGGATCGGATTGAGGCCATCATAGCCAACGACGACCGATTGCGCGTTGCGCAGTTCGGTGAAGGTCTTGGTGTCGAAGCGATAGTCGGCCTGCGTGTGGTAGCTTTTTGACGCCGTGATGTTGGCGCGGTGCGAGACGGCGTTGCCGGTCAGCAGGCTCACGCGGGCATCGTGTCCGCTTTCTGAAAGGTTGTAGCTGACCTTGAGCCGGTCTTCGCGTCCGCAGAGCTCGCTCGCAATCCGCGCTGAAAAATCATCGGTAAGCGTCAGAAAGATCTTGGTGCGGAAGGTCTGCAGCAGTGTGCGCCAGCTTTCACCGGGCAGTGCGGACCTTAGCGAGCTGAGACTCTGGGTGGCGATGATCGGAATGCATTTTGGCTGACGGGAGAGACTGAAGAACTTCTCGTCGCCGGTAGGGTCGTTTTCGCCGACCGTGGCGAAATGCTGATATTCATCGCACAGGAACATTACTTGCCGGAAGTGCTTGCCGGGATGGGCTTCGATTTCGGGCACGCGATTGAGTACGGCGCGCTCGAAATCGAGCTTCATCATCACGCCAATCGCTTTGGCCAGGCCGGGATTCATCCCCACCGGAAAATTGAGCGCGCAGACCTTGCCGTGCTCGATCAACCAGGAAAACGACGGCAACGGCGTACCGTACTTTTTTGCTTCATTTCTTTCGGAGTCGTAGCATTCACGCGGCGGGCAAAACACCCGTTTCACCTTGGGATTGTCGTCAAATAGGGAGAGAAATACGGAGATACCTTCGACGATCGATGTACGGAGCTTCGGCTCGATGCGCTTCCAATCCTCCGTGAACCAGCGCTTGACGGCCTCGAGCTGGCTCAGTTTGTCGGCATCGCATCGGTCGGGGTCGAGAATGGTTCTCTGCTCATGCGAGATGCGTTTCTCGCGCAGCAGTTCGCGGAGTTCCGGCGTGGCCGGCGCCACATACCGGCCTTCGCCCGGGAGGTGGCGGAACCCCAGGCCCGCCACCTCGGCTACGTGCTTTGAAAACACCTGTGGCGTCACCGCCACGTGCGGGCGGCCCAAGGTCTCTTCGGCTTCGCGAATGCGCGCTTCGAGCAACGGCGGCGAGATGGCGCATTCATAGACGTTAAAGAGGGTGACGTAGCCGTAGGCGACCTTGTGAAGCAGAATGATGAACTTCACCAGGTTGGTGTAAGCCTGCTGCCAGAAGGGCTCCTTGCCGCGGCCGAAGAGGTTGTTTAACAAGGATGCGATGCTGAAAGCCAACGCGTAGGCGTCGAGGTCGTTCTGGAGCGGGTTATACCGGAATTCGGAGTCCAGGCCGATTTCGACGTAGTCCTCGCCCCGTCCGCTCTGCTCGAGGATCTGCTTGATCTTGCCGCAGAAATCGCCTTTGACTTCAAGCACGATTCCCCCGATTCGCCTGGCGGGATCATGCGCCTCGAAAGACAGGATCTGCTGGGCGTAGGGAAACATGCAGCAGGAACTCTTTCCGCTTCCGACGGCTCCCAGGATCGCGATTCCGGTAAACAATCCCCGCTCGGGAATGACGAGCCAGCACGGGAATCGAGAAGGGCCGGGGCGGCGTGCATGGTGGACTTCACCCAAGACAACGAAGAGTTCTTTTCTCTTTCGCGGATCGGGATAGATGGGGAGCGGCCCAAGTCTCGCGCCGGGACGGAACTTCAGAGTTCCCACATAGAGTGCCGACAGCATCCCGAGATAGAGCATGTAGGGCGTCGTGAGGAGCGACACCTGGTAGATGCAGCGGAAACTCGTAAATGCCCGCGGCGCACGGCGGGCGATCACTTGCAAGAACACCTGGTGAGCCGGAAACGGCCTGCTCAAGGAAAGAAACGTTCCCGTCGCCATGGCCAGGATCGCGGCGACAAAGTATCGCGACGCAAGAAGGCGGCTAAAGATCATTTGCGTTCCTCGTGGACGGCTTCGGTCTGGACGTCCTTTAACGCCCGGCGCTCGTCGCGCCACTTGCGGTAGTCCAGGTCGCGCCAGAGGATCCTTTTCAGAACGCAATTCACGACATAGTCGGGACTGCTCTCGATGAATTGCGCGTAATCGTCTAGGAGCTCGCTTACGGGCTGCTCCAGGCGAAGCTCGCGCGTGAGAATGGCCGGCGGTTTCTTAACGATGGACATGACTTCCTCCTTCAGGATCGGTCTCGATGGACCGTCGATCGGTTGCAAAATCCGGGCTTCGAAGTGAACGAGATGGGGTTTATCGCTTCTATGAGGTTGTCGCGGCTGCCGTCGTCTACATCATCGGCAACCTGATTCTTGGCGTTCTCACGCTGCAGGGAACCGGAACCATCTCCACGCTGCAGCTGATCGGTTGGTTTCCGGTCCTGCTCGTTACGTTCGTGGCCTCGATCTACGTTCTGCTCAAGGTTCCGTCGTTGACCCACCAAATCTTCAGCGGCTCTGCCGGCGGAACCTCCGCCGGGATTCTCGAGGCCATCGCCGAAGGCAAGGGGCGGTAATGGATCGCGACGCTTCTTTTCATGACGCCAAGCGCCTGTACCTTGAGTCCTACGGCGACCCCATGGTGACCAATACCTATCTCAAAATCGCGCTGGTACTGGTTTCTCTCGTCGCCGTGGCGCTGGCGCTTATCGATCTGCGAACGATTCGCACGTTCCAGGACTTCCGGCCGCTGGTCATCCGCATTGACGACGTTGGCCGGGCTGAAGCCATCAACTACCACAATTTCGAATACAAGCCGCAGGATGCCGAGACCAAGTATTTCCTCTCGGAATTCACGAAGCTCTACTACCGCAGAAACCGCTACACCATCCAGAACGACTTCGCCAAATCTCTCTACTTTCTCGACGGGAAACTGGCCAATGGCATTCTCGACGCCTACCGCAAGGACGACATCATCCGGAAATTCCTGACCAACACCTCCTCGTCCGAAATCGATATCGACGTCAAGAAGGTCGCGCTCGAGGAACTGCAGAATCCGCCCTATCGCACGCGTGTCGACTTCTACATGGTCTATTACTCGCCCTCTGATCACAGCGAATTGAAGCGCGACCTCTACACGGCGAACTTTGTTTTCCTGTTCCAGCCACGGGTTCCGAACCAGCTCATTCCCATCAACCCCCTGGGCCTGACCATCTCCTATTTCCGCGAAGACCAGGCATTCAAATGAAGAATTTCGGCAGTCCGGAAAGGACCTAAAACATGATCGCCAACGCCCTGCTCATGACCCTTGCGATTTTTCTCGCCTACGTCTTCTGGCTCATGGATCAGCTGAAGTTTATGGCGCCTTACAAAGCTGTTCTTTTTGATGCCTACGGAACGCCGATCCTCCTTTCCGCGGCCGTTTTGTTCCTGAACATCTTCGGAGCCTGCCTGCTCCTGCAGCGAAAGTTCCTTCTAAAAGACACAGGCCGAAAGCTCTCTCATATCGACCGCCAGTTCCGGTTCCGGCAGATCGAGATGCCCCTGCCGGACGGAGAAGAGGCGCACGACCATGCCGCGTGAAATCTCCAACCCGGATCCGAGGGAGTCGAACGAAAGAGAATTTCGGATCACCCAGCCCGTCCCTGCCGAGCCGCAGCCTGAAGACGGCCCCCGGAACCTTGAGAGCGCGGCCGGTGCTGAACGCCTTCCCCTGCCGCGGCATAGGCCAAAGGCCTTGGACCCTTCCCGCCCCTACTCGTGTGCCAACCGGGTCTATCTGCTGCGCGAATCGGAGGTGCGAACTCTCACAGAGATAGGTACTTTCCGCGCCGTCGCGGCAGCAGACCTCGGCCGGCTTGCCTATGGCGGCGATAGCAAACGAATGGAGCGCGACGTCCGTCATTTGCGGGACGACGGTCTGGTCTCTGAAAAAGTTGTTCGCGCCGACCGCAAGAGCATCCTTCGTCTCCTGGCTCTTACGAGGGAAGGAGCCCACCTCGTCAAACAATCTGCTGTCGTCTCCGAAGATCAGACGCTCTATCACGGATTCGTAAAGCTCCACGAAGCGAGGCACGACGCCAGTCTCTATCGCCTTTATCACGCGCAAGCCCAGCGAATCGAGAGCTCGGGCGGACGCATCACCCGCGTCGTCCTCGACTATGAACTCCAGCGAAATCTGAATCGCGAGCTAGCTGGTCTCGCGTCATGGCCGGAAGAACGCGAACGGATCGCGCTGCGGCACGGGCTCGCGGTTGTCGACGAGAAGATTCCGGTACCCGACATGCGCATCGAGTACGACACGGCGGAAATGGAACGCGGACACTTGAACGTGGAACTTGCCACACGGAACTACCGCCCGCGGGCTCTTTCTGCGAAAGCAAGGGCAGGCTTTTCTCTCTACGCGCTCCCGGAAGACGCCCCGCGTCTCCGCCGGGTTCTCGATCAGCGAAGCATCACTGCCCCTATCGTTTCGCTATGACCGATGCGCGGCCCAAATTCGAAGCCGTTCAAGCCTTGGGCTATACCGAAGAAGAGTCCCGGTTCCTTTACCTGGTGGCCATGCATTCTGGCTATTTCGTGGCACGGCAGTTTCGCGGCTTCACCAGGTCTTATCCGGGCGAGCGCACACGGGTCTTCTCGCGCAAACTGCGGGCGCGGCACCACGCGCAAGTCCAGCGCTTTGCCGAAGCCGGCATCGTCTATCACCTCTGCTCGAAGCTTTTGTATCGCGAGATCGGGCAGGAAAATCTGCGCCATCGCTTCGATCACGAGTTTGACTACATTCGTTTACGCATCGCGATGCTGGATTTCGTGCTCGCAAACCCTGATAACCGCTACCTCGAAACGGAGTCCTGCAAGGTCCGCTATTTCTCGACGGAACTGGGCGTTCCCGAAAACGCACTGCCGGCAAAATCCTATCTTGGACGGCACGCAGAGCAGCCCGCCACGCGATATTTCGCGGATGGCTTTCCCATGTTTCTTCCGCCCTCGCCGGGGCCTCGCATCCTGTCCTTTACTTACATCCAGGATGCGGAAACGAGCCTTGCTGCACTCGCCCGCCACCTGCGCGGCTATCTGACGCTTTTCCGACAAGTCTCCGAATTCCGCTTCCTGTTCCTATCGGCGACAGACTTGCATTTCGCTAAAGCCAGCGAATTGTTTCGCGACTTGGTGATCACTCCGCTTGAACCAGGTTCCGCCAACGACCTGCTGCGCTACTTCACAGTCAGAAAGGCCTGGGAGCTCGGTCAATACGATTCGGTCACCGAAGGCGATCTGATCTTTCGTAATGCCGCCAGCGAGCGCTTCGGAAGCGCCAGGTTCGAACATTTCTACCGCGCTTGGACGGCTGGCCGGGTTTCCGGCGCGGAAATCCGCGAAAAGCTAGGCGGGAGGCGTACTGGAGGAAACAGCGCAACCAGCCCCAGAAGAGCCATTCGAGCTTCGGCACGATGAAAAACGGCACGAAAATCGGACCAACCAGCACACAGACGGCGGTGGCCACGAATCCGTAGGCAATCACCACGATGGAGACGGCCTGTGCGCCCGCGAGCAGGATAATGACCACCACATAGATGGCCATGCCCAGGAAGTCCGTCACGCCCGGCGCGTCGATGCGCGCTTCGAAGTCCCCGATGCGATTGACGATGGTTTGCAGCTCGGCCTGGTTGATCCGGTTGGCGAGGAACTGCGCTTCGTCCGTAATCAGGTTGTGAAAGCTCACGCCAATGCCCGGAAGGGGAGTGCTGTAGTAATGGGTCATGGCAAAGCCGAAGGCGATGGTCAGGAGCAGGCTGGCAAAGTGGTCGAACTCGAAGGTGTGCTTGCCGCTGGCTGCCGAGAGTGCGGACCTGGCGCCAAACCAGACCACCAGAATGGTCGCGAACATGCGAAACAGGTTCTGTCCCATGGCGTCGAAGAAGCCGAGGTTCTGCGTCAGGAGATCGTTGATCGCCTGATAGATGAACTGCAGGAAATCGGTCTGCATGATCTGGCTCCTTCGGCGCTCCCTGGCTACGGCATGCGGAAGTTCTCGAGGGAAGCGGTCAACGTGCCGGTGACCTGGTTCATGTTTCCGGCCAGGCTGGCGCGCCGACTGATATCGGCATGGATGGAGTTGGCGGTCGTCTCGCGCTGTTGTTTGGCGGAAATGACCTGCTGTTCAAGAAGGGCGGAGAGGAGTTTGTTCGAGTCCAGGACGGATCGCAGCGTCAGCACGCTCGACGCGTTGATCTTGTTGAGCACCTGGACCTCGCTGTTCAGGTCGGGATCTCCCGAGAGCGAGTCCTGCTCGAGATTGCTGATGCGGGCCTCAAGTGCCTGGCCATTACCGCGAATCGAGCCAATGGTCAGCAGGGCATTGGTATTGGCGCCGTCCGCGAGTTCGACTGAGGCGTATTGGGACTTCACACGCGCCAATTCGTCCGCGGCCATCCCGGAAAGTGCCGCTTGGTCGTACACATCAAGTGAAGTGGTCGCCTGCCGGTATCCCACAAACACGCTGTCCGTTTGGCCGGAGTTCGCGCCAGAGATCCACGTTCCGGTATTCGAATAGTTGTCGGCGGCCGTGACGTTTCGCCAGGGTGCAAACTCGGCGCGATAGCGGGCCGGCATATTTTGCAGGTTGCGGGACATCCGGAGCGCCAGCTGGTAGTGCGAGACAAGCTGGGCGTAACTGTTGCGCAGTTCTGTGAGCTGCTGCTGCAACTGGTAGTAGCGCAGCAGTGCGTTGTGATAGTTGGTCGGGTCGTAGACAATTCCGCCGAATTGGGCGCTGGCGGTGGCGACAGAAACAGCGGCCAGCAGGAGGAAAACCAAGAGTCTTTTTGGCACGAACTTCATCCTTTCTTCTCCTTCACAGGTTTTTAGGCATGGTGTGGCTTGCGTAGTCGGGCAGCGCGAGGTCGCCCGACAGATAGACTTTGACCCGGTGCCCCTCGCGAATGGTCACGGTCGGAAGTACGTTCAGGAAGCGGTCGAGGACTTGCGCCGACGATTGCGCGGTGCTCTGCGCGATGCCCTGTCGCAACAGATCGGTGCCCGAGGCGGTCAAGGCGCCCGAAGTGCCGGCTTCGGCGGCAGCGCCGATGGCACCGATGGCGAGCGAAACGCCAAAGATGCGTAGGTAGTGGTTGTTGACCTGATCGCGCAGGCCGGCGTCGCCGATCTGGTTGAGCCCCTGGAAGTGATCGAGGCTTGCGGAATAGCCGTCGGGCATCACCAGGCGGTGAAAGGTGACAGCGAGACGGGTCTGTCCGAACGTCTCGACGCGGCGGGTCTCGCCGAGAACCCTGCTGCCGGCCGGAACGAGAAGATGCTGACGGTCGTGCGAATAGACGTCATTCGTCACCAGGCACTCGACGGGGCCGGCGAACCCCCCATCGAGGCGATGAATGAGAGTGGTTTCAAGTACGGTTCCTTCCAAAAGAACGTAGGTCTTGCCGGCGGCCGAAGGTCGAATTCCCGGTGCGGCAGCCGGACTCAGCGGTTCCTCCTTTCGGTCATGATCAGCGGAATTCTTAGAAGCCGGAGCTGCCGCTGGCATAGGCTGTGGCTTCAGTAAGTCAGCGAGCTGCGCTACGTCCGGATGCGACTCATGTACACTCGGGTTTTCCTGCGCTTGCGAGGCAGGTTGCTTTCGGTAGCTGAGTGCCACATTCGAGGCGAAAAGCGAAAGATAGGCCCGTTTCTTGCGTTCGGATTCGAGAGGGTCCTCCTGCCGCTCTAATTGAGCCCGCCCGGGACTCTCGGCAGGAGAGGCTCCTGCTTCGGCGCCATTCACCCGGTTCTGCCGCTCTAGCGCAGTTTGCGCGATCACCTGTTCGCGCTGCAGCTCCTCGATTCGCTTTTGCAGCTCGACGATTTTTCCCTCGTTGACCTCCAGCGGCTGCGGTAGCGCAGGCGTCCTGGGCCCGGCTTGCGAGGGCGCGGGCGGCTTTTTCCCGCCCGTGAGCCACATGATCAAAACCATGACTACCGCGAGGCCCGCCAGGATCCACGACTGCACGTTTTTCGGAACGAGCCCCGGAGGTTGGGGGGATTTGTCCTCTATCGCTGGAACAGAACTCATCGGCTTCCCTTATCTCGCAGAGCGTTGGCGCGCGAATGTCAGTTTCTTTTTGCCGAGCGCAAGATAACCGGCGTCGATCACCTTAGGAATGATGTAGACGCCGTTTTCGAGTTGGAACGACACCAGGTTGGGCTTGCCGTCCTTGATTTCGTAAAACACCGGCTTTTCGCGCGCTGCGGACTGGATGTAGGTGAAGGCATCGTCGTGATAAATCGCAGAAACCAGAAACGGCTCGCCCGCCCATTTGGGTTTGAGTGGATAGTCGAAGCGCAGTTTCGTGACGTACGTGGAGCGGAACCGGCTTACTTCTTCCGCGGCCCGCGTTTCGGCTGCGCGGACCTCGTCGGCGTTTTGCCGGCGGAGATCGGCCAGCTCTTTCTTGTAGGCTTCGGCTTCCGCAGCATGCACGTAGCCGCGAAGAGCCGTTCCCACAGGCGAGGTCTCCTTGGGTTCGATGAAGAGCTTCAGGTCCGGCTGGGCTGCGGAATCGCCGCCAATTTCCATCAACAAAAAGGAATAGACATGGCCGCTTGCGGTAACCAGGTTCAGATTGCTGCGAATACCGGACTGGGCCGGATGGACATAGCAGAGGTTGTGCGAACCGTTGATGATCCAGAACTCGCGGTCGCCGGTCGTGAAGTCGAGAATCTCCTCGTCGTCGGGCAGTACGATGAGCGTCGAGAAGCGAAGCCTGGCGCGGACCTCGACGATATCTTCCTTGGCGTATTTGACGACACGCGCGCCGGTTTCGGCCGATAGGAGTATCGGGAACCCGCATTCGGCGGCACAGCCCAAGAGTAAAAAACAACCTCGAAGCAGATACCTGTGGACGACTGAAAGAGATTTCATCGGCATGACTCCTGAATGGGATTCCTCACGGCAGCGCTCCCGCCAGTACATCGAGGCCTTTTTCAAACCCGAACGCTTCGAAGGCTTCTTGCCGCTTGCGGTTGTCGTAGGGATCGTTGGTGTAGAGCCAGTAGCTGCGGCGATCGACGTGGAGGTTTGCGATCTTGGCGAGTTCCGGCGTCTTGATCAGGAACTGCTGCTTCGGCAGGAGCGCTGCGATCAGAGCGATTTCCGTGTCGTTCAAGTGGAACTGACGCCGGTAGAGGTCCTGGTCCATGTCGGGATTGGCCAGGAAGATCTTGGTAGCACAGCTTTCGACGATGACGTCGAGCAGCTCCGAGCGCTTGAGTTCGTCAAGCGATTGCGTCGAGAGAATCATGGCGGCGTTGTGCTTGCGCCAGGTCTTGAGTGCTTCCGTGACGTACTGCCGGATGCTCGGGTTTTTCAGAAAAACCCAGGCTTCGTCGACGAAAAACGCTTTGAACTTGGAAGCTAGATCGTTATTCGTAATGGCTTCGTTCGCGCGATGCAGGATGTAGAAAAGCAGCGGTTCGAGCAGTTCCGGGTAGCGGCTCATCTGCTGGAAATCGAAGCACTGGAACCGCGAGAAGGAGATGGTGTCGGCCGGGTTGTCAAAGAGAAATCCAAACTGGCCGCCCCGCCGCCATTTCGTAAGGCCGTTCGCAATCGGGCGGGGCAGCGTGTTGGCAAGAACGTCGAGGGTCCTCAGCGAAGAATCGAGAGAGTACAGGTTTTCAATCTGTTGGTAGAGTTCGCGATCTTCTGCCGGACCAAAAGCTGCGAAATTTCGGCCGAGAAGCACCTTCAAAAATAGGACCTGGAAATCGAGATTCGATTTGGTGGGCGGGAGGCAGAAGGGGTTGATGGACACCTCGGCGGATTCGCTGCCGACGCGCAGGTAGCTGCCGCCAAAGAGCCGTGTGAGGCTCTCGAAACTCCCGCCAAGGTCGAAAATAAAGGTTATGGGGGCGTATTTCTGCAAATTGGTGATCAAGAAATTGAGCAGGAAGGATTTCCCGCTGCCGGTGCGCCCCAAAATCATGGAGTGCGCGGTGTCGCGGTAGTGCAGGTTCAGGAAGTACGGCGTGCCGTGATTGGTTTCGAGCACGGCCAAGTATTCCTGGCGCAGGTGCGCGTTCCAGGTCGAGCCCGAATGGAGCGTAAACAGGAAGGAAAGGTCGGCATAGTTGGTGTTCAGAAGGTAGAGAGTGCGCAGGTTGAAGGGATGATTCCCAGGCACCGCCGCCAGGAAGGCATAGAGAAGGTTGTAGCGCTCCTCATAGAGCTGGGCGTCATGAATGCTGAAGACCTTGTAGAACTCGGCGGCAGCCCTTTCGACCGACGAGAGCTCCCGGTCGTAGATGACGACGGTCAACGAGAACCGGCCGAAGTAGTTGCCGCGCAGTTCGATTTCTTCGATCCCCTGCCCGAGTTCCCGCACCTGGGATTCCTTGGCATCGTCAGAAAGGACGTCCTCGCCCGGCCGGTCATTCAAACTGACCTGGCTTAAAAAGGAACGCTTGGAGTTGTGGAAATGCCGGCGCTTGGCCTGGATCGAGCGTCGCGTCTTCCCGGGTTCTTCCTTCTTCCACTCGGTAACGACGTGGTAGTTGGCTCTAACGTCGAGCAGGCCCTTCAGCAGGAGCGGAAACGTGTGCGCCGAGGGTTCCTTGAGGGTAAGAACCTTGACGTAGTGGTCGCCTACGCGGAGAAAGTTGCGGTGGCACTCGAGGTGCGATTCCGAGAGAAAGTAATCGAGAAAGGTGTCGCAAAAGAGTTTCGCCCCATCGAGCTTCAGGGAATCGAAGTTCATCGTTCGCTTGAGGACGACGAAGGCTTCTTCCTTTCCGAGAGGACGAATTGCGACTAAGTCGCTCACCTGGGTTCGGAAACTTTCGACCTTCTGCTGCAAAACGGCTTGGGCCCGGTCGATCTCCCACTGATCGAGGCGCACGCGGGTTCGGGATGAAAGACGCGAGCGGAGTTCCTCGAGTGAAGCCCGGGGATTTGCTGGGAACTCGAGAATCGAATTGGCAAGCGAGCGGCGGGCGGCCAACGCCGGACACAGCACGACGAGAAAGATGGAAAGCGAAAAGAGCGAATCGGCCTTCTCCGCGAGGTAGGCCATCCGGCCGCGGATGGCCGAGTCCACGATCGGGTCTCCCGAGTAGCTGTGCGGTATTGCCTGTTCGTTTCTCTTAAACAGCAGCTGATAGACGCGGTAGTTTTCATCGAACAAGCGAAGGGCTGACTCCAGGCGCTTGGTCAGGGCGTCGACCGCCGTCTGGTCGAGGCATTCGTAATCGATCCCTTCGAGTTCGAGAACCGTGCCCAACTCGCCGGTTTTGGTAAGAAAGGTTTCTGGGCCGACGAACCCGAAGAGATTCACCATGGCGTTGAGAGAGCCAGCTTCGTTGTAGTTCTTGAAGAGTCGCTTCAGATTCAGCACGGCGTTCCTCTGCTCACCAAAACCGCTTCGAACTTCGCGGGGTCGTACTCTCTGCGGAGTTTTGCCGCAAGAAAGAGAAGCCGAAGAATTTGCGGGTCTGTTGCGGTGGCCCAGCGTGCCAGCAGGAACAGCACAAGGAAGATGAGCGCGCCCCCAACGAAGCTGCCGAGGAGGTTGAAGGTGGCTCCTCCGAGACACATGGCGAAAAAGAAGAGCTTTCGCTCCGCGCCAAGGATCGTCAGCGGCCGGGAAAGAGACCGCAGCACGGGATGGATCCGCCGCTCCTGAACCATGGTGCGTTCTCCCTTGCCCTGCGCCATCACGGAAATAGCCACGCTAGGAAGTTGACCGCGGCGATGGCCATGCCGACGCCAAAGAGCACGCCCGCTAGAACGCGTTTCGAACCTCCTTCACCGAACGCAAAGGTCAGGCCCGAGACGACGATCGCGACCAGAGAGAGTCCGCGGGCGATGGTGCTGGTGAAGGCCTGCTGCAGGACGTTGACAGCGTTTTCCCAAGGGGAGTTCGCTTGGCCGAACACTGGGGCCGCAATCACGAACGCAAAGAACAAGAGTGCAAGGCCGCGCATCGAAGCTCGGAATCGGCAAAACCGCAAAAAAAGTCTCTTCATGGATTCCTCGCGAAGGGTTCAAGGAAAAAATCGGGGAGATTCACGCCACCTACCACGGTGCTTTCTGACCCTGGCGGACTCACGAGGACGACGAGCCAAACATGCTTGCCCTCGCCTGCGCCCTATTCGCCACTGGCCTATCCGGCGTGAACTCCCCTCTATCCATCCATTCAGTGGCAGCGAGCGAAAATGTGTCGCATGCGTGTATGTCTTCAGCCCACGGCGGGAGCGCTGGCGATTCGGCGTAGCTTGGCGAGAAGTCGCTTCATCCGTTGGCGGACGGCGTTTGACGAAATCGCATTGGACTCGGCAACTTCTTCGCCGGTATTGCCGTCGAGCTTGACCTGGAACAACAAATTCAATTCGGAGTCGTTGAGAAGTCCCTGTGCGAAGCACCTGCGCAGAAAATGTCGTAAGGAAGCGTTACGTTCGATGACTTCATCGTCGTCTCCTGACTCACTGCAAGGCCCTGCATATTTTTCCGCAGTCTCAAGGACCGATCCTTCGTGCGCGGCCCATTCAAAAAGCTGTCGCTTCAGAGCGCGGGCCAGAGCAAAGGCAAGGTGCGACTGGCGATTTCGCATCGGTTCAGAGCGCAGCAGCTCGAGGAATATGCTTAAGGCCTGTTGCACGATGTCTGCTCGGGCGAGCTGCGCTTGTTGTTTTGCGATGCGGCGAACCGTGGCGTGAAGCACCGGAACGAAGGCGACGATGAGCAGGGCCTCGACAAACTGCGGATCGATGGAGCGAGCGGCCAGCAAATCACGCAGCAGTGTATCCGAGGCAGGACCGGCCCTTGTGGCCTTGAGGTGGGCCAGCAAACCGAAGGGCGAATCAAACCTTGAGAGAACGCTTGCGGTTGAGCCGCGCAGCATACCGTAGGTCGCTAACGACGAACCGAGTTCCGCCGCAAGCTGACTTTCGATTTGACAAAGGAGACAGTGGCAGGTTGGTCGCGGAGGCATGGGGCTTCCCTTCTCTTCAGGCCGCACGCGAGCTTCATGCGGAAGGGGACATACCCCCGGCCGTGAAGGGACTCAAGATTTCTGCTGACGGCAGCGGGGACGAAACCATCGAGCATGGTCCGCGGGCATTAAGCGCCGGCGGAGGAGGCGTATCTTCCTCGCACCAGCGGAAGCCCGTGCAAACTTTTTCCAAATTGGCAGGAATGCAGGACAACTCGGCGGGCTTGGCTAACGGCCGGGGATCCGGTGTTCCCTATAACCAGCAACGCACTCTTGCTTTGTAGGCCGCGTATTCCTCAGTAAAGCGCGCTTCCAGATAGCGCTCCTCGCGCGGTATGACGACGAACGACATCACGGAAAGCGTGGGAAGCAGGGTCACCAAGAGCCAGGCGTCATTGACCGCGAGCGCGAGTCCAGCCTGAAAGAGCGAGAACGCGAGATAGATAGGGTTGCGGCTGAACCGGTACGGCCCGGTCGTGACGATGGTGGTAGTCGGCCGATTTCCGGGTACCGGCGTGCCCGCCAGGCGGAAGGTTCTGATCGACCAAGTGAAGAGCGCGACCGCAAAAGCAGTGATCAGCACACCGAACGGCCTTGCCACGCCGGGAATGAATCGAATCGGCCACGCAAAATGCAATGCCAGTCCCACGAGAATCGCCGCGAGGTAGATGATCGGGGGACGCGCCAAGCCGAGATTCGCGGCAAGCGGTATCGGCTGCTGGTTTTGCGAAGTTCCTTCGACCATATCGTCGGCTAGCCCTGAGCCTAGTCTAGCCCTGTGGGCAGCCGCGTCCGAAAAGGTTCGCGGAAGCTGCGATGCGATCACGGGATAGGGAGAAGCCGTGGTATGGTGGTCATTGAACGATGGTCCGTCTCCAGCCACTCAGTCATGAATCAAGCTAGCCTGGAGCGTAAACCGGAGGCGAGTCAGAGCGAGCGCATGTGACCAGCCTTAATTGTTGTTGATTTTCGTACGCTCGCGGTCTTCAGGGGCGTCGCTCCCCTCGTCTCTTGACTTTTGCTCGCTTGCGCCCGGTCGGCCGAACGTTCTTTCGGCCCGTCTTCGCGTTCTTATCGACTCGCAGTTTCCAAGCCGTTTGCAGGGCACCCGTCAGTACATCCTTGTCCGCTGCCGCCAGGCGAATGTGTGTGTGCCCCATCCTTCCCCACCCGCCAGGGATCGGCAGGAAAGCTTCGGGTGCTTCCTCCACAAACGCCGCCTGCTGCTCTAGCGTAAGCATCAGGTTTCCGTACCCATCTGCTTGCGAGGCCAGGGAAGCAAATTTCCGGCCTCCTACTCGAAAAGCTGGCAACCCGGAGTGGGAGTACTCTTCCACGCCATCCAGGCTCAGTGCAATCCTGCGAAAGTCTGCTGCGTTCATCGGTCGGGTACGGAGTATCGAACAGCGTCAGGGTATCACTCTCACTCCTTCTGGATTTGTTTTCGCGGGTCGCGCCAGCTCGCTCGCGAGCCTGTGATCCTCCATCTGTAAGTCCCTCGGCTTCGCGGCTAATTCCCTGGCGCGTGCTCCGTAATGGATTCCGTCTTCGCATCCCAGTAGATCTTCTTGCCGGACCAGTACGCGCGCGTTGCCATCATGCAGGCGACGGAATGCGAGAATCCGTGGTGAACCGTGGCGTTTGGCTGGGTGCGGCTACGCAAACAATCGAGCCAATTCGTCATGTGCGAGGGCTCTTCGTCTCCCATCCACGGCGGAGGAAGCGTTCCATTGGGGCTCAGCGAAATGTCCTTGACCGCCCGCCGGCTGTCAACCGTTGGGTCATCTTCGTGATTCCCCTTTTCTTCCACCATCTGCCAGCGCGGACTGCCTTCTCCACCCTGATTGATCATGGTTGCCTTCTTTCCCATGATCCGTGTAAAGCCTGGCGCGTCGTTGCCAAAGCTTGTCGAGTAGCTGACCAGCAGCCCCTGCGGATAGGTGAAAAGAGCCTGGAACGTGTCGGGATTCTCCCTGCCATCCTGCCAGGCGAAAACGCCGCCATTGGCAACAACCGACGCTGGATACTGTTCGTTTAGGAAAAAGTGGCAGAGGTCAATGCCGTGACTCAGCCACTGATCGGAAATGCCGCTGGAAAAATCTTTATACAAACGAAATTCGAAATAGAGCTGCGGATCGAAGGGACGATAAGGCTTGTTCACGAGCCAAGCGCGCCAATCCGTGTCCTGCTCGCGGATCTGCTTCACTTCGGGGCGCCCGCGCCACCGCGGCCCATGATAGTTCCATACGATTTCGTACTTGGTAACTTCGCCCAGCACACCCGAACGAATCAAATCCCGCACCGCAATTTGATAGGGCTCACTGCGATGCTGCGTGCCGATTTGCACGATGAGATTTCGCGAGACCACTGCGTCGCGCGCCGCCTTCACCTCCTCCAGCACATTGCCCATGGGTTTTTCGCAATAGCCGTCCTTGCCGGCTTCGGCCACCAACTTTAGAAGCGGCGAGTGCGAGTGCTCGGGAGTGGAGACAATCACCGCGTCCACGTCCTTCAGCGCCAGCAGTTCCTGCGGGTGCCGCAGCCCGCGCGGCGCCTTGCCGTAGTACTTTTGATTGGCCGCGACCGCCCGCTCGAGATTCTGCGCCCACAAATCGCAAACCGCCGTCATTTCAGCTTTCTTGTCGTCCTTCAGGCGGGCTACGATGCCGTCGAGTTCGCTGCCGCGATTCCCCACGCCGATGTGCCCGAGGGAGATCCGATCGTTGGCCCCGAGAATCCGCGTGTAAGACAGAGCCGTGTTCGTCAGTGCCGCGCTCCCGACCGTCATTACCGTCCCCTTGTGCAGGAATTCTCTCCGGTTGAACCTGCCTTCCGAGTTCTCCATTGGCTTTCTCCCATAACCAGATTCCGAATGCCGCAGACTTCCCGGCAGAACATCAAACGATCATCGTACTCCCAACACCCGTCTCCGGCCCGTTAGTCCGGCAAACCCAGCAGCTTGCCGAGCGTTCCGCCCATGATCATTTTGCGCGTGCGTCCGGGAACGTCACATGCCTCGAACATGGCGTGATACTGCCCCATCACACCATCAATGTTTTGCAAATCGGTGTCGGATCCAAACACGAGCTTCACGAAAGCACTGGTATCGCCGTCGGGTGTTTTGGAGTCCTGAGGCTGCCCGGACCACCAGAAGATTCTCTTAAAATCCGCCAGCCGGCCGTGCATCTTCGTTAACGAGGATCCGCTGAGGTCGAAGAACACGTTCGAGTTCCAGCGCGCGATCTCAGCCGCCCATTCGTATTCCGGATTGCCGCAATGCGCGCCAAGAACGGTGATCTTGGGAAACCGCCGGGCGATTTCTTCCAAATGAATGGGGCGCATCCGGCCCGAAGCCACGTCTTCCGGTTCATCGAACTTCTGCCGCAAGACAATGCCGGTATGAAAGAGAACGATCCATCCATAGCGGTTCGCCAGTTCGTACACCGGAAAGTAGGAAGGATCGTTGTACGGTTTCTTGACGAACTCCAGCTCGCCGAGTCCTCGGTAGCCCAAGCCATGCAGCTCTTCGACTTGCTTCACCACGTCGGGCGCGTCCAGATCCACAAACCCAAAGGGAATGATCTGTTTTGGATATTTTCCTGCAGCTTCCGCAACCACTTTGCGGCTTGAAAAAGGGGTCAGCATCAGCGCGGTGAGGTTCAGCCGGTCTGAAACCTTAAGGAAGTCTTCGATGTAGTTGGCATTCTTCTCATCGAAGTGTACGTGGATATCCACAACCCGGCCGTCCGGTCTGCCGGAGGCGTCTTTCTCCCTCTCGGACGCCTGCTTCATCGTTGTAAAACCCCGAAACGGTGAATCCGGCAACATGGCCGCGGCGGCCGTGCTTGCTAAGAAATGTCTGCGGGAAATGCTCATATCGGCTCTCGCGTGATGCTCGGCTCGGCCGACGGCCCGGAAGCTGGCGCGTAGGTCGATGCTAACCTGCGAGGCATCTCATTCACCAGAGCAGCTTCAGCGCGAACTGCAGTTGCCGGTTGCTCGCGGCCGTGCTGCTGATGGTATTGAATTCGCCAAACAATGGCGTCGCCCCGCCGGATGTCGCGTCCTGGAACGGGTTGGGCATGGAAAAAATCGGATGATTGAGGACATTGAAAGCCTCGAAACGGAACTGCAGTTTCAAGCGTTCGGTGATGCTGGTGATCTTCATGGAGCTGAAGTCAAAGCTGACGTACTTGGGTCCACGCAGAACGCTCCGCCCGGCGTTGCCGAATACCTCCTGAGACGTCGGAAATGCGATGGCCGACGTGTTCCACCAGTTCAGGAGTTGCTTCGGGCCATCATTGGGATTTCCAACGATGTCGCAGTTGTCCTGTTCGAATAGAATGAAATTGACGGCGTCGTCACTGGTATTCAGGCAGGAAGCCGGCAAGCCGGTGCGGACCACGCTGATCCCGCCGATCTGCCAGCCGCCGAACAGCTTCTCGACCGGTCCCGACCAGCTGTTTCCCCAGTGCCTGCCCTTGCCAAACGGCAGTTCGTACAGCGCGCTGTTGACCCAATTGTACTTGGCATCAAAGACCGAAGGGCCGTAGTCGAGCCTCAGATCGTAAATGTGTGGGGTGGCTTGTCCGAATCCGCCGTCCCGCGTGGCCGAGGCCGTATCCATCGTTCTCGACCACGTAAACGAGCTGAGAAAGGAGAAGCCTCCCGAAAAACGCTTCTCCACCTTTGCCTGCAAGGAGTTGTAATTGGCCGAAGTGGCGTTTTCAAAGAGGTTATAAAACGAGCCGAGAGATGGATACTTCGGAGCTTGCGGCGTCGGATCGATGACCTTGTCCCCTTGCATCACAGGGAACGGCTGATTTTGGTCCGTCAGGTGCGGCAAATGGGTGGACGCCGAACCCACATAGGCGACCTCAAACGTCAAATCACGAACCAGTTCCTGCTGGATGCCGAAACTCCATTGCTGAACACGAGGGGTCTTCAAGTGCGGTTCCACGATGAACATGGACGGCGTAATAATAGTTTGCGAGGTGTTTGAGAAGATCTGGTCCACGATCGAATACGGAGTTCTGCGGATGAACTTGGCCGAGCGCGGGGCGTTACGCGCGAAGTCAAACCAAGGGTCGGCGTTCATTGGCGAATAGAAAATTCCCGCTCCGCCGCGGATCACCGTCTTACCGTGCCCGAAACCCGGCGTCCAGGCAAAGCCGAAGCGCGGAGAAAAATTGGTCTTGTCCGTAAAAACCAGGTTGTGAGTAAGCCGGTTGTCTCTTACAAAAGGCAAATAGGTTGGCGAGGACGGGTCGGTATCGAACGACACGGCCGGAAAATCCTGGTAAGGATCGCCGCTTCCGGGCCGCACGACGGTTGGCGTCGACCCGCTTAGGTCCACATTGACCATGGAATCCTTCAGATCGTGCCAGTAGGGCGCGACCTCGTAGCGCAGGCCAAAATTCAGGGTTAGATTTCGCAGCAGCTTGAAGTCGTCCTGAACATAGTAGGCCTGCGTCCAGCGGAACAGGTGGACGTGGGAATCTCCGGTGGCCACTTCAGAATCGCTGCTGATGCCGAGCAGATACGACGCTAGCGTCAGTCCTCCGACTGTATTGCCCAGCGCATCGGGAACCGTGGCCGTGGCCACAGCCGGATTCGTGAAGGAGGCGCGCGCGATGTTATGCGACAGCAAGTTCAAATTCTCATGCCGGAAATCCGCGCCGGCCTTGATCACATGGCGGCCTTTAATCAGAGACCAATCGTCCGCAAACTCATACGTCGCCTGTACCTTCTGCAGGGGATGACCAAACGCGTCTTCTCCTAAACTCTCGAAGTTGTCGCCCGACCCGGTGAAGTTCGGCGTGCCGAAATCGATAGGATCGTCCGAAGCTCCGGTGATGCCAATGTCTTGCGAGACATTGTCCTTGCCGGCCAGCGGGCCCACGCGGCTGCCTTTGGCACGGACGTAATTCACCTTCGCTTCATTCACCATGTTCTGACGAATGGTCCAGACATAGTGCAGACCGAAGGTCGACGTTTTCACCGCCTCGGTAAGATTGCGAACCGGGATGACGTTGTTGTTCACCACGTCTTCACGGCCCCAGGAATAGCGGCCCCACAGGTTCATGGTGGGACTGATTACATAGTCGACTCGGCCGGCAGTCTGGTCGTGATCTGTCGGAATTCCGACCACCGCCCGATAGTTGTTCACTATGCCCGGGCTGTTCGGCGCCGGCACATAGGGTGTGGCCAGGAACGCGGAGGCTGCGGCATTCCAGCATGGCTGGGGGATCTGCATCTTGGGCCAGGGCACGTCGGTAAGCGGATTTGGGTTGAAACACCCTGCCGGCAGTGTATTCCCCGGCCGAAATGCCGGCGAGCCATCCGGGTTCTTATCGTGCGGCATATAGATGGGAGTGCCGTAATCGGAGAAGTCTCCATTCTTGACGTTGGCCGTGGGCACGGTGGCTTGCTCGTTAGCGCTGGTGCGATCGCGCAGGCCTTCGTATGCGACGAAGTAAAAGAGCTTGTCTCGCCGGATTCTTCCGCCCGCGGTCGCTCCAAATTGGTTCCGCTTGAAGGGCGGTTTTGCGGCGTGAGGATCACCCGCGTTGATATCGTTGAAAAAGTCTTTCGCATCCAGCGCGCTGTTGCGCAGAAAATCATAAGCCGTCCCATGAAAGTCGTTCGTGCCTCCCCTGGTGACCGCATTGATTTGCGCGGCGCCGCGCCCAAACTCCGCGGTATAGGAATTGGTTTGCACCTTGAATTCCTGGATTTCATCAATCGAGGGGATGGCAGCGACGGTGTTGAAGTCCGGCGAAGTGTTGACCGCGCCGTCGAGAAGGAAATTCGTATCCTGCGCCCGCGCTCCGCCGACCGAATATTGATCGGTCACGCGCCTCCCGACGTCGCGAACCTCCTGGAATGACGTGTTCTCATCCTTGGTAAACGTCACGCCAGGTCCCAGAGTGGCGAGATCCAGAAAGTTGCGGCCATTGAGCGGCAGGTCCACGACCCGCTTGTTATCGATCACCTGCCCCACCGTGCTGGACTCGGTCGATAGCAACGGGGCCTCGGTTGTCGCGGTGACTGTTTCGCTCATCGAGCCCACGACCAGCGTCACATCCACACGCGCCTTCTGGTCCACCTGCAGCTCGAATGCGGGAACCGTGGATGTCCTGAAACTCGTATGCTTTACGGTTATGGAATAGTGGCCCGGCTCGAGAGACGTCACGGTGTAGTCGCCCGTGCCCGTCGTGCGCGTCACATGCTGGGTGTTTCGTTCGACGTTGGTTACAGTGACCTCCGCGCCGGGAACTCCTGCTCCCGACGGGTCAAAAACAATGCCGGTGACACTTCCCGTACCAATCTGCGCAGAAACGTTCTCCGCGCCTAGCCCACCTACCAGCAAGCAAAGTCCAAACAAAACGTGGATTCGGCTTCTCCGTCCGATCATAGTTTCACCACCCGTTCCGGAAGAGATTTTGGCCCCTCGAACGAAAGCGATGCACATCCTTAACCCGATTCGGAAGACTAGCGAGGCTAACCCCTGTACCTTGGGCAGAGCATACCTCCGTTCAGGCCTCTCTGCACACGTTTGTTTTTGTGGTCACTGGCTTCGCAGAGAGCGCCAGATTGTGGCCGAAGGGCTCTCGCCGAACCTGGTCCGGTATTCCTTTGCGAACCGGCCAAGGTGTAAGAACCCCCAGCGAGTGGCGGTATTGGTAACCGTGGTGTCCTGGGTTGGATGCCTTAGGTCGTTCTGCACTCTTTCAAATCGGATCTGTCTGAGGAATTCGAGAGGCGTGTAGCCTCGGTGCCGATGAAAAGCATATTGAAGACTTCGGGCACTCGTACAGCCCACTGTGGCTAAGTCTCCGAGCGACAGAGGCTGGTCTGTGTTTTCCAGAATGAATTCCTCCACCGCGCGGACCTGCCAAAGAGAAAGCATCTTTTCCGGTGCGACGAGGAACTTCGAATAGTTGTGCTGCAAACCTTCGAGAACGACGGTCACGAGCAGCCGTTCGAGGTGCCGAATCCCTCCGTTCTCTGATCCACGACTTTCTGTCTCAGCTGGGATACACAGTTCTGCAGGCCGCAAACGGCTCCGATGCGATGTACCTAGCGCAAAACCACAAGGTACCCATCGACCTTCTATTGACGGACATAGTGATGCCGGGAATGAGCGGACGGGAGCTGGCTCAGAATTTCGTAATCAAATACCCGGCCGCGAGAGTTTTATACATGTCGGGCTACACGGATGATACGATCGTCCGCCACGGAATCGAAGAAGGCGCCGTGGCGCTCCTTGCTAAACCCTTCACCATGGAAGCGATCGCGCGAAAAGTACGCGAAGTGTTGAAATAAACGTCCAGCCCGCAGGTTGTCAACGAGCGACTGATCTCGGCGCTTGTCGATCTGACTCATTTCAGTCTACTAACACCAAACAAGGGCTACCGACGCGGTCGGCAGCCCTGCTGCTCCTATCCTTTATATATATGGCTTCCCGAGGGCTGCCTGGTTACCGCTTCAATGCGGCGCGGACTCCATCGCCAGTCTCGAGCGCGTCTCTTCAGTCTCTCGTGCGTAACGACAGAGTGGAATCATCCCGGAATCGGCCAATCGTTACGCTTATGATAGGGGTAGATGCCCGGAAGGAGGATCAATGCCCCCTAGTACGTGTGGAATTTTGGAATCCTCTTTGTACGTTGGCGATGTGCCACGTTCGGTTCACTTCTACGAAGAAATCTTTGGCTTTCACGTGATCAGTGATTTTGGCGAACGCGGCTGCGCATTGCACGCGGGCGCACATCAAGTTCTGCTGCTCTTTAAAAAGGGAGCGTCATGTACCATTCAATCGCCGCACGATGGTGATGGCGAGCTACACGTCGCCTTCGCCATGCCAGCTGGTGAAATGACTCACTGGGAGTCGTGGTTGCAGGCGAAGGGAATAGCTGTGGAGGAACGGCGGCAGTGGGAATTGGGCGGCTGGAGCCTCTACTTTCGAGACCCGGACCGTCATCTCCTGGAACTGGCCACGCCAGGAGTTTGGTCGGTGTATTGAGATGTAGTCGCCTATTTTTTCTTGAGCCACGAGCTTGAACCCACGTCAGGCAGTTCGTATTTTCTGGTTCTTAGTCCAATCCATTCCGTGCTGACCTTCCGGCAGTGACGTTTCTTTCCACCTATCCTTATTCTAGGCAGATCCGTCACGAACATGCACTGGCTGCCCCAGCGAGCCGCAAAACTTCCCCGCTGCTCCGACGTTCCGGGAACCCGCGCCGTCTGAGGGTCTGGGGGCGCAGGCCGCCTTCGATTCCGGCATCGAGCAGGGTCTTGTGAACGTGCCGGTAACGAACGCCAAGTTGATTTTCCATTTAGGCGCGGCCATAACCTGCCAGAGGGCGAAACTGTGATCATGCTACAGGGGAGAACGAAAGATAGCTCGAGAAGCCTTTTGCCGTCTGCGAGGAGGGTCATAGATCTGTCGCCAACTGAAAACACCGGCCGCGACCATCGCAAGAAATCTAGCGCGGCGACTGGAGTTCGTCCCGGTGCAGTTCAGCGAAAGAAGGACGAGACCCGCCCGCAGGGTCTATTATAAAGGTCAAGAGACGTCGGCACGGGATGGCTCGAAATGAGGACTCGCTTTTACGTCCGGGCTCGAAAGAAGATGGTCCTCGGCGTGGCCGGGGCCATGGCCGCTGTCGCGCTTGCTGGGATCATCTGGTCGCCCGCCCACCTCCTTGTTTCCCGATGGATACATGGCCGCGTCGATTTCAGTCGCGATATCCGGCCGATTTTCAATCAAAATTGCGTGGCCTGCCATGGCGGGGTGCGGCAAAAGAACGGCGTCTCCTTTATCTTCCGCGAAGATGCTCTGGGCAAAGGCAAGTCCGGGCGGCGGACCATCGTACCCGGAGACCCCGATGCCTCCGAGCTGATTTCCCGGGTCACTTCGAAGGATCCGGATGCGCGCATGCCCTACCACGCAGCCCCACTGCCGCCAGAAGATATCGCGTTGCTGCGACGCTGGATTGCGGAAGGTGCGCAATGGTCAGACTACTGGGCCTTCGTTCCGCCCAAACCGCAGCCGCTGCCCGTTGTGAAACGTCCAGGGTGGGTTCGGCAACCCATGGACCGTTTCATCCTGGCGCGATTAGAGCGCGAATCCCTTTCGCCCGCCCCTGAGGCGGACAAGTCCGAGCTCCTGCGACGCGTTTCCTTGGATTTGGCTGGACTGCCACCGACAGTCACCGAACAGGCGGACTTTCTAGCCGACAATTCGAGCAACGCCTACGAAAGGCAAGTCGACCGGCTGCTTTCCTCTCCGGCCTACGGCGAACGGTGGGCCTCCATGTGGCTCGATTTGGCGCGCTACGCGGACTCGATGGGCTACGAAGCGGACCGCCGCCGCCCCGGCGTCTGGGCCTACCGGGACTGGGTGATCGACGCCTACAATCAGAACCTGCCCTACGATCAATTCGTTATCAAACAGCTCGCCGGTGATTTGCTTCCGAACGCAACATTTCAGGATCGCATCGCCACCGCTTTTCATCGCCAGACCCCCAACAATCAGGAAGGCGGCACCGACGACGAAGAGTTTCGCTTGGTAGCGGCGATGGATCGCGTGGCCACGACCTGGTCGGTCTTGAATGGCGTCACGATGAACTGCGTGCAGTGCCATTCGCATCCTTACGATCCCATCCGACACGCCGACTATTACAAATCGCTTGCGTTTTTCAATACTTCGAATGACGCAGATCGCGACGACGATTTCCCGACCGTGCGCTTTCCGAAGGATCCTTCCTGCCTCCCCGAGGCTACGGAGCTACAGCAGGAGACTTTCGCTCTCTTGCGCCGGCTGAC
>Ga0306922_10000577_pt1 | contig 31038 bp, 22 predicted proteins | sample sta12Cox44000082_FD_203758 | JGI IMG/M metagenome (GOLD analysis project Ga0306922, IMG submission 203758) | Lab enrichment of tropical soil microbial communities from Luquillo Experimental Forest, Puerto Rico - statoxic.12C.oxic.44.000.082 (v2)... | ecosystem: Environmental > Terrestrial >... | reverse complement strand
TGTATCGGATATCCATCGGATCGGCGCCGGCCGGCAGAACGTCCACCTTGAACGCGTTGCGGAAGCCGGCCGCCTCGAACGCCTGATTCCACCAGCTCGCGCCTTCGAGCAGCGCCTTCTTGACGTCCTCGGGCGCGCCGGGGTCCACCCAGTACTGGATCGGCTTCACCGCCTCGCTCATGGCGGCGCTCGGGTCCTTCTTCTCCAGCCGATGCCGCCGGATGAAGCGCATCTGCATGGGCGCGCCAATAGCCACGCTGTAGTCGACGAAGGTCAGGCCGCCGTACCCCGCGCGCGGATCGTCGTAACGCGGCTGGTAGTTGCTGTCCGGGAGCTCGACGAACGAGATGTGCTCGCGCAGCGTGACCGCGTCCGCCGCCGGTGACACGCTCGCGACCGATCCGGAGAACAGCCCGCCCCCCCGCCCGCCTCCACCTCCACCACCGGCGCCCGCTCGCCCGCCACCTTCGATAGGCGGTGGGCCCTGCACGGGGCCGCCACCGCCTCCTCCGCGTCCGCCTGCCGCGTCGCTGACGAACGTAAGCGTCATGTCGATTTCGGTGTTCTTCGGGAAGCCCTTCGTGTTCTGCAGAAAAAAGGCGCTGCGCGTGCGGTCCACGCGGTACGTGCCGGGGCGCAATGCGCTGCCGGCGCCGCTCACGTCGCGCAGGGTGAAATCGGTCGCATCCACCAGGACCCGACCGCCACTCTCCGCCGCGACAGTGAAGCCCCACAGCACCGATCTCGCGAACGAGTCTTCGACGGCCTTTCGCTCGAGCGGATTGGTGCTGCTCGATCGGAACGACTGGTTGGGTTGGACCAGCAACACGCGCGGGCCGATGCGCTGGAAGAGCACCAGGCGTCCTGTTCCGCCCGCGCCGCGGTCGAGGCCGATGTCGTTCGAGCCAAGGCCGGCCGAGAGTCCCGTCGAATAGAGGAACTCGGTATCGAAGCGCGGGATCTCGAGAAACATCGATCCCGATCGGTCGTCCCAGTACAGCGGAAAGTAGCCGTCGATCTTCTGCATGCCACTGGTGCGTTGCTCAATCGACGGCGGTGGACCGGCGGGAGAAGCTTGACCTCCGCGCCCTCCGCCGCCGCCCTGGACTGTTTGTCCGCCCGGGCCGGGCTGCTGCCGCGCTTCGAACGACGTCGGGAGCAGAGCGATGATTGACAAGGCACCTATGAACCCCATGCATCGTTTCACCATGAAAGTTTCCTCGCGCGGCGATTTTACCCCGTGGTATTGATCCACGGAGGCACAGAGGATGACTGAATTAGATTCGCTACGCTATCCCGTTGGCAGGTTCGAGCGGCTCACGAAGCCGCTGGACGCTGCGGCTCGCCGGATACACGTAAAGACGATTGAAGACACTCCAGCGCGCTTTCGGTCGCTCGTCAGTGGACTGAGCGACGCCCAGCTGGAGTTGCCGTATCGGCCGGGGGGATGGACAATCCGGCAAGTCGTGCACCACGTGCCCGACAGCCATCTGAACGCGTACATCAGGATGAAGCTCGCTGCGACCGAAGATACCCCGACGATCAGGACATACGAGGAGCAGCTCTGGGCCGAGTTGCCCGAAGCCAGGAGTGGTCCCGTTCAGATGTCGCTTGACCTGCTCGAGGCGCTGCACCGCCGCTGGGTGGCGTTCATGAGCCGGTTGACCGACGCCGACTGCGCCCGGGCGTATGCACACCCGGACCTGGGGCGAGTGACGATCGACGAGGGCATCGCCATGTACGCGTGGCATTCCCGCCATCACGCGGCACATATCGAACGGGCGCTCATGGCGCGTGTCACGTAAGTCGGAGTGGTCAGCCGGGTTGCGTTGGTCGCCTGGCGTGAGGCACAGCAGGGAACGCTCATCGGTCTCCCGTCGTATCATTTGACGGGGGAGCCATGGCTGAGACTTTCAAAGAGACCTTCAAAGTTGCCGGCAATCAGCTGCTCGATGCGGTCAAGAAGCTGATTCACGAAGGCAACGTCAGGCGCGTGATCATCAAGCACGACGGGCGCACGGTTGCGGAATTTCCGCTGACAGTCGGCGTCATCGGCACGGTGCTGGCACCAATGCTCGCGGCCATCGGCGCCATCGCGGCCGTCGTGACCGAATGCACCATCGAGGTCGAGCGAGAGGTCGCGGCGCCGGCAGAGAAAACTGATCACGTCGCCTGACCGGATCCCAGGGGGAAGAAGACCGCACCGACGCTCAAGCCTTGACACGGCCGCACACGGCGCGTACGCTGCCCGATCCTGTGAGCTCGGTCATTCCTATTCGAGTCGGCGTTCGGGCGAATGGCGATGTCGTCCGCCTCGTCGTTCTGCTCGCGCTGGTCGCTGCTGCTGGCGACGCGGTTGCGGAACAGCTCGCAATCAAGACATACAACACCGAAGCAGGCCTGGCGCACAACCGCGTCAAGCGCATTGTCCAGGACTCGCACGGCTTTCTCTGGTTCTGCACGGCCGACGGTCTGAGCCGTTTTGACGGCTATCAATTCACGAACTACCGGACCGAGAATGGACTTGCCGGACCTGCGATCAATGATCTCCTGGAAGCCAGCGAAGGCGTGTACTGGATCGCGACGAACAGCGACGGCGTCGTCCATTTCGATCTGGCAGGCACACCTCCCGGACAAGCAGCCCCTCGATCGCGCTTCACGGTCTACCAGATCAGCCCCGACCCGGTGACCAACCGCGTGAATGTGCTGTATCGCGATCGGGCAGGATCACTCTGGGCGGGGACCGACGGAGGGCTGTTTCGACTGGATGGAGCCCAACAGGCGTTTCGCCCCGTGATCCTCGGCATTCCAGCTCACCCGGACATTCAGGTGCCCGTGTGGGCGCTTGTTGAAGATGCCGCCGGCGATCTGTGGATCGGCACGCGGTTCGGCTTGGTCAGGCGATCGGCGGATGGTCGGATGACTCATTTCGACATTCAGCCGACCGCGGTGGACGACAACGTGTGGGCCCTCCTCTTCGAGCGCACCGGGCGACTGTGGGTTGGACATCGCTTGGGATTGATTTCGTTTGTTCCCGAGGCGTCCACGTCGATCGACCGCGCGAACAGCGGCAGGCGGTCCCTGCCCTCCGACGCGCGACGCTACACGACCGATGATGGATTGGCCAACAACGACGTGATCGCCCTTCTTCAATCGCGCGACGGTTCGATCTGGGCACGAACGTTCGGCACCGGTCTCACACGATTCAACGGCGGCACGCTTCGAACGTATTTTGTCGGTTCGCGCGCGGGCGACGACCTTGCCGGGGTGACAGAGGATCGTGACGGGAATCTGTGGATGGGCACCACAGCAGGTGGAGCGGTGAAGGTGACGACGCATCCGTGGACCACGTACGGAGAGGCCGACAGTCTGGGACTGGCCGTCAGCTCGGTGTTCCAAAACGGCGCGGGGGAACTGTACGTAACCAGCAGCGCGTGGCTTGTCAGCCGTTTTGAGGGCAACGGCTTCGCTACGATCCGGCTTCCATTGCCGCGGTCGGTCAGCGACGAGAGCTGGCGCGGGATAGAGCGGCAGCGCGGCATTATCCAAGATCACGCAGGCGAGTGGTGGATTGGGACACGCGAAGGGCTCTTCCGCTTCGGGCGAGTCGATCGGTTCGAGCTGCTTGCGCGAGCGCGACCGAAAGCTGTTTACACGACGCAGAATGGTCTTCCCTTCGGCGACGTGGCGCGGTTGTTCGAAGATTCGAGCGGAGACATCTGGATCGGATCATGGCCTCCCTCACGGGAAGCCCTGGTCCGTTGGGAACGTGCGACCGCGACGTTTCACCGATATGGAGAGGCTGATGGCCTGCGACCGTTTATGAGTGCGGTCAGCTTCGCTGCCGACGCGACCAGCGTCTGGGCAGGGTTTCGCGAGGGGGGCCTCGCGCGGTATCGAGACGACCATTTCACGATGTTCGGGCCGCACGACGGCGTTCCACACGGTCAGGTCAACGGCCTCTTTCTCGACCGGGCGCGCCGACTGTGGGTAGCGATCAGGGGAGGTGGCCTGTGCCGCATCGATGAACCGCAAGCCGATCGCCCACGTGTAATCAGGTACACGACCGCTGAAGGGCTGACGAGCGACAACCTCCTCAATGTCACCGACGACCCGCACGGTCGCATTTACGTAACGGGCGCCCGGGGCATCGACCGGCTCGAGCCGGACACCGGACGAATCAGGCACCTCTCGACGGCCGATGGACTCGCAGGAGGTGAGTTCACAGCCGCATTGCGGGATCGGAGCGGCGCGCTCTGGTTCGCGACGACGACGGGGCTGTCGCGTCTCGCCCCGGAGCGCGAGCCGAGTCCCTCCGCGCCGCCCATCCTGATCAGCACCCTTCAAATTGCGGGGATCGCGCAGCCGCTTTCCGCGCTGGGGCAGACCTCAGTGCCTCCTCTCCTGCTCGGACCCAGCGAAAACAACGTGCAGATCGAGTTCTTCAGCCTGAGCTTCCGGCCGGGCGAGACGCTTCGTTACCAGCACCGGCTGGAGGGGACCGGTGCCGACTGGAGCGCGCCGAGCTCGCAACGGAGCGTCAACTTTGCGAGCCTCTCACCGGGAACGTACCGTTTCTCGGTACGCGCTGTCAGCGCCGATGGTACGGAGAGCCCGGCTCCGGCGACGGCTTCGTTCACCATTCTGCCACCGGTGTGGCGCCGGTGGTGGTTCCTCGGCTTGATGGTGATCGTCGCGGCGTCGGTGGCGGCTGTCTTTTCGAGGGACGTCGCCGAGCGGAAGCGGGCGCACGAAGCGCTGCGGCGGAGCCGCGAAGAGCGGCTCGCGGAGCTCGAGCGCGTGCGCAAGCGGATCGCGACAGACCTTCATGACGATATCGGTTCCAGCCTGACGCGCATTTCGCTCCTGAGCGAGGTGATGAAGCACCAGGTTGGTGCCGCCGGCGGGACGTTGACGGAGTCGCTCTCGTCGATTGCCGGCTTGTCTCGAGAACTGGTGGACTCGATGAGCGACATCGTCTGGGCGATAAATCCGACGAGGGATCATCTGAGCGATCTCTCGCAGCGCATGCGACATTTCGTCAGCGACGTGTGCACCGCGCGACAGATCGACTTCCGGTTCGAGACGCCGCCCTCCGATCGGGATGTTGCCGTTGGGGCCAATATCCGTCGGGAAGTGTTCCTGGTCTTCAAGGAAGCGGTCACGAATTTGGCGCGCCATTCCGCCTGCTCCGAAGCCGTTCTCGAATTCCGCGAGGGCGAACACGGATTGCTGCTCCGGATCGCGGACAACGGACTGGGGTTCGACGTCGGGGGCGCCAGCGCGGGCCACGGTCTTCGCAGCATGCGAGATCGCACGCAGGCATTGGGCGGTCAATTCGAGATCGCGTCCGAGCCGGGACGAGGCACGGTCGTGACGTTCACGATTCCGCTGGGCGAGCGGGTACAACCAGCGCGGGCACACGCGGCCGGCACGAACGCTACGTGAGTATGCGGTGACCCAGCCGCCCGGCTGGGCGTAGCGTAGAAGGACAGAGACGACCCGAATGTCGCCAAATCCGCAACCGCCGTCCAACCCCCCGCGTGACTCGCCGCCGAACGACATTCGAGTCGCCATTATCGAAGATGAACGCGATATTCGTGAATCTCTGTCGGTGCTGGTCAACGGCACGCCCGGGTACTCCTGCACGGGAAGCTATCGCACGATGGAAGAGGCGCTCGACAGAATCGCGCTTCAATTGCCCGATATAGTGCTTTCCGACATCGGTCTGCCGGGCCGGAGCGGGATCGAGGGCGTCAAGCTTCTTAAAGAGCGCCATCCGCAGCTGCTGGTGCTGATGCTCACGGTGTACGACGACGATGAACGCATTTTCGAGGCGATGTGCGCAGGGGCCTGCGGGTATCTGCTCAAGAAGACACCGCCTGCACGTCTGCTCGAGAGCCTGAAGGAAGCGGTGCAGGGCGGGGCGCCGATGTCGCCCGAGGTCGCGCGGCGCGTCGTCGCGTTGTTCCGCGAGATTCGCCCGCCTGATCGCGCCGACTACCAGCTCACGCCGCACGAAACCCGCTTATTGAAGCTGTTCGTCGAGGGCCATAACTACAAGACCGCCGCTGTTGAGCTCGGCGTATCCGTCAACACCGTGAACTTTCACGTCCGCCACATCTACGAGAAGCTGCAGGTTCACTCGCGATCCGAAGCCGTGGCGAAAGCGCTCCGCAATCGTCTCGTCTGACGCACCCTTCCCGTGACGCAGGCAGCACGTTCCTACTTGCGCAAGTGTTGATCTCTACTTGCCCAAGCGGTGATCGCCGAGCCGCGCCGCCATATCTTCAATGAGCGCGGACGCCGTGGGGAACGAGACCGCACGTCTTCTGCGGGAAGGGTTGCAAGCCATGCTTGGTGGAATGACTGTCGTGAATTCACCGGATCTCGCCTCGTTCTCGGACGTGGACTTGCTGCGCACGCTGACCTCCTCTGGACGCCGGCCCAACCTCCTCGTCGATTGCGTCGACCACCCGGTAGAGGACGTGCTGGCCCAGCTGAGTGCCTTGTGCACGGGACCTTTCCACACGTGTTTGTTGCCCGGGCCCTTGCGCCTGCCCACGACCGGCAACGGCACGCTGCTCGTGCACGATCTCGCCGCCCTGACGGTCGGGCAGCAGGTAACGCTGTTCGATTGGCTCCAGCACCAGCGTCATGCGTTCCAGGTCATCTCGGTGACGCAAAAACGCGTGGTCGAAATGGTCTGCGATGGCCGGTTCCTCGAAGGCTTGTTTTACCGACTGAACACGATTTCCATCACCGCACAAGGAGCACGCGGACGTGCCGAGCACACTGTTATCTGAGCTCACCCTGGTCGGCAGCAGCCCGGCCACCGAGGCGCTTCGGAGCGAGATTCAGGTCGCCGCGCGCGCCGACGTCAAGGTCCTCCTGACGGGTGAAACGGGGGTCGGGAAGGATCTCGTGGCCCGGCTCATCCATCAGGCGAGCCCGCGGCGTCTGGCGCCCATGGCGACGATCAATTGCGCCGGCCTGCCCGAAGCACTCCTCGAGTCCGAGCTCTTCGGCCACGTGCGCGGCAGCTTCACCGACGCGCACCGGGACAAGCCGGGCATCTTCGAGTCAGCCGCGAACGGCACCGTGTTCCTCGACGAGGTCGGCGAGATGAGCGCGCGCATGCAGGCTGTGCTGCTCCGCTTTCTCGAGACGGGCGAGCTGCAGCGCGTCGGCGCGGACCGGGTCCACGCCCGCGTCAACGTCCGCGTGATCGCCGCCACCAACCGCGAGTTGATGGGCGAAATCGATGCCGGGCGGTTCAGGGAAGACCTGTTTTATCGGCTCAACGTGCTCCACATTGACATCCCACCTTTACGGGACCGGCGCGAGGACATCCCCGCCCTCCTGAATCACTACCTCCACGATTACAGCCACCGTCACGGCGCCGGTCCACGCACGTTCTCACGTGACGCGCTGGCTCGTCTGACCGCTCACAACTGGCCGGGCAACGTGCGTCAGCTCAGGAACGTTGTCGAGCGCATCGTGGTGAAGTCAACGGACACGACCATCGAGCTCGCGGATCTCCTCCGAGACCTCGAGCCGCCTCGCCGGCCTCCCGTGACCGACAGCCCGACAGGGCCGCTCGCCGACCGGACCGTGGTTTCCCAGCTGCTGTCGAGGATGCTCGACCGGCACGAATCGTTCTGGTCGGTTGTGCACCGACCGTTCATGATGAGGGATCTGGCGCGGGGGGCGGTCACGGAGGTCGTCTCGCGCGGCCTCGAGCAGTCGCGCGGAAGCTACCGAAGCCTGGTCGCGCTGTTCAACATGCCGCCATCCGATTACAGGCGCTTCCGTACATTTCTGAGCGCACACCGCTGCCAGGTACCGTTTCAACCAATCAGAAGCGCAGTCCGAACCGGCGTGCCGGTTTCTGTCGGGTCAGTGCATATCGATCGAAGCGCGGCCGATCAGCCAGCTCAGGTCATCGGATTGTAGTTGCTCTATACGTGGCCCCATCGGCCTGTGCTGGCCAGGTCGTTTTCGATGCGGTTCGTCGTCACAACGCTCGGATCAAGCGGCGATCTGTTTCCTTTCCTGCCGGTGGCGCGGGCGTTGGTCCAGCGTGGCCACGTCGTACGCTTTGCCGCCAACCCGGGCTTCCGTCACGTCGTCGAAGGCGAAGGCTTCGAATTCGTGCCCGTTGGTGTGGAGCTCGGTGCCAACGAATACTCGATCCATCCGGAAATCCTCAGTCCGCGGCGAGGCGGCTTCATCGGCGTGCGGAGCCTGTTTCGTTATTTTCTTCTGCCGCATCTCCACCGCGTGTTCAACGACTTGCGAAGCGCGGCTCGCGGGTGCGACGCGCTTTTGACCCATCCGGCCCAACTCGCTGCACCGATGGTGGCCGAGCGGCTCTCGATCCCATGGCTCACGCTGTCGATGTTTCCGGGAAACATTCCCAGCCGGTACACGGTTCCCTCAGGGTCGACGCATCGTGCGTTGACCGGGAGGCTCGGCGAGTCCCTGAACCTGTTCGCGTGGAATGCCGCGCGGTGGATCATGCGCCGGGAGTTCGACGGCCCGCTCAATGCGGTCCGCGGCAGCCTCGGGCTCGCCGAAAGGCGGGACATGTTCCTGCTTGGCGGGCTGTCGCCCCGAGGAGTCCTGCTTTTGTGCTCGCAAGCATATTCGGGCCGGCCGTCGGACTGGTCCGATCACTTCGTGTGCACAGGCTTCACCCCGTTCGACACGCCCGGTGGTGCTGCGGTCCCCCGCGCGCTCCGATCGTTTCTGGAAGCCGGCGATCCGCCGGTGCTCGTTTCGCTAGGGGAAAGCGCCGCCTACGCGCCCGAAGACTTCTTCGACCAGGCGAGACGTGCGTTGGAAGGGATCCGCCGGCGTGGGGTCTTTCTCGTCGGTCGAGACGCGAATATGACCTGCCTTCCGGCCACCTCGAGCGGGTGGTGGACCGCGGTCCCATTCGCGCCGTTCTCGGAAGTGCTCCCGAGCTGCGCGGCTTTCCTCCACGCCGGAGGATTTGGTGCAACAGAGGCAGCCCTGCGCGCGGGCGTGCCGCAGGTCATCGTGCCACGCGCGTTCGATCAACCATGGCATGCCGCGCGCGTGTGCGCGTTGGGTCTCGGGACTTCCGTTCCCTGGGCTCGTCGGACCGTCGCCCGCCTTGAAGAAGCGCTCCAGCATGTGCTGCGAGATGCGGCGACCGCCGATCGCGCGCGCACGATGTCAGACAAGCTGGCGCGCGAGGATGGGCCGCGTCGCGCCGCTGAGCGCATCGAGCGGACATTGGGTCACTGGGGACCGGCGACGAAGGCTGGTGGACCACTACCTGGCCAAGGGTTCGTAACGTCGAACTGAACAAGGCGGTCGCGAATGCTTTCTTTGTGTGTCACTTCGCCTTGCTCTCGCTGCGAGAGAGGTCGAAGCCGCAGCGTTCGCGCATGCGCTGCCGGAAGCGCTCGCGCTCTTCGGGCGTCATGGCCTCCCAGCGATCGGCCATGCGATCGGCCACGCGGTCGACCACGCGGCGGCGGACGCCTGGGCGAGCGCCGTGGCCGCCGAATCCGCCGAACAGGATCCGGCACAGCGCCAGAATGCCAAGCGCTTGCCAGAAGGTAATCTCGCGCCACCCGAAGAGCGGCGGCAGCAGCCAATTCCAGAGCAGCTGCACGACTTCGGCGCCGATCGCGATAAACAGGAACAGCGCGAGAATCGCCAGCGGGCCCAGAAAAATCCATCTCCGTCTCATGATTCGCTCCTGATGTCTCTGATGAATTCGTCGTATATGCTTTGCAACCGTTTGCGCAGCCGCCGCACTGCGTAGCGTTTGCGCGAGAGCAGGGTGCTCACGCTCACGCCGGTCTCGGCGGCCATCTCCTTGAAGCTGCGCCCTTCCAACTCGTGCCCAACAAGCACCTCGCGCTGCTCTTCAGGCAGCTCGTCCATCGCCGACTCGAGCTCACCGAGAAGCACGCGGAGGGCGTAGAGCGTGTCAGGGCCGGGATCGGGCGAAGGCAGCAGGTCTTCCAACGGCAACAGCTCGTCGTCCTCGTCTCTGACGGCGGCATCGCTGAAGCGCTCCGGCTTCTTCTTGCGGAAGAGATCGGTGATGCGATTGCGCGCGACGCGAAACAGCCAGCCGGTGACGTGCTCGATTGGCATCAGGAGCCGATTCGCTTCGACTAACGCGTAGAGGACGTCCTGCAGGATGTCCTCGGCGTCGCGCGGGTCTGGCACACGCCGGCGAATGAAATTGCGAAGCCGGGACTGCTCCCGCCTGACCACGTCGGAGATCCGCTGGTCTTGTTCGCGCGCCATCCGCTCCAGGCTCGCCGCGTCCTTCACCCACGGTTGTAGACGATTGAGGGGTGCGGATATTGTAGGGCCGCGACGTTCGAGAGAACGCCGCCAGGATTGATTGATGCCGTGTGACGCCGCAGCCGGCTCAGCGGATTGGCGAAGAGGCGCGACCGTGTCCGGTCGCCCAGTCATAGTGATCCGTCGCGTGTTGTAACAGGTCGGCCACGTCCTCCGACAGAAGGTAACCTCGTCGAACCAGATCGAGCGCTGACGCTGCGAACCGTCCGACATACTCGTCACGATTGCGGTATCGCTCTTCGATCGAGAGGCGGGGATCGTTGGCGCGCTCACGGTCGCCCCGCGTCCGAGCGAACGGGATGTACGAGCCGATTTCGCCTGCCAGCCGCTCCGGCGCTCCGATGGACCGGTCGCGATAGTTCCATCCTGCCTGCGTGGCAAGCGGCACCGCGATGTCCGGCAGACGGATTCCGGAGCGGCCATTGCCATCGGCGTCGACCGCCGGCACCCGCACCACAAACGGCTTGCCGACTTCGGGCGGCTCGACGCTGATAATCCCCTTCGGCCATTCCGGCCCGTAGTCGAGATGGAAAGCGCGAAGCGGTTGCTGCGGTAGCTGGTATCCGGGTATGGCCGGCCAGCCGGTGCGATCCGGTTGGGTCAGCGTGCCGTCCGAGAGCCGCGGGTAGGCGCTCGGCGGCGGGTTGACGTCATCGACGACCCATCGGTCAAGAGCGCGAAAGAGCGCTCGGACCACCGGGCGGTAGTCGAGCGGATTGAGCGCGGCGCGGCCGACGAGGTCGCCACTGTGATTCGACGCAGGAGGAAACGGCCCAGGGCCATGCGGCGCCGACGCGATCATGTACACACGGGTGTTCGCGGGCAGATCGGCGTCCTTCGTCCCGGTCGGATCGGTGTGGACCAGCGAGCCCGCCCGGTTGAAGTACTCCGAGTTGGTGAGGAGGTGGAAGAGCTTCGGCGCCGTTTGACTCCGATCTGCGCGTCCGAGCAGGCTGTCGACGATCCCTGTCTCCGGATCGGTTTCCGGCGCGTCGGTGAACGGGAAAAGATCAACCGGGAAGAGGATGTTGAAGAACTGGAGGGCGTCCCGCGACGCCTGGCCGAACCGATGATTGAACGAGCCGCGGCCCGAGCCGCCCACCTGATCGAAGACGCCGTCAAAAACGCGCCGCCCCTGCTCGTCCGCATTGAAACCCTGATACAGAAAATGGCGCAGAAATCGTCCGCTCTGCGACACGCCCCAGCCAATTGCGACGCGCAGGCCGGGCGCCGGGTTTGCCGGTGACGTGTCGTACTTGAGGAAGCTGATGAGGTCGCGCGTGCCCGCAAGGCCGCATCCGATGACCCGGGGATCTTTGCTGCGATAGACAACATCGTAGATGCGTCCGGGCTCGAAGTCCCCGTCCAGAGCAACCTTGTCGCCGTCGACGAAATGCCAGCGCGACCTGGGGATCACCTCGCCGCGCATCGTCGGCTCGTCGCGCACCGTCATCACGCTGTCCGCGCTGGACGGGTCGAGCACCGCATACGCAAGGTGATTGCGGTCGGCGAGGGGCGCAGTGTGCGCTCGTTCGTTCAGGATGAAGTTGCCGCGAACGAGACCCGTGATCGGGCGGCCGCCGTTCGTGGCGACGGGCATCTGCATGCGCATGATGCCCGGACGCTCAGGCACGTCCCATTGCCATCCCATCCAGAGCAGGACGAATCCTTGTCGCATGAGCGCGCCGTCGCCGAACTCGGAGTCGGTGGTCGGATCGGGCGATCCAGCCGCCTTCTGGAAGGTTGGCAGGATGCTCTTGCCGCCGCGATTGCCGACCTCATAGAACAGGCGGCCGTTGCCCTTGCGCGGGTCGATCGGCTTCAGCATGTAAAAGTCGGACGACGCTTCAACACGGCCGTCCGCGTTTCGCGGCGCCAGCTTGAGGTCGACGATCACTTCGTTGGCTGGAAAGCTCGGATCGAAGGCGAAATCGACTTTCCCGACGAGCTTCTCGTACGCGCCTGCGGCGCCGAACGCACGGCCGCCGAGCACGACCTCTCGCCGCTCGATCCGGAAACGGACGACGCCTGCCTCTGCGATTTGCGCTACGAGCATCAGCAGCAAAGTTATGGCCGTACGCGTACGCATGTCGCTGCTCCTAGGCACAGAAGCACAGAGCCACCGAGGCTTGGCTGAAGGCGAATGACGAAACATGATGACACCCATCGCCGTGTGCACGGCTCAAGCTTACAGTAGAGAACCATGAGCGCAACGAGCAACCCTGGGAGAGTCGCCGGGTTTTGGTACCTGCTCCTCGCTCGTCATCCTCGGCGGCGTGATGCCGGCCGTCATCGACTTCGTGAACGTCGTGAGCGACGCCGGCGCTCTCATGGTCGTGCGGAGGGCCGGTTTCCTGTCGGCATTCGACAAGCCTCAGAGAGATGCCCTGACCATGCTGTTCCTCCGCCTGCACGATCATCAAATCACGGCCGCGGAGATTCTTTGGGGGCCATGGCTGTTTCCGCTGGCGATCCTCGTGTACAGGTCGCGCTTCTTGCCGCGATTTCTGGGCGTGTGCCTGTCATCACCGGCCAACGGAAGCGCTCGTCGAGGCCTTTGGCCGGGAGTCGGCATTGGCGAGGTCCCAGCTCGCCTGGTGGATCAGCCGCGCAATTTTTTCCATCTTCACGTAGTTGATTTTTTCCGGCCGGTCGTACTGCGTGTGGTAATCGGGATGCAGCCCCGTCATAAAGCCGAGCGCCGGCACGCCGCGCTGCAGGAACGGCCATTGATCGCTGCGCCGAAGCAGATTCGAGCTGTTGTTGTCGTAGCGCTTCTTCAGCTCGAGGCCGATCGTGGCGTTGGCCCGGTCGACGGCCGAGGCGACATCCGGCGCGCGCGAGAAGCCCATGACGTTGACCGCGTTCGCGTTGGATTCCGCCGTCTGCACTTCGAGTCCATTGAAGCGCGGGCCGCCGCCGACCTGCACCTCCTCGTTTCGCCCGATCATGTCCATATTGAGGACCGCTGCGATCGAGGAGAGCGGCGCCAGCGGCTGCTCGGTGTACGCCCAAGCGCCCAACAGCCCACGCTCCTCCGAGTTCCAGGCTGCAAACAGCACGGTGCGCTTCGGGCGGTGACCTTCTCGTGCCGACAGCGCATACGCGTCGGCAATCGAGAGGAGTGCGACCGTGCCCGATCCGTTGTCGTCTGCGCCATTAAGAATCTGCGTGCCGTTCACCCCGTCATGATCGAAATGCGCGGACACGATGATCCACTCGCCCTTCAAACGGGGATCCGCGCCCTCGAGGAGGGCGACCACGTTGTGGTCGGGCACCAGATGCCGATCGACCGAAACCTGCACCGAGACGCGGGCGTTTGGAAGCAGCAGCGGGGTGAAACCCTGCGCGGTTTCCGCGGACTTGGCGAGATCGTCGAAGGCGCGCCCGGTGCCCGACACGAGAGACGCAGCAATGGCCGGCGAGATCTGCACGACTGGAATGCGAACGCGGTCGGCCCAGGTGGCGAGGGTGTAGCTCTTGATACGGGGCGGCGTCTCGGGCCAATAGGTCCTTGCCGTCGCTTCGAAGTTGGCGGGCGCGGGATGATTGTGGACGTCGCTCGTGAACAGCACCGCGACGGCGCCCCTCTCCTGTGCGGCGAGCGCTTTTCGCCAGACCGTGGAGGGCTCAGACGTGACGACGCCGTCAAACGGGCTCTTGGGATCGCGCTCGCCCGGCTCGTGGTCGAGCGCCAGAACAATCCGGCCTTTCACGTCGCCGTTGTAGTCGTCGTAGTGCAGGTGCGCGGCGCTGATGCCGAAGCCAACGAACACCACCTGGCCGACCGCAACGCCGCTCGCGCTATATCGATGGGGGTAGAAATCCTGGCCGAGCCGCATGTGCCGGCTGATGCCTTCGCTCGCGAGCAGGTTCAATGCGTTCGCGTCGCTCGAGGCATCGATCGTTGCTGTCATCAGGTTGTAGTCCTGGAAGTACGAATGGTTCGCAGCTGCGGGGGGCAGCCCGGCGCGCTCGAAGCGCGAGCGAATGTAGTCCGAGGCGGCGCGATTTTCGTTTGAGTCGGTCAGCCGGCCTCGCATCGCGTCGCCGGCCAGGAAGAACAGGTCAGCCCGCAGAGCGTCCTGTCGAATGGACTCGTTCTGGGGCGCGCGATTCTGCGCAAAGGCTGTCAGAGTCCATGCAGCAGCGGTGGCGGCGACGAGCAGCAGGTAGCGTTTCATGCGCGAATTATACCGACTGCGTAGAAGGCATCCCGGGGCGACGCGTGGTCGTCCCGTGCGCTTGGCGGAGGATGTGCATTCATCAGGCGGCTGGTTGCGTGGGCAGGCCAGCCTGCTCCCACGCGCGAAATCCGCCTTCAAGGGCGCGGACGCGCTTGAAACCGCGATCGAGAAGTACTCGCGCCAAACTGGCGCTCGAGGCTTCGCTCGGTCACGTGCAGTACAGGATGATCTCTTTGTCGAGTGGCATCGAATCGATGTGCCGCTCGAATTCGCCAGGCGGAATACGCCGCGCACCTTGAACCATGTGGCCGGATCGGCTGTAGGCCTCCTCGCTGCGCAGATCGATCACGAGAACGTCCGGGGGCTCGGCGTCGAGCAACGTCCTGAGCTCCGCGGTTCCGACGCGCGCAACCGTATAGTGGCGAACCAGCCAACGCCGCTCGTATATCTTCCAGATCACGTAGATTAGAACGGCTCCCACTCCGAGAACGCCGATCGCCCTCTGCGCTTGCGCGACGCGCGGGATGACGCGCTTTCCGTACCAGACGCCGGTCATGACCGCCGCGGCCGACCAGATGACTGTCGCCCCGGCGTCAATTACTGCGAACTGTAACGGGGACATGCGGAGAATCCCGGCGAGCGGCGCCACCATGAGGCTGAGGCCGGGCATGAACTTGGCACCCGCCACGGTGGCGGCCGGGTGCCGCCGGAAGCGACGTTCTGCGCGGCCGACACACGCGTCGGGATTCAGCGACAACCGGCAGAGGAGTCCCAGCACGCGCCGGCCCTGCATCCACCCGAGCGCATACCACACGAGATCTCCCACCCAAAATCCACACGCGCTTCCGATAACCAGTAATGCGGCAGAGGCCCCGTATTCAGCGGCAAAGCTCCCTCCCAGCAGTAGGACCGGGAGTGCCGGGATCGGGACGCCGAGGCTCTCGAGGAGCGAAGTCGCGAAGACCACCGCGAGACCCGGAGTCCACAGGCCGGCCGCCACGATGCCACTTTACATCCAGCGGGGCCGCCGGGGCCGAGGCACATGTGTCGGCTGATGTGGTCGCTCGCGAGCAGATTCAGCGCGTCGCGTCGTGTGATTCCACGATAAAGACCATCGTTTGGGCGAGAGTTACCGGCCGCGCGGCAACACGCCGGCGCCGATGAGCGCGAATGTGGCGACGCCCTTGTCGCACGCGCTGGCCATTGATGCCGCCCGCGCGCGCACGTAATCAGCACTCGAGCGCTGAATGGCTGCTGCGCGCAGAGGCTCGGCAATGCCCAACAAAAAAGAGAGACCGACAACGGCCAGGAGAATGGCAGAGGGGTGAAACAAGGCCGGAACCAGTATCGCCGTGCCGACGCCAGCCAGCACGAACTGGATCCGCACGTCGGCGGTGAGCGATCTCGCCAGGATTGCTCCCGCCGCCTCGGCCAGCGTCAGGCTCGCGACGAGCAACGTCGTGCGCTCGGCATTGGCCCACGCTGAAGTCTGCGCGAAAAAAGACGCTGCTCCCGCGAGTCCGCCAAGACATGATGCGGGAACGATCAGCGCGGCCAGCATTGGGATAGTGATGGGTGATCGGCTCTTGGAGACCGTGCGATGAGTGGAGGCAGCCATCGTCACGCGGCTTGCCCACGCGGACGATGCATCTTTGGCGGTCCTCGCACCGAAGATTGCCGGCGGTTCGACCATCGCGCAGGCAATCATCAGGCCTGCGAACGAAAGAGCCGTTTCGACAAACCAGCCCGTCGCGAAGCCTCGCGTTCCGACGATGGCGCCGCCAACGAGAGTCAATGCAACGAGCGCGATGAGCGTCGCAGCCCGCGTTCTTGCTTCGAGGCGCTGAAAATCGGCTTCACGATCGAGCGCGAAGCATGAGCGATAGAGCAGAGCCTGATCCGCGCCAGACCTGAACGCATCACCCAAGGCGATGAGAACGCTGGCGGCGAGCACGCCGGCGATACCGCGGCCCATCCAGCAGGCCAGCATACCGGCGACCTGGAGGGCCGAACCGGCCATCAAGCTGACTCGGTGGCCGTACCGATCCGCCAACCAGCCTGTCGGCACCTCGAACGCCGTCAGTGCAAGGTCCCCCGCCGCGAGAGCGATCGCGACGGCTGCGGGACGCACCTGCCGCTCCTGCACCCACCAAAGCAAGTACACGCCGTGCATGACGCCCTCGACGCTTGCCAGGTGGTAGGGCAAGTACAAGGAGAGGTTTCGGCGATACGGAGATCAATTCGGAGGCATGAACCGAGCATAGCACGGCGAAAACTGGACGAGCACAACCACTAGATTTCCGGACGAGCACAAGCGCTAGAATTTCGGTTATGGCTCCTATCACTGCGTCGGGAGTGTCGCTCGGTGATCCTCGACTCTTTCGCCAGGCCTGTTACGTCGATGGCGCGTGGGTCGAACTGCAGAGCTCCCCCAACACCATTGAGGTCGACAACCCCGCAACCCGCGAGGTCATCGGCGTCGTTCCCCGGCTGGGACGCGCCGAGACGCGTCAGGCCATCGATGCCGCCGCCCGCGCGTTCCCCGCGTGGCGCCGGAAAACCGCAAGGGAGCGGGCCATCGTTCTGCGCCGCTGGTTCGATCTCATGATGACGAACCAGGATGATCTCGCGCGGCTGATGACGACGGAGCAGGGCAAACCCCTGTCGGAAGCGAGGGGCGAGGTTGCCTACGCGGCGGCCTTTCTCGAATGGTTCGGCGAAGAAGCCAAGCGCGTCTACGGCGACACCATCCCGGCCCATCAGGCCGACAAGCGCATCGTGGTCATCAAAGAGCCCATCGGCGTCGTCGCCTGCATCACGCCGTGGAACTTTCCGTTGGCGATGATCACCCGCAAAGCCGCACCGGCGATTGCGGCCGGGTGCACGGTGGTTCTCAAGCCGGCATCACAGACGCCGTTTTCGGCGCTCGCGCTCGCGGAGCTCGCCGAGCGCGCCGGCGTGCCTAAGGGCGTCTTCAACGTGATCACCGGATCGGCCGCGGAAATCGGCGCCGAACTGACCTCGAACCCCATCGTCCGCAAGCTCTCTTTTACGGGATCGACCGAGACCGGCAAGGTGCTGATGGCGCAGTGCGCCAGCACAATCAAGAAGCTGTCGCTGGAGCTTGGCGGCAACGCCCCGTTCATCGTGTTCGACGATGCCGACCTGGATGCGGCGGTGGAAGGAGCGATTCAATCGAAGTATCGCAACACCGGGCAGACCTGCGTGTGCGCGAATCGCCTGTTGGTACAAGGCTCCGTGCACGATGCGTTCGTCGCGAAGCTGGCGATCGCGGTCCGGAAGCTGAAGGTCGCGCCCGGGCTCGAGGAGGGCGCGACTCAAGGTCCGCTGATTGACGACAAAGCCGTTGAGAAAGTCGAGGCACACATCATGGATGCCACCTCGAAAGGTGCGACGGTGCTTGTCGGGGGCCGAAGGGATCGCCGTGGCGGCCGATTCTTCGAGCCGACAATCCTGACCGGAGTGACGCCCGCGATGGTCGTCGCACGAGAGGAGACGTTCGGTCCGGTCGCGCCGGTCTTCAGGTTCGAGCACGACGCGGACGCGATCGCGCTCGCCAATGACACCGAGTTCGGCTTGGCGGCATACTTCTATGGCCGAGACATCGGCCGGGTCTGGCGCGTGGCGGAAGCGCTCGAATACGGCATCGTCGGCATCAACACGGGGTTGATCTCCACCGAGGTCGCGCCGTTTGGCGGCGTCAAGGAGTCTGGCATCGGGCGTGAAGGGTCGAAGTACGGCATCGAGGAATTCGTCGAAGTGAAATACCTGTGCCTGGGCGGCGTGTGACGCCTACTGGGCGTGACAACGACGCGCTGCAGATAGGACGTGGCTTTGTCGTTGTCGCCAGCCAAGCGATAGGCGGTTGCGAGCCCTCCGAGGAGCTCCCCGAGCGGGAACAGGTCGGGCGCATCGGTCGACGATTTCTGAAAACTTGATTGCGCGCCCTGGCCAATCGTCGGTCGGGTCAGATGCGGCTGAGGCGGCGCGTGATCTTCTTACCGTCGGGAAGCTCGCGCCCCACGCCGCGCCGCTTGTGACCCCTGCGGGACGATTCCCTGACCATCGCACCGACTGCGAGGTTGGCGATTTCGATCGCCACCTGCTTCTGCGACAGCCGCCCCCCCTGCCGGTACCAACGCGGCAGCCAGAGAATCATTCCCAGCAGACTGAAGGCCGCGACCGTCGGATCCACGGGACGCAGGCGGCCCGACGATTTGAGCTCGCGCAGAGTCCCGCGAACCAGATCGAAGTACAAGCGCATCCGCTCTTCGATCTGGCGCCGCGGGCCCGGCGGGAGCGCGCGGATTTCATCCCCGAGGTGCGCGACCGCGCCCTGGCCGTCAGTGGCAATGCGCGCGTGCCGCATCGCAATCTGGCGGAGCCGTTCCTCGGGGTCGCGAATTGCGCGCGCGGGCAAGACGACCTCGTCACGAACCCGCTCGAGGCCATAGCTCATGATTTCGAGCAGCAGGGCCTCTTTGCTGTCGAAGTAGTGGTACAACCCTGCCTTGGTCATCCCGAGCGCTCGGGCCACGTCGCTGACCGACGTCGCGGCGTAGCCGCGATCACGGAAGATTTGCGCCGCGGTCCGGCAGATGTCGGCACGTCTGGACGGAAGTTTCGCCGGGAAGGAAGCGGTCGCCGCACGAGAGGGCGTGGGCATGCGTGGCCGCTTATACCTCGCGGCTGTGCGGGGCGTCAACGCCGGTTGAGGCGGCCGGGAGGGCAAGAACAGGTGGAACGCAGGAGTAGGCACTGGACCGGGGGCCCAGCCCGACCGGACGGTCGGTAGCTCCTGGGATTACCTGTTTCGTCCGATACCCTTACGAAGGATGTAGCAGCGATACGGAATTTTGGAACGCCTGGGCGTTCCTGTGCGGATTCATACAGAATTTCAGTGGAAACCGAAGTTAATCCGCGGCATAACTACTGCTAAACGTCAGCACCCATACGAACTGCATTCTGATCGAAATTCGAGGGAGGGAGACTGGAATGCGTAGTTTGGCAAGAATTCTTGTTGGCACCATGTGTTTCGCACTGCTGGTGCCGGCGATCGCGTCGGCACAGACGAGCGCGATCGCAGGAACCGTCAAGGACTCGTCAGGGGCCGTGTTGCCGGGCGTCACCGTGGAAGTGACGAGCCCAGCGCTCATCGAGAGAACACGTACTGGCATCACCGATGGCTCGGGCCAGTACAAGATCGATGCGCTCCGTCCGGGCACCTACAGCCTCACGTTCACGCTGCCCGGCTTCAATACCGTCAAACGGGACGGGATCGAGCTCACGTCGGATTTCACCGCGACGATCAACGGCGAGATGAAGGTCGGCGCCGTCGAGGAGACGATCACGGTTTCCGCCGAGTCGCCGGTCGTCGACGTGCAGAACATCACCACGCGGACGGTCATGACGCGCGACGTGCTGGACACCATTCCGACAGGGCGCAACATCCAGGCGGTCGGCATCATGATTCCGGGCACCTCGATTTCCGTGGGCGGCGGCGGCGCGCTCTCACGCGACGTCGGAGGGTCCGGCAACCTCCAGCAATCGCCGCTCCAGTATCGAGGGTCGGCCGACACCGTCCAGACGGTCGAGGGGCTGCGTCTCAACAACCTGTGCGCGAACGGCGCGTACAGCGGCGTCTACTGGAACGACGGAAGCTTTCAGGAGTTCAGCTACATCACCGGCGCTGATACTGCGGAAATGGGCCAGGGCGGCATGCGCGTCAACCTGGTGCCCAAAGACGGCGGCAACTCGTTCCACGGCAACGTGACTGCTAATTGGGCGCCGGCCTCGTGGGCGTCGGACAACTGCAACTCGCCGGGTGTCGGCCAGCCGTGCACGCGTTCTGAGCTCTTTGGCGACACCTACTTCAACCCGAACAACAAGCTGTCGAACGTCAGCGTCATCGACAAGATCTATGACTTCAACCCCGGCGGCGGCGGACCAATTGCGAAGGACAAGGTCTGGTTCTACGCAACGTTCCGCTACTGGGGGGTCAACAAGACCTCACCCGGCAGCTACGCCAACAAGTCCAGCTCGCCGTTTAGCTATATCCCCGATACAACCAGGCCCGGTGTCGACGACGGGCATATCCGCAGTATCGCGGGTCGCGTATCAGCCCAAATCTCGCAGAAGGACAAGCTCTCGTACTACATCGACGATCAGAACAAAGTGCGCAACCACTGGGGCATTGCGGCCAACGTGCCGCCGGAGGCGTCCGCCATCCAGGCGACGCCGACGAGCTTCGTCTCGGTGGCAAAATGGACGCGAACGCAGACGAACCGGTTGCTTTTCGATGGCGGCTTTGGGGTCTACGACCAGGAGTACCAGGAGAACTACCAGCCGAGCGTTTTCGCCGGTGCGCAGCCCCTCGTGACGCTCCAAGACTCGTCTACTGGGATCTTTGCGAACGCCTGGAACAACCCGGCCGATCATTTCTCGAAGCTGTTCACCGAGCAGTTCGCAGCCTCCTACGTGACGGGCTCCCATTCGATTCGGTTTGGCACGACGATCAGCCAGGCCAAGTGGCGCCTGACCCAACAGTACACCAAGGATATCGAGCCGATCACATACAACGGGCTCCTGCCGAACGGGAACCTGAACCCGGTCAGCGTTACGCTACGCATTCCAACCGACCGTAGCAACTCGATCAAGAACGACAGCGCGGTCTTCGCGCAGGACAAGTGGACGATCGGACGGGCGACCATCAACGCCGGCTTGCGGTGGGACTGGTTCATCAGCTCGACCAATCCCGAAACGCTGCCGGCCGGGTCCTTCAACCCGTCGGTAACCTATGGCACCTGCCCGGACGGCAAGAACAACCTGAACCAGAATTGCGTCGGCCAGGTCGCAAACTGGAAGGACCTGAATCCCCGTCTCGGCGTCGCGTACGATCTGTTCGGCGACGGCAAGACCGCGATCAAGGCGAGCGTGGCGCGATTCGTCAACGGCGTCGGTCTTTCCGGTGGCAGCATCACCGACAACAACAATCCTGAAACCACCGTCGGCTTGAGCGACCCGCGTGCGTGGCGCGATCTCGACAACAACGGTTCGCCGTTCGACGCCGCCGGCAACCTTCAGATGAACGAGCTCACGCCGTCCGTTTTCACGCCGACATTCGGTAAGAACGTTGCCTCGACGCTCACGACCGATCCGGCGGTGCTCTCGGGCTGGGGCGTTCGTGCGTACAACTGGGAGTACGCCATCAGCGGGCAGCATGAGCTCGCGCCGAGAGTCTCGGTGTCGGGCGGCTGGTACCGTCGGAAATTCGGCAACCAGACAGTAACCGTCGACAACCGCTACAGCATCGCCAAGGGCAGCTACGACGGGCCTTTCTGCGTAAACACACCCGTCGATCCGAATCTGCCCAACGGCGGAAACTACCCGGTGTGCGGTCTGTACGACCTGAAGCCGTCAGTTGTGGCGCAGGGCCTTCCGCCGAGCAGCACGTTGACGTTCTCGTCCAACTACGGGGGGGAGACCAACATCTACGAAGGTTTCGAGGCTTCCGTCACGGCGCGGCCGAAACCCGGCATGTTCTTCAATGCCGGCATCAACGCCCAGAAGCGGATCTTCGATCAGTGCAATCTCGTCAATTACGGTGTGGCGTCTTTTCTGACCAGCAATCCCGCGCTGGGGTTGCAGGAGATCAGCGAGATCTACCCGAACGGGGACCACGCGTGCCACCAGGACCTGCCGTACCGGCCAGATTTCAAGATGCTCGGCTCGTATACGTTGCCCTACGAGATCCTGCTGAGCGGCACGTTCCAGTTCACTCGAGGCCTCCAGACGGGCGGGGCTGCACCGGGCATCCTCGCGCAGTGGGCCGCGCCGGCAAGCCAGACGACGCTCGGCAGAGCATTCTCGCAGGGCGCCTCCACGAGGACCTGGAACCTGATCGAGGTCGGGCAGAACTACGGCAACTACAATTTGAAGCAGCTCGACATGCGCGTGTCCAAGCGTTTCAGCGTCGCGCAGTACCGTTTCCGGTTCGATTTCGACGCTTACAATATCTTCAACAGCGCGTGGCCGTTCACTGTCTTCAACACATTCTCGACGAGCACTACCGCGAGCACCTGGCTGCGGCCGAGCAACGTGCTGCAATCACGGTTCTTCAAGATTGGAGTGAATTTCGACTTCTAACTCGTAGCTCGGTACTCGTGCTCGTTGCGTGAATTGCACGCTGACGGTTGCGGATGGCGGATCGACATCGGTCGCCATCCGCATTCCTCATCCCTCATCCCCAATCCTAGTTCCTGAGCATCAATCCACGATGGTTCCTGAGCCTCAATCCACGATGGAATTGGGTACACTGGCTCACGGTGTCCCGTCCAACGCAGCTCGGAGCACTCCTTGCGCTCGCCGGCGTGTTGACGTTCTCGAACAGCCTCTCGAATCCATTCGTGTATGACGATGCCGCGAGCGTCGTAAACAATGCGACGATTCGGCAATGGCAGACGGCGTTGGCTCCACCGCCTCGGGACACGCCCGTGTCCGGCCGGCCGGTGGTCAACTTGTCCTTCGCCGCGAACTACGCGGCTGGGGCGCTCGACCCGAGGGGCTACCACGCGGTTAACATCGCCATCCACATTGCCTGCGCGCTCCTTCTTTTCGCCATCGTCCGCCGCACGCTCGATCTGATCCGGTCGAACCAGTCAGCTCACACACCCCACCCGACCTACCTGACCCACTCGATCTCGATAGCGTTCTTCTCCGCCCTCGTCTGGATGGTCCATCCGTTGGACTCCGAACCCGCCGACTACGTGACGGCGCGGACCGAGTCGCTCATGGCGATGTTTCTCCTCCTCACGCTCTATTGCGGCCTCCGCGCGCTTCACCCGACGCGCGCCACTCGCATGACCCGCGCAGCCGACCTCACCTACGCCTGGGAGGCGATGGCGGTAGCCGCGTGCGCGCTTGGAATGGCGTGTAAAGAGACGATGGCGGTCGCGCCGGTTCTCGTGGCCGGGTACGATCGGACGTTCTTGTTCACGTCGTGGGCAGAGACTTGGGGCGCGAGGCGCCGGTTGTACGCAGGCCTCGTCTCGACGTGGGTGGTGCTTGCGTGGTTGATCTGGTCCGGACCGCGCTCGGGCTCGGTCGGATTCGCAGCCGATAGGGGTCTCGTGCAGGTGACGTCCGCCTGGACGTACCTGCTGAACCAGATGACGATGATCGTGCGGTACATCAAGCTGGCCGTGTGGCCATCGGGCTTGGTCCTTGACTATGGGCTGGCGAGTCCACTGACTCCTTCGGCGGTCCTGCTGCCGGCCGCCCTCGTCCTCGTGCTCATTGCGGCAGTCCTCGTCTTGCTCTGGTATCGCCCGGGCGCCGGGTTTCTCGGGGCGTGGGCGGTGGTGACGTTGGCGCCTGCGTCGAGCCTTATTCCAATACACACTGAAGTCGGCGCCGAGCGCCGGATGTACCTCCCGATGATGGGGCTTGCGGTGCTCGGGACGATCGGAATCTTCGCGCTCGTGCGCAAAGCCTTCAGGGGCGGGAGCCGTCGGAGGAGAATGGTCCTGTCGTCGTGGCCGTGGGAAATCGCCATCGCGACGTGCGCGTGCGCGGCGCTGGTGCTCGCGACGGCTCACCGAAACCGCGAGTATGCGTCGCCTCTGTCGATCTGGCAAACGGTCGTCGACCGATGGCCGCACGGACGCGCGCGATACAACCTGTCGTTGGCGCTCGAAGCGGCCGGCCGGCACGACGACGCGCGCACGATGCTGCGGGCATCCGTCGCCGATTATCCCGACGCGAGGTCGGTTCTGGGTTTCAAGCTGCTGGACGCCGGCCAGACCGATGAGGGGATACAAGAGCTGCGAACCTTCCTCCAGGAGCGTCCGCTGCACATCAACGCCGTGCTGGCGCATGGCCGCATTGCGGACGCCCTGTACGAGCGGCACGACTACGATGGCGCCATCGCCGAGTATCGTGAGTATCTGAAGCGCCGATCGGACCAGGCCGGCCCCTGGACGAACTACGGCATCGCGCTCTTCGCGACCGGCAGCAAGGCGGAAGCCGTCCATGCGTTCGAGCGCGCGGTCGCGCTCGATCCAGAGAGCGGCGGCGCCCACCGGAACCTTGCAAATGCGCTCCTCGACCGGAGCGACTTCGACGGAGCGGAACGCGAAGCAAACGAGGCCGCGCGTCTCTCGCCTGGCGATCCGGAGATCGCCGAAATCCTGAGCCTCGCTGCGCAGGGATCGCACGAGGGCCATCGGGCGGCCGTCTCCCCCTCGGCTCTCGAACTCTCGCGGCGCCCTGTCCCACTGCGCACCGCAATCGGCTCCGCGCACGATCAGACCGGGACCGCGTCGAAGGAGGCGCAGGCGTTTTACGATCAGGGCCTGGCGTATCTGCACTCGTACTGGTGGCTGGAGGCGGCACGATCCTTCAACCAGGCCCTGACGTTTGACCCGGGTCTGGCGATCGCCCACGCGGGGCTGTCGATCGCGTATACGGAGCTCAACGCCCCTGGTGCGGCGCGCGATTCGCTCGCGCGCGCCCGATCGTTGGCGGAGAAGGCATCGGAGCACGACCGGCGCCACATCGCGCTGCGGGCGATGCAGATGGCCGCTGAGGAGGCAAGCGCGTGGCGGGATCCGGCAGCGCTCACGCAGTATCGCGCCGCGATTGACGGCGCGCTCGAGAAGTTTCCGGCTGACGAGGAGCTGTGGCTGCTGCGTGGCCAGGCCGAGTCGTCCGATCCGGCCGAGCGTGGGCAGGGGAGCGTGGCCGCGTCGGAACGTTTCTACGAGAAAGCGCTCGCGCTGTCGCCCGCGCACTTCGCGGGACATCACTACCTGACACACGCGTACGAAAACAGCGGGCGCATCAATGAAGCGCTCGCCCATGCCGCCACTTATGCGAAGATGGCGCCCGGCGTTCCGCACGCGCGTCACATGCACGGCCACGATCTGAGGCGCGTGGGACGAGTCGAGGAGGCGATCGCAGAGTTCGTCGCCGCTGATGCGCTCGAGACCAGCTATTTCAAGGCTGAGCGAATTCCGGTGGAGTACGACTGGCACTACCAGCACAATCTTGACCTGCTGGCGACGTCATATCAGTACACGGGCCAGATGGCGAAAGCCGAGGCGCTCTTCAAGAGGTCGTTTGCGATCCCGTCAACGCTGGTCGAGCAGGAGTTCAACAAGCGCGAGTGGCCGGTGTTCCTGCTGGGGCGTGGCCGCGCGGCGGAAGCGCTCGACGCGGCGCTGGTCATGTCAAAACACCGGTCGCCCATCGTGAGCGCGGCCGGACACGTCATGGTCGGGCAGGCGCGGGTGGCGATGGGGGAGTACCAGGCGGCGGCGGATGAAGCGAACGCGGCGCTCCGACTGATGCGTGCCTCCCCCATGGGCGCGGGCCTCGTGGCGAACCCGCTGCGCCAGTTGCAGGGCGAGTTCCTGCTGAGGACGGGCAAGCGCGAAAAGGCTCGGCCGATGCTCGAGGAGGTCGTGAAGAACGTCCGCGCCGCGCCCGGTCCCGACGCGTGGACGCAGGCGCTGTTCACGCTCGAATCCATTGCGCGGTCGGCGCGCGACGTTGGCGACTGGGAGCTCGCCGCGTGGACGGCGCAGCAGATGATCGATCATGACCCGAACTACGCAGGCAGCCACTACGCGCTCGGCCTTGCCGCCGCCGAACGGGGCGATCGAGCCCGGGCGCGCGCAGAATTCGATCTGGCCCGGCGATACTGGAAGAACGCGGACGCCGATCTGGCGGAGCTCCAGCGAATCAAGTAACGTGTATTGGTCATTTGATTGCGAGCTCCAAGCGACGAGTAGCGAGTACCAAGCAACAAGTTGGGAGGGCGGACATGAGAAGAGAAGCCTTTCGTTCTCTGGCGGCGGCCATGCTGATCGGCCTGATCTCGACCGGCGCGCTCCAGGCCCAGAAAGTTGACCTGACCGGTAAATGGCTCTTCAACGTGCAGACCGACGCGGGTTCGGGAACGCCGACTGTCACGCTGAAGCAGGACGGCGAGAAGCTCACAGGGCACTATACCGGCCAGCTCGGGGACGTCGACGTGACCGGATCGGTGAAGGGCAGCGACTTCACGTTTTCGTTCTCGTCCGATCTCGCGGGCAACAAGGTGGACGTCACCTACAAGGGCTCGATAGTGAATAAGGACGATCTGAAAGGCACCGTCTCGATCGTGGGGCTCGGCGAGGGCACGTTCACGGCAAAACGGCAGTGAAGGGAGCGTCAGGCATGAAGGCTCGGTACTGCAGCTCGGTACACGATGCTCGTGGCTCGTTACTGCTCCTTGCCCGTTTGGTCACGGCGTTATGCCTGGTATCCGCGGGAGCCGGCGTTGCCCGCGCGCAAACAATTGACCCGGAAACGCTGTACAAAAACTCGTGCGCGCAGTGCCACGATCAACCGCAGGGTCGCACGCCGTCGCGCACGGCGCTCAAAGACCGCAGCCCGGAGACGATCCTGCTCGCGTTGACGAACGGAAGCATGGCCCTGGCGGCCCAATCGCTGACGGCCGCCGAGAAGCGCGCGCTCGCCGAGCACCTGTCGGGCAAGACCCTGGAGGCGTCGGCGTCGGCCGCCAACACCTGCGCGACGAACGAAGACGGGTCGACCGCGGCGGCGGCAAGGTTTGCGTCGAACTTCACGGCCCGGCCTGCGTGGAATGGTTTTGGCGTCGATACTACCAACAGCAGGTTCCAGAAGAACGCCGGCCTGACGGCGGCTGACGTGCCGAATCTCAAGTTGAAATGGGCCTTTGGTTTCCCCGGCGGCTCGCAGGCCTATGGGAACCCTGCCATCGTGGGAGGCCGCGTCTTCGTCGGCAGCGACAGCGGCATGTTCTACTCCATTAACGCGGACAGCGGGTGCACCCACTGGTCGTTCCAGGCAGATGCCGGCATTCGATCGGCGCCGACCGTCGCGCCCATCGGCTCTGGCGCCTCGGCGCGCTACGCGGTGTACTTCGGCGATCTCAAGGCAAACACCTACGCGATCGATGCGGTCACGGGTCAACTCATCTGGAAAAAGCCGGTCGATTCGCACCGTTTCGCACGCATCACGGGTTCGGTGAGCTTGTACGACGGGCGCCTCTACGTTCCCGTCTCTTCGATCGAGGAGGCCCCAGGCGCGCAACCGAATTATGAGTGCTGCACGTTTCGTGGCAGCGTCGTGGCGCTCGACGCCGGAAACGGCAACCAGATCTGGAAGACGTACACGGTGCCGGAGGCGCCGGTACAAGTTGGCAAGAACTCAGCCGGCACGTCGCTCTGGGCGCCGGCCGGCGCCGCCGTCTGGAACTCGCCGACGATCGATTCGCGGCGCGGCGTCTTGTACATCGGCACCGGCAACTCCTACACCGGCCCCGCGGTGAAAACCAGCGACTCGGTTATGGCGATGGACCTCAAGACCGGCAAGATCGTCTGGTCGAATCAGGTGACGCCCGCCGACGCTTTCCTCGTCGGCTGCCGGCCGGGCGTCGAGAACTGCCCGAAGGAGCTCGGACCGGACTTCGACTTCGGCAACGCGCCTATGCTCCGGACGCTACCGGCAGGGACAGGTGCGGCCAGCGGGTCGAGCCGGTCGGGTGCGCCCGCTGCCAGGCAGATCATCGTCATCGGCCAGAAGTCAGGCGTTCTGTGGGGACTCGACCCCGACCACGAGGGGAAGGTTCTCTGGCAGTATCGCGCGGGCAAGGGAGGCATGCTTGGAGGGATTGAGTGGGGGTCGGCCGCAGACGATACCAACGCCTACGTTCCGGTGTCCGATGTGCTCGCCGCGCCAAACGATGCCGGTGGGATCCACGCTGTAAACCTTGCCACCGGCGAGCGTGCCTGGTACACGCCGGCGCCAAAGCTGGATTGCACGCAGGGACGCGGCTGCACGGGCGCCCAGTCCGCTCCGGCCTCCGTGATCCCGGGCGTGGTCTTCTCGGGATCGGTCGACGGCCACCTTCGGGCGTACTCGACTGGCGACGGGAAGATCCTGTGGGAATTCAACACGGCCAGGGAATTCGAGACCGTCAATCACGTTCCCGCCAAGGGCGGGTCGATTGACGCCGCCGGTCCTGCCATTGCGGACGGCCTCCTCGTCACCAATTCTGGCTATTCGCTCTGGAAGGGAATGCCTGGCAACGTGCTCCTGGCATTTTCGAAATGACCAGCGCGGAGACCATCCGTGTCCCGCCCCTCATGAAGCGGATCGAGGAGGATGTCCAATCGGCGGTCAGACGGAGGCTGGTCAAGCACGGGATGCCGGCTTACGCGGATGAGCAGGTGTTCGCGCGCGCGCGCGCGATGCTCGAGCACGCGGCCGCAGGGCGCGATCTGAATGTGCTGCTCCTGCCGGAGCTCCTGGGCGACGAGGTCGAGTGGTCGCTCGTTCCGAACCTCACGCTGTCGAGCCACCGGTCCTCGATTGGCAAAGTGATTCTGCTCGTGAAGCGGCACATCCTGCTGCCGCTGACACGCTGGCTGTTCGAGTACAGTCAGGACAACTTCCGCCGCCAGGAGCGGCTGAACCGCATCCTGCTTGCGTCAGCCGAGGAGCTGGCGGTCGAAAACGCCCGCCTTCGCGCCGACCTGGACGCGCTTCGCGCCAAGCTTCACGGGGGACAAGGGGCGCCCGGATAGAAGTGTGAAGCTCGCATGCGTCGTGCATCGCTACGGCGCGGACATCGCCGGCGGATCCGAGGGCCACTGTCGACTGATCGCCGAGCGTCTCGCGAAGACCCACGATGTCACCGTCATCACGACGACGGCTCACGATCACGTCATGTGGGCGAACCACTACCCGCCAGGCGAAACGCGGGTCGGCCCGGTGCGAGTGATTCGATTCCCGGTCGTCCGCCCGCGAGTCCTGCACCGGTTTCGCGACATCAGTGACGTAGTCCTGACCAATCGCGCGAACGCGAGCGAGGAAGAGCAGTGGTTCCGCGAGAATGGTCCGCAGGCGCCGGCGCTCGTTACCTACCTCGAGACGCATGGGCGCGACTTCGATTGCGTGCTCTTCTGGGCGTTTCGCTACTACAACTCGTACTTCGGCCTGCCGCTGGTCGGCGATCGCGCGGTCCTGATTCCGACCGCGGAGGAAGATCCGCTCATCCATATCGATTCGTTGACGCCGTTCTTTGCGCTGCCGCGCGGCTACTTGTTTCTGACGCCTGAAGAAGAGGCACTTGTGGGAGACAGGGCGGCTCCTGAGACGCCGCGCCGGGTCATCGGTTGCGGCGTTGACCCGCCGTGTCCGGTGGACGATTCCAAGCTGGCGGCGGCGGGCGTCACCGGGTCCTATGTGCTCTATCTCGGTCGCATCGATCCCAACAAGGGCTGCGACATGCTGCTGCGCCACTTCCTTCGCTACGTCGAGCGCACGCCCTCGGCGAATGCCGCCGATCCAGCGATCCGTGGCAACCATACGACCTCCGCGAACCCTGTCCTGGTTCTCGCCGGCCCCGCGAACATGCCGATCCCCGAGCACCCGTTGATCCGGCGGCTCGGGTACGTCGATGAAGCGACGCGCGACGCGCTGCTGGCGAACGCGCGGGTGCTGCTGATGCCCTCGCCGTACGAGAGTCTGAGCATGGTGTTGCTCGAAGGGTGGAACCGCGGGACGCCTGCGCTTGTGAACGCGCGATGCGCCGTGCTCAAGGGGCAGGTGCTGAGAGCGGACGGCGGCCTGTACTACCAGAGTGCCCTGGAGTTTGCCGGAGCGCTCGACTACTTACTTGGCCATCGCGACGTCGCCCGCCAACTCGGCGCGCAGGGCCAGGCGTACGTCGACCGCGAATACCGTTGGCCGACGGTGATGCAGAAGGTCGAGTCGCTGCTCGAGGAGATCGGGCCGAGACACTAAGCTTACGGCTTCTTCGTCAGAAACTTGACCTCTTTGAGCGCGGCGCTTTCCGGCGAGAGCTCCGTCTGTCCGGCGGGGAATCCCCCCTTGACCAGAACAAACGACAAGACATCGGCGTACTGCTGTCGGCTCAGCGTTCCCGGCGCATCAGCCGGCATCGTCGTCCGCATGCGCTCGAATAGATCGTCGAGCGGGAGATCGTTCCAGTCGGTGTTGAACTCGCCTCCGGTCAGCGCCGGCGCCGTGTCGAGGCCGGCAAGGTCAGGTCCGTGGCACATGGAACATGACTGCGTGTACAACCCCTCGCCGCGTTTGGACTGCGCCTCGGTAAAGACGCCGTCCCACGTGTTTTTTGACTGGTTCTGGATCAAGGCGCCGGCGGCGGCAGCGGTGTACATGCTCGACAGGGCAAGCACCGCGACAGTGAAGCGCGGCCTCACGGCGACCCCTCACTGGACGGTGGAACGATGCCCTTCAGCCTCATATAGGCAACGAGGGTCCCGTAACTCTCGTTGCAGTGTTGGATGTTGAAGTTGAACACGGAGAGCTTCGGCATCGACCTCCCGAAAAACATGACGCTCTCGGCTCCCTTCACATCGTCGAGAGCGGCAATGACCGAGTCGCAGTAAGCGAGCGA